>ERZ1023261.64-NODE-64-length-53549-cov-8.401017_pt1 | contig 53549 bp, 46 predicted proteins | sample MGYA00521234_ERZ1023261 | MGnify/ENA primary metagenome ERZ1023261 (study PRJEB32759, sample SAMN07749871) | skin metagenome | biome: transportation; feature: city; material: polyester macromolecule | host: Homo sapiens | place: Hong Kong:TC line | collected...
AGCGTGCTGCAGGTAAGGTCACCGAAAAGCGCACGGTAGATGCCAATGGCGAGCGGTTGACCGCCTCGCCCTATGCATCTTCTGAAACCCCGAACTATTACCCAGGCGGAACCGTGGCTGGGCGCCCCGTTCCGGCCGGTTGGTACTCCCGCCCGTGGTGGGCAGATGCCCTGCAAACGGGCGTATGGATGATGGGTTATTCCATGATGTTTAACGCCATGTTTGCCGGCATGTCCGGCGTGGGCTATTCCGCAGCCGCCGCAGAAAACGGCGACTGGGGCGGCGCCGAAGGCGGCGGCATAGACGGAGCCGACGGCGGCGCAGACGTAGGAGATGCCGGAGACGCCGGTGACCCCGGTGATATGGGCGGCGATGCCGGAGGGGGAGACGCCGGTGACGGTGGCGGATTCTTCGATGGATTATCTGACGGCGATGGCGGTGGCTTCTTTGACGGTATGTTTGATTTCGATTTCTAAGTCAAGCTGCCAGAAATTATACCGCTAACCTGCGTATATGCCATTAACAAGGGGCTGATTTAGGAGATTTAAATCCAACACGCTAGACTGTCTCAGGTATGCAACGCAGCCAAGGCAACTTGGTGGCCTACATACGGGGCGTGGCGCAGTTTGGTAGCGCACCTGCTTTGGGAGCAGGGGGTCGCAGGTTCAAATCCTGTCGCCCCGACGTATGGGGGTCTGGAAATGCCCTAATAAGGATTTCCGGACCCCCTTTAAGTTTATGTACGTAAAACAATGAAGCCAGGGAGATTCACTCGTGAAGACCACCGTAGACAAGCTGAGCGATACCCGCGTTAAGCTCACCGTCAACGTTCCGTTTGCGGAGCTGGACCAGGAAATCGATCAAGCTTACGCGGCAATCGCGCAGCAGGTTTCTATTCCAGGTTTCCGTAAGGGCAAGGCACCGCGCCAGCTTATTGACGCTCGTTTCGGCCGCGGCCCCATCCTGGAGCAGGTTGTCAATGACATGCTGCCTTCCCGTTACGAGCAGGCAGTCAAGGAAAACGATCTGAAGGTCATCGGTCAGCCGGACGTTGACATTTCCAAGATCGAGGACAAGGACTTCGTCGAGTTTACCGCCGAGGTTGATGTCCGCCCGGAGATCACCATCCCGGACTTCTCCACTTACGAGATCGAGGTCCCGGAGCTTAAGGTCACTGACGAGGACGTGGACAAGGCCATCGAGGCCGCGCACCCCGAGCTGCTGACGCCCGAATCGCCGACGCAGCGCGTCGGCGGCCTCCGAGAGCGCGGTCGCGTCCGAGGGCCGCTCCTTGGGGTCCTTCGAGAGCATGCACATGATCAGGGCGCGCACCGGGGCCGGGACGGTGTCCGGCAGGGGCGGCGGGGTGTCGTTGACCTGGGCGAGGGCGATCGCGATCTGGGACTCGCCCGTGAACGGGCGATGCCCGGCGAGGGCCTCGTAGCCGATGATGCCCAGCGAGTAGAGGTCGGAGGAGCCGGTGGCCTGCTGCCCCGTGGCCTGCTCGGGCGCGAGGTACTGGGCGGTGCCCATCACCTGGCCGGTGGCCGTGAGCGGGACCTGGTCCGCCAGGCGCGCGATGCCGAAGTCCGTCACCTTCACCCGGCCGGTGGGCGTGATCATGAGGTTGCCGGGCTTGACGTCGCGGTGCACGAGCCCCTGGGCGTGGGCCGCCGAGAGCGCGGCCGCCGTCTGCGCGATGATCCGCAGGGTCCGCTCGGGGGAGAGCACCTTCTCCTTCTCGAGGATGGAGGACAGCGGCTGGCCCGGCACGAGCTCCATGACGAGGTAGGCGGAGCCCTTCTCCTCGCCGTAGTCGTAGACGTTGGCGACGCCGGGGTGGTTCAGCAGCGCGGTGTGCTGGGCCTCCGCCCGGAAGCGGCGCAGGAAGTTGGGGTCACCCGTGTACTCCTCCTTGAGGATCTTCACGGCGGTGATCCGGCCCAGGACCTTGTCCCGCGCCTTCCACACCTCGCCCATGCCGCCGATCGCGATGCGATCGGTCAGCTGGTACCTGCCGCCGAGGGTGATGCCCGATGTCGGCCTCATTCCGTGACCACCGCTTCCATGATTGCCTTCATGCCACTGACGACTGTCTGATGTCCAACCCCCGGCGGCTCGTCCTCCACCACGATCGTCACGGCCGCCCGGGGGTTCTCGCTCGCGTCGAAGCCGGTGATCCAGGAGTGCACGTTGCCCGTGTCCCCGACCTCGGCCGTGCCCGACTTCGCCGCGATCCGCACCGTGTCCGACTGCACGGATCCCAGGATGCCGTCCTCCACCGCCGAGACCATCATGTCCGAGACCTGCCCGGCCACCTCGGGGGTCGTGGCCCGGCCGCGCTCACGGGGGCTGAACTCCTGCACCGTGGTGAGGTCCGAACGGCGGACCGCCTTGATCAGCTGCGGCTCCATGACCACGCCGTCGTTCGCGATGCCGGCGGCCACCATGGCCATCTGCAGCGCGGTGGCCTGCACGTCCCGCTGGCCGATCGAGGACTGCGCCAGCGCGGCGTCGTCCAGGTCGGAGGGGAACACGGAGCCGGTCACGGGCAGCGGGTAGTCGAAGGAGTCGTTGAAGCCGAACCGCTCGGCGACCTCCCGGATCCGGTCCTGGCCCAGCTCGACGGCGGCCATGGCGAACGGCGTGTTGCAGGACTGCGCCAGCGCCCACGTGAGGGTCTGACGCCCCACGGTGTTGCACGGTGAGCCGTCGTAGTTGGGCAGCTCCGTGGTCGTGCCGGGCAGCGTCCACGCGGCGGGGATGTCCACCGTCCCGTCCGGGGTGTAGTCACCGGACTCGAGCATGGCCACCGCGTCGATCAGCTTGAACGTGGAGCCGGGGGACACGAGCTGCTCCGCGGCGCGGTTGCGGTACGCGCTGGCGCCGGGGATCTGGTCGATCGCGGCCATGGCCGACTGCGCCTCGGTCGCGCTGTGCGAGGAGAGCGCGTTGGAGTCGAAGCCCGGCTTCGACACCATGGCCAGGATCTCGCCCGTCGTCGGGTCCGTGACCACGGCGGAGGCGCGCACGCCGTCCGGGAGCGCGTCGTACGCCAGGCGCTGCAGCTCGGGGTCGATCGTCAGCTCCACCTGGTCGCCCTCGGGCGTGGCACCCGTGATGATCTCCATGGCGCGGTCCACGAACTGGGACGTGGGGGTGCCGGAGAGCTGCTCGTTCATGGCCGCCTCCAGCCCGTCGGTGCCGTAGGTGAGCGAATAGAAGCCTGTGAGCGGGGCGTACAGCTCGGGCTCGTGGTAGACGCGCTGGTAGTGGTACGCGTCGTCGGAGGGGACGGACTCGGCGATCGGCTCGCCGTCCACGAGGATCGGCCCGCGCGGGGCGCCGAACTCCAGGAACATCTGCCGCGAGTTCAGGGCGTGCGTCTTGAGCTGGTCCGCGGCCAGCACCTGGATGACGGACGCAGCCAGCGCGAGCACCAGGATCATGGCCGCCATGACGGTCCACGTGCGTCGGATCGCCTCGTTCACCGCTCCTCACCTCCTCCCGGGGGCACGGCGGCCGCCGGGAGCGCCGTGCCGGGGTCGAGGTGGCCGGCGCCGGGCCCGGACGCGTTGACCATCCCGTCCACGACCACGGGACGGCGGGCGGCGTTCGAGATGCGCAGCACGAGCCCCACGATGATCCAGTTGGCCAGCAGCGACGAGCCGCCGGCGGCGAGGAACGGCGTCGTGAGGCCGGTGAGCGGCAGCACGAGGGTCACGCCGCCCATCACCACGAACACCTGCCACGCCATGGTGAAGGCCAGGCCGGAGGCGAGCACCTTGCCGAACGCGTCGCGCACGCCGAGGGCGGCGCGCATCATGCGGGTGACGAGCAGGAGGTACAGGACGAGCACGGCGGCCAGGCCCACGAAGCCGAGCTCCTCGCCGATGGCCGTGAGGATCATGTCCGAGAAGGACAGCGGCACCTGGGTGGGGTTGCCCGCGCCCAGGCCGGTGCCCATCAGCCCGCCCGAGGCCATCGCGAACAGGCCCTGGACCACCTGGTAGGAGCCGCCGAAGTCGCGATGGTAGATCTCGGGGTCGAAGGCCCTCAGCCAGATCTCGAACCTGGCGGTCACGTGCGGCATGAACAGGAACGCCAGCGCCGCGCCGAAGGCGATCAGGCCCAGGCCGAGGAGGATCCAGGAGGCGCGGGACGTGGCGATGTAGAGCATCGCCATGAACATGCCGAAGAACAGCAGGGCCGAGCCCAGGTCGCGCTGGAACACGAGCACGCCGAGCGCCAGGAGCCAGCCGGCCAGCAACGGGCCGAGGTCCCGGGCTCGGGGGAAGGTCACCGGGCCCACGCGGCGGCCGGCCAGCAGGATCAGGTCGCGGTTCGCGGAGAGGTAGCCGGCGAAGAAGATGGCCAGCGTGATCTTGGCGATCTCGCCGGGCTGGAAGGTGCCGAATCCGACGTCGATCCAGATCCGCGCCCCGTACATGCTCAGGCCCAGTCCGGGCACGAGCGGCAGGAGCAGCAGCACGCCGGACGCGGCGAGGAACAGGTAGGGCCAGCGCCGCAGCACCCGGTGGTCGCGCACCAGGAACACCAGGGCGGAGGCCACCAGGACGGCCAGGACGGACCACACGAGCTGCGAGGTGGGGTTGGCCATCGCGGCGTCCTGGCTCAGCCGGTGGATCATGGCCAGGCCCAGCCCGTTGAGCAGGGCGGTGATCGGCAGCATGAACGGGTCCGCGTAGGGGGCCCGCAGCCGCAGGACCACGTGCAGCACGAGGGTGGCGGCGCCGAAGACGCCCAGCGGCACCCAGGCGGTGGAGTCCAGCGGGGCGTCCGTGCCGATCATGCCCAGCAGGTCCGCCCCCAGGGCGATGGCCAGGGCGGCCAGCAGCAGGACCAGTTCGATGTTCCGGCGCGGGCGTGCGGGGGAGATCACCTCGGTCACGGGGCCTCACCTCCCGTCGCGCTCGGGGACGATGCCGGGCTCGTCGGCGCGGCGGAGCCGGACGCGTCCGAGGGGCGGGCGGAGGACGACGACGGCGTCGTGCTCGGCCGGGCCCGCTCGGAGGGCTCACCGGCGGGGGCGGGGGCGTTCGGGTGCAGCGAGTCGCGCAGCTCGGCGACGATCTGCTCCGCGTGGTCCACGTCCCGGGCGGCCATGCCGGCGTTCACGCGGTCGCGTGCGTACGCGGGCAGCGCGTCCACCGGGAGGTCGGTCTGGCGGTCCACGTGGGACAGCTCGAGCGGGCCCAGCCGCTGGGAGACGCCCTTGAACACGGCGATCCGGCCGTCGTTGGCCCCCACGTAGTACTGCGTCTGGGTCCACAGGTAGCCCCACACGGCCACGGCCGCGAGGGTGAGGGCGAGCAGCGTGGTGAACACGGGGATGAACCAGCCGCGGCGGTACTGCACCGGGCGGTCGTCCTTCCCACGCCGCCGACGCGCGGCCCCGTCCTCGGGGCCGCCGGCGGGCCCGGCGGTCGCCGGGGCCGGGGTGGGGGCCGTGGTCATCGGCTCGGCGGCCTCGTCGGACGGGTGGTCGGCAGCGGTGGCGGCCGGTGTGGCGGCGGAGGAGGAGCCGGCGGCGGCAGCGGTGCCGCTCTGCGCGGCGGGCGGGACGGAGGCGTCCGGGCGCGGGGCGGCGGCGGGATCCGGCCCGTCCGTGAGGACGGCCGCGGTGCGCCGGGGACGGTTCTCCGGCACGGGCGTCTCGCCGAGCAGGGCGGCGGCACGGCGGCGCGTGGAGCTGCGGGTGACCACGGGGATGCGATCGGTCTTCACGGCGTTGGAGGCCGCGCCGACGAGCAGGTGAGGCCGTGCGTCCAGGTCCTCGCGCAGCAGCAGGCCGGAGACCGGGCCGACCTCGGGCGGGTGGGCCGCGGCGAGGGCCTGCTCGGACAGGTGGACGTCCGGGACGGGGGCCAGCTCCTCCGCCGTGCCCTCCGCGATCTCGAACGCCACCACGGTGACGTTGTCCGGGGCGCCGCCCTTGAGGGTGAGGTCCACGAGGGTGTCGACGGCCTGGTTGAGAGCCTCCGAGTCCCGCAGCACCTCGTGGATCTTCTCGGGGGAGACCACGTCCGTGAGGCCGTCCGAGCAGAACAGCCAGCGCTCTCCGGGGGCGACGGGCACCTCGAACACGTCCAGCTCGGGGGAGGCGTCCACGTCGCCGAGCACGCGCATGAGCACGTTCTTGTTCGGGTGGAACGGGGCCTCCCCGGCCTCGAGGCGCCCCTCGTCCACGAGCTTCTGCACGAACGTGTGGTCCGTGGTGACCTGGGAGAACTCGCCGTCCGCGAGCCGGTAGGCACGGGAGTCGCCGATGTGCGCGATGTGCAGCGTGGTCCCCGCGAGCAGGCCGGCGGTGCACGTGGTGCCCATGCCGGCGAGCTTGGGGTTGGCGTGCACCAGCTCGTTGAGGATCAGGTTGGCGTTCTGGATCTCGTCCGGCAGCACCGTGGCCGGGTCCTCGTAGCCCACCGCATCCAGCGGGGCCAGGTCCAGCACCGTGGACGCGCTCGCCACGTCGCCGCCCACGTGCCCGCCCATGCCGTCCGCGAGCACGGCCAGATGACGGCCCACGTAGGCGGAGTCGTCGTTCTTGGCACGGACGCGGCCGACGTCGGAGCGGGCGGCGTAGCGGAGGACGAGGGTCATGGGTCAGGCCTCGAGCTCCATGACGGTCTTGCCGATGCGGATGGCCGTGCCGGGGCCCACGGGCAGCGCGCGGGTGACGGGGGCGCCGTTCACGTAGGTGCCGTTCGTGGAGCCGAGGTCCTCGAGGAACCAGCGGGTGCCCTGGGGGAACAGCCGGGCGTGGCGGCCGGAGGCGTAGTCGTCCACGAGCACCAGGTCGGCGTCCTGGGCGCGGCCCATCAGCAGGGGACGGCCCTCCAGGGCGATGGTCTGCCCGGCCTTCGGGCCCTCGACCACCCGCAGAGTCCGGGACAGCCGCGGGGCCGGCGTCGTCGGCGCGGACGCGGCGGGGGACGGCGTCGACGCGGGCGCGGGGCGGTCGACCGCGGACGAGCCCGCCCCGGCGACCCCGGCCGCGGGCACCGCGGTGACCAGGCCGGCGTCGCGCTGGGCCTGCTGGAGGCGCGTCTTGTTGCGCCGGCCGACCACGAGGTCGCGGCCCTGCGCCATGACGATGGAGATGATCAGCACCCACAGGGCCAGCAGCAGGCCCATGCGGAGCACGGCGACGGCGAGCTCGCTCATGCGCGGCCCCCCGTCCCGCCGAAGAACAGCAGCTCGGTCTGGCCGACGGTCACCACGTCCCCGTCGCGCAGGGTGACGGAGCCGTCCACGCGGCGGCCGTTGACGAGCACGCCGTTGCGGCTGCCCAGGTCCAGGAGCGTGACCGTGGAGCCGACGGTGAGCAGGCGCAGGTGTTCGCGGGACACCGAGGAGTCCGGGATCACGAGGTCGGCACGCTCGGCCGAGCGGCCGAGGATGAGGTCGTCCCCGTCCAGGGGGAGCATGCGGCCGTCCAGCTCGAGGGCCGGGCCGGCGGGCCCGGTCACGGGGCGGCCCATCACGACGGTCGGCTGGTCGGCGTGGGCGGGGGCGGCGGGCGCGGTCGGGGCGGCGGCCCGGCGGGGCGCCGGACGGGGCTCGACGCGCGGGGCGGGGGAGGGCTCACGGGGCGCGGCCGCCGGCAGGTCCTCGACCAGTCGGTCCGGCGCCGCGGCGGAGGCTCCCGGGCCGTGGGCGGTGGCGGGCGAGGCGCCGTCGTCGTGGGGGGCCGGGGCGGTGAGCGAGCCGTCGTCCAGGCGGGTGACCACGCGCAGGTCCCCGGCGCGCACGTCCGCGTCCGGGTGGAAGGCGACCCGGACCGTGCCGGGCAGCGCATAGCCCTGGGAGTCGGCGTGGCGGATGACCTCGTCGCACAGCTCGCTGGCGAGGGTGGACCCCCACGAGCGGGCGCGCTCGAAGTCGGCGGGGGAGAAGTGGACCACGTAGCTGTTGGGCGCGACCGTGTGGCCCTCCGACAGGGCGAGAGACTCGTCGTCCATCGCCTGCCGCAGGGCCGAGGCGATCTCCACCGGCTTGACCGCCCGCGGACCGCCGGCCGAGAAGGCCGAGCGCACGACCCGCTCGAGGCCGCGTTCGAGGTTGTCCAGAAGTCCCACGACGGGGCCCCTTTCCACAGTTGTCCGTCCCGATACTACGGGCCGGGCTGGGAGACCGCCGAGAACAGCGGGATTCTGCGGGGTGGAGCGCGGGTGGGAGAGGTGCCGGAGGGGGCGAGCCACGGGCGTGGCGGGGACGCGGGGGTGGGCGTCGGGGTCGATTTGCACGCCCGGGCGGCCGGGGGTTAGAGTATTCCTCGCTGCCTGTGACGGTCGCCGGATGTCCGGAGCCGAGATCAGGAAGCCGCTCGCGCGAGTGGCGGAATTGGTAGACGCGCTGGCTTCAGGTGCCAGTGTTCGCAAGGACGTGGGGGTTCAAGTCCCCCCTCGCGCACCGAGGACGAAGGCCCCGGAACCGTGTGGTTCCGGGGCCTTCGGCGTTCCCGGGCTGGTCCCACTCACCCGTTGGGGGCGGTTTCGGGCGGTATCCACGCCGAATACCGCCCGAAACCGCCCCCAAACGCCGCGGGGTGGGCCGGGCGCAGGGCCGCCCGCCCGACGCCGGCCCTCACGGCTTGACGCACACCACCGGGACGCGCGCCTCGAGGATGATCTGCTGCGCGGCCGATCCCAGCAGCAGCTTGCCCACGGGGGAGCGGTGCTTCACGCCCACCACGATCCGGCTCGCGCCCACGCGCTCGGCGTGCTCGAGCAGGTCGCCGACGGCGTCCCGGCCGCGCTCCTGGGCGTGCGCCACGGACACGGCGACGCCGGCCTCGCGCGCCTCCGCCTCGTCCGGCTCGGTCCCGTCGAGGGAGAACCAGACCACGTCCTCTCCGCGCAGGGCCGCCTCGGCCAGGGCGGCCCGCCAGGCCGCGGCGCTCTCGGGGGTGCTGGTTCCGGTGCTGATGATCGTCATGGGGACCACTGTGCGTCATGGACGCGGCCCCCGTCACCACCCGGACCGGTTGTCGTCGGTCACTCTGCGGACGCAGAGTGCACGCCGCCCCGCCGCGCTGTTACCGTGACCTCCACCACTCGCACCTGTCCCCGGCGCCACTCCCTGGCGGCGGGGTGTCTCTGTTAGGAACCGCCATGTCCTCCACCTCCCCCGACGGCCCCCCGCGCCGACGCACGGGGATCGGCCGGATCGTCTTCAGCGTGATCGCGGTGCTCACCGTGCTCGCGGCCTCCGCCTTCTCCATCCGCTCGGCCTCGGGAGGCAACGACATCCGCACCAACCTGACCCTCATCGCCCCCGCGGCCGCCGGCGGCGGCTGGGACTCGTTCCAGCGCGAGCTGCAGCAGACCATGCGCGTCAACGGGCTGGTGAACAACGTCCAGGTGGTCAACATCCCCGGTGCCGGTGGCACCATCGCCCTCGGTCAGCTGACCACGCTCGAGGACGCGAACAACCTCATGGTGGGCGGCACCGGCCAGATCGCCGCCCACGCGGCCCGTGGCACCGGCCCCGAGCTCTCCCAGGTCACCGCGGTCAGCCGCGTCGTCGAGGAGTACAGCCTCGTGGTGGTCCCGGCGGACTCGCCGTACCAGAGCATGGACGACCTGGTGACCGCCTGGCGCGCCGACCCCGCCCACGTGGCGTGGACCGGCGGCGGCTCCTTCGACCAGCTCGTCATGGCGGACATCGCCCGCACGGCCGACGTGCCGGTCGCGGACACCACCTACATCCCGTCCGACGGCGGCGGCGAGGCCATCCAGGCCCTGCTCAACGGCACCGCCCAGGCCTCCGCCGGCGGCTTCGCGGACATCTACCCGCAGGTCGAGGCCGGCCGACTGCGCGCCCTCGGCGTGGTGGCGGCCGAGCCGCTGGCCGGCGTCGAGGAGATCCCGACCCTGCGCTCCCAGGGCTACGACGTCACGCTCACCAACTGGCGCGCCCTGTTCGTGCCCCCGGGCGTCTCCGCGGAGGAGCGCACCGAGCTCGAGGCCCTCATCGCCGAGGCGGTCGACACCCCCGAGTGGAAGGAGGCGGTGCAGCGCAACTACTGGAACCCCGTGCCCCTCTCCGGCGCCGAACTCGAGGAGTTCATCGCCGCCGAGAAGGAGCGCATCGGCACGCTGACGGAGGAGATCAAGTGAGCCACGCATCCACCGTCCCCCCCGCCGCCGACGCCCCCTCCCGCTGGGGACGCGCCGCCGGGCTCTCCGGACTCGTCATGCCGGCCGTGCTGGCCGCGTTCAGCCTCTACCTGCTGGTGGGGTCCCTGGCCATGGACACCGACGGCGCCGACTTCCCCGGCCCGGACTTCTTCCCGCTGATCCTCGCGGTCGCGGGCCTCGTGATCGCCGCCGCGCTCGCGGTGGAGGTCGTGCGCGTGCGCCAGGCCCCCGAGGGTCAGGCCGACGCGGACGGCGAGGTCGGCCAGGCGGCCGGCCCGCTGACCCTGTTCCACTCGGACTTCGGCGCGCTGGCCTGGTGCTTCCTCGGCTTCCTCGCGTTCGCCGTCCTGCTGCCCTGGCTGGGGTGGATCCTCGCCGGGGCGCTGCTGTTCTGGTGCGTCACGCGCGCGTTCGGCGCCCCGCACCCCGTGTTCGACATCCTCGTCGCCCTGTTCGTCTCCTCGCTGGCCTACCTCGGCTTCGCGGTGGCCCTGGGCCTGACCCTGCCCTCGGGCATCCTGGGAGGTGGCTTCTGACATGGAGACCCTCGGACTCCTCATGGAGGGCTTCGCCGGAGCCCTCACCCCCATGAACCTGCTCTGGGTGGTGCTGGGCTGTCTGCTCGGCACCGCGGTCGGCGTGATGCCCGGACTGGGCTCCTCGATGGCCGTGGCCCTGCTGCTGCCCATGACCTTCGCCCTCGAGCCCACCGCCGCGTTCATCATGTTCTCCGGCGTGTACTTCGGCGGCCTCTTCGGCGACTCCACCATGGCCATCCTCATGAACACCCCCGGCCAGGCCTCGGCCATCGCCTCCACGTTCGAGGGCCACCGCATGGCCCAGGACGGCCGGGCGGCCCAGGCCCTGGCGACGGCGGCGCTCGGCGCCTTCATCGGCGGCATGGTGGCCTCGGTGTGCGTCGTGTTCCTCGCCCCCGTGCTGGCGGAGTTCTCCACGAGATTCGGCCCCGCGGAGTACTTCGCGCTCGCGCTCTTCGCGTTCGTGGCCACCTCCTCGGTGGTCGCGGACTCGGTGCTGCGCGGCCTGGCCTCCCTGGTGCTGGGACTGGGCATCGCCGTCGTCGGGATCGACGCGGTGACCGGCACCGAGCGCTTCACGATGGGCTCCCCGCAGCTGTTCGACGGCATCCCGCTCGTGACCGTCACGGTGGCGATCCTCGCGCTCGGCGAGGTGTTCCACGTGGCCTCCCGGGTGCGCCGCGAGCACGAGGACCTGCGCATCCGTCGCACCGGCCGGCCGTGGCTGTCGGGCGCCGAGTTCCGCGAGGCCGCCCCGGCGTGGCTGCGCGGCACGGCGATCGGCCTGCCGTTCGGCATCGTGCCGGTGGGCGGCTCCGAGGTGCCGACGTTCCTGGCGTACTCGGCCGAGCGGCGCCTGGACCGGCGCCGGGCGCATCCGCAGTTCGGCCGCGGCGCGATCCGCGGGCTGGCGGCCCCGGAGGCCGCGGGCAACTCGACCACCGGCATGGCGATGGGCGCCCTGCTCACGCTCGGCCTGCCCGTCTCCGCGACGGCGGCCATCATGCTGGCGGCGTTCCGCCAGTACGGGCTGCAGCCCGGCCCCCTGCTGTTCGACCGCAGCCCGGACCTCGTGTGGGCGCTGCTGGCGAGCTTCTTCATCGCGATGATCGTGCTGCTGGCGATCAACCTGCCGTTCGCGCAGCTGTGGGCCAAGCTCCTGCTCATCCCGAAGCACTACCTCTACGCGGGGATCACGCTGTTCTGCGGGCTGGGCATCTACGCCACCACGGGCGCGGTGTTCGACCTGCTGATGCTCCTGGGGATCGGCGTGCTGGGCTTCCTGATGCGGCGGTACGGCTACCCGCTGGCGCCGCTGATGATCGGCATGGTGCTCGGCCCGCTCGCGGAGACCAGCCTGCGCGACGCCCTGCTCAGCTCGGTGGGCGACCCGGCCGTGCTCGTCTCCACCCCCATCACGTGGGTGATCTACGGGATCCTGGCGATCGTGCTGGCGTTCTCGGTGCGGGCCGCCGTCGTGCGCCGGACGCGTCAGGACGTGTGAGCGGAGGCGGGATCCGCGCCCCCCAAGGCAACGCGGGTTGAGTTGTCACCGGTGTGCGGCCTCCGCACCCGTGACAACTCAACCCGCGTTTCTGGTGGGCGGCGGCCCCGCTCAGTAGTGGTACGTGTCCGACGGCGCCGTGATCGCGTTGTCCTGGTCCGGGTACCGCGTGGAGTGCACCCCGAACGCGGTGGCCAGCCCGAGGATCTTCTCCGCGCGCGCCTTGCGGGGCAGGTCGGAGCCGTTGCGGATCTCGCCGCCGTCGGCCTCGAAGTCCGCGAGGAACTCGTGGGCCCACGCCAGCTCCTCCTGGGACGGGCTGAGCCCCTCGTTCACGGCCGCGCACTGCTCCGGCGCGAGGCACAGCTTGCCGGTCATGCCGAACTCCGCGGTCACCGCCGTCGCCTCGGCGAGCTTCACGCCGGTGGAGCCCACGGTCGGCCCGTCGATCGCGCCCGGCAGCCCCGTGGCCCGCGCCGCGATCGTGAACTGGGACCGCGTGTACGCCAGCGCCATCGGCGACTCGCCCAGGCCGGTGTCGCGGCGGAAGTCGCCGATCCCGAAGGCCAGCCGGAACGTGCCCTTCGCGGCGGCGATCGAGTCGATCCGCTGCAGCCCGCGCGCCGTCTCCACGAGCGCCACGACGGGCACGCCGGGCAGCCGTCGGGCGGTCTCGTTCACGTGGTCCGTGGACTCCACCATCGCCAGCACGACGCCGGCCAGGCCGCCCTCGGCGACCGGCCCGCCCAGGTGCGCGGGCAGGGCCGCGGCGAGCGCCTCGACGTCCTGCTCCCACCACCGCGAGCCGTAGCCGTTGAGCCGCACCCAGCCGGTGTGCCCGGAGGTCAGCCAGGCGACGGCGTCCGCGCGGGCCTGGTCCTTGTCCTTGGGGGCCACGGCGTCCTCGATGTCGAGGATGACGATGTCCGCGGCCGAGTCCTCGGCGGGCTGGAACCGTTCGGGCTGGGCGGCGTTGACCAGCAGCCAGGAGCGGGCGAGCTCCGGATCGATGCGCTGGCCGGGCACGGGCTGGAACGCGGGGGAGGGGGTGATCGCGGCGGGCAGGGTCACGGTCATGAGGGGCTCCTTCACGGGGCTGGGGCGTCGGGCCGAGGTCGCGGGCGGGGTGCCTCGCGCGGCGGACGGCCGGGGGACGGACCAGGTGGGCCCTGAGCGAGCGGCGTCGGTTCGACGCCGAAGGGCGCCGCGGGTGTGCGGCGCGTCCACAGCACAGTACACGCCACCGTGTCCGACGTCACCCGGGTGGGCGTGGATCTCGGCTCAGAAGGGGTGACGGGTGCGGGGGGAGCGCGTAGCGTTCATCGGGGTCCGGACGACGTCGGCCGCGCAATGGGGCGCGGCCCTCCGCGCGTCGGTCGGGCCGCGACACATCCCTGCCCACCGGACCACGAGGACGCTCAATGACGAGGATCCCCGCCGAGGACGAGGCCGTGACGGCGCCGTCCTCCCCGCTCGACAACGCCCTGGCCCAGCTCTCCGCCGCCGTGAAGACGCTCGGCTACGACGAGGGCCTGCACCAGATGCTCGCCGCCCCCCGCCGCGAGATGGCCGTCTCCATCCCCCTGCGCCGCGACGACGGCTCCACCGAGGTGCTCCGCGGCTACCGCGTGCAGCACAACTTCTCCCGCGGCCCGGCCAAGGGCGGCGTGCGCTTCAGCCTGGACGTGGACCTGGACGAGGTCCGCGCGCTGGCCATGTGGATGACCTGGAAGTGCGCCCTGCTGGACGTGCCCTACGGCGGCGCCAAGGGCGGGGTGACCATCGACCCGCGCCAGTACTCGAAGGCCGAGCTCGAGCGCGTCACCCGCCGCTACACCTCCGAGATCCAGCCGATCATCGGCCCCGAGGTGGACATCCCCGCCCCGGACGTGGGCACGGACGAGCAGACCATGGCCTGGATGATGGACACCTACTCGGTGAACGTCGGCCACACCACGCTCGGCGTGGTCACCGGCAAGCCCGTCTCGCTCGGCGGCTCGCTGGGCCGCGCCTCCGCCACCTCGGCGGGCGTGGTCCACGTGGCGCTCGCCGCGCTCGAGCACCTCGGCATCGAGCCGTCGCAGGCGACGGCGGCGGTCCAGGGCTTCGGCAAGGTCGGCGCCGGCACGGTCGAGCTGCTCGAGGCGGCCGGCGTGAAGGTCGTGGCCGTGTCCGACCAGTACGGCGCCGTGCGCGACGACGAGGGCCTGCACTACGACGCCCTGCAGAGGCAGCTCTGGGACACCGGCTCCGTGAAGGACACCCCCGGCACCGCGTCCATGGACGCGGACGAGCTGCTCGAGATGGACGTGGACCTCGTGGTCCCGGCCGCCGTGCAGTCCGTGCTGACCGAGGAGAACGCCCCGCGCGTGCGCGCCCGGCTGGTCGTGGAGGGCGCCAACGGCCCCACCACGGGCGAGGCCGACCGCATCCTCTCCGAGAAGGGCGTCCTGGTCGTCCCGGACATCCTGGCCAACGCCGGCGGCGTGATCGTCTCCTACTTCGAGTGGGTCCAGGCGAACCAGGCCTACTGGTGGAGCCGCGAGGAGGTGGACGAGCGCCTGAAGCGGCGCATGGTCGCCGCGTGGCAGGCCGTGCTGGCCACCTCCGAGAGCCGCCGCGTGAGCCTGCGCGAGGCCGCCACCCTGACCGCCGTGCAGCGCGTGGCCGAGGCCCACCGCACCCGCGGCCTCTACCCGTGACGGGGGGCGGCCCCGCCGCCTGACCCCGTCCGGCCGCCCGAGCGCGGCCCCGCTGCCCGACCGCGGGCCGGCGGCCCGGAACCCCCGGAGGTTCCGGGCCGTCGGCGTGGGTGGGCTCGGCCCGATGTGCCCCCACGGCCCGTGACGTCCGTCTCTATTTCGAATTTTGACGATCGAGCGTGGACGGCCCGCCCGGATGATGTTTGAATTTGAAACAAGTTCGGAGGCCGAGGAACCGCCCGCCGCGGCGGCCCACCCCGGACACACCAGACAGACCCGCTTCAGAAGGAGCACCCCATGCACGCCATCACCACCGGCACCTGGAATCTCGACGCCGCCCACTCGGACGTCGACTTCGTCGTCCGCCACGCGGGCATCTCCAAGGTCCGCGGCACCTTCCACGCCGTGGAGGGCCAGCTCGTCATCGCCGAGCAGTTCACCCAGTCCTCCGTCGACGTGACCGTCGACGTCGCCTCCATCAGCACCAAGAACGAGGGCCGCGACGGCCACCTGCGCTCCGCCGACTTCTTCGACGTGGAGCAGTTCCCCACCATGACCTTCCGCTCCACCGAGGTCCGCGGCGAGCCCGAGGAGTTCACCCTGGTCGGCGAGCTGACGCTGCACGGCGTCACCCAGACCGTGGAGCTCGAGGCCGAGTTCGGCGGCCAGGACAAGGATCCCTTCGGCGTGACCCGCGTGGGCTTCGAGGCCACGGGCGAGATCTCCCGCAAGGACTTCGGCCTGACCTGGAACGCGGCCACCGAGGCCGGCGGCCTCCTGGTCTCGGACAAGGTGAAGCTCGAGATCGGCGCCGCCTTCGTGCTGCCCGAGGCCGACGCCCAGGCCTGAGCCTGAGTCGACCTCGCGCGTCGAGACCGGGTCCCTCGATGAGGGGCCCGGTCTCCTCGTAGGGTGGGGCCCATGATGGCTTCGAAGACCCCGCACCAGAACGTCACGTTCGACCTGCCCACCAAGGACGCCGGCCAGGACGGCGACCGGACGGGCCACGGCTACCTCGCGCTGCCCGCCTCCGGGAAGGGCCCCGGCGTGATCGTGATCCAGGAGTGGTGGGGCCTGGTGGACCACATCAAGGACGTGTGCGACCGCCTCGCCGACCTCGGCTTCGTCGCGCTCGCCCCCGACCTCTACGGCGGCTGGATCGCCCACGACGGCGACGAGGCCGGCGAGATGATGCAGAACCTGCCCGCCGAGGAGGGCGCCCGCCAGCTGGCCGGCGCCGTCGACTGGCTGCTCGCCCGGGACGAGGTGACCTCGCAGACCGTGGGCGCGATCGGCTTCTGCATGGGCGGCGGCTTCGTGCTCGCCCTCGCGGCCCAGCAGGGGGACAAGGTCTCCGCCGCCGTGCCCTTCTACGGCGTGGGCCAGGGCGTGCCCGGCGACTTCTCCGGCGTCACCGCCGCCGTCCAGGGCCACTACGCCGAGCAGGACGACTCCTTCCCCGTCGAGGACGCGCGGAGGCAGGAGCAGCAGATCCGTGAGGAGTCCGGGGCCGACGTCGAGTACTTCTACTACGACGCCCCGCACGCCTTCCACAACGACGAGAACCCCCAGGGCAACTACCGGCCCGAGGCCGCGGCCCTCGCCTGGGACCGCGCGGTCTCCTTCCTGAAGGAGAAGGTCCGCTGAGCGGCTCCCGTGGCGGCCGGGGCGGGAAGTCCCGCGCGAGCAGGGGCGGCCCCGCCCGGTCCACCCGCTCCGGCGGCGGGCGCGGCGTGGCCAAGGGCGTGAAGCCCGCGGGCCGCGCCGGGGGCGAGGGCCGGCGTCGTCCCGCGCCCGCGCCGCCGGCCGACCTGCCCGTCCCGCCCGAGACCCTCTTCCTGGCCACCATCCCCGGGGCCACGCCGTCCACGTGGGTGGAGCGGTTCACCACGCGCCAGCGCACGGTGCAGCTCGTCAACCACGACGACGCGGCCCAGCTGGCCCACCTCGCCCACGACGACGCCGGTCAGCCCCGCCACTTCCTGCCGCAGCTGGGCTACGTGCGGCGCCGCCGCGACGTGCCCGCCGAGGAGTTCCTGCGCGCCGGCGGCGTCGACCCGCGGCACGTGCACCTCGTGGGCGTGTACTCCGAGCTGCCGGTGGTGTGCGTGGGCAGGGACCACCTGCTCGCCGCGTGGGACGTGGACGCGGACGGCCCGGTGCCGCCCGCCGAGCTCGACCCGGACGAGGAGCTGGATCCCGCCCGCTTCGCCCCGGCCCCCAGCGCGGAGCCGATGGACGCCGCCGAGCTGCCCGGCGCGGGCGAGCGGATGGCCCTGGAGATCGCCGCGTCCGGCGCCGGCCACGTCGTGCTGCCGATGTCCGTGGCCCGCATGTTCGGCCGCAAGGACGTGATCGTGCTGCCGCTGGCCTCCACCCTCGACGACACCGTGGGCCTGTCCCGCGCCGACCGCGAGGCCGCCGCCACGCGGTCCGCGCTCGCGGACGAGCAGGCGCGGGCCGAGGCGGAGGCGGGCGCCGCCGTCGTCGACGGGCCGGATTCCGCGGGTCAGGGCGACGACGACGCCCGCCACCCCGGCTGGGACGTCGCCCTGGCCTGGCTCAAGGCGGCCGACTCGGAGCTCGTGCAGGCGTTCGTGGGGGTGGCGCGCGGGCGGCGGGGCGCCAGCTCGCGCTGAGGGCGGGCGCGCCTATGCTCGGAATGAGCCGCATCACACTCAAGGAGGGCGCATGTCCGAGCATCAGCAGCACGTCGGCCGCCGGGACCCCCGGATCAGCGACGAGGCCATCGAGCGGGGCCGCCGCGCCCACGAGCTCGACCGCGCGCACGTGTTCCACTCGTGGAGCGCGCAGCGCGACCTCACACCCATGACCATCCTCGACGCCGAGGGGTCGTGGGTGTGGGACGGCGAGGGTCGGCCCATGGTCGACTTCAGCGGGCAGCTCGTCTTCACGAACGTCGGCCACCGCCACCCGAAGATCGTGGCCGCGATCCGGGAGCAGGCCGAGACGCTCGCCACCGTGGCCCCGCAGCACGTCAACGACGCCCGGTCCGAGGCGGCCCGGCTGATCACGGAGCGGCTGCCGGAGTCCATCAACCACGTGTTCTTCACGAACGCGGGCGCGGAGGCCAACGAGCACGCGGTGCGGATGGCACGCCTGCACACGGGCCGGCACAAGGTGCTCTCCGCGTACCTCTCGTACCACGGCGCCACGCGCCTGACGGCGAACCTGACCGGCTCCCTGCGGCGCGTGGGCTCGGACTCGGCCTCCGACGGCGTCGTGCACTTCCAGCCCGCGTACACGTACCGCTCCGCGTTCGGCTCGGAGAGCGACGAGCAGGAGGCCGAGCGCGCGCTGGCCCACCTGCGCGACGTGATCGAGCTCGAGGGCCCCTCCACCGTGGCCGCCGTGATCCTCGAGGCCGTCCCCGGCACCGCGGGCATCTTCCTGCCGCCGCCCGGCTACATGGCCGGCGTCAAGGAGCTGTGCCGTGAGCACGGGATCCTGCTGATCATCGACGAGGTCATGGTCGGCTTCGGCCGCGTGGGCGAGTGGTTCGGCCACCAGCTCACGGGCGTCACCCCGGACATCGTCACGTTCGCCAAGGGGGTCAACTCCGGGTACGTGCCGCTGGGCGGCGTCGCCATGAGCGACGACGTCTACGAGAGCTTCGCGACCACGCCCTACCCCGGCGGCCTGACCTACTCGGGCCACCCCCTCGCGTGCGCGGCCGCCGTCGCCGCGATCACCGCGATGGAGGAGGAGGGCATGGTCGCCCATGCGAAGCGCATCGGCGATCAGATCATCGGGCCGCGCCTGGCCGAGATCGCCGCGGCCCACCCGAGCGTGGGCGACGTGCGCGGCGCCGGCGCGTTCTGGGCCGTCGAGCTGGTGAAGGACCGGCAGACCCGGGAGCGGCTGGCCCCGCTCGGTCAGGTGGCGCCCGTGATGGGGCGGATGATGGCCGAGGCGAAGGACCGCGGGCTGCTGCTGTTCATGGCCGAGAACCGGTTCCACCTGTGCCCGCCGCTGAACATCTCGGACGAGGACCTGCGCTTCGGCCTCGACGTGCTCGACCAGGTCCTCACCCTCGCCGACGAGGAGGTCGCGGCCGGCTGACGGGGCCCGCCCTGCGGCCCGCCCCACCCCGCCCCAGTCCGCCCACCCCGCGTTTTCGAACGTGAAAGGGGGGTTCTCAGCGCTTTCGGTCGTGAGATTGGCCCTATCTCACGACCGAAAGTGCGCGTGGCGCGGGATCGGGGTCAGCCGAGCCGGCCGGCCTCCGAGGCCTCGAACTGCTCCTCGTCCTCGGGCACCGGCTCGGTGCCGCGGGCGCGGGCGATCGCCGTCATGAGGTGGTACACCACCAGGGCGGCGACCGTGCCGAGCGTGATGCCGCCGAACACGAGCCCGCCGACCACGAGCTGGGGGTCGGCGATCGCGATGATCAGGCCCGCACCCGCCGTCATGAGGTTCACGGTGTTGGAGAAGTCCACGCGGTTCTGCACCCAGATGCGCACGCCCATCATGCCGATCATCCCGTAGAGGATGATGCCCGCGCCGCCGGCCACCCCGGCCGGGATGGTGGCGACGGCGGCCCCGAACTTCGGCAGGAACGCGAGGGCGATCGCGGTCAGGCCGGCCACCCAGTACGCCGCCGTCGAGTAGACGCGCGAGCTGGCCATCACGCCGATGTTCTCCGCATACGTGGTGGTGCCGACGCCGCCGCCCGCGCCGGAGAGCATGGTGGACAGGCCGTCCGCGATCAGGGCACGGCCGGTGAGCGGGTCCAGGTCGCGCTTGGTCATCAGCCCGACGGTCCTGACATGGCCGATGTTCTCCGCGACCAGCACGAGCACGACGGGCAGGAACAGGGGCAGCAGGTCCCAGCGCAGCTCCGGGCCGTGGAAGGGCGGCAGCCCGATCCAGGCGGCCTCCCCGACGGCGGCGAAGTCCACCTGGCCCTGCGCGAGGGCCAGCACGTAGCCCACCACGATGCCCACGAGGATGGACAGGCGGCCCAGGAGCCCCCGGAACGTCACGGCCGTGAGCACCACCGCCAGGGCCGTGCCGAACGTGGTGACGGGCACCTCCTGCATGGCCGTCGTCGTGGCGCCGGCGAGGTTGAGGCCGATCAGGGCCACGATCGTGCCCATCACCGCCGGCGGCATGAGCGCGTGGATCCAGCCGGTGCCGGCGCGGTGCACGATCGCGCCGATCACCGTGAGCAGCAGGCCCGTCACGAGGATGCCGCCGAGCGCGGCCCCCGTGCCGCCGATCGTGGCGGCGGCCGTCAGCGGTGCGATGAACGCGAACGAGCTGCCCAGGTACGAGGGCAGGCGGTTGCCCGTGATGACCAGGAAGAGCAGGGTGCCCAGGCCGGAGAAGAGCAGCGCCGTCGTCGCGGGCATGCCGGTCAGGGCGGGCACGAGCACGGTGGCGCCGAACATGGCCATCACGTGCTGCACGCCGATGCCCACGGTCCGGGGCCAGCTCAGCCGCTCGTCCGGGGCGACGACGGTGCCCGGGGTGATGGTGCGGCCGTCGCCGTGGAGGCGCCAGCCGGGGCCGCGTGAGGGCCGGGTGGGGGTGGGGGACATGGCCGCCTGCCGAGGGGTCGGGGATGGGGGTGTCGGGCGTTTCTCGGGGGCCTGGAAGCCTGCGCACAGCCCCGGTTCCGCGCCGGTGATTAGGGTACCGTGGGGCGCGTGGCTCAGTACTGTGGTGTGATCGGAGAGGCGCTCGTCGACGTCGTGGTCTCGGACACCGCGACCCCCCGCGTGCACGTCGGGGGCAGCCCCCTGAACGTGGCCGTGGGCCTGAGCCGGCTGGAGCGGCCCGTCCTGTTCGCCGGCCGCCTCGGCCGCGATGCGCACGGGGACATGATCGCCTCGCACCTGCGGGAGAACGGCGTGCGCTGCCTGCTCGAGCCGGATGCCGCCGCCACCTCCGTGGCCACCGCCCGCCTGGACCCCACGGGCGCCGCCAGCTATGAGTTCGAGCTGGACTGGACGCTGCCGCCCGCCGCCGCGCTCGCCCGGGACTTCGACGACGCCGCCGGCGGCCCGCTGCACCACATGCATGCCGGCTCCATCGCCACCATGCTCGCCCCCGGCGACGCCGAGGTGATGGCCCTGCTCGAGCGGATCTCCGCGGTCACGACCATCAGCTACGACCCCAACGTGCGGCCCACGATCGTGCCGGACCGGGCGTTCGCCCGCGCCCGCGCGGAGGAGTCCGTGCGGCTGGCGGACGTGGTGCACGCCTCGGACGAGGACATCGCGTGGCTGTACCCGGACCGCCCGCTGCGCGAGTCGCTGCAGGCGTGGCAGCAGATGGGCCCGGCGTTCGTGGTGATGACCCGCGGCGCCGAGGACATCGTGGCCGTCACCGCGCACGGCGTGGTGGAGCGCCCGATCGTGCCCGTGGACGTCGCGGACACCGTGGGCGCCGGTGACTCGTTCACCGCCGCCCTGCTCGCCGCCCTCGACGACCGCTCCCTGCTCGGCGCCGCGAACCGCGGCCGCCTGCACGCGATGGACCCGGCCGACGTCGAGTCGGTGCTGATCTACGCCTCCCGCGCGTCGGCGATCACGGCCTCCCGCCCGGGGGCGGACCCGCCCACGCGGGCCGAGCTGGCGGACTGATCCCACGCCCGCCCGTCCCCGCACGAATCTGTTGCGCATCCGACCCTTCCGGCGGGCGGGGACGCCCCCAGAAGGGTCGGAGACGCAGAAGATCCCGGCCGCCTCAGAGCAGGCCCAGCCCTCGCACGGCGTCGCGCTCGGCCTCCAGCTCGGCGACGGTCGCGGCCAGCCGCCCGCCCTCACCCGGCAGCACGGACTCGTCCGGCTCCAGCCCCGGCACGATCCGCCACGCGGTGCCGCCGTCGGAGGTCACGGGGAACGAGCTGATCAGCCCCTCCGGCACCCCGTAGGAGCCGTCCGAGACCACCGCGGCCGACGTCCGGCGCGGCGCACCGTCCGCGTCCACACCGGTGCCGAGGGTCCAGTCGCGCATGTGATCGATCGCCGCGGACGCCGCCGACGCCGCCGAGCTCGCCCCGCGCACCTCGATGATCTCCGCGCCCCGCTTCGCCACGCGCGGCACGAACTCCTCGCCCGCCCACACCGGGTCCACCACCTCGAGCGCCGGCCGCCACGTCCCGTCCACCCGCACGCGGGCGTGGGTGAGGTCCGGGAACTGGGTGGCGGAGTGGTTGCCCCAGATCGTCACACCGGCCACGTCCGTCACCGCGACGCCGGCCCGCGCCGCCAGCTGCGCCACGGCCCGGTTGTGGTCCAGCCGGGTCAGCGCCGTGAAGCGCTCGGCCGGCACGTCCGGGGCGTGCGCGGCGGCGATCAGCGCGTTGGTGTTGGCCGGGTTCCCGACGACGACGACCCGCACGTCCTGCGCCGCGTGGTCGTTGATCGCCCGGCCCTGCGGCCCGAAGATCCCGCCGTTCGCCTCGAGCAGGTCGCCGCGCTCCATGCCCTTCGTGCGCGGCCGCGCGCCGACGAGCAGCGCGTGCTGGACCCCGTCGAAGGCGCGGGCCGGGTCGTCCGTGACCTCCACGTCGGCCAGCAGCGGGAAGGCCGCGTCGGCGAGCTCCATGGCGGTGCCCTCCGCGGCGCCCAGGGCGGCCGGGATCTCGAGCAGGCGCAGCCGGACCGGGGTGTCCGGGCCGAGCATCCCGCCGGCGGCGATGCGGAAGAGCAGCGCGTAGCCGATGTTGCCGGCGGCGCCGGTGACGGTGACCGTGCGGGGCGTCGTCGACGCGGGGTCCGGGGCGGTGTCCTGTGCGGTGGTCTGCTGTGCGGTGTCCACGCCCCCATCGTGCCCCCGCTCGCCCGCGGAGGACACCCCGGCCCGCCGCACGGCCCCGGCCTAGACTGGGCGCATGCCCGCCCTGCCCCTGCCCTCGCGCCGTCCGCGGATGATCGCGACGGACCTGGACGGCACCATCATCGGGTACCGGCACACGCGGTCGGGGCGCCTGAGCCCGCGCACCATCACGGCGCTGCGGGACGCCCACGACGCCGGCGTCGAGGTGGTGTTCGTGACCGGCCGTCCCCTCCGCTGGCTCGGCCCGCTGAGCGCGCAGCTCGGCCCCGTCGGCCCGGTGATCTGCTCCAACGGCGCCGTCGTCGTGGACACCGCCACGGACGACGTCCTGATCGCCCACCCCATGCCCGTCGAGGCCGTGTGGACCGCCACGGACCGGCTGCGCGCCCTGGACCGCACCGTGTCCTTCGGCGCCGAGACCCTCGAGGGCTTCTTCTGGGAGCACGCGTTCTCCGAGCGCGCCGAGTTCCGGGCCGAGGTCCACGCGGCGGCCACGCTCGAGGCCGCGCTGCCGGGTCGGCTGGGCGTGGTGAAGCTGCTGGCCCGCTCGGACACCCTGGCCCCGGACGCCTTCCTCGCCGCGGCCCGCGCCGAGCTGGACGAGCTCGTGAGCGCCACGCACTCCGCGCCCGGCATCGCGCTCGTGGAGATGTCCGCGCCGGGCGTGCACAAGGCCGCGACCCTCGCCGAGTTCGCCGCGAGCCGGGGGGTCGCGCCGGCCGACGTCGTCGCGTTCGGGGACATGCCCAACGACCTGGAGATGCTCCAGTGGGCCGGTCTCGGCCTGGCCGTGGCCTCGGGCCACCCGTCGCTGCTGGCCGCGGCGGACGGCGTGGTCGGGGCGTGCGACGACGACGGGGTGGCCGCCACCGTCGAACGCCTGCTGGAGCTGCCCACGGACTGAGCCGCGGGCCACCCCCGGCGGGTCAGAGGAACTCGTACGGGTCGAACGCCTCGACGTCGATCACGCGCAGGCGCGGCAGGGACGAGTCGAACGCGCCCACCGCGTGCTCCAGGTCGAAGAACTCGACCCCGGGGATGCGGCGCAGCTCGTGGGAGAGGAACTCCTCGAAGCCCATGATCCCGGTGCGTCGGCCCGGCGTGGCCGCGAGGTCGGTGAGCTGGGGGGCGAAGTCGGCGTCGTGGCTGACGAGGACGACGTCGTCCTCCCGGCCCAGCAGCGCCTCCGCGGTGCGCTGGATGCCGATGTCCACGACCTTGCCCTCGCCGCGCAGCATGATCGGCTGGAAGCCGAGGGCGGTGAGCGCCTGGACGAACGGGATGGGGATCTCACCGTCGATGGCGAGGAAGAACAGGCCCTTGACCGGCTGGTCCCAGCGGTCCTCGAGGTAGCCGAGCAGGCGCTTCCAGCGTGGCCGCTCGTCGGGCTGGGGGCGCCGCTGCAGGATGGACGTGCCGAGGGTGGCGTCGATGTTCTCGCCGTCGATCAGCAGGTAGGTGGTTCGCTCGCTCACGCTCTCGAGGCTACCCGCTGGGGTGGACGTCGGTCAGCGCGCGCGGTCGAACGGGGCCGTCAGCAGGCGGACGACGCCCTCGAGCGGCCCCGCGCGGAACGGGCCGATACGCACGACGGCCCGCCACAGCAGCGGCAGCAGCAGCGCGCCGGCCACCAGCACGGCCAGGTTGAACCACGTGTCGTCCGTGCCCGTGGCGCTGCGCCACGGCCCGGGTCCGAGCCCCCGCACCCAGCCGAGGTACCACAGGTGCGCCACGTACACGGACAGCGTCATCGCGCCGGGCACGGCCAGCAGCCCGGCCCGCCGCGGCGCCAGGGCCGCGCACGCACCGAGGACGGCGAGCACCAGGCCCGTGTCCAGCAGGGCCTCCGCGGGGGTCGCCGTGTAGGGCACGGGGGCGGCGCCGGTCTGCGTCCGGGACAGGGCGAGCACGACGCCGGCCAGCGCGATCCCCCCGGCCGCCCAGGCGAGCCCCGTGAGCCGTGCGCGCCGGGCCGGGGCCGCCGTCGTCGTGCCGTGGACGGTGGCGACCAGCACCGCCCCCAGCAGCGCCCACGCGAGGAACAGGGGGAGACGGTACGGGCCGTCCGTGAGGAACGCGGAGACCCACGGGGTCAGCGTCGCGCGGCTCAGCCCGAGGGCCTGAGCGAGGGGGACGAGCCGGTCGACGACGTCGGCCGTCGGTGTGGCGGCGAGCAGGAGGCCGCCTCCGCCGGCCAGGACGGCGAGCACGAGGTGCGCGGCGAGGGGGAGGGCGGCCAGCAGTGCCATGAGCACCGTGAGCACAGCCAGGTGCGCCAGCACGTTCACGACGGCCGCCCCGAAGAGCCCGGTCAGCCACGCCGCCCCGCACAGGGCGGCCGCCCGCACAAGCGCGCGGGGCACGGCCCGGCCACGGCCCAGCCACTCCGCCTCGAGGCGCGCGCCCACGCCCACGAGCGCCGCGAACAGGGGCGCGGTGAGGTGCTCGGAGAGGTGGAGCACCCCACCCGGGCCGCCGGCGGGCGCCGTGTGGGCGACCATCATCGCGACCAGGGCCAGGCCGCGCGCGACGTCCACCCAGACCAGGCGGCCCCGGGCGGTGTGGGTGGCGGCGGGAGCGTGGGAGGAGGGGGCGGGCACGGCGACCTCCGAGGTGGGGGACTCAGTCCAGGACGCGGGTGAGGTCGGCGTCCTCGTAGCGGACCGGCTTCGAGCCGGTGACGAGCTTGTGGCCGAGCCACAGCGCGAGGAACAGGGGCAGGCCGATGTACGCGCTGGCCACGGCCACGAGGTCCACGTCGCCCATGAACGCCTGGTAGTTCTGGCCGAGGATCACGACGGCGCACATGACCAGCGCGACGATCGGGCCCAGGGGGAACAGGAAGGCGCGGTAGGGCAGGTCCTTCGGGTCGTGGCCCTGCGCGACGTAGGCCCGCCGGAACCGGTAGTGGCTCCAGGCGATGCCCATCCACACGATGAACCCGGCCAGGCCCGAGGCGGAGACGAGCCACACGTAGGCGGCGCCGTCCCCGATGAACGTGGTCAGGAAGCACGCCGCGCCCACCGCGGTGGTGGCGTAGAGGGCGTTCATGGGCACGCCGCGCCGGTTCACCTTCGCCAGGAAGCGCGGGGCCTTGCCGGAGTCGGCCAGGGCCCAGAGCATGCGGGTGGAGGCGTACAGGCCCGAGTTGCCCGCGGAGAGGATGGCCGTGAGGATCACGGCGTTCATCACGGAGGCGGCGGCGAGCACGCCCGCGTTCTCGAAGACGAGCGTGAACGGGGAGATCGAGATGTCCTCGACGTCGCTGCCCAGCAGGTGGGGGCTGGTGTAGGGGATGAGGAAGCCGACGACGGTGATCGCGCCGACGTAGAAGAGCAGGATGCGCACGAACACGGTGCGGATCGCCTTGGGCACGTTCTTCTCCGGGTCCTCGGCCTCGCCCGCGGCCACGCCGACCAGCTCGGTGCCCTGGAAGGAGAAGCCGGCCACCATGAAGATCGCCAGGATGCCGGCGCCGCCGCCCACGAAGGGGGCCTCGCCGTCCGTCCAGTTGTGGAAGCCGGGGGAGGAGCCGCCGAGGATGCCGACGATCATCAGGACGCCGAGCACCAGGAAGATCACCACGGTGGCGACCTTGATGAGCGAGAACCAGAACTCGCTCTCGCCGTAGGCGCGCGTGGAGAGGGCGTTGAGGCCGAAGAGCAGCGCGAGGAAGATCGCGGACCAGATCCACGAGGGCACGTCCGGGAGCCAGTACCGCATGATCAGGGCCGCCGCGACGAGCTCGGCGGCCACCGTGATCGCCCAGTTGTACCAGTAGTTCCAGCCGATGGCGAAGCCGAACGAGGGGCTCACGAAGCGGGTCGAGTACTCCTCGAACGCGCCGGAGACCGGCAGGTACGTGGACATCTCGCCGAGCGACTGCATCAGCAGGAACACCATGAAGCCGATGGCCACGTAGGCCGCGAGGGCGCCACCGGGGCCGGCGGTCGCGATGGTGTTGCCCGAGGCCACGAACAGGCCCGTGCCGATGGCGCCGCCCATCGCGATCATCGTCAGGTGCCGGGACTTGAGGGTGCGTTGCAGGGAGCCGCCCTCATGGGTGGCGTGGGCGGCGGAGGCGGCCGGCGTCGACGGGGACGTCCGGGGTGCGCTGGTGTCCACGGTGGCCTTTCGGTGGAGGAGCGGTCGGACGCGCGTCGAAGGCCGCGGCGTCCCACCCTGCTGCACGGTGGTAGAAGGGTATCCCGGCCGGGCGCGTCCGTCAGACGGCGGGGACGAGTTCGGCGCGCAGCGCCGCCGTGAACGCGTCCACGTCCTCCTCGGTCGTGTCGAAGCCGCACACCCAGCGCACCTCGCGGCGCGCCGCGTCCCAGTCGTAGAACCGGAAGCGGGCGCGCAGCCGGTCGGCCACGCCCTCGGGCAGGACGGCGAACACGGCGTTGGCGTCCGTGGCCTGCGTGAACTCGACGCCGGCCAGCGAGCCGTCGGCGACCCCCGCCTCGATGCCGGCGCGCAGCCGGGCGGCCATGGCGTTGGCGTGGCGGGCGGAGCGCAGGTACAGGTCGCCGTCGAACAGCGCGAGCAGCTGCGCCGAGACGAAGCGCATCTTCGAGGCCAGCTGCATCTGGTTCTTGCGCAGGTACACGAGGCCGTCCGCGGCGTCCGGGTCGAGCACGACGACGGCCTCGGCCAGCAGCGCCCCGTTCTTGGTGCCGCCGAGGGAGAGCACGTCCACGCCGACGTCGGTGGTGAAGGCGCGCAGCGGCAGGCCCAGGGAGGCCGCGGCGTTGGCGATGCGGGCGCCGTCCATGTAGACGCGCATCCCGTGCTCGTGGGCGTAGTCCGTGATGGCCTTGACCTCGTCCGGGGTGTAGACCGTGCCGAGCTCGGTGGACTGGGTGAGGTAGACGACCAGGGGCTGGGCGCGGTGCTCGTCACCCCAGCCCCAGGCCTCGGCGGCGATCAGCTCGGGGGTGAGCTTGCCGTCGTCGGTGGCCACGGGCAGCAGCTTGATGCCGGCGGACTTCTCGGGCGCGCCGCCCTCGTCCACGTGGATGTGCGCGGTGTCCGCGCAGATCACCGCGCCCCAGCGGGGCAGCATGGCCTGGAGCCCGACGACGTTCGCCCCGGTCCCGTTGAACATCGGCCACGCGGTGGCGTCCTTGCCGAAGTGCTGGGCCACGACCTCCTGGAGACGCGCCGTGTACACGTCCTCGCCGTAGGCGACCTGGTGGCCCCCGTTGGCCTCGGCGATCGCCGCGAGCACCTCCGGGTGGACGCCGGAGTAGTTGTCCGAGGCGAAGCCCCGCTCCTGCGGATCGTGGATCCTCTGCATGTCAGTTACGTTCCCTTCTCCTGGAGCGTGAGGACGGCGTCGTTCAGCGCGCCCGCCTCAGCCTTCCACAGTCGCGCGTACTCCTCGGCCAGCCGTTCCTCGAGCCCGGCGAGGGACTTCACGCGGAACACGACGGCCGCCGAGCGCAGCGGCGCCTCCGCGTCCCGGGCGGCCTTGGCCCAGCCCTGCGCGACCGCGCGGGTCCATGCCTCGCTCGCCGCCTTCACCGCGGCGTAGTTCGCGCCGCCGGCGAGCGGCCGGGTCACCGCCGTGGACGAGACGATCGCGAGGCGACCGGCGGACGAGGCCCGCAGGTCGTCGTCGAGGGCCCGGCTCACGTGCCGCAGCGCCGTGAACGAGGCCTCGAGGGCGCGGTAGTCCTCCTCGGTCTGGCCGGCGAGGCCCCCGCCGCCGCGCCAGCCGCCCACCAGGTGGAGCAGGCCGTCGATCCGGGTGCCGCGGGCGTGCAGGTCCTCGACGAGGCCGCGGACGGCGGTCTCGTCCGTGAGGTCCAGGGCCGCGGTCTCGGCGCCGAGCGCGGCGAGGGGGGCGAGCTTCGCGGCGTCGCGCCCGGTCGCGACGACGTGCGCGCCGGCGTCGAGGAGGGTGCGGGCGGCGGCCCGGCCCGAGGCGCTCGTGGCGCCCGCGATCAGGACGGCGCGGTCGGTCAGGGCGGCCACGGGTCAGGCGTCCGTGCCGCGGATCCCGGCGGTGGACTCGATGACGCCGCGCATCTTCTTCTCGAGGGCCTCGAAGAACATGGACAGCGGGAACTCGTCGTCGAGCACGAGGTCGGTGTAGCCCTTGGGCGGGCCGGCGAGCACCTCGCGCGGCAGGCCCTGCGCCCACACGGAGGCCGGGTGCGGGGTGACCACGGAGGCGACGAGCTCGTAGGCCTGGAGCCAGTGCACGGTCTTGGGGCGGTCGATGGACTCCCAGTAGAGCGTGTCGATGGCGTCGCCCAGCTCGACGACGGCGTCGGCGAGCCGGTCCCAGTCCACGCTGAGCTCGACGTCGCGCCACTGGATCACGTCCTTGCGGTGCAGCCAGGCGAAGAGCAGCTGGCCGCCGAGGCCGTCGTAGTTGCGGACGCGGGAGCCGGTGAGGGCGAAGCGGAAGACGCGGTCGAAGAGGACGGCGTGCTGCACGAGCCCGGCGTGGCGGCGGGTCTGCTCCTCGAGCGCGGTGAGCTGCTCACCGGCGGCGGCGCGCGCCGTGAGGCGGCGCTCGATCGCCACGCACTCGCGGAAGGCGGTCATGTCGCAGCGCATCTCCTCGAGCGTGTAGAGGAAGAAGGGCATGCGCTGCTTGATCATGAACGGGTCGAAGGGCAGGTCGCCGCGCATGTGCGTGCGGTCGTGGATGAGGTCCCACATCACGAAGGTGCCCTCGGCGAGCTCCTGGCTGGAGAGCAGTTCGGCGAGCTCGGCCGGGAGCTCGAGCTGGGTGATCTCGGCGGCGGCGGTGACGACCCGGCGGAAGCGGGCGGCCTCGCGGTCCTGGAAGATGGCGCCCCACGTGAAGGTGGGGATCTCGCGCATGGCCACGGTCTCGGGGAAGAGCACCGCCGAGTTCGTGTCGTAGCCGGGGGTGAAGTCGATCAGGCGCAGGGAGACGAAGAGGCGGTTGCCGTAGTCGCCGGCCTCGAGCTCGGCGATGAACTCGGGCCAGATGGTCTCGACGACGAGGGCCTCCACGTGCCGGTCGGGGGAGCCGTTCTGCGTGTACATCGGGAAGACCACGAGGTGCCGGACGCCGTCGACGCGGTGCTCCTGCGGCTGGAAGGCGACGAGGGAGTCCAGGAAGTCGGGCTCGGCGAAGCCGCCGTCGGCCCAGCGGGCGAAGTCGCGGGGCAGGGCGGCGAGGTAGGCGGCGTCGTGCGGGAAGAGCGGGGCGAGCTCCTCGACGGCGGCGACGATGGTCTCCACGTGCTCGCGCGCGGCGGCGTGGTCCGCGGGGTCCGGGATGGAGCCGTCCTTGACCTGCAGGGGCTGCAGGGCGGTGGCGGCGGCCTTGAGGCGGAGCCAGGCCGGGTGGGTCTCGACGGTGCGGGCGTCGGCCGGGGCCTCCGGGACGACGCCGTCGGTCCGGGCGGGCTGCAGAGTGGTGGACATGGAACCCTCCTGAGGTCGAAGCGCCGGAAAATATCCGGTGACGCGGATCACTTGCCGGAAGGTTTCCATGAGCGCACGGGGCTGTCAACCCGGCGGCCGGGGCCGGCTGATAGCGTGCGGCGCATGGACGACCCTGTCGACGCGCGGCTCGCGGCCGCCGTCTCCCATGACCCGCGCGCCACGCTCGCCCAGCTCTCCGAGCGGGTCGGCCTCTCGACCTCCGCGGTGCAGGCGCGCCTGCGCCGGCTCGAGAGCACGGGCGTGATCAGGGGCTACCGTGCGCTGCTCGACCCCGAGGCCGTGGGCAGGCCGCTCTCCGCGTTCATCGAGATCAGCCCGCTGGACCCGCGCCAGCCCGACGACGCCCCCGAGCTCCTCGAGTCCATCGCGGCGATCGAGGCGTGCCACTCCGTGGCCGGCGACGCCGCGTACATGCTCTTCGTCCGCGTCGGCTCCCCGCGGGAGCTCGAGGCGCTGGTGACGGAGATCCGCCAGACGGCGTCGGTGTCCACCCGGACCACCGTGGTGCTGCAGACCTTCTACGAGCACCGCCCCATGCTGGAGCTGCCGGCGGAGGACTGAGGCGCGGGCGCGTTGGCCCCACCTGTCACGTGAGTGGTCGGAATGAGGGCCGATCTGACGCTCATTCCGACCTCTCGCGTTCCCGGCTGCGGAAGCGGGCACCCCGCCGCCCGTCCCCGCTACGGTGATCCCGTGCGTCCGACCTCGCCCCGTCCCGCCCCCGCCTACCTCACCGACTCCGTCCCCGCCCGTCGCGGCCACCCGCTGGGGTTCGCGCACCGGGGCGCCGCCGTCGACCGGGAGAACTCCCTGGCCGCGTTCGTGGACGCCCACGCCGCCGGGTTCACCTACCTCGAGCTGGACGTGCGCACCACGGCGGACGGCGAGCTCGTCGTGTTCCACGACGAGACCCTGGACCGCGTCAGCACGGGCCGCGGCCGGCTGCGCGACCACACGTGGGAGCGGCTGGCGGACGTCACGGTCGGCGGGGAGCCGCTGCTGCGCTTCACCGAGCTGCTCACGGCGCTCCCCGAAGCCCGCCTGAACGTGGACCTCAAGGACCGCGCGTCGGCCCCGGCCCTGGCCCGCATCCTCGCCGAGCACGGCGCCTGGGACCGCGTGCTCGTCGCCTCGTTCCACGACTCGCGGCGCCGCCTCTTCCGGCGCGCCCTCGCCCGCCTCGGCCACCCCGAGCGGGCGTACGGGCCGGAGCGGGTGGCGACGTCGGGCGGGGCGGCCGCCATCGCGGCGCTCGTGACGCTGGGCCCGCTGGGACTGACCCGCTGGCTGCGCCGGTGCGCCCTCGACGTCGACTGCGTGCAGGTGCCCGTCCGGCACGGCCGCGTGCCCGTGGCCACCGCCGACTTCGTGCGCCGCTGCCACGCGGCGGGCCTGCCGGTGCACGTGTGGGTCGTGGACGAGCCCGCGGAGATCGAGCGCCTGCTCGACCTCGGCGTCGACGGCGTCATGACCGACCGCGCCGACGTCCTCGCTGAGGTCTACGCCCGACGCGGCTTCTGGCCGCAGCGCTGATCCCCGCCCCCTCAGAGCATCTTCGGCAGCAGCGCCCGCTTCATCCGCCCGTACGGCGGGTACGCGGTCTTGAGCGTGTCCACCTGGTCCGACTTCGTGATGGACGGGCGCAGGTGGGAGAACGTCTCGAACCCGTGGATGCCGTGGTACGCGCCCATCCCGGACGCGCCGATCCCGCCGAACGGCAGCGTCGCGATGCCGGCGTGCAGCAGGCCGACGTCGTAGCCGAGGCCGCCGGCCTGCACCTGGTCGTCGAACGCGCGGTGGTAGCTCGGCCGGTCCGTGAAGAGGTAGGCGGCCAGCGGGTGCGGGCGCTCCGCGATGAAGTCCAGGGCGTCCTGGAAGGTGTCCACGGTCAGCACGGGCAGGATCGGGCCGAACAGCTCCTCCTGCATGAGCGCGCCGTCGGGCCGCACGCCCGTCACCACGGTCGGCGCCATGTACCGTCCTGCCACATCCACGTCGCCGCCGACGAGCAGCTCGGCGCCGGCGTCGAGGTCCGTCTGGAGCATCTCCCGCAGCCGCTCCGCGTGCTCGGCGGAGATGAGCCGGCCGTAGTCCTTCGACGCGCGGGGGTCGTCGCCGTAGAACTCGCGCAGGGCTGCGGGGAGCTCGGCGGTCACCTGGCGCAGCGCGGCCTCGCCGACGGCCAGCACGTAGTCCGGGGCCACGCACGTCTGGCCCGCGTTGGTGAACTTCGCCCACGCGATGCGGCGGGCCATCGCGCCCGTGTTCCGCGACGGCGTCACCACCGCCGGCGACTTGCCGCCCAGCTCGAGCGTCACGGGGGAGAGGGTCTTCGCCGCCGCCTCGTAGACGATCCGGCCCACGCGCTCCCCGCCGGTGTAGAGGATGTGGTCCCACGGCTCCGCCAGCAGCGCGGTGTTGCACTCCTTGCCGCCCGCCACCACGGAGACCAGCGCGGAGTCCAGGTACTGCGGCACCAGCTCCCGCAGCGCCGCCGCCGTGGCCGGGGCCTTCTCCGACGGGCTGAGCACCACCGTGTTGCCGGCCGCCAGCGCACCCACGACCGGGGCGAGCGCGAGCTGCACCGGGTAGTTCCACGCGCCGATGACCAGCACGAGACCCTTGGGCCGCGGCCGGACCTCCGCGCTCGCGGGCCGCAGGGCCAGCGGCAGCTTCACGGGCCGCGGCTCCATCCAGTCGGTCAGGTGCAGCAGCGCGTGGTCCACCTCGGAGCGCACCGAGACGATCTCCGTGATCAGCGCCTCGGTGGCCGGCTTGCCCAGGTCCGTGCCGAGCGCCGCGACGAACCGGTCCGCGTGCTCGGTCAGCATCCGCTTCAGGCCCTTGAGCTGGCGCACCCGCACCGCGCGCGGGTGGGCGGCGCGGGAGCGGGCGGCGGCGCGCAGCCGCTCGACGGCGGCCCGCGGCTCCTCGGGTCGGGGCCCGGCCGGCGCGATCGGCAGGGCCTCGGTGGGCAACGGCTCGCGGACCGGATCGTCGGCGGGGGAGTCGGGGGAGTCGGTGGTCAGACCGGGGGGCTGCGTGCTCATGCCGGCCACGCTACCGAGCGGCCCTGTGCGGCGGCAGGGCGGGGCGCCGTCGTCGTCCTCCGGCCGCTGGTGCCGCCCCGACGGGCGCCACGGCGTTTTCGTTCGGGAAACGGCGCACGCGCCCCGCCATTTCCCGAACGAAAGCGGTGCGACACGCCGCCGTTTCCCGAACGAAAGCGGACGGGGGGAGGGGAGATGGGGCGGGGGTCAGCCGATGACCGCGTCCACCAGCCGCTGCGCCTCCGCCTGCACCTGCGTCAGGTGCTCGGGGCCGCGGAAGGACTCCGCGTAGATCTTGTAGACGTCCTCGGTGCCGGAGGGCCGCGCCGCGAACCACGCGTGCTGCGTGACCACCTTGAGCCCGCCGATCGGGGCGTCGTTGCCCGGGGCGTTGGTCAGCGTCGCGAGGATGGTCTCGCCGGCCAGCTCGGTCACGGGGACGTCGTCGGGGGAGAGGGTCTTCAGCTTCGCCTTCTGCTCGGCGGTCGCGGGGGCGTCGATGCGCGCGTACGCCGGGTCGCCGTGCAGGGCCACGAGGTCGCGGTACCGCTCGGACGGGGACTGGCCCGTCACGGCGATGATCTCCGCGGCCAGCAGGCACAGCAGCAGCCCGTCCTTGTCCGTGGACCACGGGCTGCCGTCGAACTGCACGAAGGACGCGCCCGCGGACTCCTCGCCGCCGAACACGCCGGTGCCCGTCAGCAGGCCCGGCACGAACCACTTGAAGCCCACCGGCACCTCCACGAGCTCGCGGCCCAGGTCCCCGGCCACGCGGTCGATCATCGAGGAGCTCACCAGGGTCTTGCCCACGCCCGCGCTCTGGGGCCACTGCTCGCGGTGGCGGTACAGGTAGTCGATGGCCACGGCGAGGTAGTGGTTCGGGTTCATCAGCCCGCCGTCGGGGGTGACGATCCCGTGCCGGTCCGCGTCGGCGTCGTTGCCGGTGGCGACGTCGAAGGGCGCCTGCCCGTCCGCGTCCGGGGTCATCCGCTCGATCAGCGAGGCCATCGCGTTCGGCGACGAGCAGTCCATGCGGATCTTGCCGTCCCAGTCCAGGGTCATGAACCCGAACCGCGGGTCCACCTCCGGGTTCACCACGGTCAGATCCAGCCCGTGGCGGTCGGCGATCTCGCCCCAGTAGGCCACGGACGCCCCTCCCATGGGGTCGGCGCCGATGCGCACGCCCGCCTCGCGGATCGCCTCCACGTCGATCACCTGCGGCAGATCGGACACGTACCGGTCCAGGAAGTCGAAGCCGCCCAGCTTCGCGTGGCCGGCGACGTCGGCGCTCGCCACCCGGTGCACGCCCGCCAGCCCGGCGGCGAGCAGCTCGTTGGCGCGGTCGGCGATCCACGTGGTCGCCTCGGTGTCCGCGGGGCCGCCGTGGGGCGGGTTGTACTTGAAGCCGCCGTCCGCGGGCGGGTTGTGCGAGGGGGTGATCACGAGGCCGTCCACGAGGCCGGCGTTGTCCCCGTCCACCGCGAAGCCCGACGGCGACAGCTCGCGCCCGGCGTTCAGGTGCAGGATCGCGTGGGACACGGCGGGGGTGGGCGTGTAGCCGCCGCGGGAGTCGACGAGCACCTCGACGTCGTTGCCGAGCAGCACCTCGACGGCGGTGTCCTGCGCGGGCCCGGACAGGGCGTGCGTGTCCTTGCCGACGAGGACCGGCCCCGTGATCCCGTGGTGCGCGCGGTACTCGACCACGGCCTGCGTGATGGCGGCGATGTGGTCGTCGTTGAACGAGGTCGTGAACGCGGAGCCGCGGTGGCCGGAGGTGCCGAACACGACCTTCTGCGCCGGGTCCGTCACGTCCGGGTGACCGGTGCGGTACGCCTCCAGGAGGGCGTCGACGTCGATGAGGTCCTGCGGCAGGGCGGGGGTGCCGGGACGCTCGGCGGCGGGCAGGGCGGCGGTGTTCTCGGTCATGTGCCACACCTTGGCACGGGCGGGCGGACGGGGGAAGACGCGCGGCCCAGCGGGACGACGGCGGCGGTCACTCCCGGCAGCCGGCGCACAGCCCCCAGTAGTAGACCTCGGCCTCGTCGACCGCGAAGCCGTGGTCCTCGGGGGCGTCGAGGCACGGGGCGGAGCCGGTGCGGCACGGCACGTCCACGACCGTGCCGCAGCCGCGGCACACGAGGTGGTGGTGGTTGTCGCCCGTGCAGATCTCGTAGCGGGCCGGGGAGCCGGCGGGCTGCAGGGAGCGCACGAGCCCGGCCTCGGTGAGCGCGTGGAGGCAGTCGTAGACGGCCTGGTGCGAGGTGCCGGGCAGGGCCCGACGCACGGCGGCCAGCACGGTGGACGCGTCCGCGTGGGGGTGGTCGGCGAGGGCGGTCAGCACCGCCAGGCGGGGCCGGGTCACGCGCAGGCCGACGCCGCGCAGCAGCGTGCGCTCGTCCTCGTCCCGCGTCGTGGTCTCCATGCCAGTCGATCCCATCCGGTTCTCTGGAACATGTCAAGAAAGAGCGGGCCGCTTCGCCCCCGGCGCACCGGCCATTCCCCGCCGTGCCCGTGCTGACTACGGTGAATCCTCGACCCCGGGGCGCACCGGCCCGGGCGCCGTCGACGAGGAGGTCCCCACCCATGGCCCAGCCCGAGCCCGTCCGTCTCGTCCCGGGTGGAGCCGTGGACCGCCCGGCCGAGCAGGCCCTCCTCGCGGCCGCCGCGGCCTGCGACGGCGACGTCGACGCGATGGTCGAGCTGCTCCGTGCGGCGTCCGGCGCCGCGTCCGACGAAGACGCCGCCCCGCTCGACCTGCCGCTGACCGGCGCGGGGCGCACCCGGGAGCAGTGGGAGCTGCTCGCCTCCGTCGCCGCGCAGGACCTCTCGGCCGCCCGCGTGCTCGAGCCCCATCTGGACGCGCTCTCGATCCTGTCCCAGGCCGGCGTCCCCGCCCCGGCCGGGCTGCTCGGCGTCTACGCCTCCGAGTCCGGCGGCCGCACCCCCGCCCTGCGCCCCGTCCCGGACGGCCCCGACACCGCCTGGCTGCTCGACGGCGAGAAGCCGTGGTGCTCGCTCGCGGACCGGTGCGCGGCCGCCGTCGTGACCGGCCGGGAGGCGGACGGCACCCGCCGCGCCGTGCTCGTGGACCTGTCCCACCCCGGCGTGGCCGAGACCGACTCGGCCTGGCCCGCGCTCGGCCTCGCCCCGATCCGCACGGTGGGCCTGGCCTTCGACGCCGTCCCCGGCAGCGCCGTCGGCGGCGCCGAGTGGTACCTGCGCCGGCCCGGCTTCGCGTGGGGCGGCATCGGCGTGGCGGCGGTGTGGTTCGGCGGCGCCGTCGGCATCGCCCGCACCCTGCGGAACGCCACCGCCGCCCGCGCGGCCGCCGAGGCCGAGGGCCGCGGACCGGGCCCGGACCAGATCGGCCAGGCGGCGCTCGGCCGCGTCGACCGGCTGCTCCACGCGATGGCCGCCCTGCTCGCCCGTGCCGCCGACGACGTGGACGCCGGCCGCCTGGACCACGGCCGCGGCATGGTCGAGGCCGACCGGATCCGCGGCACCGTGGCGCAGCTGTGCACCGAGGTGATGGACGTCGTCGGGCAGGCCACCGGCCCCGGCCCGCTCACCGGCAGCGCCGCGCACGCCCGCGCCGTCGCCGACCTGCAGGTCTACCTGCGCCAGCACCACGGACACCGCGACGACGCCCGGCTGGGCGCCGCGCTCCTGACCGGCGAGACCGACGGCGGCTGGACGTGGTGAGCTTCTCCCACACCGACGACGGCACGTCCGAGGCGGCCTGGGCCGAGGGCGGCGTCGGCGAGCTGCCGGAGCTGCGCCTGCCCGTCTGGGACGCGGAGACGCTGCTGCTCGTGGCCGTGGCCCACCCGGACGACGAGACCCTCGCCGCCACCGGCCTGATCCGCTCCGCCCTGCGCGGCGGGGCACGCGTGCACGTGCTGGTCGCCACCGCCGGCGAGGCCTCCCACCCGCACTCGCCCACGCACACGCCCGCGGACCTGGTCCGGCTGCGCCGGGACGAGATGGAGCACGCCCTCGACGCCCTCGCCGCCGGCCTGCCCGCCTCCGCAGGCCCCGGCTCTCCGGCGCGGGACCGGCTGACGTGGGCGTCCCTGGCCCTGCCCGACTCCGGCGTGGCCGAGCACGAGGACGCCGTGCGCGACGCCGTCGCCGCGGCCCTCGACGCCCACCCCGGCCCCGCCGTGCTCGCCTCCCACGACCCGGGCGACGGCCACGCGGACCACGAGGCCGTGGGCCGGGCCGTCGGCGCGGTCGCGGGCGAGTGCGACCTGCCGCTCTACGCCTTCCCCATCTGGTTCTGGCACTGGGCCGACCCGGCCGACCTGCCCGCCCGCCGCTACCGACGGCTGCCGCTCACCGACGACGACCGTGCCGCCCGCCGTGCCGCCCTCGACGCGCACGCCTCCCAGGTCCGGCCCCTCTCCGACGCGCCCGGCGACGAGGCGATCCTGGGCCCCGCCGTGCTCGCCCACCACGAGCGCCCGTTCGAGGCCCACCGCGTCTCCGGCCCCGACGACGCCGACGCCCACCGGGCCGCCGCCGTCTTCGACCGGCTCTACCGGGCCCAGGAGGACCCGTGGCGCTACCTCAGCTCGTCCTACGAGGCCCGCAAGCGGGCGCTCACCCTCGCCGCCCTGCCCCGGCCCCGCTACGGGACCGTGGTGGAGGCGGGCGCGTCCATCGGCGTGCTCACCGCGGACGTGGCCGCGCGCGCGGACCGCGTGGTCGGCCTCGAGGCGTCCCCCACCGCCGTCGAGCGCGCCGCCGCCCGGCTGGCCGGCGCGCCGCACGCCGAGGTGCGCCGAGCCGTGCTGCCCGCGGACTGGCCGGCCGACGTCGCCGGCGCGGACCTCGTGATCGCCTCCGAGATCGGCTACTTCCTGCAGCCCGAGGAGCTCGACGCGCTGATCGACGACGCCGACGCCGCGCTCGCCCCCGGCGGCGAGCTGCTGCTGTGCCACTGGCGCCACCCCATCGAGGGCTGGCCGCTGGACGGGGACGCCGTGCACGCGCGCGTCGCCGCCGACCCGCGCTGGCGGCTGCGCACCGAGCTCGTGGAGGACGACTTCCGGCTCAGCCTCCACGTGCGGGCCGCCGCCGCGACCCACGCCGTCGTCGTGGTGCCCGCCAAGGACGAGCAGGAGCGGCTGCCGGCCGCGCTCGCGGCCCTCACCGCCGCCCTGGACCGCTGGGAGGAGCACCACGCGCAGGGCACGGCCGCGGTCGTGGTCGCCGCGGACCGCTGCGACGACGCCACGGTGGCCGCCGCCCTCGAGGCCCGCGCCGCCGACCCGCGCATCCACGTCCTCGAACTGGGGGAGCCGACCGCCGGGCAGGCCGGCGTCGGGCGGGCCCGCGTCGAGGGCGCCCGCCGGGCCCGCGCGCTGTTCCCCGACGTGCCCGCCGAGCGCCTCTGGCTCGCCTCCACCGACGCGGACAGCCGCGTCCCCGCCGACTGGCTGCTGGCGCAGACCGTGGCCGCCGGCCGCGACGAGGCGCTCGTGCTGGGCACGGTGGACGTGCGCCAGGGGCCGCTGCGGCAGGCCTGGCTCCGCGGCTACCGGCACGAGGAGGGGCACGCGCACGTGCACGGGGCGAACTTGGGGCTGCCGTGGTCGCTCTACGAGGCCGTGGGCGGATTCCCGCCGGTGGCCGAGCACGAGGACGTCGGCCTGGCCGAGGCCGTGCGGGCCCTGGCGGGGGAGCGCGACGGCGGTGACGGCCGCCGGGTGCGCGTGATCGCCACCGACACCACCCGCGTGCTCACCTCGTCCCGCCTGGAGGGGCGGACCCCCGGCGGGTTCTCCGGGTACCTCAAGGCGGTGGGCCGGCCCGGGTGAGGCCGGCCGTGGAGCAGGGGTGCGGGGCCGGGCCGGGTCCGGGGGGCACCGCCTAGACTCGGCACCGGACCGCGACGCCCCGAACCGGAAGGACCGTCATGACCGACCCCCACGCCTCCCACGACCCGCGCCGTGAGGCCGCCCGGCCGAGCTGGTACGGGTCCGAGGCCGGTGCGGGCTCCTCCGGCACCGGCTCCTCCGCCGCCGGCTGGCCCGGCGACGCCGACCGCGCCGCCTGGGACCAGGCCCCCTCGTACGCCGAGCAGGAGGAGCAGACCCGCCCCGCCTACGGGCAGCCGTACGGCTACGGCCAGGACGCGAACACCGTCCCCGCCTACGGCTACGGGCAGGGCACGCCCGGCCACGGCTTCGGAGCCCCGCTGCAGCCCGGCCAGACCGACGGCGTCGGCCGCTCGGTGGCGTCCATGATCCTCGGCATCATCTCCGTGGTGGGCGGGTTCACGTTCCTCCTCCCGCCGATCGTGGGCGTGGTCCTCGGCCACATCGGCCTCAAGCGCGAGCCCCACGGCCGCGGCATGGCGATCGCCGGCCTCGTGATGAACTACGTGTCCCTCGCCCTGCTGCTGCTCGCCGTCGTGTTCCTCGTGATCCTGGTGATCGCCGGGATCTCCCTGGGCGACTACACCTCGACCTGACCGGCCGGCTCAGCCGGCCAGCAGCAGCTCGAGGTGCGCGGCCAGGGCGAGCAGGGGCGCGGACGTGCCGGGCCGGCCGATGAGCTGGACGGACCAGTTCAGGCCCCGCTCGTCCCGGAGCACGGGCACCGCGACCGCGGGCAGGCCGAGCACGTTGACCATCGAGGTGTAGGGCGTGAACGCGCACTGCGCCTCGTAGTTGGCCTCGGGCTCCATCGCCAGGAAGTGGCCGACCGGCGGGGGCGCGGTGGCCAGCACCGGGGTCATCACCACGTCGACGGCGGCGAACTGCGCCCGCACCCCGCGCGCCCACTCCTCGAGCCGGTGGGCGGCGTCGTCGAGCTCGGCGCGCCCTGCGGCCCGGGCCGTGCGCAGGAAGTGCGCGGCCACCGCGCCCACGTGCGCCTCGGCGTCCTCCGGCAGCGGCGCCCGGAGCAGCCCGGCGGTCCACACCGTGCGGAAGTCCCGGTGGTAGTCCTCGCCGTAGTAGGGGGAGAGGTCCTCGACCGCGTGGCCGCCCGCGTCCAGGGCGGCGGCGGCCTTCGTCAGGGCGGTGACGGCGGGCCGGGCCAGGGAGATCTCCAGGTCGGGGGCGAACGGCGAGGCCGTGGTGACGCCGATCCGGCGGGCGTCGACGGCGTCCCCGGCCCGGGCGGTCTCCACGGTGCGGCGCAGGTCCGGCAGCACCCGGCCGGGCAGGCCCTCGGGGGAGAGCAGCACGTCGTAGAGCAGGGCGGCGTCCTCGACCGTGTGGGCCAGCGGGCCCGACACCGTGAGGTTGCGGACCGTGTCCGCGTGCTCGTCCATCGGCAGCTCCCCGCGACCGGGCTTGAGGCCCACGAGCCCGCACGCCGCGGCGGGGATGCGGATGGACCCGCCCCCGTCCGAGCCCGGGGCGAACGGCAGGATCCCCGCGGCGACGGCGGCCGCGGCCCCACCCGAGGAGCCACCCGCGGTGCGGGTGGGGTCCAGGGGGTTGCGGGCCGGCGCCGTGACGAGGTTCTCCGAGTAGGAGTCCAGGCCGAACTCGGGCACGGTCGTCTTGCCGAGGGTGACGGTGCCGGCCGCGCGCAGGCGGAGCGCGAGCGGGTCGTCCTGCGCGGCCGGCGGCGCGTCGGCCAGCAGGGCGGAGCCGAACCGCGTGGGCATCCCGCGCACGTCGATCAGGTCCTTGTACGCCAGCGGAAGGCCGTGCAGGGAGGCGGGGGCGCCGTCGTCGTCCGGGGCGGGGGAGGTGCGCGGACCGGGCACGGCCCGGGGCGCGACGCGCGGGTGGGCCGCGTCCAGCTCGGCCGCACGGGTCCGGGCCCCCTCGGCGTCGAGGAGGGCGAACGCGCCGAGGTCCGCGTGGGCCTGGGCCGCGGCGAGGGCGGCCTCCGTGACCTCCCGGGCGCTCAGCTCCCCGGCGGCGAGGTCCTCCCGCAGGCGCACGGCCGAGCGGTCCAGGAGCCGGGCCGGGCCGGGGGCGGAGGGGGTGCGGTCGTCGTCGGCGGCGGGTGCGGCGTCGGAGGTCTGCATGCGGCCGAGCCTAACGGGCGTGGGCCGGGTCATGGACGGCGGGGCCTTCCTGGGACGTCCGGGCGGGTGGCTACGCTGAAGCCATGAGCGCCTTCGAGACCGTCGATGTGAACGAGATCCCCGCCGATGCAACCATCCTGGACGTCCGCGAGGACGACGAGTGGGCCCTGGGCCGCGCCGCCGGCGCCCAGCACATCCCGCTGGGCCAGCTGCCGGACCGGCTCGAGGAGCTGGACCCGGACACGGACTACTACCTGATCTGCCGCACCGGCGGCCGCTCCGCCCGCGCCGCCGAGTTCATGACCGGCCGCGGCTACTCGGCCATCAACGTGGCCGGCGGCTCCGGCGCGTGGCTCGAGGCCGGCAAGCCGATGGAGGCCGACGGCGACGCCGAGCCCACCGTCAAGTGACGGGGACGGGCTCCGCTGACGCGACGCCGTCGCGCCTGCGCTACGCCTTCCTCGGCCCGGCCGGCACCTTCACCGAGGCCGCCCTGCGCAAGGTGGCGGACCCGGCCGAGGCCGAGTTCGTGTCTGCGGGCTCCGTGCTGAGCGCCGTGGCGGCGCTGCGCAGGGGGGAGGTGGACCGCGCCGTCGTGCCCATCGAGAACTCGGTGGAGGGCGGCGTCTCCGCCACCGTGGACGAGATCGCCCTCGGGGAGACGCTGCAGATCCTCGCGGAGGTGCACGTGCCCATCAGCTTCGTGCTCGTGGGCCGGCCCGGCGTCGCGATCGAGGACGTGCGGCGCGTGACCACGCACCCCCACGCCTGGGCGCAGGTGCGCGGCTGGGCCGAGACGGCGCTGCCGGGTGTGGATTTCACGCCCGCCCCGTCGACGGCGGCCGGGGCCGGCCTCGTGGCCCAGGGCGACTTCGACGCCGCCGTGTGCGCCCCGCTCGTGGCCGAGCAGACCGGGTTGCCGGTGCTCGCCGAGCGGATCGAGGACGTGCCGGGCGCCGTGACGCGCTTCGTGCTGCTCTCCCGGCCGACGGCCCTGCCCGCGCCCACGGGAGCGGACAAGACCACGCTGGTGGTGCCGCTGCCGGAGGACCGGCCCGGCGCCCTCGGGCAGATCCTGGCCGAGTTCACCACGCGCGGGGTGAACCTCTCCCGCATCGAGTCCCGGCCGACCGGCGAGGGCATCGGGCGGTACTTCTTCTCCCTCGACCTCGAGGGGCACCTGGCGGAGGCCCGCGTGGGTGATGCGCTCGCGGCCCTGTACCGGGAGTACCCCGACCTGCGGTTCCTGGGCTCGTACGCGCAGGCCGAGCCCGTGCCCACGAGGGTGCCGGCCGAGTTCACCGACGCCGCGTATCGCTCCGGCCGCGCCTGGGTGGAGTCCCTCCGCTCCCGCTGAGGCGGTGCAGCACTTTCGTTCGGGAAACGGCGGCCCCCGGGCCACTTTCGTTCGGGAAACGGCGGCCCCCGAGGGACTTTCGTTGACGAAACGGGAGGTTCCTAGGCCCCTTTCGTGGCCGAAACGGGACGATCACCACGACGACGGGCCGTCGTCGTGCTTCCCGTCCGCGCGTCGCCCCGGCGCCCGTTTCCCGAACGAAAGCGCTGGGGAAGCCGCCGTTTCCCGAACGAAAGTGCTGGGGAAGCCGCCGTTTCCCGAACGAAAACGGTGGGGAAGCCGCCGTTTCCCGAACGAAAGCGGGGACGGGGGGTCAGATGTGCGGGGCCGGTTCCGGGACGGGGGCGGCGGCGGAGACGCCGTCGTCGCGGACGGAGGCGTCGTCCTCGGCCACGAGCATCACGACGAGCGAGTCCGGCTGCACGCGGGCGTCGAGGGCGGTGATGACCCCGGTGGCGTCGCCGTCGAGCTGGGAGGGCATCGGCTCGGCGAACTCCACCTTCACGCGCTGCGCCTGCTCCGTGTGCATCACGGGGATGGAGCTGCGGGACCGGGTCACGGTCTTCACGGCGATCCGCGCCCAGTCGAGCGCGTGCCGGGGCGAGAGGACCATGACGTCGAGGAGGCCGTCGTCGAGCTTGGCCTGGGGCAGCAGCTCGACGCCGCCCGTGAGCATCCCGCAGTTGGCCACCATCACGGTGCGCACCTTGAACCGGCGGGGCTGACCGCCGTCGAGGGCCACGGTCACCTCGTGCCGCTTGCCGCGCAGGTGCCGTATGCCGGCCTCGCTGTAGGCCAGCCAGCCGGCCAGATCCTTCAGCTCATCCTTGGTGTCGCCCATGATGTCCGCGTCGTAGCCGGCGCCACCGATCACGGTGAAGGTCTGCCGGGTGACGCGCCCGTCCTCGTGCGTGAAGCGGACGTCCACGGTGTCGATGCGTCGCTGCCGGCCCCCCACGGCGATCCGCAGGCATTGCTCGACGTCGTTGATCGGCAGGTCCAGGTTGCGGGCCAGCAGGTTCCCGGTGCCCAGCGGCACCACGCCGAGGGCGACGTCGGTGCCGGCCAGCTGCTCGGCCACGGTGCGGACCGTGCCGTCGCCGCCCGCGGCGATCACGAGCCGGGCGCCGGCGTCGAGGGCCTGCCGCGCCATGGCGGTGCCGGGGTCGTCCTCCTGCGTCTCGAGCACGAGCACCTCGCCGAGGCCCTCCGCCGCCGCGAGCCGCTCGAGCTCGCGCCGCACCCGGTCCGCGTGCGTCTTGATGGGGTTCAGCACCAGCGCGACCTCGTGGCGGCCCGTGCCGATGCCGGGCACCTCCTCCAGCCGGCGCTGCACGCCGCCCACCCGCGCGTCGAGGGCGTCCACCAGGAGACGCGTCCGTTGGTGCTGCACGCCGAGGCGGACCTGGCGCACCGCCAGCACCACCACGACGACGGCCAGCACGGCCAGGAGCACCAGGGCGGCCAGCGCCATCCACCACTCGGGAGTCATGCCCTGAGTCTAGGCGTCGGCCCCGCCCGCTAGGCTGGCGCACGTGATCGACGTCAAGGACCTCATCGAGCAGCCCGAGAAGTACCGCGCCTCCCAGGAGGCCCGCGGGGAGGACGCGTCCCTCGTGGACCGCGTGGTCGAGGCGGACGCGTCCCGCCGCTCGTCCATCGCGGGCTTCGAGCAGCTGCGCGCGGAGCAGAAGGCCTTCGGCAAGCGCGTCGCCCAGGCGAAGGGCGAGGAGAAGCAGGCCCTGCTGGCCGAGGTGAAGGACCTGGCCGCGCGCGTGAAGGAGGCCGAGTCGGCCGCCGGCGCCGCCGAGGCCCGCCTCGCGGAGCTGCAGCGCGCCTTCCCGAACCTGATCGTCGACGGCGTCCCGGCCGGCGGCGAGGACGACTTCGTGGTCCTCAAGGAGGTCGGCACCCCGCGCGACTTCGCCGCCGAGGGCTTCGAGCCGCGCGACCACCTCGAGCTCGGCGAGCTGCTCGGGGCGATCGACATGGAGCGCGGCGCGAAGGTGTCCGGCGCCCGGTTCAGCTTCCTCAAGGGCGTGGGCGCGCGTCTCGAGCTCGCCCTGATGCAGCTGGGCCTGGACCTGGCCCTGGAGAACGGCTTCGTGCCGGTCATCCCGCCCACCCTGGTGCGCCCGGAGACCATGCAGGGCACCGGCTTCGACGTCGAGCACGACGACGAGATCTACCGTCTGGAGCGCGACGACCTGTATCTCGTGGGCACCTCCGAGGTGGCCCTGGCCGGCTACCACGCGGACGAGATCATGGACGTGAGCGCCCCCGTCCGGTACGCGGGCTGGTCCACGTGCTACCGGCGTGAGGCGGGCTCGGCGGGCAAGGACACCCGCGGCATCATCCGCGTGCACCAGTTCAACAAGCTGGAGATGTTCATCTACGCCGCACAGGAGGACGCGGAGGCGGAGCACGAGCGCCTGCTGGCGTGGGAGGAGCGGATGCTGGGCGCCATCGAGGTGCCGTACCGCGTGATCGACATCGCCGCCGGCGACCTCGGCCTCTCCGCCGCCCGCAAGTTCGACTGCGAGGCCTGGGTCCCCACGCAGGGCACCTATCGCGAGCTGACGTCCACCTCGAACTGCACCACGTTCCAGGCCCGCCGCCTCAACATCCGCGAGCGGGTCCGCACGGAGGACGGCTCCAAGGGCGGCACCCGCATGGTGGCCACGCTCAACGGCACCCTGGCCACCACCCGCTGGATCGTGGCGATCCTGGAGAACCACCAGAACGCGGACGGCTCGGTCACCGTGCCCGCCGCGCTGCGCCCCTACCTCGGCGGGATGGAGCGCTTCGAGCTGGTCTGAGCGGACGACGTCGTCCCCCGGCGGCGCCGGCGGCCTCGCCCGCCTGCCCCGCGGCGCCCCCGCCGTTCACCCGCGCGTCGCCGTCGTGTCCGGGCCGTGTGGTTGGGTGGGGGCCATGACGAAGAAGCTCGTGTGCCTGGACGTGGACGGAACGATCGTGGACCATGACGGCCATCTGCATGAGCCCGTGCGCGCGGCCGTGCGGGCCGTGCTGGACGCCGGGCACCACGTGGTCATCGCGACGGGCCGCTCCCGCGGGGCCACCCTGCCCGTGGCCCGCTCCCTGGGGATCGGCGCCGGCTTCATGGTGTGCTCCAACGGCGGCGTCACGCTGCGCCTGGACCCCGAGCTGGAGGAGGGCTACGAGGTCACGGACCTGCGCACCTTCGACCCGCGCTCGGTCCTGACCCAGCTGCGCCACCGCCTGCCCAGCGCCAAGTACGCGCTCGAGCTGCCGGACGGCACCTTCCGCTCCACCGAGCGGTTCCAGGACATGTCCTTCGGCGTGGCCGCGGAGGGCGTCACGTTCGAGGAGCTGATGGACACCACGGCCGTGCGCCTCGTGGTGTTCTCCACGGACTCCTCCGCCGAGGAGTTCGGCCGCGCGGTGGAGGGCATCGGCCTGTCCGGCGTGACCTACTCCGTGGGCTGGACGGCGTGGCTCGACGTCGCCGCGGCGGGCGTGACCAAGGCGTCCGGGCTCGAGGCGCTGCGCACCGTGCTGAAGGTGGCCCCCGAGGACACCGTGGCCGTGGGCGACGGCCGCAACGACATCGAGATGCTCCGCTGGGCCGGCCGCGGCGTGGCCATGGGCCAGGCCGTGGAGGAGGTCGTGGCCGCCGCGGACGAGGTCACCGGGCACGTGGACGAGCACGGGCTCGCCACGGTGCTGCGCTCGCTCCTCGAGGAGCCGGCCGCGGCCTGAGCGGCGCGACCGGCCCGGGCCGCCGGGTCAGCCCCCCGCCAGCGTGAGCAGCCGCGCGGCGGCGGGGCGGCAGGCGTGCTCCTCGTTCCAGTAGGAGCGCTGCACCGCCTGCGAGACGGCCTGCGCCGTGATCCCGAGCGCGGCGGCCGCCGGCTTCTGCTGGCCGCGCACCCCGGGCACCAGCAGGTCCAGCACCGCCCACTCGGCGTCGGTCCGGGACCACACGAGCTGCCCGACGAGTCGCAGCACGGCCTCGGCCTCGGCGGCCGCCTCCTCGTCCCGGCCGCGCACGGCCAACGGGATCCGCGCGGTGGACACGGCCGCCGCCTCCACGGCCCGCCGCGCCGCCGCGAGACCGGGCCCGCCGGCGTCGTGCAGGTCCCCGGAGGCGGGCGCGCCCGCCGCACCGTCCGCGTGCGTCACCGTCCCGACGCCGACCCCCACGTTCCAGCGGCGCTGCCGCAGGGCGCGCAGCGCCACGTCCACGGCGACGCGCGGGTCCTCGACGGCGCCGATCAGCTCGTCGCCCACGGCGCGCTGGAACGGGAGCACGACGGCGTCGCCCAGCCCCGGCACGTCCTGGAGGGCGCGCAGGAACGTGTCCACGCGGTCGCCGGCGTCGAGGGTGTCCCGCTGGTTGATGGTGAGCACGAACATGGTCGTCGATTCTGCCAGCCCGCAGACGACGCCGGCCGCCCACCCCGAGGGGTGAGCGGCCGGCGTCGCGCGCGTGGGCGGTGCGGGGGTCAGCGGCCCTGGGGCTCGTCGGTCTCCTCGCCCTCCTCGGTGGCCGGCTGCGCCTCCTCGGTGTCCACCGCGCGGCCCTGGGGCTCGTCGGTCGGGGACTCCTCGCCCTCGGCGTTGAAGCGCTGGATGGAGGCCTCGAGCTCGGCCTCGGCCGCCGCGCGGCCCTCCCAGCCCTCGGCCTTGACCCACTTGCCCGGCTCCAGGTCCTTGTAGCGGGTGAAGAAGTGCTCGATCTCCTGCTTGAGGGACTCCTCCACGTGCTCGAGCTCGGTGATGTGGTCGTAGCGCTTGTCCGCCGGGACGCACAGCAGCTTGGCGTCGCCGCCGCCGTCGTCGGTCATGTTGAACACGCCGATCGGGCGGGCCTCGACGACGCAGCCCGGCACCAGGTCGAAGCCCGGCAGGTACACGAGGGCGTCCAGCGGGTCGCCGTCCTCGCCGAGGGTGTTCTCGAAGTAGCCGTAGTGCGTGGGGTACTGCATGGAGGTGAAGAGCACGCGGTCCAGGCGCAGGCGGCCGGTCTCGTGGTCGAACTCGTACTTCACGCGGGAGCCCGCGGGGATCTCGATGGTGACGTCGTGCGCCATGACTCTCCTTCGCACAGAGGGTGGGGTGTCCGGGCGGCGCGGCGCCGCCCGGCGGTGCTGCCGTCAGCCTACCGGGGGCGTCCGTCATGATGGACGCATGGGACAGGTGGACACGGGGCGCGCTGGGCGTCGGGATCGACGCACGGAACGCCTCCGGAGCCGCCCGCTCCCCGCCGTCCTCCTGGCCGCGCTCGCGGCCGTCCTGGTCGCCTGCGGGCCCGTGACCGCGCCGCCGGCCCCGTCGAGCACGTCCGCCTCGTCGACGACCGCCGGGCCGACGTCGTCGTCCCCGTCCACCGGCCCCACCGCGGCCGAGGTGGCGGCCGCCGTCGAGCCGGGGCTGGAGACGTCCCCGGGCACGGTCTCCGCCGAGTTCCGCGACCTGGCCACCGGCGAGGTGCTGTACGCGCGGGACGCGGACGAGCCCGTGGCCCCCGCGTCCTCGCTCAAGGTGCTCGCCGCCGCGGCCATCGTCTCCGCCCTGGGTCCTGAGACGACCCTGCAGACCACCGTGGTGGCCCAGCCCACCGCGGACGGCGCGGCCACCGAGCTGGTGCTCGTGGGCGGCGGCGACGTGCTGCTGGGCACGGGCGCCTCGGACTCGACGCACGTCTCCGGCCGCGCGGGCCTGCGCACCCTCGCGGAGCGGACCGTGGCCGGGCTGGTCGAGGACGGCGTCACCGGGCGGGTGGTGGTCAGCACGGACCTGCGGCTCTTCACGGACCGGACGGCCCTGAACCCGCGCTGGACGTCGGACATCCCGGAGAGCGGCAACATCGCGCCGGTGCAGCCGTTGGCCACCTACGGCGGCCGTGAGGCCCCCGGCACCGGGGAGGACCGCATCGAGGCCCCGGCGCAGTTCGCCGCGCTCACCTTCCAGGCCGCGCTCGACGACGCGGTGGCCGCCTCCGGCGCCGACCTCGAGGTGGGTCTGCGGGACACGATCCCGGCCACCGAGGTGCCGCGCGCCACGGTCCTCGCCGCCGCCCCCGTCGCGGCCGTGGAGTCCGCGCCCGTGGGGGAGCAGGTCGCGTACCTGCTGGCCCACTCGGAGAACCAGGTGGTCGAGGCCCTGGCCCACACGGCCGCGCCCGCCACGGACCTGCCGGCCACCCACGAGGGCGCCACGCAGCTGCTGACGGCCACCGCCGAGGACCTCGGCGTGGACACCGCCGGGATGGCGCTCGTGGACTCCTCGGGCCTGTCCCCGGACAACCGCGTCAGTGCGGGCCAGCTGGCCGGCGTCGTGGCCGGGGTGGCCCGCACGCCCGCCCTGGCCACCGTGCTGGAGGGCCTGCCGCGGCCCGGCGAGGACTCCACCCTGGGCGACCGGTTCCCGGATGCCCCCGCGCGGCAGGCCGTGGCCGCGAAGACCGGCACGCTCGACCAGACGGTCTCCCTCACCGGCACCGTCACCACGACGTCCGGGCGGGTCCTCGCGTTCAGCATCATCTGCTCGGATCTGCAGTGGAAGCTGGAGCCCGCGCGCGCGGCGGTCGACGAGGCCGTCAGCGCCGTCGCCGGGCTCTGATCCGAGGTCCGGGCCCTGTGATCTGATGGAGCCCATGAGCGACGACCACGCGACCGACCGCCCCCGCGCCGCGGACGCCGAGCCGGGCGCCACCGCCGAGCCGGGCCCCGCCGTCGCCCACCCGGTGGACTGGGCCTTCGCAGCACGGACCGCACGGTCCCTCGCCGCCGCCGGCCCCCGGTTCACGCCGCGGGAGGCGACGCGCGAGGCGGAGGGCCTGCGCGCCGCCGCGGAGGCCGCCGTGCCGCACGTCCACCGCCTGACCGGGCTCGAGGCGGCACGGGACCTGCGCGACTCGCAGGTGCTCGTGGTGGACCGCCCCACCTGGTCGCGCGCCGCCACCCAGTCCTTCGCCACGCTGCTGGACCCCACGTTCGCGCATCTGCGGGACACCCGGCCCCGCGAGCACGCCGCCGCCACCACCCGCGTCACCCGGCACGCCACCGCCCTGGAGATGGGCGGGATCCTCGCCTGGATGTCCGGGAGGATCCTCGGCCAGTACGACCCGTTCATCGCGCTGCCCGGCCCCGGGGGGACGGCGGGCGGCCCCGCCGGCGGACGCCTGCTGCTCGTGGCCCCGAACGTCGCGCAGGTGCGCGCGGAGATCAACGTGGACCCGGCGGACTTCCGCCTCTGGGTGTGCCTGCACGAGCAGACCCACCGCGTGCAGTTCGCGGCCGCGCCCTGGCTGCGCGAGCACCTGCGGGCCGAGATCACGGCGCTCACCGTCGGCCTGTTCGACAAGGCCGAGTCCCTGCCCGAGCGCCTGCGCACCGCGCTCGCGGCGGCGAACCCGCTGGGTCGGGAGGCCGACGCCGGCCGGACCGGGACGCGGGACGGACACGACGCGCAGGACGCGGCCCCGGCCCGCCCCACGCCGGGCCTGCTCGGTGCGATCCAGGACGAGGAGGACCGGGAGCGCCTGTCCCGGCTGACGGCCGTGATGTCCCTGCTCGAGGGGCACGCGAACGTGGTGATGGACGGCGTCGACTCCTCCGTCGTGTCCTCCGTCAAGACCATCCGCCGCCGCTTCGACGAGCGCGGCGACCGCCGCTCGCCCCTGGACCGCATGCTCCGCCGCCTGCTGGGCATGGACGCCAAGATGGCCCAGTACCGCGACGGTCAGAGGTTCGTGGCCGCCGCCGTGGCCGAGCTCGGCATGGCCGGGTTCAACGTGGTCTGGGACGCCCCCGAGCTGCTGCCGAGCGAGGCCGAGCTCCACGCCCCCGAGACGTGGGTGGCGCGCATCCGTGCCCAGGCCTGAGGCGCGGGACCCGGGGCCGACGCCGGCGGGCGGGGCCGGCGGCCTGCCCGCGGTCGGCGCATGGCCGCCGCGCACCCGCTGGCCCGAGCCCCTGCACCGGGCCGTCGCGGCGGTGCGGGAGGCCCTGGCGGGCGACGGGACCCGTCGCGCGGATGCCGTGCCGGGCCGGGCGGGGGGTCGCCCCCGCGGCCTCGTCGCCCTCTCCGGCGGCGCCGACTCCCTCGCGCTCGCCGTGGCCTGCGCCGTCCTCGTGGGCACCCGGGACGGTGCGCGGCTCGGCCCGATCGGCGCGGCCGTGGTGGACCACGGGCTGCAGTCGGGCAGCGACGCGGTGGCAGCGGCCGCCGCCGACGTCGCCCGCATCCTCGGTCTGACCCCGGTCACCGTCACGCGGGTCGAGGTGGCCCGCACCGGCGACGGCCCCGAGGCCGACGCCCGGCGTGCCCGCCGGGTGGCCCTCGCCGCCGCCGCCCGGGAGGCGGGGCAGGGGGGCGCCGCCCCGGGGGCGGGCACCGCCGTCGTCCTCACCGCCCACACCGCCGACGACCAGGCCGAACAGGTCCTCCTCGGGCTCGCGCGCGGCTCCGGCACGCGGTCCCTCGCGGGGATCCCGGCGCGCGGGACGCTGCCGGGCGGGGCCGCCGTCGTCCGCCCCCTGCTGGGCCTGACCCGCGCGGACACCGAGACGATCTGCCGCTGGGCCGGGCTGACCTGGTTCGAGGACCCGCACAACCGCGATCCCGCGCTGCTGCGCTCGCGGGTCCGCACCCGCGTGCTGCCCGCGCTCGAGGACCCCGACGCCGGCCTCGGCCCCGGCGTGCGGGCCGGGCTGGTGCGCACCGCGGCCATCGCGGCCGAGGACGCCGCGGCCCTCGAGGCATGGGCCGGCGCCGAGGTCACCCGGCTGCGCGTCGACCCGCCCGCCCGGGACCCGCGCGTCGTCTCCCTGGACCTGGACGCCCTGGCCGCGCTGCCCGCCGCCGTGCGCCACCGCGTGATCGCGCGCGCCGCCCGCGCCGCGGGAGGGCAGGCCCCGCCCCGCGAACGGATCCTCGCGGTGGACGCCCTCGTGACGGGCGCCCGCGCGGGGGGCACGTCGGCCGGTCCGGTGGAGCTGCCCGGCGGGGTGGCCGCGCATCGGGCGTGTGCCAGACTGGACCTCATCCCCTGCCTGCCCGGTCCCTGACTGCGGCCCGGCCCGGCATTCCCGCACGAGCACTCACCAGGAGCGGCGCATGGACGCACAGGATGTCCAGAACGACCTCACCCACGTCCTCATGTCCCGCGAGGACGTGCAGGACACGATCACGGACCTGGCCCGCCAGATCGACCGCGACTACGCGGACAAGGACCTGCTCATCGTCGCCGTGCTCAAGGGCGCCGTGATGGTGGTCGCCGACCTCACCCGCGCCCTGCACTCCCACGTGGAGCTGGACTTCATGGCGGTCTCCTCCTACGGCTCCGGCACCAAGTCCTCCGGCGTGGTGCGCATCCTCAAGGACCTCGACGCGGACCTCACGGGCCGGCACGTCCTGATCGTCGAGGACATCATCGACTCCGGCCTGACCCTGTCCTGGCTCAAGGCCAACCTGGAGTCCCGCGGCCCGGCCTCGGTCGAGATCTGCACCCTGCTGCGCAAGCCGGAGGCCATGAAGGTGGACATCGACGTGAAGTACGTCGGGCGGGACATCCCCAACGAGTTCGTGGTGGGCTACGGCCTGGACTACGCGGAGAAGTACCGCAACCTGGACTTCGTGGGCACGCTCGCCCCGCACGTGTACAGCTGACCGGGGGCCCGGCGTGGCCCGGCGTGGCCGACCTGTCACGTGAGCGGTCGCTCTGAGGTGCCATTCACGCCCCATTCCGACTCCTTGCGTGACAGGTCGCCGGCGTCCCCGAGGTGACGGCGCACCTCCACGATCACGCGCGTGAATCCGCGGCGAGCGTCGGAGGAGGACACGGTGATGTTCCGGTAGCCCCGTCGCTCGAAGGCCGCGTTGCGCTGCACGTCGCGGTCGATCTGGCGATCCGCGCCGTGGTGGCCGCCGTCGTAGTGCAGGGCCACTCTCGCCTGCCGATAGCCCAGGTCCGCCGTCGCGGGGTGGTGCAGGGAGAACTCCGGGTCCCAGACCTCGAGCTGCAGTGCGGGCTCGGGGAGCCCGGCGGCCCTCAGCGCGAGCCGCAGCCGCGTCTCCTTCGGCGAGTGCGCCCCCACCCGGACCAGTGTGGCGGCGGTGCGGAGCCGTCGTCGTCGGTTGTGCGCGGACGGGCTCGCTTCGGCCGCCTGGGCCAGGGCCGCCCGGGTCCGCTCGGCGGCGTCCGGGCCGCCGGACAGCTGCGCCCGGCGGACGAGATGGTCGCCGAGGATGACGAGCTCGTCGTCGTCGAGCAGGGCCGCGAGGTCGACCCAGAGACGGGGCGGGGCGGTGACGTACCAGGCCAGGCCGCCGATCCGCACGCGCTCCACGTCCGCGGGCGGGAGCGCCGTCCGGTGGGAGGTGACGCCGGGGAGGGAGAGCTGGCCACGGTCTCGCGGGCGGCTCACGTGGACGTCGTCCCCCGCGTCCAGTCGCTCCGGCAGCCAGATCTCCCGGGCGCGGGCCGCGGTCTGGTGCGACACCACCGTGGTGGCGCGGTGCCGGGCGAGTCGCAGCAGGAGCTCGTGTTGGGTGGCCGAGAGCGGGGTGCTCCACCGGTAGGGGGAGGAGCCGGCCGCGGGGCGCTCGACGGCGGCCGGGGTGACCTCACGCCGGCGGTAGAGGCCCCGGGCGAGGCGTTCGACGTCGGAGCGACGCAGCCGGTTGAGGTCGATGCCGGCGGCCCTCGCCTGCGCGGCGGTGAAGGGGCCGTGAAGCAAGGCCGCGGGAAGCGGGGCGGGGCGACGCATGGTGCCAGCCTGGCGCGGTGGGGCGGGCGATGTGCTGGGCCGCCGCCGGCCCGGGGAGGATTTCGGGTGCGCGGGGGCCTGTGCAGGAGGGGACGCAGGGGCGCGACCGCAGCGCCGGCGACCTGTCACGCGAGCGGTCGCTCCGAGGCGCCATCCACGCGCCATTCCGACCTCTCGCATTCCCGGTGGGCGTCAGGACGGCGCTGGCCGACGTCGGCGCCGGCCGACCGCC
>ERZ1023261.65-NODE-65-length-53458-cov-7.577720_pt1 | contig 53458 bp, 45 predicted proteins | sample MGYA00521234_ERZ1023261 | MGnify/ENA primary metagenome ERZ1023261 (study PRJEB32759, sample SAMN07749871) | skin metagenome | biome: transportation; feature: city; material: polyester macromolecule | host: Homo sapiens | place: Hong Kong:TC line | collected...
ACTTCCGCGATGTGCAGAACCAGGACGTGCTGCTGTTCATCGACAACATCTTCCGCTTCTCGCAGGCCGGTTCCGAGGTCTCCACGCTGCTGGGCCGCATGCCCTCCGCCGTGGGCTACCAGCCGAACCTGGCGGACGAGATGGGTGTGCTCCAGGAGCGCATCACCTCGACCCGCGGCCACTCCATCACCTCGATGCAGGCCGTGTACGTCCCCGCGGACGACTACACCGACCCGGCCCCGGCCAACGTGTTCGCGCACCTGGACGCGACCACCAACCTGACCCGTGACCTCGCGTCCCGTGGCCTGTACCCGGCCGTGGACCCGCTGGCCTCGACCTCGCGCATCCTCGACCCGCAGTACGTGGGCCAGGACCACTACGACGTGGCCATCCGCGTGAAGCAGATCCTGCAGAAGAACAAGGAGCTGCAGGACATCATCGCGATCCTCGGCGTGGACGAGCTCTCCGAGGAGGACAAGATCACCGTGGGCCGCGCCCGCAAGATCGAGCAGTTCCTCTCGCAGAACACCTACACCGCCAAGCAGTTCACCGGCGTCGAGGGCTCCACCGTGCCGGTCAAGGACACCGTCGAGGGCTTCAAGGCCATCGCCGACGGCGACCTGGACCACGTCGCGGAGCAGGCCTTCTACAACGTGGGCGGCCTGGACGACGTCGAGCGCGAGTGGGCCAAGATCCAGGCCGAGGGCTGATCGATCATGGCTGAGCTCAACGTCGAGATCGTCTCCGAGGAGCGGTCCATCTGGTCGGGCGCCGCGTCGGCCGTGTCGGCGCGCACCGTCAACGGTGAGATCGGCATCCTCCCGGGCCACACCCCGATGCTCGCCGTCCTCGGCGACGGCGAGGTCGTGGTGCGGACCACGGACGGCGGCACCGTCACCGCGCAGGCCCGCGGCGGCTTCTTCTCCGTGGACCACGACCGTGTCGTGATCGCCGCGACGTCCGCCCGGCTGGGCGACGCCGCGGCGGCCTGACGCGGCGCGGCAGGACCTGACGGTGGAGGGCCCGGTGCTCATCGCCTCGGCGACCGTGGTGGCAGTCATCGTGCTGTCGGCACTCGCCCTGGTGATGCGGCGCCGGGCCCTCGCCCGTGTCACGGCCGCCTTCCCTGCGGTCCTGGAGCGGGAGGGCCCGGGGCGTGAGCGTGTGATCGGCGTGTACGACGAGTCCCGCCTGCGCCTCACCGGGGGCTGGCGCCTCTCGCGGGAGCGCTGGAGCGCGGACCGGAGCCGCCTGCAGATCGACCGCCTCCCGGCGGACGAGGCCGGCCGGGCCGTCCTGGAGCTGAGCGCCGGCACACGTCCGGTGCGCGTCGTCGTCGACCCCGACGACGCCGGCGCCCTGCGCGCCTGGAGCGAGGCGGGGCCGTCCGCGGCGTCGTCCTTCTGGCGCCGCTGAGCCCGCCCGGCGCCTCAGAACAGGCGGGACTCGGCGTCGTCCACGCCGCGCATCGCGTCGTAGTCGAGGGTGACGCAGCGGATGCCGCGGTCCTCGGCGAGGGTGCGGGCCTGGGGCTTGATCTGCTGGGCCGCGAACACGCCGCGCACGGGCGCCAGGAGCGGGTCCCGGTTCATCAGCTCGAGGTAGCGGGTGAGCTGCTCGACCCCGTCGATGTCCCCGCGGCGCTTGAGCTCGACCGCCACGGTGCCGCCGTCGGCGTCGCGGGCCAGGATGTCCACGGGGCCGATCGCCGTCATGTACTCGCGGCGCACGAGGGTGTGGCCGTCGCCGAGCAGGCTGATCTGCTCGGCCAGCAGACGCTGCAGATCCGCCTCCACGCCGTCCTTGACGAGGCCGGGGTCCACGCCGAGCTCGTGGGAGTCGTCCGCCAGGACCTCCTCGATGAGCACGATGAGCCGGTCGTCGGACTTCTTGGCCTGCACGCGCCAGACCTGCGTCACTCCCTGGTCGGCCTGGTCGGGGGAGGGCTCCTCCACGTGCAGGGTCGCGGGCGGCGACATCCAGTTGAGGGGCTTGTAGGAGCCGCCGTCGGAGTGCACCAGCACCGAGCCGTCCGCCTTCACCATGAGCAGGCGGGTGGCGGTGGGCAGGTGGGCGTTCAGGCGGCCCTCATAGGTCACGGAGCAGCGGGCAATGACGAGTCGCACCGGTCCATCCTAGGCGGACCGCGCCCACCGGCTCGTGTGCCAGCATGGAGGCATGCCCCGTTCGAACCGCCCCCGCCGCTCGTCCGCGCCTCGGCGGAGCGAGCGCGGGGCCTCCGGCGCCTCCCGGCGGTCCCGGCCGTCGCCGGGGCGCGCCGACCCGCTCGAGGAGCTCCTCGGCCTGGACGCGGGCTACTCGCGCCAGTCCGGGTCCGACGGCGGATGGCACGTCCGGCAGATCCCCGCGTGGCGCGCGGTGAAGGACTACACGTGCCCCGGCTGCGGCCGGGTGATCCGGCAGGGCCAGGCGCACCTCGTGGCCTGGCGCGCCGACTGGATCATGGGGGACGAGGACGCGGGGGCGGACCGGCGGCACTGGCACCCGGTGTGCTGGCGCACCCGCCCGAGCCGCTGACCGCGACGGTCCGGGCCGCGCCGCCGTCGTGGGCCTACCGGGCGTCCTGGCGGGGGATGAAGACCTCGCGGACCAGCAGCAGCAGCGCGGCGGCGAGCGGGATCGCCATGAGGGCGCCGAGGACGCCCAGCAGCGCGCCTCCGGCGATCACCGCGATCACGGCCACGGCCGCCGGCACGGACACCGCGCGCGCCATGACGCGCGGCGAGATGACGTAGGCCTCGATCTGCAGGTAGACGAAGTAGATGGCCGCGAACACGGCGGCGGTCTGCCACGAGGTCAGCAGGCTCACGAGGGTCAGCAGCGTGCCGCCGATCGCGGCGCCCACCAGCGGGATGAACGCCATGAAGGCGGCGATCGCGGCGAGCAGGACGGCGAAGGGGGCGCCGGCGATGGCCAGCGCCGTGAACGCCACCGCGCCGTTGAGGGCGGCCACGAAGGACTGGCCCATCACGTAGTGGCCGACCGAGGAGGTGATCTGCTCGGACAGCGCCTCGATCCGGGGCCGGCGCGAACGCGGTGCGAGCCGGTAGGCCCAGTACTTCATGTGCGGCAGGGAGGAGAGGAAGTACAGCGTCAGCACGACCACCACGAGCACCGAGAAGACGGCGTTCAGCACGGTCTGGCCGAAGCCGAGGAGCCCGCCGAACAGGTCGGTGACGGCGACGCCGTCGGCGGCGAGGCGCTCGGTCTGGGCGCGGACGGCCTCCTGGAGGTGGAACTCCTCGTCGAGCTGCACGAACCACTCGGCCCGCATCACCCCGTCGATGATGGCCGGCAGGTCCTGGACCAGCTGCGTGGACTGCTCGATCACCGTGGGGACCAGGAGGGCGACGAACGCCCCGGCCACGGCGGCCAGGCCGAGCGCGGCCGTGAGCACGCCGACCCAGCGGGGCGCGCCCCAGGACTCGACCCGGCGCACCAGCGGATCCAGGCCCAGGGCGATGAACAGGGCCGCGGCGATCCACACGATGAGCTGTCCGTTCGTGCGCAGCACCGAGACGACGCCGATGGCCAGGGCCACGCCCACCGCGAGCAGGAAGCCGGTCAGCACGGGGGACTCGAGAGCCACGGCCGCGACCGCCGGATCCTCGGCGCCGTCGACGGGGACCGACTCGGGGTCCACCCGGTCCTCCTCGAGGAAGGGTCGGCGCCGCCGCAGGACGGAGCCCAGGCGGGGCAGTCGACGACGCCCGGCGGGCGTCGGCCCGTGCGACGGCGGCGCGGCGGCCACCTCGACCGGCTGCGCGGGGATGCCGGCCACGGGCGGCTGCTCGGCGCCCTCGGGCTCGGCTGAGGCGCGGACGCCTGCGGTGTCCGGGCCGGATGCGGTCTCCTTCTCCTCCACGCGCTCAGCGTACGTCAGGGCCCCGGCCTGACCGCGCCGCGCCGGGGAGGCTACCGTGGGGCGCAGTGACAACGCCTCTCGCCCCGGCGACGGGGCGGACCCGGACCGGAAGGATCGTGACCGACGTGACCGCCCAGCCCCCCTCCGACGCCCCGTCCCACCTGCGCGGCGCCGTCGACCTGTCCTCGCTCGGCACCCCGGCCCCGGCCGGGCGGACCGCGCCGGGGGCCGACGCCGGCGCCGGCGGCGGCTCGTGGGTCATCGCGGACGCCGACCAGGGTCTGCTGCAGCAGCTGGTCCAGCTCTCCGCCCAGGTGCCGGTGCTGCTGCACCTGCACGTGCCCGGGGACGCGGCGAGCGAGGCGCTCTACCGGCAGTTCGCGGACGCGGTCGACGCCCAGGCGGGACGGCTCGTGCTCGCGCGTCTGGACGTGGCGAAGGAGCCCGCCGTGCTGCAGGCGCTGGGCCTGGGGGCCGGCCCCGCGGTCATGGCCGTGGTGGCGGGGCAGCCGGTGCCGCTGGTCAATCAGGAGGTGCCGGAGGAGACGCTGCGCCAGCTCATGGGGGAGATCCTCGAGGTGGCCCGTCAGAACGGCGTCGCCGGCACCGTGCCCGCGGTCGCCCCGGCGCGCCAGGACGCCGGCGCCGCGGCCGCGGAGGCTCCGCCCGTGCCGCCGCTGCACCGGGCCGCCCATGAGGCCCTCGCCGCCGACGACCTGCCCGGGGCCGTCTCGGCGTGGGAGGCGGCGCTGGCCGACAGCCCCGCGGACGCCGTGGCCCAGCAGGGCCTGTCCGCGGCCCGCCTCATGCTGCGCACCCGCGACGCCGACGCCGCGGCGGTGCGCGCGGCCGCCGCGGACGGCCCGGACGACGTCGCCGCCCAGCTCGCCGTCGCCGACCTGGACGTGCTCGGCGGCCACGTGGAGGACGCCTTCGCCCGGCTCGTGCGGTTCATCGCCCTCCACCCCGGCGACGACCGGGAGACGGCGCGCGCCCACCTCGTGGACCTCTACACCGTGGTGGGCACGGACGACCCCCGTGTGCAGGCCTCGCGGCGCCGGCTGGCCGCAGCGCTGTTCTGAGGGACCCACGGTTCATCCCTGAGGAGGACGCCGTGTCCGCCTGACGGTGGGTAACGTCCCAGGCATGACTCCGCATGCGCCCGAGCCTGCCCCCGCCCACCTGGCGGCCGCCGCCCGTCGTCGCGCGGTGGACGCCCCCGATCCGGACCTCGCCCTCGTCACGCGCGGGCTGACCCAGCGGTTCGGGGACAAGCTGGCGCTCGACGCGCTGGACCTGGACGTCCCGGCCGGATCGTTCTTCGGGGTGGTCGGGCCCAACGGGGCGGGCAAGACCACCGCCCTGTCCATGGCCACCGGGCTGCTGCGCCCGGACCACGGCCGCGCCTGGATCCACGGCGTCGACGTGTGGGAGCAGCCCCTCGAGGCCAAGCGACGGGTCGGCGTGCTCGCCGACGGCGTGCGCACCTTCGACCGCCTCACGGGCGCGCAGCTCGTGACCTACGCCGGGCTGCTGCATGGCCTCGACGCGGACACCGTGGCCGAGCGGACCGCGGACCTGCTGCGGGTGATGGACCTGGAGGACGCCGGCCGCAAGCTCGTGGCCGACTACTCCGCCGGCATGACCAAGAAGGTGTCCCTGGCGGCCGCCATGGTCCACGCCCCGGACCTGCTCGTCCTGGACGAGCCGTTCGAGGCCGTGGACCCGGTCTCCGCCGCGAACATCCGGGACATCCTGCACTCGTACGTGGAGCGGGGCGGCACCGTGATCGTCTCGAGCCACGTGATGGACCTCGTCCAGCGCATGTGCACCCACGTCGCCGTGATCGCGGCCGGGACGCTGCGGGCCGCCGGCACGCTCGAGGAGGTCCGGGACGGGCGCGACCTCGAGGACCGCTTCGTGGACCTCGTCGGCGGCCGCCACGGCTCGGAGGGGCTGGCATGGCTCTGACGCTCGTCCGACTGCGCTGGACGCTGACCCTGAACCAGTGGCGCCGGTCCCCGTTCACCCTGGTGATGAGCGTGCTCGGCGCGCTGTACGTGCTCGGCATGGCCGCCGTGGCGGTGACGCTGCTCGTCACGGGCCTGCCCGCCCTGCCGGACGAGGCCCGCGGCGCCACGACCGTGCTGGCCGCCGCCGTCGTGGTGCTCGCCTGGCTCGTCATCCCGCCGTTCGTCACGGGCGTGGACGCCACGCTCGACCCGCACAGCTTCGTGCTCTTCCCCGTCCCGGCCCGCACCCTCATCGCCGGGCTGGTCCTGAGCGCCTTCACGACGCCGGTCGGGCTCGCCACGCTGGCCGTGCTGGTGGGCCTGGGGGCCAGCTGGTGGGACCGGCCGGCCGCGCTGGCGGTGGGCCTGGTCGGGGGCGCGCTCACCGCGGTGACCGCCGTGGCGATCGGCTCCGGTCTCGCCGGCCTCCTGGCCGCCTACGCGAGCCGGCGTCGGGTGCGGGACGTCGTCTCCGTCCTGCTGTTCATCCCGCTCATGCTCGGCGGCGTCGCCCTCTCGCAGGCCATCGCGTCGTTCGAGGACTTCCTGGCGATCGCGCCCCAGGTCGCCCGCGGCGCGGCGTGGACCCCGTTCGGGGCGGGCCCCGCCGCGGCGTGGGCGGCCGCCGAGGGCCGCGGCGCCGCCGTCGCGCTCCACCTCGCGGTGGCGGCCGCCTGGTGCCTGGCCGCCCTGGCCCTGTGGCACCTGGCCGTGCGCCGCACCGTGGAGCCGGTGGCCGTGGGCGGCGGTCGGTCCCGCCGCGTCGCCGCGGGAGCGGACCCGACGCCGCTGCGCTGGCTGGGCCGACCGGCCACGGGCCCGCGCACCGCGATCGCGGCCCGCGCCCAGCGCTACTGGCTGGCCGACCCGCGGTACGCGGCCGGGCTCATCATCATCCCGCTCATGGCCGTCCTGCTGTGGTTCACCGGGGGCATGGCCGCGGAGGGGGGTCCCGGACTGGGCCTGCTGCTGGTCCTCGGGCCGATCACCGCCTGGTCCCTGGCCTACTCGATCTCCGCGGACATCGCCTACGACCACACGGCGTTCCACCTGCACGTCGTCTCGGGCGTGCGGGGCGTGGACGACCGCTGGGGCCGGGTCCTGGGCCTGGCGGGCTGGGGCGTGCCGATGATCCTGCTCGTGACGACGGCGACGGTGGCGGCGGCGGGGGACTGGTCCCTGCTGGCGCCGATGCTGGGCCTGGCCCTCGGCCTGTTCGGGACGACCGCCGGGCTGTCCGCGTTCGTCTCCGCCCGCTTCGTCTACCCGGTCCCGAAGCCGGGGGACAGCCCGTTCGCGACGCCGCAGGGCGCGGCCATGCGCACGATGCTCGTCCAGGGCGCCGCGATGCTGGTCAGCCTGGCGCTCGCGGTGCCGTTCCTGGTGCCCTTCGTCGTCCGGCTCGTCACCGGGGCCGCCGTGTGGGGCTGGGTGACGGTGGCGCTCGGGCTCGCGTGGGGCGCCGTCGCGCTGTGGCTGGGCGTGCGCCTGGGGGCGCGCTGGTACGACCGCGCGCAGGCCGAGACCTACCAGGCCGTGGCCGCCTTCTGAGGGGCGCGGCTAGACTGGCCCGCATGAGTGTGACCGGCGAACCCGACCTGAACGACCCCTTCGCGCCCGCCGGCGGCGGCACGTCCGTCCTCGAGCGTGAGGAGCTGCGCCAGGAGATCGAGCCGGGCGACCACGAGCGCTTCGCCCACTACGTCCGCAAGGAGAAGATCACGGAGTCCGCCGTCACCGGCGCCCCCGTGATCGCCCTGTGCGGCAAGGTGTGGGTGCCGGGCCGGGACCCGAACAAGTTCCCCGTGTGCCCCACGTGCAAGGAGATCTACGAGGGCCTGCGCGAGCCGCAGGACGGCGGCGACGGCGACGGCGGCGGCAAGCGCGGTGGCTGGTTCGGAGGCCGCGGCCGTGGCTGACGGCCGCTCCCTGACGAGCGGCACCCCGGACGGCAGCGTCCAGCACGACCTGTTCCACATCGGCGAGGACCTTCCCCCCGCCATGCCCGAGCGCGCGGCGTGGGGGACGGCCCCCAAGCTGCGCCAGTGGCAGCAGGAGGCGCTGGAGCGCTACCTCCAGACCGCCCCGCAGGACTTCCTGACGGTCGCGACCCCCGGCGCGGGCAAGACCACGTTCGCGTTGCGCGTGGCCAAGATCCTGATGGACTCCGGCGTCGTGCAGCGGCTGACCGTCGTCGCGCCCACGGACCACCTCAAGCGCCAGTGGGCGGACAACGCCGCGCGCGTCGGCATCGCGATCGACCCGAACTTCAAGAACGCCGACGGGCGGCACGGCGCCGAGTACCGCGGGGTGGCGCTGACGTACGCCCAGGTGGCGAACAAGCCCGTCCTGCACCGCAACCGCACCGAGGCCGCCAAGACGCTGGTGATCCTGGACGAGATCCACCACGGCGGCGACGCCCTGAGCTGGGGCGAGGGCATCCGTGAGGCGTTCGAGCCGGCCACGCGGCGTCTGTCCCTGACCGGCACCCCGTTCCGCTCGGACACCGCCTCCATCCCCTTCGTCCGCTACGAACTCGGTGCGGACGGCATCGAGCGGTCGAAGGCGGACTACACGTACGGCTACGGCCCGGCGCTGCGGGACCACGTGGTGCGCCCGGTGATCTTCATGGCCTACTCCGGGCAGATGCGCTGGAAGACCTCCACCGGCGAGGTCATGGAGGCTCAGCTCGGCGAGGCCGCCACGAAGGACATCACCGCCTCCGCCTGGCGCACCGCGCTGGACCCGGCGGGCGAGTGGATCCCGTCCGTGCTGCGCGCGGCCGACCGGCGGCTCAGCGAGGTGCGCCGCAACGTGCCCGACGCCGGCGGCCTCGTGATCGCCACGGACCACCAGGACGCGCGCGCGTACGCCGCGCAGCTCGAGGCGCTGACCGGCCAGCGGCCGGCCGTGATCCTCTCGGACGACAAGGGCGCCTCGGATCGCATCGAGGAGTTCGCCGCGTCGGACGAGCGGTGGATGGTGGCGGTGCGCATGGTGTCCGAGGGCGTGGACGTGCCCCGCCTGTGCGTGGGCGTGTACGCCACGTCCACGTCCACGCCCCTGTTCTTCGCCCAGGCCGTGGGCCGCTTCGTGCGCTCCCGCCGGCGTGGGGAGACCGCCTCGGTGTTCCTGCCGTCCGTGCCCGCGCTCATGCTGCTGGCCAACGAGATGGAGCTCGAGCGGGACCACGCGCTGGACCGCAAGGAGGGCGCCGTCGAGGTCGAGGACCTCGAGGACGCCCCCGAGGAGGACCTCATCGCGGAGGCCAACCGGGCCGAGAGCGGCTCGGACGCGCTGACGCGGGAGAAGTTCGAGGCCCTCGAGTCCCGGGCGAGCTTCGACAAGGTGCTCTTCGACGGCGGCGAGTTCGGCCTCGGCGGCGCCGTCGGCTCGGAGGAGGAGCAGGACTTCCTCGGCATCCCGGGCCTGCTGGACGCCGAGCAGGTCTCCGCCCTGCTGCGGCAGCGGCAGGCCGAGCAGATCCAGCGCCGGCCGCGTGCGCAGGCGGCCGAGCCCGCCGACGTCGTGGACCACCGGCGGATGAAGGAGCTGCGCTCCGAGCTGTCCAAGACGGTGTCCGCCTGGGCGGCCCGTTCCGGCCAGCCGCACGGGGTGATCCACAACCGCCTGCGGGAGATCTCCGGCGGCCCCGCCGTGGCCCAGGCCTCCCGCGAGCAGCTGGAGAAGCGGCTGAGCACCCTGCGCGGGTGGTTCGTCGGCCGGACCTGAGGTCCGTCGGGAGCGCGGCGGGCGCTCGCGGGCTGAGGTTCGCCTCCCCTGGCTGGCACCCGGCACGGGGACGGGCTGGAATGGGGGCACGATGTCAGGAGTCGCCATGCCCGTGTCCGCCCCGTCCCCGTCACGTCCCGCCGTCCTCGGCTTCGCCGCGCGGTACCCGTGGGTGCTCGCGACACTGGTCGTCGTCGCCCTCACCCTCGGCCTGCACCTGGCGGGGGCGGAGGATCCCGCGCGCTGGATCGCCTCGGCGTATGCCCTGGTGGTGGCCGCGTGGACCTCGGTGGGCATGGTCAGGGACCTGATGCGCGGGCACTGGGGTGTGGACATCCTCGCCGTCACCGCGATCGTCGCCACCGTGCTGGTGGGGGAGCACCTCGCCGCCGTGCTCGTCTGCCTGATGCTCACCGGCGGGGAGGCCCTCGAGGACTACGCGGCCGGCCGTGCCCGGCGGGACCTGTCCGCCCTGCTGGACCGCGCCCCGCAGCGCGCGCACCGCCTGCGCCCGGACGGCTCCGTGGAGGACGTGCCGGTGGAGGAGGTGCGTGCCGGCGACCGGCTCCTGGTGCGTCCCGCCGAGGTGCTTCCCGTGGACGGCACCGTGGCCTCCGCCGAGGACGGCGGGGAGGTCGCCGTGGACCTGGACGAGTCCTCCCTGACCGGCGAGTCCCTGCCCGTCACGCACCGCACCGGCTCGGCCGTGATGTCCGGCGCGCTCAACGGCACCCGCGCCTTCGTGCTCGAGGCGACCGCCTCCGCGGCCGACTCGCAGTACGCGGCCATCGTCTCCCTCGTGCAGCAGGCGGCCGAGTCCCGCGCCCCCATGGTGCGCCTGGCCGACCGCTACGCCGTGCCGTTCACCGCCGTCGCCTACCTGATCGCCGGCCTGGCCTGGTGGCTGTCCCAGGACCCGGTCCGCTTCGCCGAGGTGCTCGTGGTGGCCACGCCGTGTCCGCTGCTCATCGCCGCTCCGGTGGCCTTCCTCGGCGGCATGTCCCGCGCCGCCACGTCCGGGGTGATCGTGAAGTCGGGCGGGACCATCGAGGCCCTCGGCTCCGTGCAGACCGTGGGCTTCGACAAGACCGGCACCCTCACCGCCGGCCGTCCCGAGCTGGTCGGCGTGCGCCCGGCCGCCGGCTTCGCCCAGGACGAGCTGCTGCGCCTGGCCGCCTCCGCCGAGCAGTACTCCGTGCACGTCCTCGCCGACGCCATCCGCGCGGCGGCCGAGGAGCGCGGGCTGTCCCTGGCGACCGCGCAGGATGCCACGGAGGAGGCCACCCACGGCGTCGTCGCGGTGCTGGAGGGGCGCCGCGTCGTCGTCGGCAAGCGCGCCTACGTCACGCAGGCCGCCCCGGACACCGTCACCGCCGACCTCGCCCCCGGCCAGTCCGCCGTCTACGTGGCCGTGGACGGCGCCTTCGCCGGCGTCCTGCTGCTGGCCGACCGCATCCGCCCCGAGTCCGCCGCCACCGTGCAGGCGCTCCAACGCCTCGGCGCACGCCAGGTCCTCATGCTCACCGGCGACGCCGAGGCCACCGGACGGCACATCGCCAGGGAGGCGGGCATCGACGAGGTCCACGCGGACCTGCTGCCCGCGGACAAGGTCCGCCTGCTCTCCGAGCGCCCGGAGCGCCCGGTGATGATGGTCGGCGACGGCGTCAACGACGTCCCCGTGCTCGCCGCCGCGGACGTGGGCGTGGCCATGGGCGCCCGCGGCTCGACCGCCGCCTCCGAGTCCGCCGACGTGGTGGTGCTCGCCGACGACGTCTCCAAGGTCGCCGTCGCCGTGGCCGCCGGCCAGCGCACCCTGCAGGTGGCCACGCAGTCGATCTGGGTCGGCATCGCGCTCTCCCTGGTCCTGATGGTCATCGCCGCCACGGGCGCCATCCCGGCTCTGGTCGGCGCGCTGTTCCAGGAGCTCGTGGACGTCGTGGCCATCGTCAACGCGCTGCGCGCCATGAAGCCCGGCCCGCACGAGGCCGAGCGGCTCGGCGATCTCGCCGCCGCCCCCGCCCGGGGGGAGCGGCAGGCCGTGTCGGCCTGAGCGCCGGGCTCAGCCGTCCCGGGACTGGAAGCGCACGAAGGCGCGCAGCTCGTCGCCCTCCACGTCACGGGACTCGCGGAATCCATGGGCCTCGTAGAAGGCGCGCTGGCGCTCCTCGGTGTCCGTGAGCAGCACGTGCTGACGCACGTGGCCGAACCGGGCGAAGACGCGGCGCAGCAGCTCGGAGGCGATGCCGCGGCGCTGGTGCCCCGGATCCACGAGGATGTCCTGCAGGTAGGCGATGGTGTGGCCGTCGGAGACCACGCGGGCCAGACCGACGAGACGGCCGCCGTCGAAGGCGGTCACCACGGTGGCCGAGCCCTGCAGCCCGCCCATGAGCGTGTCCATGTCCGCCGTGTAGGCGGACCAGCCCACGGCGTCGTAGAGGGCGCGGACGTCGTCGGCGGCCGGGATCGCCCCGGAGAGGTAGCGGATGCCGTCCCGGTCTGCGGCGATGGGGGAGTCGGTCATGGCTGCTCTCCTCGTCTGCGTCGGGCACCGGCTCCGGCACGCCCGCCGGGGCCGCGTGCCTCCATCATGCCGCATCGAGTGACATTCGTCACTGTCTCGGCGTGCGGCGCCTCAGAGGCGACGCCGGTGCCGCTCGGGGCCGAACCCGCTCACGAGGTCGCCAGGATGGCCCCGGCGGCCTCCATCTCGTGGAGCGCGGCCTGGGCGGCCGCCTCGTCGACGCCGGCCACCAGGTCGGTCAGCACGGTGACCTCGTAGCCGGCGTCGAGGGCGTCGAGCACGGTGGCGCGCACGCAGTGGTCCGTGGCGATGCCCACCACGGTGATCGCGTCCACGCCCTGCTCACGGAGCCACTCGTCGAGGCCGGGGGCGCCGGACTCGACGGCGGCCGCGGCCACGGCGGTGGCCCCGTACGGGCCGACGGTCCCGGAGGGGCGCTCGCCCGCGGCCCCGGTCGGGACGGCGTCGGGCTCGCCGAGGGCGCCGTCGAAGCCGGAGTAGGCGTCCGTGTGCAGGCCCTTGAGGAACTCGGCGTCGAGGTGCTCGGCGTCCAGGTCGGGATGCAGCTCGGCGCCGGCGGTGCCGGCCACACAGTGCACCGGCCAGGTGGTGCGGAAATCCGGCTCGGCGCCGGTGGCCGCGGCGAAGTGCGTGCCCGGGTCGACGTGCCAGTCGCGCGTGGCGGCCACGGCCGCGTAGGCGTCCGCGTGCTCGGCCAGGTGCTCGCTGACCCCGGCCGCGACGGCGGCGCCGCCGGTCACGCCGAGGGCGCCGCCCTCGCAGAAGTCGTTCTGCACGTCCACGATCACCAGGGCGCGGTTCAGGTTCTCCATGGGTCAGTCCTCCAGGAAGATGGTCGGGATGGCGGGGTCGCCCGGCTGCAGGCGGCCCACCGAGGCGGGCAGCTCGCGCAGGGAGGCGGCGTGCCGCTCGGCGGCGCGGGTGACGGCCTCGGGGCCGGTCCAGCCCTCGGCCAGCTCGCCGGCGTGCACGAAACGGTGCAGCAGGGGACGGTCGTCGGCGTCGGGCGCGGCGCCGCGGTTGACGCCGATCACCTCGGCGGTGGCCCGGCCCCGCGGGTCGCGGCGGCGCGCGGCCTCCTTGCGGCCGCCCCGGCTGGCCTTGCCGGAACTGGCCTTGGCCACGTCCACCCACGTGCCGTCGTCGTCCTGGCGGGCCACGAGCTTGTAGACCATGGAGGCGGTGGGCGCGCCGGACCCGGTGACCAGGCGCGTGCCCACGCCGTACGAGCTGACGGGGGCGGAGCGCAGGGCGGCGATCGCGTACTCGTCCAGGTCCGAGGTGACCATGATCCCGGTCTCGGTGTTGCCCAGCTCGTCGAGCAGCTCGCGCACGCGGTGGGCCTGGATCACGAGGTCGCCGGAGTCGACCCGGACGTTCCGCAGGGCCGGGCCGGCCACCTCGACCGCGGTGCGCACGCCCTGCTCCACGTCATACGTGTCCACGAGGAGGGTGGTGTCCGCTCCGAGCGCGGCGACCTGGGCCTCGAAGGCGGCGCGCTCCGAGTCGTGCAGCAGGGTGAAGGAGTGGGCGGCGGTGCCGACGGTCGGGATGCCGTACCGGCGGCCCGCCTCGAGGTTCGAGGTGGCGGTGAAGCCCGCGATGGCCGCGGCGCGGGCGGCGGCCACGGCGGACTCCTCGTGCGTGCGGCGCGAGCCCATCTCGGCGCACGGGCGGCCGTCCGCGACGGCCGTCATGCGGGAGGCGGCGGAGGCCACGGCGGAGTCGTAGTTGTAGATGGAGAGCAGGTAGGTCTCCAGGATGCACGCCTCGGCGAACGTCGACTCCACCTGCAGGAGGGGGGAGTGCGGGAAGTAGGCCTCGCCCTCGGCGTAGCCCACGATGTCGCCCGTGAACTCGTAGTCGGCGAGCCAGGCCAGCGTGGCGTCGTCGAGGGCGGTGGTGTCCGCGAGGAAGTCGAGCTCGGGCGTGTCGAACCGGAAGCGGGACAGGCCCTCCAGCGCGCGGCCCACGCCGGCCACCACGCCGTAGCGGCGGCCGCTGGGCAGGCGTCGGGTGAACAGCTCGAAGCGGGAGCGGCGGTGCGCGGTGCCGGCCTTCAGCGCGGCCTGGAGCATGGTCAGCTCGTAGTGGTCGGTCATCAGCGCCGTGGGGATCTGCCAGTCGTCGGCGGTCCGCGGGGCGCTGGGCACGGGGTTCTGGCTCACGCGCCCACCCTAGTGGACCGTGGCGGGGCCGGTCCTGGCCCGCCCGCCTCGTACACTGGGGCGCATGTCCGTGCTGACCCGCCACGATCCGTCCGCGCCGCGCGCCGTGCGTCCGGCGCCGGGTGAGTCCGTCCCCGCCGGCGCCACCGACACCGCCCTGCTGGAGCGGCCTCACGAGGACACAGCCCGGGACCGGCCGTGGAACGTGGTGGTGTGGAACGACCCGGTGAACCTGATGAGCTACGTCGCCTACGTGTTCCGCACCCACTTCGGCTACTCCGCGGCCAAGGCGCAGCGGCTCATGCTCGAGGTCCACGAGCGGGGCCGGTCCGTGGTGGCGACGGGCACCAAGGAGAAGGCCGAGCTGCACGTGGGCGCGATGCACGGCTACGGGCTGTGGGCCACGCTGGAGCAGGCGGAGGACTGAGGAGGGGCATGGCAGAACGGTTCCGCTGGACGCGGCGGGGGTACACGGCGCAGCTGGAGCTGCCGGAGGTGCGCCTGCTGCGCGGGCTGGTCAGGGACGTCGTCGCCCTGCTCGAGGGCCGACGCGCGGACGTGCGCCCCGCCGAGGCGGACCCCGCCGAGGCCCCGGCCGCCGAGGACGGCGTCGACACGCCCGAAGATCCCCCGGCGGCGCCGCCGTCCGTGTCCGCCGCGCAGGACGCGGGCCCCGTGGCCGGGCTGGACGCGTCCGACGCCGCGTTCTGGGGGCTGGTCTCCGGGCTGCACCTGAGCCAGGACCCGGAGCCGCAGCGTTCGGCCCCCACCGACCCGGCCGTCGCACGCCTCCTGCCGGATGCGATGCCCCAGGCCGGCGCCGCCGAACAGGGCGCCCACCGGGCCCTGACCGAGGACGCCCTGTCGGAGGGGAAGCTCGCGGACGCGCGCCTGGCACTCGAGCTGCTGCGCTCGACGCGCGTGGAGGTGCCGCACGACCAGGCGCCGGCCTTCGGCCGCGCGCTCAACGACGTGCGCCTCGTCCTCGCCGCCCGCCTGGGCGTCGAGACCGAGGAGGACGCCGCCCGCGTGCACGCCGTGGACGACTGGCGCAGCGCGGAGGACGTCGAGTCCACCATGGCCCTGCTCTACAACTTCACCTCGTGGCTGCTGGAGACGCTCATGACGGAGATGCTCAGCGAGCTGCCCGAGGGCGCGGACGAGTCCGCGCCGGGCGCCGGGGACGCGGAGGACGAGCAGTGAGCGGCCAGCGCGCCGCCGTGGACGCCGCCGCGCCGATCGGCGTGTTCGACTCGGGCGTGGGCGGGCTGACCGTGGCCCGGGCGATCATGGACCAGCTGCCCCACGAGTCCATCCTCTACGTGGGCGACACGGAGCACTCGCCGTACGGCCCGCGGCCCATCGCCGAGGTACGGGCCCTCGCCCTGGCGATCATGGACGAGCTCGTCGCGCGCGGCGTCAAGGCGCTCGTGATCGCGTGCAACTCCGCGTCGGCCGCCGTGCTGCGCGACGCCCGCGAGCGCTACACGGGAGGCCACGGCATCCCCGTGATCGAGGTGATCCAGCCCGCCGTGCGCCGCGCCGTGGCCGCCACCCGCACGGGCCGGATCGGTGTGATCGGCACCGAGGCGACCGTCGGGTCCCGCGCCTACGAGGACTCGTTCTCGGCCGCCCCGCACCTCGAGATCACCTCGGTCGCGTGCCCGCGGTTCGTGGAGTTCGTGGAGGCCGGCATCACCACCGGCCCCGAACTGCTGGAGACCGCCCGGGAGTACACGGCCCCGCTGCGTGCGGCGGGCGTGGACACCCTCGTGCTGGGATGCACCCACTACCCGCTGCTGACCGGCGCGCTCTCGCTCGTGATGGGGGAGGACGTCACGCTCGTCTCCTCCGCGGAGGAGACCGCCAAGGACCTCTACCGGGAACTGGTCCGCCTCGGCCTCGAGCACCCCCACTCGGCCGCGGGCTCCGGCCAGGCCACCCGCCACCGCTTCGCCGCCACCGGCGACCCCGACCACTTCCAGGCCCTCGCGCGCCGCTTCCTCGGACCCGAGGTCGAGTCCGTGCGACGCCTGGAGACGATCGGCGCGCCCCGCCCCGCGGCCGCGCCGGTCCCGACGCGCTCGACGGCCTCCGTGCGGCCGGGCGCCGAGCAGGAGGGTGTGACGTGAAGCTGACCATCATCGGGGCCTCCGGGTCCTTCCCCGGCCCGGGCTCGCCCGCCTCGTGCTACCTCCTCACCGCCGAGGGCGTGGCCGAGGACGGCGTCACCCCGCGCACATGGCGGATCCTGCTGGACCTCGGCAACGGCGCCCTCGGCGTGCTGCAGCGCTACGTCGAGCTCGAGGACCTGGACGGCATCCTGCTCTCCCACCTGCACCCGGACCACTTCATGGACCTGTGCGGGATGCACGTGGCCATCCGCTGGAACCCGGCCGGCTGGGGACGCGGCCGGCTGCCCGTCTACGGACCCGCCGGCACCGCCGACCGCATCGCCGAGGCGTACGGGATGGACCCCGAGCCGGGGATGCACCAGGACTTCGAGTTCCGGTGCTGGGCCGCCGGCCGCACCGAGCGGCTCGGTCCGTTCCGGTTCACCCCGGTCCCCGTGCGCCATCCCATCGACGAGGCCTACGCGATCCGGGTCGAGGTGGACCGCGTCGACGACGACGGCGACGTCACCACCCGCGTGCTCACCTACTCCGGGGACACCGACGCGTGTGAGGGGCTCGTCGAGGCCGCGCGGGACGCGGACGTGTTCCTGTGCGAGGCCGCCTTCCACGAGGGCCGGGACGACGGCATCGACGGCGTCCACCTGACCGGCCGACGGGCCGGCGAGACGGCGGCGCAGGCCGGGGCCCGGAAGCTGCTGCTCACACACCTGCCGGTGTGGAACGATCCGCAGCGCGCCGTCCAGGAGGCCCGCGCGGTGTACGACGGCCCGCTGGCCGTCGCCGTCTCGGGGCTGAGCTACGGCGTCTGAGGGCGTGCCTAGACTGGAGGCCATGAGCTCTCCCGCCCCCACCGCCCCCCGCCCGGACGGCCGCGCCGTCGACGAGCTGCGCCCCATCACCATCACCCGGGGCTGGTCCCGGCAGGCGGAGGGCTCGGCCCTGATCGAGTTCGGGAACACCCGCGTGCTGTGCACCGCCTCCTTCACCGAGGGCGTGCCGCGCTGGCTCAAGGGCGAGGGGACCGGCTGGGTCACCGCCGAGTACGCGATGCTCCCGCGGGCCACCAACGAGCGCAGCCAGCGCGAGTCCGTCAAGGGCCGGATCGGCGGGCGCACCCACGAGATCTCCCGCCTGATCGGCCGGTCCCTGCGCGCCGTCATCGACCTGTCCGCCCTGGGGGAGAACACCATCGTCCTGGACTGCGACGTCCTCGACGCCGACGGCGGCACCCGCACCGCCGCCATCACGGGCGCCTACGTCGCCCTCGCCGAGGCGGTGGCCTGGGCGCGGCGCGAGGGGATCCTCGCCAAGGGCGCCGCCGTCCTCAAGGACTCCGTCGCCGCGGTGTCCGTGGGCATCGTGGACGGGGTGCCCGTCCTCGACCTGCCGTACGTGGAGGACGTGAAGGCGGAGACGGACATGAACGTGGTCGTCACCGGGGCCGGGGAGTTCGTGGAGGTGCAGGGCACCGCCGAGGGCGCGCCGTTCACCCGCGCCGAGCTGGACACCCTGCTGGACCTGGCCCTGATCGGCACGGGTGAGCTGGCCCGCATCCAGGCCGAGACCCTGGCCGCCGCCACGGAGGACCGGGCGTGAGCGCGCCCGCCTCCTCGTCGGCGGGCCTGCCGGAGGGCGCCCGCATCGTGCTCGCCACGCACAACGCGGGCAAGGTGCGCGAGCTGCGGCAGCTGCTCGCCGGCGCCGTGCCCGGCCTCGACGTGGAGGCCGCGGTGGTGGACGCGGGCGCCGTGGGCGCCCCGGACGTCGTCGAGGACGGCGTCACGTTCGCCCAGAACGCGCTGAAGAAGGCCCGCGCCGTGGCCGCGCACACCGGGCTGATCGCCGTCGCGGACGACTCCGGTCTGGCCGTGGACGTGCTGCACGGCGCCCCCGGGATCTTCTCGGCCCGCTGGGCCGGGCGCCACGGGGACGACCGTGCCAACCTCGAGCTGCTGCTGGCCCAGCTGGCCGACGTGCCGGACGAGCATCGGGGTGCCCAGTTCGTGTGCGCCGCCGCGCTCGCGGTCCCCAGCGGCCCGGACGCCGCGGGCGCCCGGGCCATCCACGTCGAGCACGTCGAGCACGGCCGCCTGCCCGGCACGCTGCTGCGCGAGCCCGTGGGGGACGGCGGCTTCGGCTACGACCCGATCCTGCGCCCCGAGGGCCGGGACGTGTCCACCGCGCAGCTGAGCCCCGAGGACAAGAACGCGATCAGCCACCGGGGGCACGCCTTCCGCGCCCTGCTGCCCTACCTGGTGGACGCGCTCGACGCGCGCCCGTGAGCGGCGGGCGCGCCCCCGTGCCGGGGCTGGACTTCACCGCGATCGACTTCGAGACCGCCAACGGCTTCCGCGGCTCCCCGTGCGCCGTGGGCGCCGTCCGGGTGCGGGACGGGGTCATGGTGGACCGTGCCGAGTGGCTGATCCGTCCGCCCGTCGGCTTCGACCGGTTCGATCCCCGCAACGTGCGCATCCACGGCATCACCGAGGACCGCGTCCTGGACGCCCCCCGGTTCGCGCAGGTGTACGACGAGCTCGCGGACTTCGTGGGGACGGACGTGCTCGCGGCGCACAACGCGGGCTTCGACGTCGGCGTCATCGAGTCCGGCCTCGAGGTCTCCGGCCGGGACGTGCCGGGCCTGGAGTTCGTGTGCACCCTGGTGCTGGCGCGCCGCGTCTACGACCTGCCCTCGTACGCCCTGCCCTCCGCGGCGCGCGAGGCCGGGTTCACCCCGGGACGCCACCACGACGCACTGGCCGACGCCGAGGCCTGCGCGGCCATCCTCGTGGACATCGGCCGGCGCGTGCTGGGGGCGCCGCCGGCCGACGCGGAGATTCTGCCCGGGCTGACCGACGCGCCGGCCGGCCGCGGCGTCGACCGCCTGATGCGGGCCCAGGGGCTGAGCGTCAGCGTCCTCGCCCCCCGGGCGGCGGGATCGGGCGCCGAGTCGAAGGCCACCCGCCAGGCCCGGCGCACCGAGGGCGTCTTCGACGCGCGGGTCCCGCTGCGGGACGAACGCGCCATGCCCGACTTCATGCGCTGGCCGGACGAGGGCGTCAATCCGCTCCCGAACCCGGCCGCCGACCCGGGCCACCCCCTGTTCGGCCAGACCGTGGTGTTCACGGGCGGCATCGGCATGTCGCGTCAGAGTGCCAAGACGCGCGCGGCCGCGCACGGCGCGCAGACCGCGAACCGGGTGGGCGCGGCCACCACGATGCTCGTCGTGGGGGACGGCTTCGAGGCCGCGGACCTGCACCGCCCGCGCGCCGAGGACGGGGCACCGCAGGCCGTGACCACGGCGCTGGCGCACCGCAAGACGCGGGACGCCCTGCGCCGGCGGGACCGTGGGCAGGCCATCGCCCTGGTCTCCGAGGGGGAGTTCCTGCAGATGCTCGACGGGAACTGGCCGGACGCCGCGCGCTGAACCGCTCAGGTGGTCGCGGCGCTCCAGCGCCGGGCGGCCTCCAGGACGACCTCGCGCTCGGCGATCCACCCCGGGACGGAGGCCTCGGCCGCGGCGCGGTCCGCGGGGTCGTGCGCGCCGAACACGGCGGTGCCGTGCGCCGCGCCGAGCACCTGCCCGGCCAGCGAGGCCGTGGAGTCGGAGTCGCCGTCGTGGTTCACGCCGATCCGCAGCGCCAGGGCGAGCGCCGCCGCCGGATCGGCCGGGTGCGCCGCCTGCGCGGTGAGCGCGGCATAGAGCGCGATGGCCAGGGCCTCCTCCGCGACCCAGCCCTCGCCGAGCGCGGTGGGGAGGGCGCCGGGGGCGCCGGGGTCGGCGTCGACGGTGCCGGCCAGGTCGACCGCCGCGGTGACGGCGGCGCGGGTCTCCTCGGCCTCCTCGCCCAGGCCGTCGAGCCACGCGCGGGCGTGCGCGACCGCGGCGGCCAGGTCCAGGCCGCGCAGCAGGGCCGCGATGACGAGGGCGTACGCGGCCGCCGCGACCCACGCGGTGGGGTGGCCGTGCGTGAGGACGGCCCCCTGGCGGGCGAGGGACACGACGTGCGGGTCCTCGAGCCCCGGCACCATCCCGTACGGGGCCGAGCGCATGACCGTCCCGCAGCCCTTCGAGCCCGGGTTGTGCGGGTCGCCCGGCAGGCCCATCCCCGGTTCGGCGAGCCCGCTCAGGCACGCGGTGCCCGGCGCGCGGCGCACCTTCAGCTCCGCGTGCGCGTCGATCCAGCGGGGCGGGGCCGGGGGAGCGCCCTCGGGCAGCGCGCCGTCCTGCGTGGCGAACCAGCGCAGGCACGCGAGCCACACGCACGCGGCGGGATCGGCCGGGACGCCGTCGTTCTGCCACTCGATCCACTCGAGCAGGCCGTCGAGCACGTACAGCGTCAGCTGCGTGTCGTCGGTGATCGGCAGGGCGTGGGCGCCCTCCTGGGCGAGCAGGTCCGCGGCGTCGGTGACGCCGGCGGGGCCGTGCACCGCCGCGATCCCCGACGCGGGGGTGAACTCGACGACGCCGCCCAGCGCGTCCCCGGCGGCACCGGCCGCGAGGAGGGCCAGGACCCGGTCGGCGTGCTCGGGGCCGGGCAGGGGCGTGGACGAGGAGGCGGTGGGCTCGGGCGCGGTGGCGGACATGCCGCCATCGTACGAGCTGCACCGCGTCGTGCTTATCCCGTCCGCACCCTCCCTAGAGTGGGCCGCATGATCCTGCTGCACACCTCGGACTGGCATCTGGGCCGGTCGTTCCACGGCACCGGGCTGCTCGAGGCCCAGGAGGAGGTCCTGGACGCCCTCGTCGCGACCGTGACGGAGCGCGGCGTGGACGCCGTCCTGCTGGCCGGGGACGTGTACGACCGCGCGCTGCCGCCGGCGGACGCCGTCCGGCTGCTGGACCGGACGCTCACCCGGCTGCACGCGGCCGGCGCCCAGGTGGTGCTCACGAGCGGCAACCACGACTCGGCGGTGCGCCTCGGCTTCGGCGGCGGACTCCTGGCGGCCGCGGGCGTGCACGTGCGCGCGGACGCGGCGGAGCTGGACCGCCCCGTGCTGCTCACCGAGCCCGGAGTCGACGGCGGTGCGGGCCAGACCGTGGCCGTCTACGGCATCCCCTACCTCGAACCGCGCCACCAGGGACCGGCCTGGGGCGTGGAGCCCCACCACACGGCCGTGCTGACGGAGGCGGTCCGCCGCGTCCACGCCGATCTGGCCGCCCGCCGCGCCGAGACGCCGGAGCCGGTGGCCGCCGTCGTGCTGGCCCACCTGTTCGCGGCCGGGGGCCACGGCTCCGAGTCCGAACGGGACATCGGCGAGGGCGAGCACGTCGAGCCGGACGCCCCGCCCGAGATGCTGGTGGGCACGCTGGGGCAGGTGCCGGTCTCCGTGTTCGACGGGCTCGACTACGCGGCCCTGGGCCACCTGCACGGCCGCCAGCGGCTGGCCGAGCACGTGCGGTACTCCGGCTCTCCGCTGCCGTACTCCTTCTCCGAGGCGGGCCACCGCAAGGGCGGCTGGCTCGTCCACGTCACGGGCGGGGCCGTCACCGACGTCGAGGCCGTGGACTGGGACGCCGGACGGCGCCTGGCGGTGCTGTCCGGGCCGATCGAGGACCTGCTGGAGTCCCCGGAGTTCGCGTGGGCGGAGCAGTGCTGGGTGCAGGTCACCGTCACCGACGACGAACGCCCCGAGCGGGCCCTGGAGCGCCTGAAGACCCGGTTCCCCTCCGTGCTCGTCTTCCGCCACGAACCGGCCGGCGGGAGGCGGGCCCGGGAGCGGACCTACGCCCAGGTCCTGCGGCAGGCACCCTCGGACCACGCGCTCGCGGTCGGTTTCGTGGACCACGTCCGGCAGCGGCCGGCCAGCGAGGCGGAGCAGGACCTGCTGCGGGACGCCCTCGAGGCCGCTCGCGCGGGGGAGGTGCGCGCATGAGGATCCATCGGATGCGCCTGGAGGGGCTCGGGCCCTACGCCCAGGCGCAGGACGTCGACTTCGACCGGCTCAACGCGGCCGGCCTGTTCCTGCTGGACGGGCCCACCGGCGCGGGCAAGTCCACGGTGCTGGCCGCGCTGTGCTTCGCCCTCTACGGGACCGTGCCGGGCGGACGGTCGGCCGAGTCGCTCGTGACCACGCTGCGCGAGCCCGGCGCGGTGATCCCCGAGGTGCAGGTCGAGTTCACCGTGCAGGGCCGGCGCTTCGAGGTGGTCCGCTCGCCCAAGCACGAGCGGCCCCGCCGGAGACGCAGCGCGGCGGGCGGCGCCACCGTCACCACGCAGGCCACGGTCTCCCTGCGGGAACGCGTGGACGGGGAATGGACGGCGCCGCTCACCCGGGCGGACGAGGTCGGCCAGCAGATCGCGGCCGTCCTGCACCTGGACGCCGAGCAGTTCATGCAGGTGGTCCTGCTGCCTCAGGGACAGTTCGCCCAGTTCCTCACCGCGAAGTCGGATGAGCGCCGCGTCCTGCTGCGGCGGCTCTTCGGCACGCAGCGCTTCGACGGCGTCGAGGAGCACCTGCGCGTCGAGACGGCCCGGCTGGACACCGCGGTGGCCGTGGACGCGGACGTGGCCCGGACCGCGCGGGCACAGCTGGCCGAGGCGCTCCACGAGGCGCTCGGCCCGGACTGGCATGCGCCGGAGCCGTCACCGGACACGGACGACCGGCTGCTCGCCCTCGCCGCCGAGCGCGCAGGTCGCGCCCACGAGGACGCGCGGGCCGACCTCGCCACGGCCCGCGCCGCGGAGCAGCGGGCCCGGGTGACGGCGCGTGAGCTGGAGACCCGCGGGCGGGACCTGGCCGCGGCCGAGGCGTGGGGGCGCCGTCGACGCGACCACGACGCCGAGGCCGAGACCGCCGCGGCGCGGCGCCGCGCCGTCGACGCCCATGAGCGCGCCGGGCGGGTGCTCGCGGCCGCCCAGCGGGCCACCGCGGCGGCGGACGCCGCCGGCACCGCGTCGGAGACGGTGACGGAGGCCCTGGCGCACGTCGAGGACGAGCCGACCGCGGCGGCGTGGCTCGCCGCCGCCCGGGCGGACGGGGCCGCCGACGCGCCCGCCTCCCGCCAGGCGCTGGGGGAGGCCGAGCGCGCCGCGGAGGCGGTGGCGCGCGCCGTCCGGGACCGTGACCGGATGCGCGAGCTGGAGCAGGAGGCGGCCGCCGCGGCGGAGCGGCGGGCCGAGATCGACCGCGACCGCGCCGCCCTGGTCGAGTCCCGCCCCGAGCGTGAGGCGGCCGTCGCGGCACACCGCGCGGCCGTCGAACGCGGCACCGAGCGTCTCGGCGCCCGGGAGGCCGTGGACCGCGCCGTGTCCGAGGCCGCCGCGCGCCGCACGGCCGCCGAGGCCGCGGCCGCCCGCGCCGTCGAGGTCGAGACCGCGGCCCGGGCCCACCGGGAGGCACAGGAGCGGCGACGTGAGGCCGCCGAACGGCACGTCGGTCTGCTGCGTGCCCGGTACGAGCAGGCCGCCTCCGAACTGGCGGAGCGGCTCGTGCCCGGCGAGCCGTGCGCCGTGTGCGGCTCGCCCGAGCACCCGGCCCCGGCCGCCACCGCGGACACCACGGTGACCGAGGCGGACGTGCGGGACGCCGAGCAGGCCCGGACCGCGGCCGACCGGGCCGCGACCGACGCCGAGACCGCCCTGCGCGCCGCCGAGCAGACCCTCCGCACGGCGCGCGAGGCCGCCGCCGGGCTCGCACCCGAGGCCGCGCGAGAGGCGCTCGAGCGCGCCGAGGCCGAACGGGCCGCGCTGGACCAGGCGGCGAAGGACCTCGCCGCGGACCGCCGGCGGCTGACCGCCGCCGAGAAGACGCTCGCCGGGGCCGACGAGACCGCCGCCGCGCTCGCGGCCGAGGACGGCCGGCTCGCCGAGGCCGCCGCCCACCGCGCCGCCCGGCTGACCGAGCTGCGGGACGCCGTCGAGGCCGCCCGCGGTGACGCCGAGACCCTCGACGCCCGCCGCGACCAGGTCACCGCCGCACGCCGGGTCCTGGCCGCCCTCGCTGCGGCGCAGGACGAGGACGCGCGCGCCCGGGCGGTCGCCGACGAGACCGGCCAGGCGCTCACCGCCGCGCTGGCCGAACAGCGCTTCGACGACGTCGACGCGGCGCGCGCGGCCCGCCTCGAGGAGACGGAGGCCGCCGACCGCACGGCCGCCGTGCAGGAGTGGGACGCCGAACGGGCCCGCCTCGCCGAGCTCGAGGCGAGCGAGCCCGTCCGCCGGGGCCGCGCCCTCGCCGAGGCGGGCGTCGAGCCGCCGACCGAGGAGCAGACCCGCGCCGCCGCCGAGGCGCTCGCCGCGGCCGAGGCCGCGAGCTCGTCCCGGGCGACGGCGGTCGGGCGGCTCGATTCGCTCGTCGCCACGGTGCGCCGGCAGTCGGCCGCCCTGACCGAGGTCCTGGAGCGGTCCGCCGGGCTCATCGCCGAGCACACGCGGGTGCGGGGGCTGCTCGACCTCGTCCGCGGCGGCGGGGAGAACCTGCTCAAGATGCCCCTGACGAGCTACGTCCTCGCCGGGCGGCTCGAGGAGGTCGCCGCCGCGGCCACCGAGCGTCTGCTCGCCATGACGGACCAGCGGTATTCGATCGAGTACTCCGACGCCGTGGGCGGGCGCGGGAACAAGGGCCTCGAACTCGTCATCCGGGACCACTACGTGGACGAGACGCGCCACCCGGCCACGCTCTCGGGCGGCGAGACCTTCATGGCCTCCCTCGCCCTCGCCCTGGGGCTCGCGGACACCGTGCAGGCCGAAGCCGGCGGCATCGAACTGGACACGCTCTTCGTGGACGAGGGCTTCGGCTCGCTCGACGCGGACACCCTCGACGACGTCCTGGACGTCGTGGACACCCTGCGGACCGGTGGCCGGACCGTGGGCCTCGTCTCCCACGTCGAACGGATGAGGCAGGAGATCGGCGTGCGCCTCGAGGTGCGCAAGGACCGGCGCGGCTCGAGCCTCGCGGTGCACGACGGCGCCTGAGCGACGGGGGTGCGCCCCGCCGCCCCGGCCCGCGCCACGCGTGAGGTCAGGCCCGGCGCCACCGCCGGCGGAGGCGCTGCCGGAGTCGGCCGAGGCGTCCGGCGTCGAGCTCGGACGGGGCCGCCCAACGCTCCTCAGCCCGGCGCGCCTGCTCGGCCGCGCGCTCGGCCGCGACGCGCTGCGCCTCCCGCTCGGCCGCGACACGGCGCTCCTCCTGCAGGCGGCGCTCCCCGCGGACCTCGGTGAGCCGGTACAGCACGGGCACGAGCACGAGCGTGAGCAGGGTGGAGGACACCAGGCCGCCCACCACGGCCACCGCGAGGGGCTGGGAGATGAACCCCGCGTGCCCCGTGACGCCCAGGGCCATCGGGGTCATGGCCAGGACGGTGGCCAGGGCCGTCATCACCACCGGGCGCACGCGGTTGAGCGCGCCCACCTCGATCGCCTCGTCCAGGGTCATGCCGCGGTCGCGGCGGTACTGGTTGATCAGGTCGATCAGCACGATCGCGTTCGTCACCACGATGCCCACCAGCATGAGCAGCCCGATCATCGTGGACAGTCCCAGCGGCGTGCCGGTGGCCAGCAGCGCCAGGAACACGCCCGTGGCGGCGAAGGGGATCGACACGAGCAGCACGAGCGGCTGGCGCAGCGAGTTGAACGTCGCCACCATCACGACGTACACGGTCGCCACGGCGGCCAGCAGCGCCAGTCCGAGGTCCCGGAACGTCTGCGCCTGCTGCTCCGCCGCGCCGCCCACGGCCGCGGTGACGCCCTCGGGCAGGTCCAGCTCCGCCACGGCCTGCGTGACCCGGCGCGAGACGGCCCCGAGGTCCTCGTCGTCCGGGGTCACCGTGACGACGGCGGTCCGCTCGCCGTTCGAGGACGTCACCCGGGCGGGCACCGGCACTCGCGAGACCTCGGCGAGGTCCCCCAGCGGCACGGGCCCCTCGGCCGTCTCCACGGGCACCTGGCGCAGGGCGTCGAGGGACTCGACCGGCTCCGGGTCACCCAGCTGCACCGCGAAGCTCTCGAACCCGAAGCGGACCTCGCCCACGGGCACGGCCTGCAGGGCGGCGGCGGCCTGGCCGGCCACCGCCTCCTCGGTCAGGCCGAGCCGGGCGGCGGCGACGGTGTCCACGTCCACCTGGAACGTCGGGCGCAGGTCCGAGGCCGGCGTCGTCACCTCGCGGGCACCCTCGACGGGCCGCAGCGCCTGGGCGACCTGATCGGCGGCCGCGGTGAGGGCCTGCGGGTCGGGGGCGGAGACGGACACCTCGATGTCCTGGCCGCCGCTCGGCCCCTGCTGCGTGGAGACGGACACGTCGCCCACGCCGTCGAGACCCGTGAGCTCGGCGCGCACCCCGTCCTGAAGGGCCACCTGGTCCGCATCCGGGTCGGTCACCACCGTGAACCGCGCCCGGTCCGCCGAGGAGCCGCCGAAGGCCCCCATCGGACCGGCGGCGGTGCCGGCCGTCCACTGGACCGTCTCGACGCCGTCGGTGTCCAGCAGCACCCGCTCGATGCGCTCGGCGGCGGCGGCCGTGGTCTCCAGCGACGTCCCCGGCTCCTGCTCCGCCGTGACGACGAACGAGTTCTGTCCCGAGTCGCCCAGGAGGTTCGTGGGGATCAGCGGGACCAGCGCGGCCGTGCCGGCCAGCAGCGCCAGGGCGGCGGCGAGGGTGACCACGGTGTGCCGCTGTGTCCAGCGCAGCACCGGGCGGTAGGCCCGGGTGAGCCATCCGCCGGCCGCCACGGGCCGGTCGCCGGGGACGGCGGGCGCGGCCGTGGTCTCGGCCCCGCGCCGCGGGGAGCGCAGGAACCACCAGCACAGCACCGGCACGATCGTCAGGGCGACGACGAGGGAGGCCAGCAGGGCGACCGTGGCGGTCACGGCGAAGGGCCGGAACAGCTCGCCGGCCAGGCCGCCCACGAAGGCGATGGGCAGGAACACGGCCACGGAGACGAGGGTGGAGGCGGTGATCGCGGTGGCGACCTCGCGCGTGCCGTCCAGGATCGCGGTGCGCCGGTCGGCGCCCAGGCCGAGGTGCCGGCGGATGTTCTCCACCACCACGATCGCGTCGTCCACGACCCGGCCGATCGAGATCGTCAGCGCCCCGAGCGTCAGCGTGTTGAGGGAGTAGCCGAAGGCCGCCACCCCGATGAGGGCGGCCAGCAGGGACAGCGGAATGGACACGGCGGTGACGAGGGTGGAGCGCACCGAGAGCAGGAACACGGCGATCACCAGCACGGCGAACGCCAGGCCCAGCAGGCCCTCCTGGAACAGCGTGTCGATGGACTGCTGGATGAACGGGGCCTGGTCGAACACCACGGTCAGGTCCGCGCCGCCGCCGACCAGGGACGCCAGCTCCGGCAGGGCGTCGCGCACGGCCTGAGAGACCGCCACGAGGTCGGCGTCCGGGGTCGCGGTCACGGAGACGGACAGCGTCGGCACCCCGTCGGTGCGGGTCAGGGACGTGGGGGCCGCGGCCACGAGGGTGACGTCGGCGACCTCGTCCAGGGTGCGCGGTTCGCCGTCGCCGGAGGGAGCGACGACGATCCCGCGCAGGCCCTCGAGGTCCTCGACGGCGGCGCCCGCCTGGACGGGATAGGTGGTCGCGCCCTCGGTGACCTGGCCGACGGGGAAGAGGCCGGCGTTCTCCTCGAGCGCGTCGGTGATGTCGGAGGTGGTCAGCCCGGCGGCGGCGAGCGCGGCCGGGTCCGGGACCACGGAGACGTTCTCGTCCGTGCCGCCGAGGACGTCGGCGCCGCGGACGCCGTCGATCTTCTGCAGCCGCGGGGCCAGGACGTCCTCGGCGCGGCGGCGCAGGGTGTTGAGGTCCTCGTCCCCGGACAGGGCGAGGAAGACCACCGGGAAGTCGGAGACGGAGCCCGCGAAGGACGAGGTCTCCGCCTCCTCCGGCAGCTGCGGCCCCAGGTTGGCCACCACGCGGTCCACCTGGGACCGGGCCCGGTTCAGGTCTGTGCCGTAGGCGAACTCCAGCTGGACCGCGTTGAAGCCGGACTGCGACGTGGACCGCGAGGATTCGAGCCCCTCCACGGCCTGCAGGGCCGTCTCGAGGGGCTCGCCCACCTGCGCGTCCACGACCTCGGGGGACGCCCCCGGGTAGAGCGTCGAGACGGAGATGACGGGCAGCTCGAGCGGGGGGATCAGCTCCCGCTTGAGCTGCCCGGCGGAGAGGACGCCGAACACCGCGATGAACACGGTGACGAGCGCCACGAGCGCCCGCCGGCCGAGTGAGAACCGTGCGAGCGCTCCCATCGCGGCGTCAGGCCAGCTTCAGTGCGGCGTCCGTGACGGTGCGGACCTCGTCCAGCAGCGCCGGGTCGTCGTTGAGCGTGTGGCCCAGCGACGGGATGAGCTCCTTGAGCGTGCCGTCCCAGCCGGCCATCTTCGCGGGGAAGCAGCGCTCGAGCAGCTTCACCATGATGGGGGCCGCGGTGGAGGCGCCCGGCGAGGCGCCGAGCAGGCCGCCGAGCGAGCCGTCCGCGTGCGTGACGACCTCGGTGCCGAACTGCAGGACGCCGCCGAAGCGGCCCTTGCGCTTCATCACCTGCACGCGCTGGCCCGCGGTGATCAGCTCCCACTCGCCGCCGTCGGCCTCCGGGTAGAACTCGTGCAGCGCGTCGATCTTCTTGTCCCGGGACTTCAGCACCTCGGTCACGAGGTACTTGGTCAGGTCCATGTTGTCCTTGGCCACGTCCAGCATCGTGCTGAGGTTGTGCGGGCGCACGGACAGCGGCAGGTCCAGGTAGGAGCCGGTCTTGAGGAAGTTCGTGGAGAACCCGGCGTAGGGGCCGAACAGCAGGGAGCGCTTGCCGTTGACGAAGCGGGTGTCCAGGTGGGGCACGGACATCGGCGGGGCGCCGACGGCGGCCTGGCCGTACACCTTGGCCATGTGCTGGTTGACCACGGACTCGTCCGTGCAGCGCAGGAACTGGCCGGAGACCGGGAAGCCGCCGAAGCCCTTGGCCTCGGGGATGCCGGACTTCTGCAGCAGGGGCAGGGCGCCGCCGCCGGCACCGACGAAGACGAAGCGGGCGCGGTCCACGAGCTCGGAGCCGGCGGCCTTGTTCTTGACCTTGACCTCCCAGCGGCCGTCCGTGCCGCGGGTGAGGCCGGTGACCTTGTGACCGAAGCGCACCTCGGCGCCGGCGCCGGCCATGGCCGTGATGAGCTGGCGGGTGAGGGAGCCGAAGTCGACGTCGGTGCCGCCGGTGTTGCGGGACGCCGCCAGGCGCTGGCCCGGCTCACGGCCCTCGATCAGCAGCGGGGCCCAGGCACGGATCTGCTCCGGGTCCTCGCTGTGCTCCATGCCGGCGAACAGCGGCTGGGCGGACATGGCCTCATAGCGGGTGCGGAGGTAGTCCGCGTGGTCGTCACCCCACACGAAGGACATGTGCGGCAGCGGGTTGATGAAGGACTTGGGGTCCTTGAGCGTGCCGTCCGCCACCAGGGAGGACCAGAACTGGCGGGTGGTCCAGAACTGCTCGTTGATGCCCAGCGCCTTGGTGACGTCCACCCGGCCGTTCTTGTCCATGGGCGAGTAGTTCAGCTCGCACAGGGCGGCGTGGCCGGTGCCCGCGTTGTTCCACGGGTCGGAGGACTCCAGGCCGGCCTGGTCGAGGCTCTCGTACAGGGCGATGGACCAGGTGGGCTCGAGCTTCTGCAGCAGCACGCCCAGGGTGGCGCTCATGATGCCGCCGCCGATCAGGACGACGTCGTGGGTGGCGGTGGACGAGGTGGTGGGCACGGTCAACTCCTGAAGCAGAACGACGGCGGGTGGGCGCAGTGCGACCAGGCCGAGCAGTGGCGGTCGGGCCGGGCGCCGTGATCTCCCACTGTACTACCGGTGCGTTCAGCCTTCGGTCAGCCTGACGCGCGAGAAGGGCTCGTCCAGCTGCGGCGACGTCGGGTAGGAGGCCACGCGCGGGCCGGTGGCCAGGGCCGAGATCGGATAGACCAGCGGCAGCGCCGGCAGGTCGAGGGCCATGGCCCGGACGACGCGGCGGAACAGGGCGCGGCGCGCGTCGTCGTCGGTCTCGGCCGCCGCCGCGTCCACGTCCTCGACGACGCGCGGGTTGCGGTAGCCGGTCTCGGCGCGGCCCGAGCGCGCGAAGGGCTCGAGGAACGCGTGCGGGTCGCGGTAGTCGCCGGTGCGGCCCATCAGGTGCAGGGCTCGGGTGGGTCGGGAGACGACGGCGTGCAGGTAGTCCTGGTCCTCCGGCACGGGCACGGGCACGATGTGCATCCCCACCGCGCCGAGGTCGCGGGCGACCATCGCGTAGACCCGCTCCGGCTCGGGCAGGGAGGGGCGGGCCGTGCCGGCCGGGTAGAGGAACTCCAACGGCTCCCCGTCGTATCCCGCCAGGCCGAGGAACTCGCGGGCCCGGCCCGGGTTGACGTCGTAGCGCCGCGCCTCCTCGTCGCCGACGCCGAGGGACGGGGGGACGAGGTCGTGGGCCAGGCGGGTGCCCTCGAGGAAGACGTCGCTGCCGGCGATGCGCGGGCGGTCCACCGCGTACGCGATCGCCTGGCGCAGGTACTGCGAGCGCACGCGCGGGTGGTCCAGGTTCATGCCCACGTAGAGCACGCCCAGGGGGTCCCGGGGCAGCACCTGGGTGCCGGCCTCGACGAGGGGGCGCAGCTGGCCGGGGGCGACGACGTCGATCACGTCCGCCGTGCCGCGCCGCAGCTCCCGCAGGCGCACGGAGGCCCGACCCCACGCCTGCACGGCCACCGGGTACGCCGCCGGATCGGAGCCGCGGTGGCGGGCGCTGGGGACCAGGATCGTCGCGCCCGAGGCGCCCGGGTGGGCGCGCGTGAGCTCGGCGGTCTCCGCGGCGTCGGCCCAGCGGTAGGGGCCGGTGCCGGCGGGGGTGGTGACCTCGGAGCCGTCCACGTCGACCGTGCGGTCCCACGAGGCCGGCGAGGAGATCGCGAAGGCCGGCGAGGCCAGCGCGGCCGCGAGGTGACGGCGGGGGGAGTGCAGGCGCAGCCGCACCTCGAGCTCTCCGTGGGCCTCGACGCCGGCGAAGGCGGAGTCCGCGTCCCCGGCGTATCCGCCGAAGGCCGAGACGAACGAGGAGGGCGGGGCGACGGTCCCGTCCACGGGCGCAGGGGCGGCGGCCCACCGCTCGATGTTCGCGACCACGGCGGCGGCGTCGCACGGCTCGCCGTCGTCGAACACCACCCCGGAGACCAGGTGGAACGTGTGGAGGCGGCCGCCGTCGGACTCCTCGTGCCGCTCGGCGAGGCGGGGCGTGGGGGCGCCGGTGTCCGCGTCCACGCCGAGCAGCGTCTCGAAGACCTGGCGGATCAGACGGAAGGACTCGACGTCCAGCGCGCGGGCCGGATCCCGCGTCAGCGCCCGCGCCGGGGCGCCGACCACGAGCAGCCGGCTCGGGCCCGAGGAGGTCGGGGCGGCGGAGGACGGCGCCGCGGGCGACGTCGCGCAGCCGGCCACGCCCAGGCCGAGCAGGCCCAGGCCCCCGCCGAGGAAGGCGCGGCGAGTGGGCTGCATGGCGGCCTCCTCTGGCAGGTGACATCGGGATCGGGCGGGCCCGGGGAGTGCGGGCGGGGGGACTCGAACCCCCACGTCCAGGACACTGGAACCTAAATCCAGCGCGTCTACCAGTTCCGCCACGCCCGCGCACACCCCGCGCGGGCGGGGCGAGGCCCGATCCTACCGTGCGGCGCCCGGGCGCGGCGGGCGCGGATCAGGCCTCGTCGAGGCCGAGGGTGCGGCGCAGTCGGGCCACGTGGCCGGTCGCCTTCACGTTGTACTGCGCGTGGGTGACCTTCCCGTCCGGGCCGACGACGATCGTGGAGCGGATCAGACCCTCGAAGGTCCGCCCGTAGTTCTTCTTCTCGCCCCAGGCGCCGTAGGCCTCGGCCACCGCGTGGTCCTCATCCGAGAGCAGGGGGAACGTCAGGCCCTCCTGCTCGGCGAACCGGATGATCTTGCCGATCGGGTCGGGGGAGATCCCCAGGACGACGTAGCCGGCCGCGGTCAGGGAGGCGAGGCTGTCCCGGAAGTCGCAGGCCTGCGTGGTGCAGCCGGGCGTGGACGCGGCCGGGTAGAAGTAGACGATCGTGTGCTTGCCCGCGCTGTCGCGCAGCGAGACGGGCCGGCCCTCCTGGTCCTGGAGGGTGAACGCAGGTGCCGTGTCGCCGGGCTGGAGGCGGTGCTGGGTCGTGTCGGTCATGGGCCCAAGCCTACGGTGGGGCCTGCCGGGGAGCGGGGACGACGAAGGCCCCGTCTCCGTGGAGACGGGGCCTTCGCTTCGTGTGGTGCACCCCCCGGGACTCGAACCCGGAACCTGCTGATTAAGAGTCAGATGCTCTACCGGTTGAGCTAGAGGTGCAGGTGCCGCACCGCCTCTCGGATCTCTCCGGTGCGCCGTGCAACGAGGTGAAACCCTACCAGGGGTTTCAGACGCCGTGCAAATCGGGGGGCGTGACGTCCGTCGTGTCCGGCTCCGGGGCCGCGTAGAGGCGGTCCAGTTCATCCATGAACGCGGTCATGAAGGCGTGGAAGTCGGTGGCGTCCTCGGCCTGGTCGAGCTCCGCGGTGCCGTCCTCCGTGAGGTCACCCACCGGGACGCGCGTGTGCTCCGGGACGTCGAACCACGTGCGGAAGCCCGTGACGGTCTCCACCTGATAGCCGCTGCCCGTGTCCGCCACGGTGGCCACGTTGGCCAGGCCCACCTCGACGACGTCGGCGCGGTCCGCGGAGGCCTCGGTCACCGGGCCGTGCGGGTCGTCCTCGGCCACGCCCGGCGCGCGGCGGTCGTGGTCGTCCGGGGTGGAGGTGGGGTCGAACGGGCACAGCAGCATCTCGAGCGGCTGGTGGCGGTAGCCGATCACGAGGGGGGAGGAGGAGCCCGAGGGCTGGCCGTAGACGACGTTGTAGTCGCCGTGGTTGAACACGCGCGCATCGAAGACGCGGCGCAGCCGTCTGTGCAGGGTGGGCGTGTCCATGGCCCCAACGTACGCGGACCCGTCCGCACGTGTCATGCCGCGGCACCCGTCACACGGGGACGTCGCGTCGGCCCGGTGGCGCCGTGCTCACTAGACTCCGCGGCATGGACTCCGCCGCGTCGACTCCCAGCACCCCGTCCGCCGCCCCCGACATGAAGCCGCGCTCGCGCGACGTCACCGACGGCATGGAGCGCACCGCCGCCCGCGGCATGCTCCGCGCGGTCGGCATGGGGGACGAGGACTTCGGCAAGCCGCAGATCGGCATCGCGTCGTCCTGGAACGAGATCACCCCCTGCAACCTCTCCCTGGACCGCCTCGCCCAGGCCTCGAAGGACGGCGTCCACGCCGCCGGCGGATATCCGCTGGAGTTCGGCACGGTCTCCGTCTCGGACGGCATCTCCATGGGCCACGAGGGCATGCACTTCTCCCTCGTCTCCCGCGAGGTGATCGCCGACTCGGTGGAGACCGTGATGATGGCCGAGCGCCTGGACGGCTCCGTCCTGCTCGCCGGCTGCGACAAGTCGCTGCCGGGCATGCTCATGGCCGCCGCCCGCCTGGACCTGGCCTCCGTGTTCGTCTACGCCGGCTCGATCATGCCGGGCGTGGCCCGCCTGACCGACGGCACCGAGAGGCAGGTGACCATCATCGACGCCTTCGAGGCGGTCGGCGCCTGCGCCCGCGGTCTCATGTCCGAGGAGGACCTGCTCCGCATCGAGAAGTCCATCGCCCCGGGCGAGGGCGCCTGCGGCGGCATGTACACCGCCAACACCATGGCCTCCATCGGCGAGGCCCTCGGCATGTCCCTGCCCGGTTCCGCCGCCGCCCCCTCCGCGGACCGCCGCCGCGACGCCTTCGCGCGCCGCTCCGGCGAGGCCGTGGTGAACATGCTCCGCCAGGGCATCACGGCCCGGGACATCATGACCAAGCCCGCGTTCGAGAACGCGATCGCCGTGACCATGGCGTTCGGCGGCTCCACCAACGCCGTGCTGCACCTGCTCGCCATCGCCCGGGAGGCGGGCGTGGACCTGCAGCTGTCCGACTTCAACCGCATCGCCGACCGCACCCCGCACATCGCCGACCTCAAGCCGTTCGGCCAGTACGTCATGACGGACGTGGACCGCATCGGCGGCGTCCCGGTGGTCATGAAGGCCCTGCTGGACGAGGGCCTGCTGCACGGGGACACCCTCACCGTCACCGGCAAGACCCTCGCCGAGAACCTGGCCGCGCTCGATCCGGACCCGGTGGACGGCAAGGTCATCCGGACCATGGACGACGCGATGCACCCCAACGGCGGCATCGCGATCCTCCACGGCTCGCTGGCCCCGGAGGGCGCCGTCGTGAAGTCCGCCGGCTTCGATGCGGACGTCTTCGAGGGCACCGCGCGCGTCTTCGACCGGGAGCGCGCCGCCATGGACGCCCTCGAGGACGGGACCATCGCCGCCGGCGACGTGGTGGTCATCCGCTATGAGGGGCCGAAGGGCGGCCCGGGCATGCGCGAGATGCTCGCGATCACCGGCGCGATCAAGGGGGCGGGTCTGGGCAAGGACGTCCTGCTGATCACCGACGGGCGCTTCTCCGGCGGCACCACCGGCCTGTGCATCGGCCACATCGCCCCCGAGGCCGCCGAGGGAGGGCCGATCGGCCTGGTGCAGGACGGCGACCGCATCCGCGTGGACATCGCCGGACGCACCATGGACCTGCTCGTGGACGAGGCCGAGCTCGCCGCCCGCCGCGAGTCCTGGGAGCCGGTGGAGCCGAAGTTCACCACGGGCGTGCTGGGCAAGTACGCCAAGCTGGTGCACTCCGCCGCCGAGGGCGCCTACCTGGGCTGAGGCCCGGTCGGCCCGCACGCCGAGACGAGCAGAGGATGAGCATGCACGCGATCGACGCCCGGGCCGGGGGACCCGCGCCGCGTCCCGGGCGGGAGGCGCGCTGATGGAGGTCGTCATCCTGCCCGACGCCGCCGCCCTGGGCCGGCACGGCGCGGACGCGGTGGCCGCCCACGTGGCGGCCCGTCCCGAGGCCGTCCTGGGGCTGGCCACCGGCTCCTCGCCCCTGCCCGTCTACGACGAGCTCGCCCGCCGGGTCCGGGACGGGGAGCTGTCCCTGCGCTCCTGCCGCGCGTTCCTGCTGGACGAGTACGTCGGCCTGCCCGCGGGACACCCCGAGTCCTACCGCACCGTGATCGAGCGGGAGTTCGTCGCGCGCACGGACATCGCCCCGGAGGCCGTGCACGGTCCGGACGGCGGGGCGGCGGACGTCCCGGGCGCCTGCGCCGCCTACGAGGAGGCGCTGCGCGAGGCCGGCGGCGTGGACGTGCAGCTGCTCGGCGTGGGCACGGACGGGCACATCGCGTTCAACGAGCCCGGCTCCTCCCTCGCCTCCCGCACGCGCATCAAGGTGCTCGCCGAGCAGACCCGGCGGGACAACGCCCGCTTCTTCGACGGCGACCTCGACCAGGTCCCGACCCACTGCCTCACCCAGGGCGTGGGCACGATCCTCGACGCCCGACACCTGGTCCTGCTGGCCCGGGGCGAGGGCAAGGCCGAGGCGGTGCGGCAGCTCGTGGAGGGCCCCGTGAGCGCGCGCTGGCCGGTCACGGCCCTGCAGCTGCACCCGCATGTGACCGTCCTCGTGGACGAGGCCGCCGCCGGGCGACTCGAGCTCGCGGGGGAGTACCGCCACATGTGGGAGGCCAAGCCGTCCTGGCAGGGCCTCTGAGCGCCCCTCGTCCATCGACCCGCCCACCCCGGAAGGTGCATCCGTGCCCGCCTCGGTCCCTCACCGGCCGCGCGCCGAGCAGGCGCCGCAGGCCGCCGCGTCCCCGTCGGTGCTGCGCGCGGACCGCGTCCATGACGGCGAGCGCCTCGGCGGCCCCGGCTGGATCGCCCTGGCCGAGGGCCGGGTGGTGGCCGTCGGGACCGGGGACCCGCCGCGCACCCACGGCCCCGTCCACGACCTCGGCGACGCCCTCCTCGCTCCCGGCTGCGTGGACGTGCACTGCCACGGCGGCGGCGGACACGCCGTCGAGTCCGGCGCGGCCGCGGCACGCGCGGCGGCCGCGGCCCACGCCCGTGCGGGCACGACCACGGTGGTGGCCTCCCTCGTCACGGACCACGTCGACGCGCTCGCGGCGCAGCTGACGGCCCTGACGCCCCTGTGCGCGGAGGGGGTGCTGGCCGGCGTGCACCTCGAGGGCCCTTGGCTCTCGCCCCGGCACCGCGGCGCGCACCGGGCCGCGTCCCTGCGCGCCCCGGCCCCCGACGACGTCGCGCGCCTCGTCGAGGCCGGCGCGGGCAGCCTCGCGATGGTGACGCTGGCCCCCGAGCTGCCGGGCGCCCTCGACGCGGTGGGCCGGCTGGCGGAGGCGGGCGTCCTCGTCGCGATCGGCCACACCGACGCGTCCTACGAGGTCACGCGCGCGGCGATCGAGGCGGGTGCGCGGATGGCCACCCACCTGCACAACGCGTGCCGGCCCGCCCACCACCGCGAGCCCGGGCCGGCCGTCGCCCTGCTGGAGGACCCGCGCGTGGGGATCGAGACCATCGTGGACGGCGTCCACCTGCATCCGGCCACGGTGCGGCGGGTCGCCCGGGAGGCCGGGGAGCGGTGGATCCTCGTCTCGGACGCGATGGCCGCCGCCGGCTGCGGCGACGGCGAGTTCCCCCTCGGGCCGCTGCGGGTCCGGGTCCACGACGGCGTCGCGCGGGTGGTCGGCGCGGATGGCGCAGCCGGGGCCATCGCCGGGTCCACGGCCACGGTCGCCGGCTCGGTGCGCTCCGCCGTCGCCGCCGGGGTCGACCTCGACGCCGCGCTGCGGGCGGCGACGGCCGCGCCCGCGGACGCCCTGGGGCTCCCCGACGTCGGCCGGCTCCGAGTCGGGAGCCGAGCGGACGCCGTCGTCTTCGGCCCGGAGCTCGAGGTGCGCGGGGTGCTCCGTCACGGAACGTGGGTGAAGGCGGCCGCCCCCGCGGCGGCTGACTAGGGTGGGCTCAGGCCCGGGATCCGACCCCGACCGCCCGGTCGTCTCACGATGTGACGCTTTATCTCACATTGCGAGACAGGCGGGTGGTCGATGGCGGACGGGGCGCACGGCTGTCGATACTGAGACCACCCCCGAAGGACCCGGCGGCCCGTGTCCCCACCTCAGACTCCGCCACGCCGGCCCGATCCGTCATCGACGCGGCCACGGTCCCCGACGCCCGACGGATCCGAACGACGACCGTCCGACGCCCCCGCGACGGACACGCAGCGACGAACGCAGTGAGGTGACCCCATGAGCACGACCCCCCGCGACGCCCGCGCGGCGGTCCCGCAGGTCCCGACGCCGGCCTCCCGCCCGACGGAGACCGCCCGGGTCCAGGAGCGCCGTCCGGCCCCCCGGCCCGAGATCGTCGAGCCGCGGGTGCCCGGCGAGGGCTCCCGCGTCGAGCCGACCCGGATGACCGGCTCCGAGGGCATCATCCGCTCCCTGGAGGAGCTGGGGGTCACGGACGTGTTCGGGCTGCCCGGCGGCGCCATCCTGCCGACCTACGACCCGCTCATGGACTCCGATCGGATCCGCCACATCCTGGTGCGCCACGAGCAGGGTGCCGGTCACGCGGCGCAGGGCTACCACCTGGCCACCGGCAAGGTCGGCGTGGCCATCGCCACCTCCGGTCCCGGCGCCACCAACCTGGTGACCGCCATCGCGGACGCCCACATGGACTCCCAGGCGGTCGTGTTCATCACCGGCCAGGTCTCCTCCGCCGCGATCGGCACGGACGCCTTCCAGGAGGCGGACATCGTGGGCATCACGATGCCCATCACCAAGCACTCCCGGCTCGTGACCCGGCCCGAGGACGTCCCCCAGGCCCTCGCCGAGGCGTTCCACATCGCCGCCACGGGCCGGCCCGGGCCCGTGCTCGTGGACGTCACCAAGGACGCCCAGCAGGGCGAGTTCGAGTTCGCGTGGCCGCCCCGGATCGACCTGCCCGGCTACCGCCCCGTCCTGCGCGGCCACCCCCGGCAGATCCGCGAGGCCGCCCGGCTGATCCGCGAGGCCCGGCGCCCCGTGCTGTATGCGGGCGGCGGCGTGGCCCGCGGCGAGGCCCACGAGGAGCTGCGCGCCCTCGCCGAGCTCACGGGCGCCCCGGTGGTCACCACCCTCACCGCCCGCGGCGTCTTCCCCGACTCGCACCCCCAGCACCTGGGCATGCCGGGCATGCACGGCGGCGTCCCCGCCGTGGCCGCGCTCCAGCAGGCCGACCTGCTGATCACGCTCGGCGCCCGCTTCGACGACCGCGTGACCGGTCACCTGCCCTCGTTCGCCCCCGGCGCCCGCGTGATCCACGCGGACATCGACCCGGCCGAGATCTCCAAGAACCGCACCGCGGACGTGCCGATCGTCGGCCACGTCAAGGAGATCATCCCGGACCTGGTGGCCGAGCTCGCGACGGACACCGAGGCGCTGCCCGACCTCGCCGACTGGTGGGCGGTGCTGCGGCGCCTGCAGGACACCTACCCGATGGGCTGGACCGAGACCGAGGACGGCCTCCTCGCGCCCCAGGAGGTGATCTCGCGTCTGTCGGCCCTGTCCGGCCCCGAGGCCACCTACGTGGCCGGCGTCGGCCAGCACCAGATGTGGGCCAGCCAGTTCGTCGCCTACGAGCGTCCGCGCCAGTGGCTCAACTCGGCCGGCCTCGGGACGATGGGCTTCGCCGTCCCCGCCGCGATGGGGGCGCAGGTGGGCGAACCCGACCGCGTGGTCTGGGCCATCGACGGCGACGGCTGCTTCCAGATGACCAACCAGGAGCTCGCCACGTGCGTGATCAACCGCATCCCCATCAAGATCGCGGTGATCAACAACTCCTCGCTGGGCATGGTGCGCCAGTGGCAGACCCTCTTCTACGACGGGCGCTACTCGAACACGGACCTGAACACGGGCCACGACACCGCCCGGGTGCCGGACTTCGTCAAGCTCGCCGACGCCTACGGCGCCGCGGGCCTGCGCTGCGACCGCCGGGAGGACCTGGACGACACCATCCGCCAGGCCCTCGCCATCGACGACCGCCCCGTGATCGTGGACTTCGTGGTCTCCCGTGACGCCATGGTCTGGCCGATGGTCCCCGCGGGGGTCAGCAACGACGCGATCCAGGTGGCCCGGGGCATGACGCCCGACTGGGACCAGGAAGACTGAGGAGGGCAACCGATGGAACGCCACACCCTGTCCGTGCTCGTCGAGGACGTGCCCGGCACCCTGACCCGCGTGGCCGGCCTCTTCGCCCGGCGCGCGTTCAACATCCACTCGCTGGCCGTGGGCGTCACGGAGGTCGAGGGCCTGTCCCGGATCACCGTGGTCGTCGACGCCGACACGGACCTGCTCGAGCAGGTCACCAAGCAGCTGAACAAGCTGATCAACGTGATCAAGGTCGTCGAGCTCACGCCCGACTCCTCCGTTCAGCGCGACCACCTGCTCGTGAAGGTGCGCGCCGATGCCGCCACCCGCGGTCAGGTCGTCCAGGCGGCCGACCTGTTCCGCGCCCACGTCGTCGACGTGGCCCCGGAGTCCCTGACCCTCGAGGCCACCGGCACCCGTGACAAGCTCGAGGCCTTCCTCGAGATGATGGAGCCCTACGGCGTGCGTGAGCTCGTCCGCTCGGGCACCCTCGCCCTCGCCCGGGGGCCGCGGTCCATGACCGACCGCGCCCTGGCCCGCTGACCCGTCCCGATCCACCCATCCCGTGAGGAGAACAGCATGACCGTGAAGAAGTTCTACGACGACGACGCCGACCTGTCGATCATCCAGGGCCGCACCGTGGCCGTCATCGGCTACGGCTCCCAGGGCCACGCCCACGCCCTGTCGCTGCGCGACTCCGGCGTGGACGTGCGCATCGGCCTCGCCGAGGGCTCCAAGTCCCGCGCCAAGGCCGAGGCCGAGGGCCTGCGCGTCGTCGACGTCGCCACCGCCGCCGCCGAGGCCGACCTGATCATGATCCTCACCCCGGACCAGGTCCAGGCCGACGTGTACGACCAGCACATCGCCGGCAACCTGCAGGAGGGTGACGCCCTGTTCTTCGCGCACGGCTTCAACGTGCGCTTCGGCTACATCCAGGCCCCCGAGGGCGTCGACGTCGCCCTGGTCGCCCCCAAGGGCCCGGGCCACGTGGTGCGCCGCGAGTTCGAGGCCGGCCGCGGCGTGCCCGCGCTGATCGCCGTCGAGAAGGACGCCTCCGGCCAGGCCCACGCCCTCGCCCTGTCCTACGCCAAGGCCGTGGGCGGCACCCGCGCCGGCGTCATCGAGACGACCTTCACCGAGGAGACCGAGACCGACCTGTTCGGCGAGCAGGCCGTGCTCTGCGGCGGCGCCTCCCAGCTCGTGCAGTACGGCTTCGAGACCCTCACCGAGGCCGGCTACCAGCCCGAGATCGCCTACTTCGAGGTGCTGCACGAGCTGAAGCTCATCGTCGACCTCATGGTCGAGGGCGGCATCGCCAAGCAGCGCTGGTCCATCTCCGACACCGCGGAGTACGGCGACTACGTCTCCGGCCCCCGCGTCATCACCCCCGACGTGAAGGAGAACATGAAGGCGGTCCTCGCCGACATCCAGTCCGGCGCCTTCGCGCAGCGCTTCATGGACGACCAGAAGGCCGGTGCGCCCGAGTTCAAGGAGCTGCGCGCCCGGGGCGAGGCCCACCCGATCGAGAAGACCGGCCGCGAGCTGCGCCAGATGTTCTCCTGGCTCAAGGACGCGGACGACGACTACACCGAGGGCACTGCGGCCCGCTGAGCCGCCCGAGCCCCCGACGCCGGCCCCGGGCATCGCGCTCCGGGGCCGGCGTCGCATTCCGGCCACGGTCCGGTCACGCGTCTAGGCTCGGACCGGAGCGCGGGCCGGCCCGCCTCCCATCCCACCGCACCACACCTCCAGGAGCACCCGTGAGCGCAGCCCAGCCCGTCGTCCTGATCGCCGAGGAACTCTCGCCCGCCACCGTCGAGGCCCTCGGCCCCGACTTCGAGATCCGCCGCACGGACGGCGCCGACCGCGCCCGCCTCCTCGAGGACCTGCGCGACGTCGACGCGGTGCTGATCCGCTCGGCCACCCAGATGGACGCCGAGGCGATCGCCGCCGCGCCGCAGCTGAAGGTCATCGCGCGCGCCGGCGTCGGGCTGGACAACGTGGACGTGCCCGCCGCCACCGAGGCCGGCGTCATGGTCGTCAACGCGCCGACGTCGAACATCATCTCCGCCGCCGAGCTCACCTGCGGCCACATCCTGGCCGCCGCCCGCAACATCGCGGCCGCCCACGGCTCGCTGAAGGCGGGGGAGTGGAAGCGTTCGAAGTACACGGGCGTCGAGCTGTACGGCAAGCGGCTGGGCGTGATCGGCCTGGGCCGCATCGGCGCGCTCGTGGCCGAGCGCATGAAGGCGTTCGGCATGGAGATCCTCGCCTACGACCCCTACGTGACCACCGCCCGCGCGCAGCAGCTCGGCGCGAGCCTCGTCGAGCTGGACGAGCTGCTCGAGCGCGCCGACGTGGTCACGATCCACATGCCCAAGACCCCCGAGACGGTCGGCATGATCGGCGATGAGCAGTTCGCCCGCATGAAGGACACCGCGATCATCGTGAACGTGGCCCGCGGCGGCCTCGTGGACGAGGACGCCCTCGCCCGCGCGCTCGAGGCCGGGACCATCGGGGGTGCCGGCATCGACGTCTTCAGCTCCGAGCCGGCCACGGACCTGGCGTTCTTCGCCCACGACTCCGCCGTCGTCACCCCCCACCTGGGCGCCTCGACCGCCGAGGCCCAGGAGAAGGCGGGCGTCGCCGTCGCCGGCTCCGTGCGCCTGGCCCTCTCCGGCGAGCTCGTGCCGGACGCCGTGAACGTGGCCGGCGGCGCGATCCACGAGGACGTGCGCCCCGGCCTGCCGCTGGCCGAGAAGCTGGGCCGCGTGCTCACCGCGCTGGTGGGCGAGCAGTCCATCACGGCCGTCGAGGTGGAGATCGCCGGTGAGATCGCCGAGCACGACGTCTCCGCGATGCGCCTGGCCGCCCTGAAGGGCGTGTTCACGGACATCGTCTCGGACCAGGTCTCCTACGTGAACGCCCCCGTGCTGGCCGAGCAGCGCGGCGTCGAGTGCCGCCTCACCACCACCGCGGTGTCCGAGTCCTACCGCAACACCGTCACGGTGCGCGCCGCGACCGCGCAGGGCGCCCAGACCGCCGTCACCGGCACACTCACCGGCCCGCGCCAGGTGCAGAAGCTCGTGGGCGTGGACCGGCACGAGCTCGAGGTGCCGCTGGCCGACCACCTGCTCGTGTTCGCCTACCAGGACCGCCCGGGCGTGATCGGCGTCCTGGGCCAGGCCCTCGGGGTGCAGGGCGTGAACATCGCCGGCATGGACGTCTCGCGCGACGACGAGGGCGCCGCCCTGGCCGTGCTGACCCTGGACGGGGCGCTGTCCGGAGACACCGCGGCCACGCTGGCCGCGGCCATCGGCGCCGCCCGTGCGGCCGAGGTGGACCTCTCCGTCTGACCCGTCGACGCCCGGGCGGGCAACGCGGGGCCGGCGCGCGTCGCCCTGTGTTGAGATGGTGTCCATGTCGCGTCCAGCCGAGCCCCGCCCCGCACCCGCCCCGACCGCGCGCGCCGCAGCGGCCCGCCCCGCCACGCCTCCGGGCGTGCAGGGCCGCTGGGCCCGGCGCGCGGCGGGCGGGCTGATCGGCGTCAGTGTCCTGCTCGCCGCCTGGTCGTTCGCCCTCCCCTTCGTGTTCGGGCTGGGCCCGCGGCAGGTGCCGTGGTGGCGCGAGGTCTTCGACGTGAACCACGAGGCCAACCTCACGGCGTGGTGGAGCTCGGGCCTGCTCCTGCTGGGGGCCGCGGGCTTCACCACGGTGGGTCTCGTGCGCCGCGCGCTGGGGGCGGACCGGCGGCGGAGCCTGCTCGCGTGGCTGACCCCCGCGGCCCTGCTGGCGGCCATGAGCCTGGACGAATCGACGCAGATCCACGAGCAGGCCGGCCAGCTGTGGGAGGCCCTGCCGTTCGCGGGGGAGAACCCGCTGCCCGCGTTCCAGTGGCTGATCCTCGGCGCGCCGGCCGCGATCGTCGTCCTCGGGCTGCTCGCGCTGTGCACCGTCGCCCTGCCCCGCCGGACCCGAGCGCTGACGGTGGCGGGCGGCGCGGTGTTCTTCTTCGGCGCGATCGTCCTCGAGGCGGTGCCGCTCGTCTTCGGGATCGGGCGCAGCACCCTGGCCTACCACGTGGCGACGCACGCGGAGGAGCTGACCGAGATGATCGGGGCGTCCGTGCTCGTGGTGGCCCCGTGGGCCCACCTCCACCTGCGGCCTGCGCCGGGCCATCTGCAGGTGACCGCCGACGGCGTCCCGGACGCCGGCGCGGACGACGTCGTCCTCGGCGCGGGCCCCGGCCCCGCGGCTAGACTCGACGACTGTGACTGACGCCCGCGCCCCGTACTACCTGACCACGGCCATCTCCTACCCGAACGGCGAGCCGCACATCGGCCACGCCTACGAGTACATCGCCTCGGACGCGATGGCCCGCTTCCAGCGGCTCGACGGGCGGGACGTGCGCTTCCTGACCGGCACGGACGAGCACGGCCAGAAGATGGAGCAGACGGCGCAGCAGCAGGGCGTGAGCGCCCTCGAGCTGGCCACGCGCAACGCCGCCGTCTTCAAGGAGATGGACGACGACGTCCTGGACATCTCCTACGACCGCTTCATCCGCACCACGGACACGGACCACGCCGAGGCCGTCCGCGAGATCTGGCGGCGGATGGAGGCCAACGGGGACATCTACCTCGGCTCCTACGCCGGCTGGTACTCCGTGCGGGACGAACGCTACTTCGGCGAGGACGAGACCGAGGTGGGTCAGGACGGGGTGCGCCGCGCCGTCGAGACCGGCACCGAGGTGACGTGGACGGAGGAGGAGTCCTACTTCTTCCGCCTGTCCAAGTACCAGCAGCCGCTGCTGGACCACTACCGCGAGCACCCGGACTTCGCCGCCCCCCGGTACCGCTTCAACGAGGTCATCCGCTTCGTGGAGGCCGGGCTCGAGGACCTGTCCATCTCCCGGACCTCCTTCCAGTGGGGCATCGACCTGCCGGCGCCCGCGGACCCCGACGCCGCCGACGCCGACCGGCGCGCCGACCACGTCACCTACGTCTGGGTCGACGCGTTGACGAACTACCTCACCGGCGCGGGCTGGCCGGCGGAGGACCCGGAGGCGTTCGCGCGCTACTGGCCGGCGGACCTGCACGTGATCGGCAAGGACATCTCCCGGTTCCACTGCATCTTCTGGCCCGCGTTCCTCATGTCGGCCGGCCTCGAGCTGCCGCGCCGCGTCATGATCCACGGCTTCCTGAACAACAACGGGGCCAAGATGTCCAAGTCCCTGGGCAACGTGGTGCACCCGCGGGAATGGGTGGCCCGGTACGGCCTGGACGCCATCCGCTTCTTCCTGCTGCGCGAGTTCCCGTTCGGCGCGGACGGCTCCTACAGCCACGAGGCCGTGGTGAGCCGCAAGAACGCGGACCTGGCCAACAACCTCGGCAACCTCGCCCAGCGCTCGCTGTCCATGGTGGCCAAGAACTGCGGCGCCGCCGTGCCCGAGCCGGGCGAGTTCACCGAGGCGGACCGCGCCGTCCTGGCCCAGGTCGACGCCCTGCTGGAGCGCTCCCGGTCCGCGTACGCGGTGCAGGACTTCCACGACGCGCTCGAGGAGACCTGGCGCGTGCTCGGCGAGGTCAACGCCTACTTCGCGGACCAGGCCCCGTGGGTGCTGCGCAAGACGGACGAGCCGCGCATGCGCACGGTGCTGTACGTGACGCTGCAGGCCGTGCGCCGGGTGGCCCTGCTCGCGCAGCCGGTGATGCCCGGCTCGGCCTCGCGGCTGCTGGACCTGCTCGGCGTCCCCGCCGAGGGCGACGCCGGCCGCACCGGCGCGTCCGGCACCGGCCCGCGGTCCTTCGCCGCGTTCCACGAGGACCTGGTCCCCGGCACCCCGCTGCCCGCCCCGCAGCCGGTCTTCCCGCGGCACGAGGAGCCCGCCGAGGACTGAGCCCGTCCGGAGGGTGAGACCGGGTGTCACACGATGTGGTCCTCACGCGTGCCGCGCGTAGCCTGAGGGCCATGACCGAGACCACACGCAGCTCCGCAGACCCCTTGGACATCGCCGTCATCGGCGGCGACGGCATCGGCCCCGAGGTCACCGACCAGGCCGCCGCCGTCCTGCAGGCGGCGCTGCGTGCCGAGGGGCGTCCGGAGGCCCGGCTCACCCCGTATCCGCTGGGTGCGGAGCACTGGCTCGAGACCGGCGAGGCGCTCACGGACGAGGTCCTCGAGTCCCTGCGCCGCCACGACGCGATCCTGTTCGGGGCCGTCGGCGCCGCGCCCGGGGACGAGCGCATCCCGTCCGGGCTGATCGAGCGCGGCATGCTGCTCAAGCTGCGCTTCGCGCTGGACCACGGCGTGAACCTGCGCCCGGCCACCCTGCTGCCCGGCGCCGTCAGCCCCCTGGCCGCGCCCGGCGAGATCGACTTCACCGTGGTGCGCGAGGGCACGGAGGGGCCGTACGTGGGCAACGGCGGTGCGATCCGCGTGGACACCCCGCACGAGATCGCCACGGAGGTCTCCGTGAACACGGCGTTCGGCGTGCGCCGCGTCGTCGAGGACGCCTTCCGTCGCGCCGACGCGGGCGAGCGCAAGCGCCTCACGCTCGTGCACAAGCACAACGTCCTGGTCCACGCCGGCCACCTGTGGCGCCGCACCGTGGAGTCCGTGGCGGCCGACTTCCCCGCGGTCACCTGGGACTACATGCACGTCGACGCCGCCATGATCTTCCTGGCGACGGACCCGGCCCGCTTCGACGTGATCGTGACGGACAACCTGTTCGGGGACATCATCACGGACCTCGCCGCGGCCGTGACCGGCGGCATCGGGCTCGCCGCCTCCGGCAACATCAACGTCGAGGGCACGGCGCCGTCGATGTTCGAGCCGGTCCACGGCTCCGCCCCGGACATCGCGGGCCAGGGGGTCGCCGACCCCGTGGCCGCCATCCTCTCCGCCGCCCTGCTGCTCGAGCACGTGGGCGAGACCGGCGCCGCGGCGCGCGTGCGCACCGCGGTGTGGGCGCACCTGAAGGACCGGGTGGAGGGCGCGCGGGGCACCACCGCCGAGGTGGGCGCCGACGTCGTCGCGCGGGTCTGACGCGCGGGCCCGGCGCGTCGACGCCGGGTCTAGGATGGGGCGACGGCCTGTGGCGTGTGCCACGCCCGGCGCCGTGGCCCCCGCGCGTCGTGCCCGGCACCGGAGCCGTCCCCATCCGTCACCCGTCACGAGGAGTGATCCCACCGTGTCCGAGACCGTGTTCACGCGGCAACCGCATCTGTCCCCGATGTCCGATCAGCAGCGCGTCGAGATCCTCCAGGACCCCGGTTTCGGCAACGTCTTCACGGACCACATGGTCTCGATCGACTGGACCTGGGACGAGGACGGGGGTGCGTGGCACGACGCCCGCGTGGAGCCCTACGGACCGCTGTCCCTGGACCCCTCGGCCGCGGTGCTGCACTACGGCCAGGAGATCTTCGAGGGCCTGAAGGCCTACCGGCACGAGGACGGCTCGGTGTGGACGTTCCGTCCCGAGGCCAACGCGGCCCGCCTGAACCGCTCCGCCCGCCGCCTGGCCCTGCCGGAGCTGCCCGAGGAGCTGTTCCTCGGCTCGCTGCGGGCCCAGCTCGAGGCGGACCGGGCCTGGGTGCCCACCGGCCCGGGCCAGTCCCTCTACCTGCGCCCCTTCATGTTCGCCTCCGAGGCGTTCCTCGGCGTCCGCCCGGCCCGGCAGGTGCGGTACATGGTGATCGCCTCCCCGGCCGGCAACTACTTCGGCGGCGAGCTCAAGCCGGTGACCATCTGGGTCTCGCGCGAGTACGCCCGCGCCGGCAAGGGCGGCATGGGCGCGGCCAAGACCGGCGGCAACTACGCCGCCTCGCTGCTGCCCCAGCTGCAGGCCGCGGCGAAGGGCGCCGACCAGGTCGTGTTCCTCGACCAGTACAACGACGACGCGATCGAGGAGCTCGGCGGCATGAACGTGTTCTTCGTGCACGCCGACGGCCGCCTCGTCACCCCGGCGCTCACCGGCACGATCCTCGAGGGCGTCACCCGCTCCTCGATCCTCCAGCTCGGCCGGGACATGGGCCTGACCGTCGAGGAGCGTCGCGTCACCCTCGCCGAGTGGGCCGAGGGCGTCCGCTCGGGCGAGATCACCGAGGTCTTCGCGTGCGGCACCGCCGCCGTCGTGACCCCGATCGGCCGTCTGCTCGACGGCGACGACGTGATCGAGTCCGCCGGCGGGACCGACGTGACCCTGAAGATCCGCGCCGAGCTCGAGGGCATCCAGACCGGGCGCGTCGAGGACCGCCACGGCTGGCTGCACCGCCTCGTCTGACCCCACCCCACGAACGGAGACCCCCGTGAGCTCGCACCGCTCCTCCGCGCCCGCCGAGGGCGCCCCACTCCCGGCCACGACGCCGGAAGACCTCCCGCCGACCGAGGCCGCCGACCGGCCCCGCTGGACGCCCGTGAAGATCGCCGTCTGGGTGGCCGTCGCCCTGCTCGGCGGCGTCGCCTGGACCATGCTCGCCCTGCACCGCGGCGAGACGATCAACGCGATCTGGTTCGTGTTCGCCGCCGTGGCGACGTTCGCGATCGGCTACCGCTTCTACTCGAAGTACGTCGAGCGCATGATCGTCCACCCGGACGACACCCGCGCCACCCCGGCCGAGTACCGGGCCGACGGCCGGGACTACGTGGCCACCGACCGCCGCGTGCTCTACGGCCACCACTTCGCGGCCATCGCCGGCGCCGGTCCGCTCGTGGGCCCCGTGCTCGCCGCGCAGATGGGCTACCTGCCCGGCACCATCTGGATCATCGTCGGCGTGATCCTGGCCGGCGCGGTCCAGGACTACCTCGTCCTGTTCTTCTCGATGCGCCGCGGCGGCCGCTCGCTCGGCCAGATGGCCCGGGACGAGCTGGGCCGCGTCGGGGGCACCGCCGCGATCGTCGCGACCCTGCTGATCATGGTGATCATCACGGCCATCCTGGCCCTCGTGGTGGTCAACGCCCTGGGCGAGTCCCCGTGGGGCGTGTTCTCCGTGGCCATGACCATCCCGATCGCGCTCTTCATGGGCGTGTACCTGCGCTGGATCCGCCCGGGCCGCATCACCGAGATCTCCGTGATCGGGTTCGTCCTGCTCCTGGCGGCCATCATCGGCGGCGGCTGGGTGGCCGGGACCGAGTGGGGCGCGGCCCTGTTCACCCTGGACCGCACCACCATCGCCTGGGCCGTGATCATCTACGGGTTCGTCGCGGCCGTGCTGCCCGTGTGGCTGCTGCTCGCGCCGCGCGACTACCTGTCCACCTTCATGAAGATCGGCGTGATCGCCGGTCTCGCGCTGGCCATCGTCGTCGTGCAGCCGCGCATCGGCACCCCCGCGTTCTCCGAGTTCGCCTCGGGCCAGACCGGCCCGGTGTGGCCCGGTTCGCTGTTCCCGTTCCTGTTCGTCACCATCGCGTGCGGTGCGCTCTCCGGCTTCCACGCGCTGATCGCCTCGGGCACGACGCCCAAGATGGTGGAGAAGGAGCGCCAGACCCGCTTCATCGGCTACGGCGGCATGCTCATGGAGGCCTTCGTGGCCATCATGGCGCTCGTGGCCGCCGTCTCGCTCGACCGCGGCATCTACTTCGCCATGAACTCCCCGGCCGCCCTCACCGGCGGCACCCCGGAGACCGCCGTCGACTTCGTCATGGGCCTCGGCCTGGCCGGCGTGAACCTCACCCCCGGGGACCTGACCCACCTGGCCGACCTCGTGGGCGAGGAGACCGTGGTCTCCCGCACCGGCGGCGCCCCCACCCTCGCGGTCGGCCTGGCGCACATCATGGGCCAGCTCGTGGGCGGCGACGCGCTCATGGGCTTCTGGTACCACTTCGCGATCATGTTCGAGGCGCTGTTCATCCTCACCGCCGTCGACGCCGGCACCCGCGTGGCCCGGTTCATGCTCCAGGACTCCCTGGGCAACGTGGTCCCGCGCTTCAAGGACACCTCGTGGCGCGTGGGCGCGTGGGTCTGCACGGCCATCATGGTGGCCGCGTGGGGCGCCGTGCTGATCATGGGCGTCACCGATCCGCTGGGCGGCATCAACACGCTGTTCCCGCTGTTCGGCATCGCCAACCAGCTGCTCGCGGCGATCGCGCTCGCCGTCGTCCTGACGATCGTCGCGCGCCGCCGGGACTTCCGGGGCCTGTGGATCGTGGCGCTGCCGCTGGCGTTCATCACCGTGGTCACCACCGTGGCGTCGTTCCAGAAGATCTTCTCCTCCATCCCGGCGGTGGGCTACTGGGCGCAGCATCGCGCGTTCCAGGACGCGCTGGCGGCGGGGAAGACGAGCTTCGGCGCCGCGAAGTCCGTGCCGGCCATGGAGGCCGTGGTCCGCAACACCTTCATCCAGGGCACGCTCTCCGTCGTCTTCCTGGTGTTGGCGCTGATCGTCATCACGACGTCGGTGCTCGCCACGGTGCGCGCCTTCCGCGGCACCGAGGTCATCGACCACCAGGACCCGTACGTGCCCTCGCAGCGCTTCGCCCCGGCCGGGCTGTTCGCCACGGCCGAGGAGAAGGAGCTGCAGCGGCAGTGGGACGCCCTGCCGGCGGACCGGCAGCCGGTGCGGGGTCACTGACGTGGCCGATCCGCGCGCGACGCCGGCCGGGCCCTCCACCGCGGAGGGCCCGGCCGGCCCGTCTCGGCCCGGGGTGTGGGCCCGGGTGCGCTGGTGGGTCCGCCAGCTCTCCGGAGAGGGGAAGTACGACGCGTACGTGGCCCACCACCGGGCCCACCATCCGGAGCGCGCGCCGATGACCGAGCGGGAGTTCTGGCGGGCCGAGTACGCGCGCCAGGAGGCCAATCCGGGCAGCCGCTGCTGCTGAGCGGCCTGGACCCGCCCCGCTCCGCACCGCGCTGCACCGCGCTGAGCCAGACGAATCCGCCCGCGAGCCAGACGAATCGGTCGCCCCGGGCCGTCGGGCGCGGCCGAATCGTCTGGCTCGCGGCGTCAGCGGGGTCGGCATCGGGTGGGGTGTCCGGCGACGGCGCCCGCCGCTCACCCACTAGGCTGGCGGCCATGCGCATCGCCCGTTTCGTGGACCAGGCCGAACCGACCTACGGCATCGTGGAGGGCCCGGCCGACGCCGACCCCTCCGAGCTGAGCATCACCGCCCTGCAGGGCGACCCGTTCTTCCACGGGATCCAGCCCACCGGCACCACGCACCGCCTCGAGGATGTGCGTCTCGTGGCCCCGATCATCCCGCGCTCGAAGATCGTGGGCGTCGGCCGCAACTGGGCCGACCACGCGAAGGAGCTCGGCAACGAGGTCCCCGCCTCGCCGCAGTTCTTCCTCAAGCCGAACACCGCCGTCGTGGGGCCGAACGAGCCCGTGACCCTGCCCAGCTGGTCGGACGAGGTCTCCTACGAGGCCGAGCTCGCCGTCGTCATCGGCACCATCTGCAAGGACGTGCCGGTGAGCCGCGTGGACGACGTCGTGTTCGGCTACACCGTGGGCAACGACCTCACCGCCCGCGACGCCCAGCGCACCGACCTGCAGTGGGCCCGCGCCAAGGGCTTCGACGGCGCCTGCCCGCTGGGCCCGTGGATCGAGACCGAGCTGGACGTGGAGCCGGCCGGCGGCCTGCGCATCACGTCCCGCCTCGACGGTGAGACCCGCCAGGACGGCACGACCGCGGACATGGTCTTCGGCGTCCGCGAGCTCGTGGCCGCGGCCTCGGAGATGTTCACCCTCCTGCCCGGCGACGTGATCCTGACCGGCACCCCGGGCGGGGTCGGGACGGTCCAGGAGGGCCAGCGCGTCGAGGCCGAGGTCGAGGGCATCGGCGTCCTCGCCACCGTCTTCCGCCGCTGACGCAGGCGCTCGACGGCGGCGTCCGGGCCCCGCGTAGACTCGGGGCATCATGACTGACGCCACCGCTCCCGTGTCCGAGAACGCCCCCGCCCCCTTCGCCGACGTCCCCCAGGTGGACGCCGAGACCCCCGTGCGCGTGCGCTTCGCCCCCTCGCCCACCGGCACCCCCCACGTGGGGCTGATCCGCACCGTCCTGTTCAACTGGGGCTGGGCGCGGCACACCGGCGGCACCCTCGTGTTCCGCATCGAGGACACGGACGCCAAGCGCGACTCGGAGGAGTCCTACCAGCAGCTGCTCGAGGCGATGCGCTGGCTCGGGATCGACTGGGACGAGGGCGTCGAGGTCGGCGGCCCGCACGAGCCGTACCGTCAGTCCCAGCGCGGGCAGATCTACGCGGACGTGATCGAGAAGCTCAAGGCCGGCGGATACATCTACCCGTCCTACTCGAGCCCCGAGGAGACCGAGGCCCGTCACCGGGCCGCCGGCCGCGACCCCAAGCTCGGCTACGACGGCCACGACCGCGACCTCACGGACGAGCAGATCGCCGCCTTCGAGGCCGAGGGCCGCGCGCCGGTCTGGCGGCTGCGCATGCCGGACGAGGACATCACCTTCACCGACCTGGTGCGCGGGGAGATCACCTTCAAGGCCGGCTCCGTGCCGGACTTCGTGGTGGTCCGCGCGGACGGGTCGCCGCTGTACACCCTCGTGAACCCGGTGGACGACGCGCTCATGGGCATCACCCACGTGCTGCGCGGCGAGGACCTGCTCTCGTCCACTCCGCGCCAGATCGCGCTCTACCGCGCCCTGCACGCGATCGGCGTCGCCCGGTACATGCCGGTGTTCGGCCACCTGCCCTACGTGATGGGCGAGGGCAACAAGAAGCTGTCCAAGCGCGATCCGCAGGCCAACCTGTTCCTGCACCGGGACAACGGCTTCATCCCGGAGGGCCTGCTGAACTACCTCGGCCTGCTGGGCTGGTCCCTCTCCGCGGACGAGGACATCTTCACCCCGCAGCAGTTCGTGGAGCACTTCGACGTGCACAAGGTGCTGGCCAACCCCGCCCGCTTCGACGAGAAGAAGGCGATCGCGATCAACGGCACGCACGTGCGCATGCTCGACGTGGCCGACTTCCGTGACCGTCTCGTGCCCTACCTGCACGCGGCCGGCCTCGTGGGCGAGCACCTGACGGAGCGGGAGATGGAGGTCCTCACCGCCGCGGCCCCGCTCGTGCAGGAGCGCGTGCAGCTGCTCGGCGAGGCCGTCGAGATGCTCGCCTTCCTCTTCACGGCGGACCGGGACGTCCGGACGGCCGAGGGCGCCCTCAAGGGGATGCCGGCGGACCTGGGCGCCGCCGTCGCCGCGGCCCGGGAGGCGCTGGCCGCCCTGCCCGAGGACGAGTTCACCACCGAGCGGATCGAGGCCGCGAGGATCTGCGTCTGGACGTCGTAGTTGTCGTAGATCGTGCGAATGTCCTCGATCAGCTGCATGCCGTCCAGGTTCAGGTCGTCGAGCCGGCCGATGAAGGGCGAGATGAACGTCGCGCCCGCCTTGGCGGCCAGGATGGCCTGGGCCGCGGTGAAGCACAGCGTCACGTTGACCATGTGGCCTTCGTCGGCGAAGGTCCGGCAGGCCTTCAGCCCGTCCAGCGTCAGGGGATACATCCGCTGGTCCATCACCTCGCGCAACAGGCCGACCGAGGCGGTGTAGGTCCAATGGCGTTCGTGGACCGGGTTCAGCCAGACCGACCTTTCCCACTGGTCCCGCGCCCGTTTCATCCACACGGCCCCGGCCTCCTCGTTCCAGTGCTCCACCGAACCGCCCGGCATGGTGATTTCATAGGGGCTCATGGTCGCATCGCCGACGAAGATGGCCCGCCAGTCGCCGGGATATTTGTTCAGCACCGCCCACGTCGGGGTGCGCTCGGCGTGGCGGCGGCGGTTGTTGGAATCATCGCCGCGACCTTCGTGCAACTGGCGCTGGTGACCGGCGGGCATCGCCGGCTGGGCGGCGCCATCGCCGCGCGGCTGGCGCGCGAGGGCTGGGCGGTGGCGATCCACGGCAGCCACGACGCGGAGCCGGAGCCCGAACTGAAGCTGGCGCTGGC
>ERZ1023261.66-NODE-66-length-52860-cov-4.854692_pt1 | contig 52860 bp, 40 predicted proteins | sample MGYA00521234_ERZ1023261 | MGnify/ENA primary metagenome ERZ1023261 (study PRJEB32759, sample SAMN07749871) | skin metagenome | biome: transportation; feature: city; material: polyester macromolecule | host: Homo sapiens | place: Hong Kong:TC line | collected...
TTCGATAAAGTGATGACCGACCATACCGTTACCGATGACAATGAGATTTTTCATGTATTTATCCCTTCTAACGAAACATTGGCTTCTTGACTAGGATAATGACTGGCTTTTGGCGTGTATTATCCCAAGTTTTTCTATACTGTTATATAAGCAAACTTTATGCCAATATTTAAATTAATTATAAATTTCAATGGTTTAAAAAATATATCTTAATTCTCTGTTAAGAAAAATAAATCACATTGTTAGTGATTTAACGCAACCAGTAACCAAGTGATGAGCAACAGCGCCGTTAATATGCCACTGACCAGTTGCCAAAATAGCACAGGATGTTTGTCAATCAGCGGCTGCTTGGCTTTATCGTCGGCATGGCTTTTGGGGTCAAGGTCGGTGAGAAAATCGCCAATGCTCTGATAGCGGCGGTTGCTATCTGCTTGCAGCGCACGAATCAGCACGTCATTGACCCAAAATGGCAAATCCGTGCGCAATTGCCGCACGTTTTTGAACGCCAGTTTTTGGGTAGTTTGGGCGGTCATCGCAGTGGTCAAGGTATCGACATCAAACGGCTGTAGCCCTGTCAGCATCTCATAAGTCACCACACCCAGCGAGAAAATATCGGAATACACCCCTTTTGGTGCATCGCTAAAATATTCGGGGGCAATATAATGCAAATCGCCCACAGGCGGTGTATGCGCTGTTTTTAGGAGTAACGAGCCAACCGAACCAAAGTCAATGAGCTTGATATGACCCGATGGCAGCAGCATGATATTTTCGGGCTTGATATCTTGATGGAGTAGATAATTACGGTGCATGGCTCGCAGCGCCATGCCGATTTGATTGACAATAGTAAAGGTTTGGGCAACCGATAACGGCGGCTGGGTGTCGATAAATTCACGCAAGCTCATGCCTTGCAAAAATTCGGTGACATGGTACAGATACTGGCTATTCATCGGCTTGGGGTAAAATTTTAGTAAGCTTGGGTGATTGAGGCTTAACCCTATTTTTTCTTCTTTTAAAAACAGCCGTAAAAATCCGCTATCGTCTTCATAGTAAGCAGACGGCACTTTGATAATACGCTGATTATTGCCTGTGTCGGCGGTGTTATCGGTTGCCAAATACACGCTACTGCGTGGCGTGTTTTGCACCACTTTGTCAATGGTAAAATGATCAAGCTTGTCGCCGACAGTCAGCACAGGCGGAATGCGTAAACGGGTAACGGCATGACGACTGTCTGTATGTTCGGCAAGGTCAGCTTTGTCAAAATCTGCATTCGCCAAAATTCTCGCAACTTTTGGCAAGACGGCTATCATCACGCAACTGACATTGTCATTACTGCCATTTTCCAATGCCACTTGGCACAAGGTTTCTGGCAAATTTTCTAAGTCGAAGGTGGTGGAATTATCCAGCGCCAACAATTTGCCCAATGCCGATTGGGTGAGTAACAATAATTCATCATCACCGATAAATTCATACACGCCATCGGTCATTATCAAAAACACATCTTCGGGCAACACATCAATTTGGGCAAGTTGTAATTCTACATGGGCATCTGCGCCAAGTGCAGCGGCTAAGGCGCCTTTGTCTCGCCCTCGTTTGTGTCTGTGGTCTTGGGTGAGTACGCGCAGTTTGTTGTGTCGTAGCCGATAGATACGGCTATCGCCCGTGTGAAATAACACTGCCGAGTGCTCGGATAATAAAGGCTCGGTAAACAGCAGCCCAGATAAGGTTGAGAGTAATTTGGGCAAATACCGCTGCGAGGCTGAATCAAAGCTGTCATGGTGATCACTAAAATACAAAAAATCATTGATAATATGCACGCTTTTGGTGAGCATTTGGGCAAGCGTTTCGGCACTGTTGTTATTCAATGAATCGCTAGTAACAGGGCTAGTAATAGGGCTAGTAACAGGGGTTGTCACCATGTCAGCTTGGTGCATGGTTAATTGGTCGATCAGCGTATCAATCACCCATTGACTGGCGAGCTTTGGCTGTCCGCAGCTGCTGACGCCGTCAGCTAAAGCGGTGACTTGCCATGCAAGCTGAGCGGCGCTGCTATCCCTTGTCGGCACCAGCGTTTGCACCGTCAAGGTGTCTTGGTTTTCCGCTTTGCGCCCTGCATGACTAGCAGCACGGGTCAGCAGTTGCGGCAAGGATTGAAAACTGGGGGTATTTTGCTGAATGGCTTTTGACATGGGTTTTTCCTTACTAGCACGGTTGCTACGCATTGTGCAAAAATGAAAAAAGGGCATACACCCTTTTTTGCCTTACTAACTAGACTTCCTTGTCCGCTGGTCGACTGTTTTTTGGTTGGATTTAAAGAGCGATTACGCTATCGCAATTCGCTCAATCGTGCCATCTTCGTGCACCTCGACCATATGTCCTTGTGGCTCGCTCAGGAAGGTCGCGCCAATAAAGGCAATCCCTGCAAAAATCGCGAGGGTAATAAAGAATCCTGTTGGCGATACCATAGAGAAAATAGTCAAAAACAACACCCCACCTACGTTACCATAGGCACCCGCCATACCAGCAATTTGCCCTGTCATACGGCGTTGAATGAGCGGAACCACTGAATACACTGCACCGCATGCTGCTTGCACAAATACAGAAGTAAGCAGCACGATTGCCACTGCACCCGCCAATGGTAACTTGGTCATTTGCGTCATTAGCAGATAACCCACCGTTTGCCCTGCCAATGCAATCATCAATACTTTACGACGACCGACCGCATCGGACATAAAACCACCGCCAGGACGAGCAAATAAATTCATCACCGCAAAACAGCCTGCAGTCAACCCTGCTAAAGTATGCGATACACCATAGTTGGTAATAAAAAATTGCGGCAACATCGACACCACTGCCAACTCAGAGCCAAAACATGCCAAATACGCCATGTCTAAAATCGCCACTTGTTTGAACTGATAACCATATTCTGGATTTACCGCAGGGCGAGATGTATCAAATAAATGCTTATTGACTGACCAGATTTTGATATATTGATAGACTACAAGCACCGCCACCACCGCATATGCCAGCATGGTTTGATTAGCGGTTAATAATTTTAATCCGCTAGGTGACAAACGCCACGCCAACAAAAACAAAATCGCATAAACCGGTAAAATCATCACCGCATAAAAGTAAAAGTCTGCCTTGTTTGATACTTCCAAGCCGCCTGATTTTTTTGGTTTAAAATAAGTCGCGCCTTTGGGTGTATCACTGACGCCACGATAAAAAATGACCGAATAAACAATCGCAATCACGCCTGTGGTAGCAATCGCATACCGCCAACCGTCTGCACCGCCATACATTAAGGCAAGAATCGGCATCGACATCGACGCTACTGCCGCCCCAAAATTGCCCCAACCGCCGTACACCCCTTCTGCCGAGCCGACTTCATTGACAGGAAACCATTCTGAAATCAAACGAATCCCAACCACAAATCCTGCACCGACAAAACCTAGCAAAAATCGCCCAATCGCCAGCATTTGGAAACTTTGAGCAAAAGCAAACACAAAACACAAAAAACCGCTAATCAACAACACAGCACTATATGAACGCTTGGGGCCGTATCTATCGACCATCGCGCCGATTAGCAAACGAGCAGGAATGGTCAAAGCCACATTGAGCATCAAGATCGCTTTGACTTGTCCATCGCTCAAATGAAAATATTGTTTGATGGTGGGCATCAATGCCACATGAGCAAACCAAATTAAAAAGGTGACGAAAAAAGCAAACCAGGTGTAATGTAACACCTTGATACGGGGTAATTTCATAGCAAACAGCGGTAAACGTTGGGGCATCTGCTTCTCCTTTAAGTAAGCCTGTACGGTTCACGGTAACAAGGTAAAAGCAATATTTATGCCATTGTCATAAACTTTTGTTTTTGCAATACTTTTTTTGAATGACCCATCAATTAGCTATTTTGCTGTGATAAAACTTTTACCGATTAGCATAAATGATAAAAATTTGATGCTGTACTGCACTATTTTGGTAAGTAATCGATAAGGTAAAAGAATAATGCAAATAAATAAGCAAAAAAATGTCTAAAAATATTTTAAAAACCCTCAAACAGTTATCTACAGTTAAAGAGGTTAAATTCAAAGAGTGGTCAACATCCACCACACTGTCCGACAAATAATAGCCAAAATTTAAAACACCATAAAAAACAGTAAAAAACAACGGTTTAAAACGGTTGGCATAGATTTTGAATTATTAAATTTTAAAGTGCTAGATTCTAAAGTATTAAATATCGGGTCGGATAAGCAAGGTCAGCCAAATAATGCAACACACACACATTCTTATCATAGGGGCAGGGATGGCAGGGACACGCTTTGCCATGCAGTATGCCAAAAGCAGACTGAGTGCCCACAGCGGACTGGGGATTGATAGCCAAGGCGAACAAAGTCAAGATGAGTTTGCCATCACGCTTATCAACAGCGAGCCATATGCAGGCTATAACCGTATTATGCTATCGCCTGTATTGGCAGGGGAAAAACGCTTCGCTGAGATTTATCTATTTTCTCAAGAGGAGTACGCCAACCATAACATCACTGTAAAGACAGGTTGCACTGTTAGCGATATCAATCTTGCTGCTCATCAGGTCATTACCGACAGTGGCGAAACCATCGGCTATGACAAATTGGTGTTTGCCACAGGTTCAACGCCATTTATTTTGCCATTGCCCAACCATACCGCAAAAGGCGTCATGGGTTTTCGTACCAAAGCCGATGTGGATGCTATGCTAGATATCGCAAAAAACAATCATAATGGCAAAAAATCTCCAAAATGTCTGGTTATCGGCGGTGGATTACTCGGTCTTGAGGCTGCTAATGCTTTGGTACAACAGGGAGCGAAAGTCACTGTGGTGCATGGGGCAGGCTATTTACTCAATCGCCAACTGGATAAAACCGCTGCCGATTTACTGCAAACTTACTTTGAAAACAAAGGTATTGAGTTTGTGCTCAACGCCAACTCCCAAGCGATTTGCGTGGATGAGGATAACCAGGTTACTGGACTGACTTACACGGATAATGTCGACACATCCATCCCTGCCAAAACCATTGACAGCGATTGCATTATCATGACCGTCGGCGTGCGACCCAATATTGCCCTTGCGCAACAGGTCGGTATCACTTGCGAGCGGGGGATTTTGGTTGATAACCAAATGCGAACCCATACCCCAGACGTGTATGCGATTGGCGAGTGTGTACAGTTTGACAACCAGCTATTTGGGCTCGTCGCACCTGTGTATGAGCAAGCCAATATTCTGCTACATACCTTAAACGAGCAGCCAGGCAGCACCTCGCCCGTGTTTAGCATACAACCAACGGCAACCAAGCTAAAGGTCTCGGGCGTGGCGCTATTTTCGGCAGGTGATATCGATGTGAGTCACGACTGCGAGCAATTGATTTATCAAGACCCTAGCCATAGCATCTATCAAAAAATCACCGTAAAAGACAACCGTATTTTATCTGCAGTGCTATATGGTGATGTACAAGAGGGCGGTTGGTTTTTTGAACTGATTCAAAATCAACAAGATATTTCAGCCATCAAAGATAAATTACTGTTTGGCAAAGCGTTTTGTGAAGAGTTGCTGGCGGGCTGATCTGACTGGTAGAAATTAAAAATAGTAAAAGGTTAACGTGTGACAACAACTATACAACATTTAGCATCACAAAAATCCCCCCTGACCCAAGTCAAAACCACCTGTGCCTATTGTGGTGTTGGCTGTGGCGTGTTGGCGACGATTGATGAGAATACCCAACACGTCAGCATTGACGGTGATCCAACCCATCCTGCCAACTTTGGCAAATTATGCTCCAAAGGCAAAGCGTTGGGCGATACGCTCGATCGTGACCGCCGTTTGGCACATCCGATGATTCATGGCGAGCCAGTCGATTGGGATACCGCCACCGATTTTGTTGCCAAATCATTGCAACAGACCATTGATGAATATGGCGCCGACAGCGTTATGCTATATGTATCGGGGCAACTGCTCACCGAAGATTATTACGTGGCAAACAAATTTACCAAAGGTTTTTTGGGTACCAATAATTTGGACTCCAATTCTCGACTGTGTATGTCATCAGCGGTGGCTGGCTACAAGCGAGCATTTGGCTCGGACACTGTGCCTTGTAATTATGAAGACATCGAAAACAGCGACCTATTTATCATTATCGGTTCGAATATGGCGTGGTGTCATCCGATTTTATTTGGTCGGTTAAAATCCAGCAAACAAGCCAATCCCAACAAAAAAATCGTGGTGATTGACCCACGAGCCACTGACAGCACCGCGATTGCTGACTTGCATTTGCCGATTCGCTCCGGCACAGATACCCATTTATTTGTCGGACTACTCAATTACTTGCACCAAAACGGCTATGCCAATCACGATTATCTCAGGCATTGTGACAATCTTGCTGATGCGCTTGCAGCCAGTGACAGTTGGACGATTAAAAAAGTTGCCAAAATCTGCGGTGTCAACGAAAGTGATTTAACCGAGTTTTACCAATTGTTTGCCACTACCACGAAAACCGTGAGTTTTTACTCCATGGGTGTCAATCAAGCCAGTAATGGCACCGATAAGGTGAATAGCATTATCAATTGCCACCTTTATACAGGCAAACTGGGTTATCAAGGGGCAGGGGCGTTCTCAATTACAGGACAGCCCAATGCCATGGGTGGGCGAGAGGTCGGGGCGTTAGCCAATCTGCTTGCCAGTCATTTTGAGCTCAAAAACAGCGACCATCGTCAAACAGTAGCCAACTTTTGGCAAGCACCGACTAGCATTAGTGGTAAAGATGGTGTCAAGGCAACCCAATGTGCCGATGCTATTTTGGAGGGGCAAATTAAAGCGATTTGGATTATGGCGACCAATCCTGTGGTCAGTCTGCCAGAAGCAGACAAATTTGCCATGGCGTTACAGCAATGCCCACTGGTCATCGTGTCTGACTGCTCAAAAGACAGCGACACGCTCGACTTTGCTCATGTGGCTTTGCCCGCGCAAGGCTGGAGTGAAAAATCAGGCACGGTCACCAACAGCGAACGCCGTATCTCTCGTCAGCGCCGCTTAGTCACCCCATTTGCTGATGCCAAGCCCGACTGGTGGATAGTCAGCCAAGTGGCACAGAAAATGGGTTTTGTGGGTTTTGATTACACCCACGACTACCAAGTGTTTGCCGAACACGCTCGGCTTAGTGGCGAGAAGAATGGCGGTGAAAAAAATACAGATAGCCGAAGTTTTAATATCAGCCATTTAGCCAATATTAGCCAAAACGAGTATGATAACTTGGCACCGTTTCAGTGGGGTCAACCGCATTATTTTGGACTACAAAAACAAGACGCACACACCACTATCGGCACAACTTATACTGATACCCAAAAACTGCATTTTGTCACCGTTAATCCTGCGGTACCCAAGTCATTGCCTGATGAGCAATATCCACTGGTGCTTAACACAGGTCGCTCGCGTGACCAATGGCATACCATGACCCGTACAGGGATTGCCCCACAGCTTAATCAGCATTTACCGCACCCACTGGTTGCGATTCACCCGAGTGACGCCAAACCTTTAGGTGTACAAAATAACGATTTTGTGCAAATTAACAGTCCCAATGGTACTATCTTAGTGCGGGCGGATGTGACTGAAAAACAACGCCAAGGCGATGTGTTTATACCTATGCACTGGAATCAGCACTTTGCCGCCAATGCGCGTGTCGGTAAGCTTATCAGCAATCATCATGACCCCTTTTCACAGCAACCGCAGCTCAAGCACCAACCTGTCAGGCTGCAAAAGCTAACCATGCAAGCATTTGGATGGTTATTGATTGATAAACACTGTGATGAAAACCTGCTAACTTGGCTCGAATCGCCAGATATGACTTATTGGGTGCGTAATCGCCAGTCAAACAGTAGCCAGTATTTTTTTGCCATTGATAATCAGTCTGCGGTCATGACCACTTGGTTTGATAAGCAATATTGGCAACAGCAGTTAAGTGTATGGCTCAATCAACCAGCGCAAGCCTACAACTTTGATATTATCCATTATCAACATATTGATACCGATAACACCAGCCAAGATTTACGCCTTGCGATATTGCAAAATGGGCAAGTCCATGCGCTAGTATTTTTGAGCACCCACGAGCATAAACTACCCACCCATAACTGGCTAGATAGCCAATTTGGCACAACGCTCGATAGCCATACGCGTAAATGGCTACTAATGGGCAAACCTGCCACGGGTTTTATTGATACAGGGCGGATTGTTTGCTCTTGTATGTCAGTGGGTGAAAATACCATTGTTGAGACGATAAAAAAATATCACTGTAAAACCGTCGTTGAGGTTGGCAAACATTGCAAAGCAGGCACCAATTGTGGCTCCTGTCTAGGAGAGATTAGCAAAATTTTGGCGGGGTGAAATTGTTATAACTTGTTGAAAGGATTATTGCGAGAACTTTAAGCCACTTTATAATTTCGCTTGATGTTGCCTGATTTTACTTGGTTACTTATTGATAACTAGCGTTAGATATTCGAAAAAAAAGGGAAATAATTGGAAAAATTAATTGATAATGATTATCATTTATATTATTATTCTTACCGCTTTGTAACGCTTCTCTTTTTTTATATATCTGAGTGATTTTATGAATACTGCCAATGCTAGTTTACCGCCGCGTGGTGCTTTGCGCTATTTAAGTCTGTGTGTATTAACCACCCTTTATTCACCGTTGGCAACAGCGAGTGAGCCAGAACCCGTCACTACTTTGCAGACCATTACTTTTAATGCCCGTCAATATACCCCAGCCAAACAAACTGAGAACGTCCGCCATGACAGCTCAGTCAAGGTACAGCAAGCTGATTTACTCAATCAATATTTACCGACGGTTGCTGGGGTGAATGTCGGTGGCACTTCGGGGATGGATCAGCATATTTATATTCGCGGTTTGGGCTCAGACAATGCCGGCAGTGCCTTAAAAATCACCGTGGATGGGGTGCGCCAACCGGAAACGCGCGGCTTTCATCATGCCGGAATTAGTGGACTTGACCCAGATTTGTATAAAACAACAGAAGTGTCAGTGGGTAATAACTCGGTGACTTTGGGCAATAATGCCATCGGTGGCGGTGTGGCGTTTACCACGGTGGATGCACAAGACTTGCTACTACCTGATCAAAAAATGGGGGCAAAGGTTAAACTGGGCTATGCCAGTAACGATCAGCAATTTCAACGAAGTCTAACGACCTATGCCAAACCCAATGAGCAGTTGGACATGATTGTGTCTTATGGTGAGCGTGACAGCGATGGCGGCGAAGATGGCAAAGGCAACCACATCCAAGGTGATGATATTACTATCAAAAGTATACTAGCCAAAGTCAATGTGATGCCGGCAGAAGGTCACAAAATTACTGCCAGTTACCAAAGCTATGACAATGACGGCAACTATCCGTTTCGCCCCAATATCGGCTACCAAGCCAATTTACCCAATAATATTCATCCTGGCTACACCAATAATGAAACCTATGCACTCGGCTATGAGTATAAACCGCATAGCAATTTTGAGCTAAACAGCAAAATTTATCATTTAACCAATGAAGCGCTGTCGCAAGGACTGCGTGGAACGACTCCCATGCGTATAGCCACGTCAGGCAAAACCGATGGCATGACGGCAAGTATCAAACAGCAACTGACGCAGCATCATGGTGACCATGCTTTGACACATACGCTCAACTATGGGGTAGAAGGCTATAAAAAATCAGCGACGTTAGAGAGTAGTGATATCACAGAAGACGCTACCAGCGTAGGGGTGTACTTACAAGACCGAATCGAATTGGGACGATTTGCGCTGACGCCTGGCGTGCGCTTTGACCATTATAAGCCGTCAGAGCGCTTAAGCAGTGACGACTATAATCAACTGTCGGGCGCAATAGCAGGGGAATTTAAACTGACGCCAAACCACAGCTTATTTGCCAGTTATACCCAATTGTTTAATGGACCACCCTTGCCAGAAACCATCCACCAATCTGGGCAAACCTTCGTCAATAAAGACATCGAAGCAGAAACAGGCGCAAACGCAGAGCTGGGTATCAGTAGCCGTTTTAGAGGGGTGTTTGACAGTCAAGACAGTATGTCGCTGACAGCCAAAGTCTTTGATACCCAGTATGACAATAAAATCGACCGCATAACAGGCATTGACTGTACCACAGGTAACTCAGTGACAGACGGGCAATGTGCTAGCTACATCAATGCCGGCGAGACTACCGTTAAAGGCTATGAGCTGAGCGCAAAATATCGGCTAAATAATATGCGCTTGAATGCAGGCTATGCCCATGCCAAAAGCGAAACCGAGCAAGGTTACCAACTCAATAAAGACTCAGGCGATCAGTTAAACCTTGGCTTTAATTATGACATCAATGACAAATTCAGCCTTGGAAGCGCCATCCGCCATGTCAAAGGTTTAACGCGTCGCACCAGCGCTACTGCTGTGGCTGATTTGCCAAGTTTTACCACCTATGATGTATTTGGTAGCTATCGTCCAAGCGCGTTACCGCAATTAACCGTGGATGCTGGCGTGTATAACCTTACAGATGCCTACTACTATGAGCACGTATCCAATACCGGTGATAAAGCCATGGGACGCAATGTCAAAGTAGCGCTAAGTTATCAGTTTTAAACTCAATGGGTGATAACCATCAGCATGATGGATTGCCCATTGCGGTTTAATATTTTCATAAAATATTGCAGAAAAATTTTGCTTATGTCCAAAATCCAATTTTTTACCCGTCCTACTACCACAAGGTTTGGCGGGGTATCAAGACAATTGCCTAGGGTCTTCATCGGTGTAACCGAAAACGGCATTTTGCGTAAGGTAGTCATCCTACTCGATACTGTAGGTTATCAATAACCTTGTGCTAGTTTTGCCCAAGGTAAAGCTAACACAAAGCGAAGATAAAAAAGTATGAGGTTTTAAAGTTACTTAATTTCAAAGCCATTTGATATCAAAGTTGCTTAATATTTTAAAGTAGCTTAATTAACGGGGTTTAATACAGTCGCTTGTTAAATTGAACCTAATTTTTAATATTTTTGTTGATAATGATTATCATTTATACTAACATTTAAAGTTAGTTTTTATATTTATCGTGTTATAGGAATGATTATGGATTTTGCAAATTACTGGCAATATACAGATGTAGTGACCAAGACGTTATTTTTTGTGTTAATTGTTTTATCGATGCTGTCTTGGATTACAGGCATTTTACGTATCTTAAATAGCCAAAAAATTGCTAAGACAGTGTCGCAAGATTTGACTCAGCAAATTTACCAACAGCAATCTCAACTCGCCACCTTATCTCTAGACAATCAAAAATTGGTCACTGAGCAGCAGTTACTGCAACAGCTCAATCGCTACCGTTTTGCCAGTGAGCAGGGCTTAAATATCCTTGGTACGACCGCTGCCATTGCCCCTTTTATTGGGCTATTTGGTACCGTGTGGGGGATTTTTCATGCCTTAGATAGCATTGCTAAATCAGGTCAAGCAGGACTTGGTCAAGTCGCAGGACCGGTTGGGGAGGCTTTGATTATGACTGGGCTTGGGCTTGCGGTAGCGATTCCTGCGGTCATTATGTACAATGTCATAGTACGAATCAATCGCAAAGCCATGCACCAAGCGAATGACACGGCGCATACCTTGCTTGCCAACGTGTTAATGAATTCTTCCAGCCAAGTTACGCAAACTAGTTTAGCCGCTCAACCCCATTTGCAAACCAGCTCGCAGCCCAAGCAACAAACTAACGCCGCTGACTTAATGCTGAAAAACGCCTAACCTTGACCCATCGCTAAACAGATAAATAGATAAACAGGGAATAACTTATGGCATTTCAACTCGGTGATGACGCTTCGACGGGCATGAATGAAATCAATCTGATTCCACTGATTGATATCATGCTGGTATTGATGATTATTTTTTTGGTGACGGCAACGGTAATCAATCCCAGTGTACCGCTAAATTTGCCCAAAACCTCGGCACAAGTCAATGAAGCCCCGCCCAAAGTGATACAAGTAAGCATTGATAAAGATGGCAAGATTTTTTGGGATGATGCCAGTATCAGTTTGGCGCAATTAAACACGCGCTTTGCCGAACAAGGCAAATTAAGCGAGACCCCAAGCATTCAGCTACGCGTTGATAAAGACAGCCGATATGATACCGTCGCGCAAATCCTAGCAACAGCAAGCGAAAACAAGCTAACCAAAATTGCGTTTGTCAGTGAATAACCTGATTGAGAAAATTTCTATTGATAATAAGAATAATTATCATTATTATATAAGAAAATTTATCAACGAGGTGCGTATGTTTGTGTGTATCTGTAATGCGGTCAAAGAAAGTCAAATCAAAACAGCCATTGAACAAGGTCATGACAGCTTAGAGGCGTTACAAGCTGAGCTTGATGTGGCTACTTGCTGTGGTGGCTGTCAGCCAATGATTGAAGGTTATCTCGAAGAGTACGCCCAAAGCATCAATAACTATACGCACCTATTTATTGAAGTTGCCTAGTGTATTAATGTTGCCTAGTTTATTAAGTTGCCTAATGAGCTGTTAGCGCACACACCCAAACTTATTCATTAATCTCAATGAATGAGCGATTGAAAAATATTGTAAATTATTTGCTGCGGTGAATTGTTTTTAACGTCACTTTAATTTAGTATTTCAGATAATACCCAACCTTTGTTTCTGTTCATTTTTCAAGGATATACCCATGAAAGGCAGCCAAGCTGTTATTGATTATCTAAATTTCTTAATTAGTGGTGAACTGGGGGCTCGTGACCAGTACTTTATTCATGCGCAAATGTATCATGAATGGCATTATCTAAAACTTCATACGCGTATGCATCATGAAATGGAAGAAGAAAGCGATCATGCGCGTGCCTTAATCAATCGGGTGTTGATGCTAGAAGGCACACCCAACATGAAAGTTGCCGATATCAACATCGGTCATGATGTGCCAAGTATGCTAAAAGCCGATCTGCAGCTTGAGTATGCAGTTCGTCAACATCTCAAAGACGGCATTGCGCTTTGTGAGCAAGAGCAAGACTATGTAACCCGTGAGATTTTGGTCGCCCAATTGGTCGATACCGAAGAAGACCATGCGCATTGGTTAGAGCAGCAGTTAAGACTGATTGATATGATGGGACTGCCCAATTATCTGCAATCTCAGCTCGGTGACATCTCTGAATAAGGCGACCAAGCACTAAGGCAACTAAGGTAAACATTATGCAAGTCGATAAAGAAATTCTAAGAGCGCTAAACCAAGTTTTGGGTCAGGCATTGATTGCTATTAACCAGTACTTCTTACACGCGCGTATCGCCAAAAACTGGGGACTGAGTGAACTCAATGAAAAATTGTATCATCAGTCGATTCATGAGATGAAATGGGCAGATGACCTCATTGAGCGTATCTTAATGCTAGATGGTCTGCCAAACTTGCAAGAGCTTGGCAAAATTTTAATCGGTGAAAATGTCGCTGAAATTTTGCGTTGTGATTTGCAACTAGAGTATCAAAAAACTGACATCATCAAAAATGCGATTGCTTTATGTGAGCAGAAACGTGATTTTGTCTCTCGCAAATTATTGGTCAAACTCAAAGACGGGAGTGAAGAGCACATTGATTGGCTAGAAACGCAAATGGAACTGCTGACCTCGATGGGTATCGAAAATTATACGCAAAGTTTATTAGATTCATAAAGCGTATTAGCGTGTCGGAATAACTGTATGAACCATCAATATACCCAAGCTGCGTTGATTTCTGTCATCTCTATACTGATGGCATGGCTTATCATCATCTTAGTGGCAGTGATTTATTGATTATCGTTTTAGTTGTCGTGTTTGGCATATTAGCATAGCCAAGATGATGAGTGATTTCGGCTGGCAGTTTTCGTTCTGCCAGCCGTTTGGTGAGTTATTTTAAGAGTCTGTTTTTAGCCAGAATATGTTTTGCAAGATTTGTTTTACAAGAGCTGTTTTAAAAACCTTCTAGTACAATTTTGCCTTTTGACTTGCCTGATTCAAGCAACTTATGCGCCTTCTCCAAGTTTGCAGCGTTAATTTTGCCTAGATTTTGGTTGAGGGTACTTCTAATTTTTTGCTGGTCAACTAACTGGGCAACCTGTTGCAACAGTTCACCTTGCTTTTCGATATCATCGGTTTCAAACATTGAACGGGTGAACATGAACTCCCAATGGATAGAAATAGATTTAGTCTTAAACGGCATAATATCAAAGGTTTGTGGATCATCGATCAATCCAAGCTTACCTTGTGGTGCAATCAGAGAAACTATTTGCTTGATATAGGTGTCTGTATGATTGGTAGAGAAGACGTATTTTGGTTTTTCAATACCTAGTGCTTCGATTTGTTCGTTTAAATCTTTGCTATGGTCGATGACATGGTCGGCACCCAATGATTTTACCCAAGATTTCGTTTCTTCACGTGACGCTGTGGTTATCACGGTCAGATTTGTTTTTGCTTTTAGGAGTTGGATAGCGATTGAGCCTACACCGCCTGCACCACCAATAATCAAAATACTGCCAACTTCTGTTTCTGAAATTTGAAACCGATCAAACAGCATTTCCCATGCCGTTATTGCAGTTAATGGCAATGCTGCGGCTTCTGCATTAGATACTGTAATGGGTTTAAGACTGATGATGCGCTCATCGACTGCTTGAAACTCAGCATTACTACCATCTCGGGTTAAATCGCCAGCATACCAAACAGAATCTCCTACTTTAAACGAGGTAACTTTTGAGCCAACTTCGATAATTTCCCCAACGGCATCCCAACCTAAAATACGATTATTTGCTTCAGACGAATTTTTTCTCACTTTGGTATCAACGGGGTTCACAGAGATTGCCTGAACTTTTACCAGTACATCACGCTCCTTAAGCGTAGGCTTCGCTTTTTCAATATCTACCAATGAATTTTTAAAATCATCATGGTTATTTATAACATACGATACGGCTTTCATAGATTTGTCCTTTTGTAATAGTGGATTTAATAGCGGGTTAGTTTAATTAAATGCAGTGTTTTTAGTGTATTGCAGACAGGCTGGCTTGGGTCAGTCAGTCTAATCTGATAGAATTAATGAAAGATAGTCGATATTCTGAGTCTATGCTAAAGGTGTAAGGTCAAGGGCGCAAGGTTAAGGATACAAGCTAAGCTCACATTTTGCGCCTGTGTTTTCGCCAAAAATAGCCCTTGGTAAAATGCCGTCATTTATTGTTGTACCAGTGTACCCAATCAAAGGTGGCGAGTGCAACATCATTTACACCTTATCACTTATGCTTGTTTCTTTGTTATGGTTAAAGCAAGGTTATAGTTAAAGCACAAGCATAAAGGAAGTAATATCAGTATCAAATTTAAGCTGATACAGACATTCCCCACGACCTAAAGCATAAATGTTTATGTAACCTTTATACAACAAAGCTATGCGCTAAAGCCGTTTGACATGAATATAACAGTGGTTTAGACTCAATTTTGATGCTAGTCAATGTCGGCTAGTCAATATTGGAGTATTAGTGATGGTTAAAACCGCTTTATATGTCCGTCTTGAAGCTAAACCAGGTAAAGAACAACAAGTAGAAGATTTCCTAAAAGCTGGTCTGCCTATCGTCAATGAAGAACCTGCCACAGTTGCATGGTTTGGTCTACGCCTTGGCCCTTCAACCTTTGGTATTTTTGATGCATTCCCTGATGAAGCAGGTCGCGAGGCTCATTTATCGGGCAAGGTTGCCGCCGCTTTGATGGCTCAAGCAGATGAACTATTTTCAGAACCGCCTTCTATTGAAAAAGTAGATGTGTTGGCGAGTAAACTACCAGGTTAGACTGATGCTTAAATTCTCTAAAGCGCTGCCTGTCATTTGATATTCTAGATGATACGCTAGGTAGCGTTTTATTGCATCAGTCTAGTTAAATCAGTCAACTAGCTAGTCGTTGATGCCGTTTTTTACCTATTTTTTATCATCACGCCTCGCTGACTAAATATACGTCAGAACGCTATTTTCTAAACTAGCCAATATCAAGCAGCCTGTAGGCTTAATTTCACACGTTTTGTCAATGCTATCAAGAATGCAAGGCTATTAAATAACAGCTACTCAATAATGGCTACCAGATAACAGCTATCAAATAACGGGTTAATTTGCTCGGTATTTTGCATTTTGCACATACGAACTATCGCTGTGCTCATGTAGCAATAACCCAAATTCTAAAAACTATCAGAGAAAATAACATGAAAATTTTACTTGTTCTGACCTCACATGACAAACTCGGCAATACTGGTAAGAAAACAGGTTTTTGGCTAGAAGAACTTGCGGCGCCGTATTACACCTTTATTGATGCGGGTGTTGAAGTTACCCTAGCATCACCTCAAGGGGGGCAGCCACCGCTAGACCCAAAAAGTAACTTAGCCGATGCACAAACTGAAACCACGCATCGCTTTGAAGCAGATCCCGTGGCAATGCAAGCATTGGCACAGACGCATAAACTTAGCGAAATTTCTATCGCCGATTATGATGCCGTGTTTTACCCAGGCGGGCATGGTCCATTGTGGGATTTGGCAGAAGATCCGATTTCAATTGCTCTGATTGAACAAGCGATTGAGTCAGGAAAACCCGTTGCTACAGTTTGTCACGCCCCAGGTGTTCTTCGTCATGTAAAAACCAGTGATGGCAAGCCTTTGGTCAGCGGTAAATCTGTGACGGGTTTTACCAATACTGAAGAAGAAGCAGTAGGATTGACCGAAGTTGTACCGTTTTTAGTCGAAGATATGCTCAAAGAAAAAGGTGGTCATTATTCTAAAGCGGGTGACTGGCAAGTGTATGTCCAAGTAGATGGCTTACTAATTACTGGACAAAATCCTGCCTCTTCTGCTGCAACCGCCAGCGCACTGCTTGAATTGTTAAATAAGGAGTAGCCCATGTCTGCGTATGTGGTATTTACCCGTGAGCAAACTACGGACGCTGAGGAACTGGCGCAATATGCACAAAAGGCGCCGCTTGCTCGTGAAGGTCGTGAGCTAACACCCTTGGCTTTTTATGGTCAATTAGAAGTGCTTGAAGGCAATGAAATTGAAGGCGCTGTTATTCTACGCTTTCCTGATATGGCAGCCACGCGCGATTGGTATAACAGTCCCGTCTATCAAGAAGCATTACAACATCGCCTAAAAGGGGCAAATTATCGTGCCTTTATCATTGAAGGTGCCGAAGAAACACTATAAAAAGCACCACTGTCAAATGCTAAACTACGAGTTAGTTGATGGGAATAATCGTTGGGGGATTCATTCAGACTATCAAAACCGAATAGCAGTCAAAAATAAGTAATAATCAAAAATAACTAACATCAGTACGGATTTAAAATAGTGATTCATATCGACGTAATCTGCTTGCTATTTAATCACTAAAATTTAAAAAATAAAAAACCACTGAGGATTAATGCACCTAAGTGGTTGTTTTATATGGTGGGCCCACACAGACTTGAACTGTGGACCAAAGGATTATGAGTCCTCTGCTCTAACCAACTGAGCTATAGGCCCGAAAGGGTAGCGTCACAAATATTGCTAAGCAAATTTGTCAAAACTAGGCTGATTATAATACCTTAAAAAATTATTTTTGCAATGTGGAAATGGATAATTTTATGCAAAACGTTGATTAAATCAGCATAAACTTGTCTCACCGAATACGCATTATTTGTCTTGTGTCACCGCAATCATCACACCCATATATTTATTGTCATTGCGTGACAGCGTCTGACTATACAATGCCGAGGCACTACCGCCATCCAAAAACAACGCATTGTCACAGCCCAATTGCGATTTGAACAAATCGGCAAACTCATAAAAGCTGACAGGGGTATCGCTTATCACAAATTTGACGCGGCTAGGATTGCGACCACACACGCCAACACCATTGCGGTATTTTCTCGAGGTACTATTGGCATCAAATGCCGGATGGATATTACCATCGATGACCAGCATGGGTCCAGATTGGGTGGCAAAAATCGGTTTTGCCCCGCTTGCCAGTTTTTTTGCCATGCTTTGACTTTCAGTGATATAAAAACCTTGACGGTCTTGCCAAAATACCCCGTTGGGCATTAGGTGAAAGTTGCCGCCGCCCTGCTTGAGATTTAGGGCTCGGATTTGCTTGCCATTGATGACCGTATACCCAATCGGCGCAAAATTGCCATCGTACATCCCTGCATTCATCGCAAACAACAAGGTTTTGGCAGGTTGCTGGCTTGCCAAATAATCGCGAAGGGTAGTAAAGGTGAGTAATAATGGGTGGCTCGCGGACGAGGGATTTTGCCAATGTAGTGAAAAATTCGCCGCGTTTTTAGCATCAAGCTCGCAGATACTATAGTCGAACGGCTGGCTTTTTCGCTGACAATCTGGCATGGTTTTGACAGTAAACTGACGTGCCAAACCGATACTTGCCACCAATAATAGCGCCAAGCATAGGCTGACAACAACCGCTTGTGTTTTTGTGATATTTGAGAGCGTCATACCATTGAGAGAAAATTTAAGCTATTGGCTACTATACCATAGTTGCGTATCACAGAATATATCCGCCATTTATTACAAAAAACTTGTTCAACTTGATATTCTAGCAATTTCGACTTAACAGTGATGAATTAAACTAGTTTTTGCCCTCAATATCATTATAATAGGCAACTAAGAACAGCACCCCGCGTTTATTCAAATCTTCAAATCACGATTTGACAGAGCCATCGGGCAGGGTATGGGCTGTTTTTACAGTTTCTAGCACTTAAAATCATAATCCCCTTCAATTTTAAAGGAATTTAACATGGCCATTGAACGTACGTTATCAATTATCAAACCTGACGCAGTTGCAGGCAACCACATTGGCGAAATCTACAGTCGTTTTGAAAAAGCAGGCTTAAAAATTGTGGCAGCAAAAATGTTGCATTTAGACAACGAAAAGGCGGGCGGTTTCTACGCTGAGCACAAAGAGCGTCCGTTTTACAACGATTTAGTCTCTTTCATGACTTCAGGTCCAGTGGTTGTATCAGTACTTGAAGGCGAGAATGCAGTGGCTCACCACCGTGAAATCATGGGCGCTACCAACCCAAAAGACGCCGCTGAAGGCACTATCCGTCGTGACTTTGCTAACAGCATTGATGAAAACGCGGTTCACGGTTCAGACTCAACCACATCTGCAGCCCGTGAAATCAGCTATTTTTTCAATGACAATGAAGTTTGCCCACGTACGCGTTAATCTTAACATAACAAAAAACGGCTTAAATTTTAAGCCGTTTTTTTATTGCCTATCACTCAGATGGTTTATCATTAAAAAGTAGCAATGCAACAACAAGGATGCAAAATTAATATTAATAGTTTTATTAAGGAAACTAAAGAAACTTAATTTAACAATTCATAACAAAGAGCACATAGAGCACAGGCGCAAATCCGCTAAAATAAAGTCATAACGACATAAATACAAACTTTGTTGACTACGATATTAATAAGACAGAATCAGTAAGACAAAAAATAAAATAAAAAACGATAAAAATAAAAAAGCCATAATTTGGCATTATGGCTAACATCAGTAAAACAAAGAAGAAGAAAGAAACAATAAAAATAAAAACAAGTAGTGCATTACCCACTCCCATCAAGTTCCCCACTTGATGGGTTTATTTTTATATTATATAACGTTATATAATAAAATACCATAGCAATTTACTAGGATTTATCAATTTTTTTAGACGTTATACGGCAAATCTCGTTTGACACCCAATTTTTAATTCAAGCAGTGATAGTAGCTGGTTATGCCAAGTTTTTATTCAAAGTCGTTATTCGAATGCTATTCAAAATCGTTATCCAAAGTTTTTATTCTAAGCTGTTATTCAAAGCTTTTATTTAAGATAGCCTAGCTACTTGTAAATCATGCTTTAACCGTTAAAATAGAGTCCATTAAAACAGTCACTGTTGGAACTGTTAGAATAGATACTGCTAAACCAAACACAATAGCTTCCAAAATCAAGACAGCAAGATAAAACAATAGGATTAACCATGATAAGAATCGGTCAGGGTATCGATGTCCATGCCTTTGTCAACGACGGCACAGAAAACCAATTTATAACATTAGGCGGGGTGCAAATTCCTCATACCCACAGTTTGCTTGCGCATTCTGATGGCGATGTGGTGTTACATGCGTTGTGTGATGCGTTGCTTGGTGCATTGGCACTGGGCGATATTGGGCAGTTTTTCCCAGATACCGATGAGCGTTTTCGCAATATAGATTCGACCATTTTGCTAAACCAAGTGTACCAGTTTATCCAATCAAAAGGCTTTGCGCTTATCAATGCCGACATCACCATCATGGCGGAGCGTCCAAAACTATTGCCTTATCGTACCGAGATTCAATCGCGTATTGCCGGTGTCATGGGCTGCGCGGTTGACCAAATCAGCGTCAAAGCCACCACGACTGAGAAGCTTGGGTTTACCGGTCGTCAAGAAGGCATTATGGTAAGCTGCGTGGTGTTGCTTGAACAAGTGACTTCATCAAATTAATAGAATTTTTGGGTGATTTTGCTGCTGACTTTTTTGGGGTGGGCATCTTGAATGCTTACTTTCGATAACCATTATAGCGTATAATAGCAACCCTGCACTCATTATTAGTGAGTCAAATTCTAGCTGTGAAGATAGCGCTCTACTTTAAAGGGCTTGATAAAGGAATTTCATATGACTGATATGAACCAAACTGACATCGAACAAACCATCCGTGACCAAATCGCTCAACACAGCGTATTGCTTTACATGAAAGGCACGCCACAGTTCCCACAATGCGGTTTTTCTGCGCGTGCGGTGGATGTGCTAACCCAAATTGGCCGCCCATTTGCGTTTGTCAATATTCTTGAAAACCCAGAAATCCGTGCAACTTTGCCACAGATTGCTAACTGGCCAACTTTCCCACAATTATGGGTGGCAGGTGAGCTGATTGGCGGCAGTGATATTATCTATCAAATGTTCCAAGACGGTGAATTACAACCCCTAATTGAAGCCAATAGCCCAGCGGTTTAGTTTTACTACGAGTGGGTTAAGGTTATTTCTTTTTTAACGTTTTTGTTGTCATGTATCCATAACCATGTATCAAGTCCTAGCACGCAAATATCGTCCAAAAAACTTCCATGAGCTGCTGGGACAAGAACATGTGTCCAAAGCATTAATCAATGCCATCCATAACCAGCGCTTGCATCATGCGTATCTATTTACAGGTACGCGCGGCGTCGGCAAAACCACCATTGCCCGTATTTTGGCAAAATGCCTTAACTGTGAGACAGGGGTGACAAGCGAGCCTTGTGGCGTCTGTGGTGTATGCCAATCCATCGATAGCGGTCGCTTTATTGATTTGATTGAGATTGATGCGGCATCACGTACCAAAGTTGAAGATACCCGTGAATTACTCGACAACGTACCCTATGCTCCAACGCAAGGTCGCTACAAAGTCTATCTAATTGATGAAGTGCATATGCTATCGACGCATAGTTTTAATGCGCTACTCAAAACCCTCGAAGAGCCGCCAGCGCATGTCAAGTTTCTGCTTGCGACCACTGACCCACAAAAACTGCCCATTACCATCATCTCGCGTTGTCTGCAATTTGTACTCAGACCTTTGCCGCAAGTGGCGTTAGCTGAATATCTTGGCACGATTCTGAACAAAGAGCAAATTAGCTACGAGCCTGATGCCTTATGGCAGCTATCGAGCAGTGCCAAAGGCTCCGTGCGCGATGCGTTGTCACTTACTGACCAAGCCATTGCGTTTGGCAATGGCAATGTCACAGATGAAGTGATTCGCCAGATGCTTGGCTTAATTGACCAAGCCGATGTCATCGCTATCCTTGCCAATATTTACCAGCAAAATACCCAGCAGCTGACGCAATCCATTCAGCTTCTGCGTGAGCAGGTGGTGGATGCCAAAGCCGTATTTGACAGGTTGGCTGAGACGCTACATCAATTGGCAATTTTGCAGGCCTTGCCAAATTTTGATTTGCAAATCAATCGCCAGCAAAGCGAGCAATTGCAACAACTGGCTCAGCAGTTACCCGCAGAGCTATTACAACTATATTATGATATTGTGGTAAAAAGCCGTGAAAACTTGGCATTAGCCAATACGCCGATGCAAGCGCTCGAGATGTGTTTACTCCGCTTGATGGCGTTCAAGCCACTGCATCGCAATCAAATCCCGCTTCGTCCGCCAATCGTTAGTAACCCTGACTCTCAAAGTCCTGATTCTCAAAGTCCTGATTCTCAACTTGTTGACACAACGCCTAGCGAATCCATGCAAAATGCAAAGTCTTCAGTGGTGGCTGAAGATAGCTTACAAGTAACCTCCGAGCAGAGTGATAATAACTTATCGGATAACAATCTGCTCAAATCTGCGCCAAACGTTGCGAGCGTTGATAGCCTTCAACAAATCATTGAACAAGGCATTGAACAACAGACATTTGATGATACCCATTTAATATCTAACGATACAACCGCGGCAATTACCACCGCAGGGCAAACTCCAACCAGACTAGACGATGCCAATCGCTTATCTGATTTGCAATCAAGCGATAGTCATCATGAAATTACTGCGCCAGACATCGTTGCAGAGTCTGGCAACACGCCTAGCATTGTCACAGAAGATAGCGCATTGATAAAAAACAATGCGCCAGCGCCAGTCACCACAGTTACCAATGTTAATGTTGACCATTCCCACCACACTATGGCGGCAGAGGGGAGTGATGTTGCTAATGTATCGCCCCTGGCATTACTCAAACCCACTCATGTAACCCTTGAAGGCGAGTGGACACCTGCCAAATGGGATTATTGGGTGTTTAATGCCCGTGAGCAAGGCTGGCTCGATGAGGATGAATTAGTGCTTGCCAAACGTGGAGTCATGACCGGCGAGATTCATGGGGTCAGCCAATTTGTCACCGAACAAAACTTTTTGACCCATACCGCAACTTTTGATAATTTTTGCCAAAAACTGCAACAGCGTTTTGAGGGTATTGATATTCGTTTGGCGGAGTCGGCAAGTAATTTTCAAGCGCTAGAGAAATTAAAACCAGAAGCACTACAAGAAGCCCGCGAAAAACTAGCGTTACAACAAGCTACCCACCAGCTTGAACAACAAGCAGTTACGCAGGCACTGTTGCAGCAACACGCCTCGATTAGCTCTGTTAAGTTAATTCAATAAGTCAATTTAATTTATATAAATTCTAATTTTTACTTTTTTAACAGACGAATAATTGAACAAAACCAATATTTGTTAAAAAAATCAATAAAATACACTATTAAATAGTTGAAAAAATATTAATAATTTTAGTTAATAAATCCCGATGTCGTTTAATTTATCTTGCTAATAACGTATAATACATCAGCTTTTAAAAGTGACTTTGATTAAGTGATAAAATTGGGTGAAATATGCTTGATAATTTAAGAGGCATGGCGGTTTTTGCAAGTGTTGTACGTCATGGTTCATTTAGTGGTGCTGCAAAAGAACTGGGCATAACAACAAGTGCGGTTAGTCAACAAATCCGCTCGTTAGAAAACGATATGGGTGTGGTGTTATTGCATCGCTCAACTCGTAAGTTAAGCTTAACAGAAGCAGGCACTAGTTTTTATGAGAGTGCCAAAGATGTGGTTGCGGCAGCCGAACAAGGTCGTATCCGTGTCAATCAATTACGCGATGAGTTAGCAGGGAACTTACGCATTGCGACCACGCCAGAATTGGGTGTGAATCATATTTTACCGGCGCTGTCGACTTGGATTTCGGCGCATGATGATTTAACCATCCATTTTGAAGCGGACAATCAGTATGTTGACTTGATTGAAGAGCGTATCGATATCGCCCTTCGGATGTCACCAAACCTTAATGACAGTAGTTTATCGGCATTTCCTTTGACCGAGATACGTCAGTTGCTCGTCGCTTCACCGCATTTTTTACGTCAAAATGAAAAATTGACCGAGCCAAAAGATTTGGCCAAACTCAATATGATTGGCATTAGCCTTATCAAAGATCCCAATCAAGTTGATATGATCAATGTGGAAACAGGTAAAAAATCACGCGTGCGTATGCCAACGCGTATTCAAACCAACAACATTATGCTTGCCACGACCCTTGCCAAAGAAGGGCATGGCGTTGCCCGTATCATGTCACTCGATATCCAAAAAGAATTGGCAAATGGCGATTTGGTGGAAGTATTGCCAGGTTACCAATTACCAAGTTATATGCTGTATGCGGTAACACCCAGACATGAACAACAACCTGCGAAGGTGACGCGCTGTCTTGAAGTGTTGACCAAGTATTTTGCTAAAGTTTAGCGGTTGGACTGTCAGCAGTATCAATAATTAGTAGCAATAAACAGTTAAATAAAAAACAGTTTAATAAAAAGCGAATAGTGAAGGCTATTCGCTTTTTTATTGATGCTGATAGTGGCTATCAAGGCTGTCTGTCAGGTGGCGCTTGGGTGACGCCATAGCGAGCGAGTTGTTGATGTAGGATACGACGTAGCTCCAAAATCGCCTGCGGGCTAGTATGAACATTGTGACGACCGGTAAGCACTTTTTCAGATTCCACGCCTTCTAAATGCGAGCTGTTGTACGGCACAATACCATCGGAGACACGGTCGGTTGCGCCATATTTCACCGATTCTAAGAGTTGCTTTTTCTCATCTAGGCTTTGTTTGGCTTGCGCCAGACTCGTGGTGTTATACAGCTTGGTCTCTGTGGCGGGTTTCACGGTCGTGGTTGTATTGTCATTTTTCAAAGATGTTATGGATGCCGATACATCATCAGTAGTACTATTGGCTGCCTTAGCGGTAAGCTGATTGAGCGCATTGGACAAATCTTTATCATCAGTGGCGATGATGTTATTGACGGCAACATTGGGCGCGATTGTGACATCTGCCGTCAATTGGTTAAAGTAAGAGCGGCTGCTCAACTGGCTGGCGCCATTTTCCAAAAATAGCTGTGCCAGCGGATTGCTTGAAACCACGCCTTCAGTAAATAGCGAATTTAAATTGTCATACACGGTGCGGATAAATCCTGCCGGTAGTGAGATGATACGGCGCAAACTGCGAGTAAACCAGCGATCGGCATAATCGGTACCGCGAAATGGCGAAGAGATAAAAATCGCGCGATCGACTTGCGGCAGGGCTTGAAGTTTGAAGCGGTCACTGAGCGTTTTATTTTGCGCATGACGGACAAATGCGGCGTAGTCCGCTGAAAAATTATTCATCTGTGAGTAATTGGCAACCAGCGATTCGACTTTGGGCGTTAAGTCATCATTTGATACCAACAAACGCCCAATCACCCCACCCATACTATGACCAATCAGCACCGCATGTTGACTGGCAACGTCCTGCTGCTTAGGATCGACAATTTTAAAAGTGCGTTCAATCAAGTCATAAATTTGGTGGCGGTTTTCTAGCATCGGGATATTGGTTGGATAAAAAATCTGCCAAACTTGGAAGTTTTCGCGAAGTTTTGGGTCATTAAAAATGTCATTGGTCAGTCCAATCCAAGTTTCAGGACTCGATGCCAACCCATGCATCATGATAATCACGCGTTTATTAGGATTGTAAGGCTCAAGCATAAATAAATGCGGCTGGGTTTGCTGATACGGCGAGGAAAACATACTAAAATAACTGATATTGCCTAGGCGATTGTCCTGTGACCACAAGCCGTAGGCTGCCGAAAAATTCGCCGATAGCGCAAAATCTTTGTTGAGTATAGAGACACTTTTAAACTGATAGGGATCATAAATATTGAGCGAAAAATCGGTGGTTTTTTGCAACTCATCAATGCTATTGCCTTTGGGCACCAACACCGCGGTCATAGGCAAATGCCCTGTTTGGTGGATACGTTCTTCTAGCGGTGTATCATTGGCATAGTGTTGCAACAAGTCAATAATCACCGCCGTATTGATGCGACTATTGAGTAGCGCCACATAATTGATACCAAAGCCATCGCGGCGACTGATGGTATTAAATTTTGATAAATTAATCTGGTAGCTTGAAATCAGTTTCATCGATGCCGATTTGTCAGTAAACGGCTGTCCATTGATACTGACACGCAGGTTGTTGCGAGTGATTTGATAATTTTCTGCCATTTTTTGATGATACAAGCGATCACCTAACGCATCGATGGCAGCGTAATACAAGTCCTGAATTTGGGTATCGCGTTGTTTTGGCAGATAATACAATTGTGACGGTTGTTGATTGACGACGGTTGGATTGAGGATATCGTACATCAAATAAATGTAAGAAAACCGAATCGATTGCAGCATATCGTCTTGAAAGGCGATAGTACAAGAGATTTCATCGGGTTTGGGCGCTACAACGTCGGTCTTGCCAACCAAATTTTTGGCATAGTCTGTGGTCAAATCTTTTGGCGGATTGGTACAAGTTTTGGCTTGCTGGCGCTGCTGGGCAGAGGCGTAAAACAGCTCACTAATTGCGCCATAAATCCCTTTATCGGTATTAAGATCCGCTTGCTTGAGCGTCACTACACAGGCAGGCATATTTGCCAAGCATTTTTCTTCATCTAAACCTGCCTGCACTAAACGGCTTTTGGTGTCAGAACTCAAGCGGCTGCCCGATAACACGCTGACGCGCTGATCCATGATGGCTCTTGCAGTATCGCGGCTACCGATTTTGGTGGTGGCGCAGCCAGTAAGGGTGATGATAGTAACAAATGTCGTCGCTGTGATGAGAGACGTTTGACAAAATCTAGTAGATTGGTTTGTTAGCGGCATGGTGATTTACTCGGCTAAAATAGAGCAAAAAAGGGTAGCACAAAAAAATGTAGCGCAAAAAATCTGCCTATCACTGAATGATAGGGTGAAAAAAATCACCATGCTAAAACGCAATTAGCATGGTGACTTAGCAGTGATATTAAACCACGGCTAGGGTATGAACGCAAAAAATTATTGAACGACTTTTGCAGGGATATCCCAAATATAGTATTTACCGCTATTGACGATGCGTAATTGCTCATCGATATACGGATTGTCTGGGTTTTTGGCCTTAAATTCCGTTAACCGTTGAATGGCGCGGTCTTTTTTGTCATCCAATAAATCCGCTTGCGCCAAACTTTGCGTAGCTTCTAGATAGCCCATTTTTTCGGCTTTTTCTAAGTATTTGGCACCTTCTTTAAAGCCGCCACCCTCAGCGAGCATTGCGCCATATAAGAAGTTGGCTTCTGCCGTGTCATTGAGCCTCACGGCACGGGCGATATAATTGCCTGCACGCACGGCATAATCAGAACCTAAATCCAGATTGCGACCCATGGCATTGAGTTTTGCTGCACGCAGTAGCACCTCATAAGAGGCATTTGGATTTTGTGCGTAGGTTTCAATCCATGCGGTCAAGGATTTGAGTCGCTCAGTGGTATTGTAGCGCTCAGTACGGCTCGAAAAAACAGGGGGATAGTGGCGTGCCATTGGGCTAGCATAGGTAATAAAATCGTCTAACACGCTGACATCTAGCTGTGTACTGTTATCCGTGGTTCGTGGAATCAAAACGGTTTTTACTGTTGAGATATTACTAAGCGTTAAAGTCGGTAGCGGGATATTGGCAAAGTTTTGCGCTGAAATATCCGTGCCTACCAATTGTACGCTGTTGGTAGATGGATACATCACGTTGGCAACCGTGGGGGCGGTCAAGACAGGCACTATCATTGAACCTGTATTTGAGGTGGCTGACGGCGGTGTCGTTTGCGGGGTAGTATCCTTCACGCTATTGACCGTATCAGCTGATTTTTCGGTTGATTTGTTGGTAGTCTTGGCTTTGGTGACCGTGGTTTTTTTAGTGGCTGTTGTCTGGGTAGCGGGTTTTGCCGTGGTGGTTTTGGTGGTGGTGGTCTTGGTCGTTGTTTTTGCGGTTGCCGTTGCAGCCATCGCTACAGTGGCATTGGTTGCCATCAAAATAGCTAAAGTATAGGCTAGGGGTTTTACCATGTGAGTCATTGAAATTTCCTTAAAAAATTGGGTGGGATAAATTGCGTAAATCAATCAGCTTATCCCATAGCAACAATGTAAAGCAATAATGTAAAAATACTATCAAAAAAAAATAAAGTTATTGTTATATTTTTACGCGAAAACAGCGCGATTAAGCAAGGTTATAGCAATAAACACGCCAGCCAACGATTGAGGCTGTCAGTCGCGCTCATTTAAACACGCTCGGTTAAGCACGCTTAGTTAAAGATTCTCAGTTAAATATGATACGCCACCGTTTTCATGCAGTTAGCCAAAAAACGCATCGTGGTTTTGATGGGTAGTGGCAATGGGCTGGCGCCTGATTCGACTGCTTTATCACGGTGATGTAATTCTTCTTTATCCATTTGGCTTAAAATCTCAGCACTGCGTTTATCTTGTGCAGGCAGCTTACCAAGATGGCTGTGCAAATGCTCGCTGACTTGGGTTTCTGTCTCTGCGACAAACCCCAAACTAAACTCATCAGAAATCAATCCCGCTACCGCACCCATGCCAAACGATAGCCCATACCAAAGCGGACTAAAAATACTGGGATGGCTACCCAATTCATTTAACCGCGTCTCACACCACACCAAGTGGTCAATCTCCTCTAGCGCAGATTGGTGCATGGCTTTTTTGACCGTTGCTTGTTTGGCGGTAAATGCTTGACCGTGATACAGTCCTTGCGCGCACACTTCGCCAGTATGATTGATACGCATGAGACCTGCGACATGACGCGCTTCTTCCACGGATAGTTTTGGCACATCGGGGCTAGAGACAGGCAAAGGACGGGTGCTAAGATTGCTGTTTGGAATAAACGAGCGAATCGCCCGATCAAAGAAGACAATATTGCGGTCTAGCTTACTGAGTGATAGGTCATTTTGTACTGGTTCAATCGACATAGGCGCTCTATTCAAAGTGTTTCCAATCGCTATTATGCGCAGAATATGGCGTTCATTCTACTCAATATCACAACTTTTGACTAGCAAATCTATGTAGCTGATGGGCGATTTGGCTATTTTATAAAAATCCCGTGACAGGCTAGGCAATCACGGGATGTTGTGTGATAACGATATATTATACGGGTGGTAATTGTGAACGGTAAGCTTCTGCAAAGTTATGACCCGTTAAGGCTTCAGTCGCTTTGACCGTGACATAGCTACCTGGGGCATCGCCATAGGTTGGGATTTCTTTACCTTGGCTATTTTGACCGACAATACGGGCATTGATTTCGTTGCCCTCAAATGGTTTGATCCAGTCATGCCATCTTGTCCACCAGGTGTCTTTAACATAGGTGGCGTCTTTGTACCATTGGTCAGCGTCCGCAGTGTAGTTATCATTAGTGTAATAACCATATTTACTACCTGGGGGGTTCATGATACCCGCAATATGACCTGATTCCCCCAACACAAATACTTTTTCACCGCCAAATACTTGCGTACCTGGATAACAGCTTTTCCATTTTGCGATATGGTCTTGCAAGGTTGCGACCATAAACACAGGGGTTTTAACTTTTGATAAGTCAATTTTCACGCCGTCAATTTCAACCCCACCCGGTTTACGCAGCAAGTTGTTGATATAGAACTCACGCAGTAGAAAATGGTGCAGCGCAGCGGTCACGTTGGTACAGTCTGAATTCCAGTATAACAAGTCAAAAGGTACAGGGCGCTCGCCTTTTAGGTAGTTTTGTACGTAGTAGTTCCAGTATAGGCTGTTCTCACGGAGTAGGCTAAATGACACGCCCATCATTCGCCCATCAAACACGCCTTTGTCAGCATTTTGCTTGTCAATCGCCGCAACGATTTTGTCATCGATAAAGACGCCGATATCACCTGGATCTGAGAAGTCAATAATAGTCGCCCAAAGTGTCGCACTGGCAATGCGGCTTTCTTGCTTGGTCGCGGCAAGATAGCCTAGCGTCAATGCGGTCAACATACCCCCAATACAGTAACCTGTGATATTGATGGTTTTTTCACCCGTGATGGCTTCAATTTGGTCCATCGCTGCAAGCACGCCGTCTTTCATGTAAGTGCTCATGCCAACATTTTTGTACTCAGGCGTCGGGTTCGCCCAAGAGATGACATAAACCGTATGACCTTCGTTGACAGCCCAATGCACAAACGAGTTGTTCTCACGTAAGTCCATGATGTAGAATTTGTTGATCCAAGGCGGCACCATCAACAACGGACGTTGTTTTACTTTTTCGGTTGAAGGGTCATACTGGATGAGCTGCATCATGTGGTTTTCAAATACCACTTTGCCTTTTGAGGTGGCGATGTTGTCACCCACCCGGAACGCACTCTGGTCAGTCATACGGATATTGAGTGTATCAGCGCTGTTACCCATGTCCTCAGCCAACTGCTTCATACCTTGAACCAAATTTTGACCCCGACTTTCGATGGTCAAACGGAGTACTTCTGGGTTGGTCATTAAGAAGTTGGTTGGGGCTACTGCATTGATCCATTGGCGGGTAAAAAAAGCCAAGCGTTGACGGGTTTTTTCATCAATGCCTTCAACGCCATCAATCGCATCCATCATCGCTTGGGTGGTTAATAAATAATACTGTTTTAGGAAGTTAAAAATAGGATTGTCTTCCCATTCTTCATCATTAAACCGTTTATCGCCTTTTTCAGGACTTGCCACTGGGTCGATTTTTTTACCGGCAAATTGTTGTAGCGTGTTTTGCCACAAGTGCATTTGGTCTTTAAACAACTGCAATTGGTCTTCAACCATCGTGCCTGGGTGATTGGTCACCATTTGACCCATTTTACGCCAGCCATCCATTAAATCCATCATGATGGAGGTATTGGTGTACTGCGGCGCTTGGTTGGCACGCATCGATTGCTGTGCAATCTGTTGGCTCAGTTTGGTCATATTGCCAAAAAATTCGCTATAGAATTCACCAACCGCAGGATTGTAAGGCGGAATACTAGAGGCCATGTGAGCAAACGGATTGGTTTTACTCAAAAAATCCAGCGGATTTTGCGGCAGATTAAAGGCGTTGGTTCCAAAGTTGTTAAAAGGATTGCTACCAAAACCAAATGCATTATTGCCAAAGGGAAAATTGGCAAATGGCGTGTAGCCAAAAGCATTGGTATTGGTATTCTCTGCGCCTTGGGTGTTGGAAGTATTGCTATTTGAAGCGCTATTTGAAGCATTGTCGCTTGAGGAATGGGCGTTCGCTCCTTGATATTGGGTGTCTTTATTGTCTGCCATGATAAGTCCCGTTATTATGATGTGCTTGATAAGAATTCGCTGTGAGTATGCACGCTTACTTAAAAATATGGTGGATTAGGCATCTGTCTAATCCACCACTTTTATAGATTCATAAGCCGCCATTCATCTATCAGGTAAAACATAAATAGCTGTTTATAAATGATACAGTCTTAAGAATGACTACGATGCATCAAACTAATTATTTTGCTGCAGGGGTTGTTTTTGCTGCAGGTTTTGCCGCTTCGCTATTTTGTGTTTGTGCTGCATCATTAGTGGTGCGGGTTGCCGCAGCAGTCACGTTAGTCGCAGCTTTGTTCATGTTTTGGGTGGTTTGTTTAACCGCTTCTGACATTTGGTTTGCCGCTTTGTGCATGTTTTCGTTCACTTTGCGGTTAAAGTCTTCTGCCGTTTTTGATGCGTTGCTAGCAGCGCTTTGCATGGCATCTTGCATGCTGGATGCATTTTGGCTATAGATTTCATTCATCGCTGACATGACTTCATTACGGATTTCGTTGCCAAGCTCAGTCAAACGCTGTGCATCTGACAACATTTTTTGACCCAATTGGTTGAGCAGCTCAGTTTGTTTTTGGTTGAAGCTTGAAGCCGCTTCTGGAGAGTCAACAGAAGAAACATTGCGAAGTTGCTCAAGACCCATCTCTGAGTAATGACGCATTGTTTCTAAAGAAAAGTCAGTCATTTTTTCCGCATTTCGTAACATCGCTTGGTTGAAGCGCGACCATGGTGCGTACATTTGACGTGAACCATCTTTCATTTTATCCATAAAATCGTTGTTCATAATTGACCTCATTAGGCTACCAGAAAAAACAAGAAGGGTATTGGACAATACCAAGTTGCGATACATTTTCTAATCAAAAATATGACTAAAATGAATGTGATAAGATTTAAGCATAGTCTATTTGCTTGATATTACAATATCATGAAAAATGGCTAAATTAAACCTTGCGAGGAGCTTAAAAGTAAAAAACAATCGCTATTTATGTTAATATTTGTAATAGTATAATCAACTAGACAGTAAGAGGCTGTAACCGATAAAAATCGGTTATATCTTACCATTTATCCTAAAAATAGTTGACAGGTTTGTTACTTTTACTTATCAGTTTCTATGGTGATTGCATGCTCAAGTGATAAAGCTAATTCAAGTTGCTCATCGGTCAATATGACATAAATTTGTTTGTCATCGTCTGAGTTGATTCGTAAAATCGGCACATCAATACGGCCATCGATATTTTTATCCGCATCCAAACTAAAACCTAAAAAATCGAGTTGTTCGACAATCATCTGACGGATAATCGCCGACTGCTCACCTATCCCTGCGGTAAAGATAAGCGCATCACAGCCTTTCATACTAACCATCAGGCTTGCGATTTCTTTGGCGGCATGCGTGGCAAAATACGCCAGTGCAAATTTGGCGCGTGGGTCATCGCTAGCGAGCAAATCACGCACGTCATTGCTAATTTCAGATAAACCAAGCAAGCCCGACTCTTTATATAGGCATTGGTTCATTTGCTCGAGCGTCCAGCCTTGCTCGACCATATATAAAATCACCCCAGAATCCAAATGACCCGGACGGGTACCCATTGGTACGCCATCTAATCCACTAAAGCCAAAGGTACTGTCTTTTGACTCGCCATTGTCGACCGCGGTGATACTACAGCCACTACCCAAATGCGCGATGATTAAGCGTTTTTTGGCAATCTTTGGGAGATAAGTTTCAAGTTTGCGCATAATCGCCTGATACGATAAACCATGAAAGCCATAACAGCGCACGCCTTGATCGCGCAGCGATTTTGGCAGCGCATAGCTAGACCAAATCTCTGGGCGATGGTAGTGAAAGGCGGTATCAAAGGCAGCGATGTGCACCAGTTTTTTATCCATGGCTTGCAGCGCGTTGACCACAGATAGAGCAGGAGGCTGATGTAGCGGACAAATCGGTGATAACTCCACCAAATGCGCCATCACTGTCTCGTTAATCACCACAGGAACATGATAGCGTTTGCCACCATGAACCACTCGGTGGATACAGACAATCTCACGCGCGGGAAAGGCCTGTTTGACACGAGTAAACAAGCTTACCGCGGTGTCTGTCAGGCTATCTTGGGGTTCCCAGTCAGACAAAGATTGTGGCATGGCGTGCCAGACTTTGTTTTTGGTTTTTAGGTTGATATTGACATCAAACAAGGGTGACCACGCAAGGGGGGATGAGTCGACTGCCTTAGCCGTGTCATACGCCGCCATTTTGATAGTCGCTGAACCCACGTTAAAGGTCACCACAATCGGGTGAGTCGAGTCAGTATGCCTCATTACAGAATCGTTCATGCTAGTAATCTCAATTAATCTCAAGTAACCTGAATTAACATCAAGCTTGTTTACGCTTTTGCGCAACGTAGGCGCCAAGGGCAATAGAATACAGGCGGTCGAGTTCGTCATCCGAACGGCTGGTCAACACAATCGGCACTTTTGAACCCATGACAATACCAGCGGCTTTGGCTTCACCCAAATAAATTAACTGTTTACCTAGCATATTGCCCGCTTCTAAGTCAGGTACCAGTAAAATATCGACATCGCCCGTGACAGGTGAGTGGATATGTTTGATATCCGCAGACTGTTGGCTAATCGCATTGTCAAATGCTAGTGGTCCATCAAGCAAGGCGCCGGTGATTTGACCACGGTCTGCCATTTTGCATAACGCCGCGGCATCAATGGTCGATTGCATTTGCGGTTTGACTTCTTCAACCGCTGCCAAGATGGCTACTTTAGGCTGCTCAATATCTAGCGCGTGCGCAAAATCAATCGCATTTTGCAAAATGTCTTTTTTGGTCAGCAAATCTGGCACCACGTTGAGTGCACAATCGGTCAAGGTCAAAAGCTTGTGATACGTGGGACTTTCCATTAACCACACGTGGCTCATACGGCGCTCGGTGCGTAGGTTTTGGGTTTTATCGACCAGAACACCCATTAACTCATCGGTATGCACCGAACCTTTGATGATAAAGTCGGCTTGCTGTTCACGAACCATTTTTGCGGCGATTTCAACCGCGTCATGGCTATGCTCAGCATCCACTAACATAAAGCCTGAAATATCTAAATTGGCGTCAGTAGCGGCTTTTTCGATTTTGTGTTTTGGACCGACCAAAATCGGGGTGATGATGTGGTGCTGATGGGCTTGGATACAAGATTGCAAAATGATATCGGTAGTAGGGTGCACCACCACGGCAGGGACAGGGGAAACAAAGCGCCCTTGTGCTAAAAGCTGCGAAAGTTTGGTTAACATCGTGTTGCCCTTATGAGTTGACATAAATAACACTGCGCACTTAGGTTTTGATTAAGCGAGCGGTAAATATTGATCTAAACAGTAGTATGAACCCATGACATGACAGCAAGATGAATCGGTTGTTATGATGGTTTTGCCGCGCCGCTTAGCTTATAGTGAATCTGACATTATATAGTGAATCCTAAATTATAACAAGCACCATTTGCCCTGAGCTTGTCTAAGGGTAACGGTCGTTATGGTTCGACAGGCCTACCACGAACGATCCTGTTCGATATAATTCAGTTTTTACTATAATAACCGTTGTTCGCCCTGAGCCTATCTCTTCAGGTATCATTTTTTATAGGTTCAATAAGCTTACCACGAACGTCCTTGTTAACTATAATTTAGTTTTCACTATATTAGCTTCTAATTTAGCTTAACCAAACCTAGACTGCGTCAACTAATCTTGGTAATACCGGCACCGATAATTTTACTGATGCCCCCTGTTTGCGGCACTACTTGGATTTGACTGCTGATTCTATCTTTCAGCGCCTGAATATGGGAAATCACGCCAATTAGCTTGCCCGATTGCTGTAGGTTGGTTAGGGTGTCGAGCGCTACATCGAGTGCTTCTTCATCGAGCGTACCAAAGCCTTCATCCAAAAACAGCGAATCTACTTGCATGCGGTGACTGGCCATATTTGACAGTCCCAATGCAAGCGACAAGCTGATAATAAAACTCTCACCGCCTGATAGATTTTTACTGGTGCGGATTTGCCCGCCTTGGTAATTGTCCATCACGTTGAGCATCAAGGGCTGCTCGCTATCAGCTATCAGCAAATAACGGTCGCTCATTTTTTTGAGCTGCTCATTGGCATGGGCAACCATGATATTAAAGGTCAAGCCTTGGGCAAAGTTACGGAATTTTTTGCCATCGCTTGAACCAATCAACTGATGCAATACCTTCCATTCTTCGGTATGGTTGCGCTGTTGGTTGATGGCATCTAATAGTTGCTGTTGGTTTTGTTTAAGGGCTTCATTGGCTGCTAGCTGCTGTTCAACGGCGCCCAATTGTTTTTGCTGCTCGCTAAATTGCTGTTGCAATTGCCCAAGCGCATCGAGCAATTGCTCAACTGATAGCGCAGTTTGGGGATGATCAAGTAACTGCTGCTGTATGCGTTTGGCTTCAGACAGTAGGTTATGATTGCGCTGCTGGCTATCATGGAGTTGACTGGCAAGCTGTTGTAAGCGTTCCCGCTCGGTATCGACCAACACCGCAGCGCGATAATCGGCGTCATCCACAAAACCCAATGTCGCAAAACGCTGCTGAATATCGGCTTGTAGCGTTTGCTGGGCAATTTTTAGTTGGGTGGTGCTAGTGGTCAAAGATGCAATCTGTTGTTGCAAAATCTGCAGCTGACTTAGCTGCTCATGAAAGGCGGTTTGGCTGGCTTGATAATCCTGCAAAGCCTGATTTTTTGCTTGGATTAACGCGTGAGAGACGATGTCTACCGCTTGTTCGCCAAACAAGGCGTATCGCTGCGCCTGTAGCTCGCTAATCTCTCGCGCCAATGCTTGCTGTCGCTGACGGGCTTGGTGTTGATTTTGGGTTAAATGTTGCTGATCTGCCACCAATCGGGTGAGCGTTTGCTCAATACCTGTGATGGTGTCATTGATATGGCTAAGCTTAGTTTCTAATCCTTGATAGCGCTGTAAAAGTTGCGCAAGGGTATCGATATGCTGATTTAATTGGGCATTCACATCCTGTGTGGTAGCAAAGCTAAAAGTGCGTTCGCGCGTTGCAAAAGGCATCAGTAACTTGTCAATGCGCTGTATTACTTGATGTTGCTTATCGGCGATAACCAATTGCTGGGCATCAATATCGCGGATTCTGTCTTGGCGATGTTGCTGCTGATTGTGTAGCAAGGTGTGTTGCTGCAAAACCTCATGGTATTGCTCGCTCAGTTTTGCTAATAGCTGCTGGGTTTGCTGCTGCTCGGATTGTACGGCTTCGATTTGCGTCAGTGAATCTTGCAGTGCTGCCAAAGACTGCTGATTGTTGGTTTGTTCAGCCTTAATTATCGTCGCCAATCTTTGAAGGGCTTGGTGGTCTATATCGTCATCGGTGCTGGGGGCTGCAACGGGCGGTAATGCTTCAATTGCCTGTTGTACAGGCTGAGCATGTATAAGGTGTTGGCTGGCAAGCTGTAATTGATTTAATAAGCGTTGGTTGTGTGCCTGTAGGTGCTGCAAATGCTCATTGCGCTGTTGCTGGCTATTAGTGAGTGCATGTTCTTTAAGCAGTAACTGCTGTAATTGGCGATTGATGTTATCAAGCCGTTGTTTGGCAATCGCTAATTGTTGCTCTGTATCATCGGGCGTGTAGGGCTGATGGGTGGCGAAAGGATGCGCGGTTGAGCCACACAGCGGGCAAGGTTCGCCGTGGCGTAATCTATCGCGCTCCTCGGTCAAATCTTGAATTTTTGCCAATAAAATCAAGTTGCGATTTAACAATTCGGCAGTCTGCTCGGCGGCTTGTTGCTGCTGCTCGCTAGTTAGTCGTTGGCTAGCAATCTGAGCCAATTGAGTTTGACCATCGGCTAACTGCTGCACAAATTGCTGATAGTGTTGTAGGTTGGTTTGCCAAGTCTGCACATCGCTTTGCATGGCGGCAAGCTGCTGGTCGGTTTGCCAATAAATTTCAACCTGCTGTCGCAATGCTGCTGCCGACTGCCCTTGTGTCAGATGATGTAAGTGACTGGTTTGGCTCTCTAAGTTTTGTCGATGCTCAGAAATTTGTGATTGCAACTGCGTGAGCTGTGATTGCAGAGCGCTGGCTTGCTGCTCATTGTGCTGAAAATCACCTTGTAACTGCTGCTGCTGGCTGACTAAAACCTGCAATTGTTCACTGAGTGTTTGGCTAGTTTCTTGTAGCTGGGTGAGGGAGGCCAATGTTTGAGGCAAGGTTGTTGCATGGGGGATTTGCTGCTGCGCTTGGATGAACTGCTCACGCTGTGTTTGCTGGCTAACAAGCTGCTGCTGCTGACTATCAATGCTTTGGGCATTATGCGCCAATTGCTCACTAAGCTGTGACAACTGCTGCGCAATTTCTTGGGCGTACTGATTTTTTTGCCCAAGGGTAGTGTCAAGCTTGCGCACTTGGTTTAATAACGGTTGGGCTTGTTGCCAGTCGTTTTCGGTTTGCTGGGCTTGTGCTTGACGCTCATCTTGGTTTTTTTGAGCAAGTTGGTAATTGCGTTCGGCGGTGGGTAGTTGGTGTTGGTAACCCGCAAGCTCACTGAGCTGTGCAGTCAATAAATCGCGCTGATAATCAAGTTTTTTAATATCACCCGACACTTCAAGGGCTTTTAGTGCGCGCTGTAGTCGGGTTTTTTGTGGGGCAAATTGGCTTTCTTGCTCGGCAAGGTCGCGTGCTTCATGCTCAAGCTTATGGATTTGGTGCGTGTATGCGTCAAGGTTTTGTCGCCATAGCTTATCAGACTCGATTTTAGTCATGGCGGTTTTGGTTTCATTGACGATGTCAATTAGGGCGTTTTTTTGTGAGGTTAGGCTTTGTACTTCTTCATCAGATAACACCGTCATGCCTGATAAGCGATCGGTGAGGGTCTTAAGTTCAGCGTCTGATTGGGTTTTAAACTCGTGTACTTTTTTTGAGATATCGCCATAGATTTCGGTGCCGGTGATTTCTTCGAGCAGATTGGAGCGCTCATCGCTATTGGCTTGCAAAAAAGCGGCAAAACTGCCTTGCGCCAGTAGCATGGCACGGGTAAAACGGTCAAAATCCATGCCGGTGAATTCAGCGACCAGTTTTCTAGTTTTTCTGGTTTGGGTTTCAAGCGGTGGTAAATCTGCAGCATCATCGGTAAAAGGGGCGATTTCGTGCGTCGGCGATTGCAAGTTGCCTTCGGGGTTTTTTCTGGCGCGCTTTTGTAGCCAAGTACAGCGATAACTGCCACTTTTGGTGGCAAAAATCACTTCGCTTAGACATTCGCCGGTATGGCGTGACATGAGGTCATTTTTGCTTTGGGTAATCTCGCCCAAGCGTGGCGTCGCTCCGTATAAGGCAAGACAAATGGCATCTAAAATGGTGCTTTTACCCGCACCTGTCGAGCCTGTGATGGCAAAAATACCTTCATCGGCATACGCGGCATGACGAAAGTCAATTTCCCATTCGCCTTGCAATGAATTAAGGTTTTGAAAGCGTAGCTTTAAGATTCTCATTGCTGCCCCCCTTGCAAGCTTTCAAGCACTTCAGTATATCTTGACCATAGCATGGGTTTTTGCTCTTCTAGCACTTGATGGGCAATTAGACAGCGTTCAAACACTTGTGTCGGGTTTAACTCTTCAAGTGACTCATCCATGCGCTGGCTTTGCATCACCTGATCGCGTTTTTGCTGATTTTTGATGCGTAGTACTTCAAGCCTAGAGTCTTTAACCAGTTCTGCAATTTTTTCTGATAAATCACCCACGACTTCTTGCCCGTCATACACCACTTCAAGCCAAACCGATTGTTGGGATTTTTTTAGGCTGTGTAAGCTAGTTTTGATGGTTTGCCAATCGCCTTTGAGCGTTTGTATGGGTTGGAACACAGGAACAGGCAGTGATTGCAGGAGGGTAGTATCGCTAAGCTTGGCTATATTGTAAGGCTGTCCAATAACTTGTCCATTAGGTTGCCCACTTAGATGAGCACTGGGTGTATCATACTGTGCTTTATAGCTCGCTTGTGCGTCAATAGCTACTTCAATCTCAGCCTCTGCATTTATCGCGCCAAGCATGGATGATTCAGGCAACTCTGTCTCAGCAAATAAATCCATCGACGTATGGCTCACCCTTTTGCGTTTGTTGACAGGGGTTGGCGCAGAGACAAGCGGTTTTTTTTGAATGGTTAAAGTCTGTAATGGCTGAGACAGTAAGTCAGGGTTGGCATCAAATCGCAGCAAATGCACTTGTTTTTGCTGGCGACTTTCACCAAAACCCATGGCAATGGGTGAGCCAGCGTAACGGATGTGTGGTTGTCCGCCAACCACTTGCGGGATATGTAAATGCCCAAGCGCCACATAGTCAATCTGTGGGTGAAAAATCTCGGCACCGATACTACCGAGTGAGCCGACATACAAATCACGCACCCCATCGCCTTCCATCGTTTGCCCGCCCACAGTAAATAAATGCCCCGTTGCCACAATCGGAATGGTACGCTTATATTTGGCTTTGAGCTGCGCTTGTTGCGCAATCGCAATATCGGCAATCTGTGCATAATGGGCTTTGATGCCTTGGGCAAGTTTTCGTTCTTTATCATCCAATCGTTCGCCATGCCCGACGGTTCGCACATCACGGTCACGCAAGTAGGGCACTGCCATGACAATGAGCTCAGGTTGCCCTGCTTTATCTGATAACGTAATCACTTCATCAGTCGGCGTATCTGTCATACTACCGATGATATGGATGTTAAAGGCTTTGAGTAGCTGTTTGGGTGCCTCCAAAAAACTGGCTGAATCATGGTTGCCCGCTACGATAATCACATGGCGGCAATCGGTATGGCAAACTTGACTTAAAAAATCATAATATAAATTTTGCGCTTGGTTGCTGGGTGCGGTGGTATCAAAAATATCCCCTGCAATCAATAGCACATCGACTTTTTGCTCACGCAGCGTCTGTAACTGCCAGTCTAAAAACTGCTTAAATTCATCGTAGCGTGGCTTACCATAAAGCCTACGCCCCAAATGCCAATCTGATGTATGTAATAAAGTGAGCATAAAAAATTATGCCTCTGTGGCGGGCTTCGCTGAAGTCATGGACTCAGAATCTGCGATGGCTGGCGCAGACGCCAATTCGCTATCGTGTAACCCTTGGGCAAACAAGCGACCCAATAGATTAACATCATCGACCCGCGCATAGTTGAGACGGGTGACAAACGCCAAGCGGCGATGCGGACCGGCTTCATTGAGCGGCACTAACGACACATTGTCAGTTTGCTGGCGCACTTGCCCAGCTGCCATTTGCGGGACTAGCGTGGTGCCCATACCGCTGATAGCCATTTGAATTAACGTATGCAGGCTTGCTTCACTAAAGGCGTGTTTGACGCGGCTTTTATCCAGATGACATACCGATAGCGCATGATCGGTCAAACAATGTCCTTCGCCTAGCAGCATCAAGTTACTGTTGGCTAACTCATCGGCATTGATGCTAGGTAAGTTGGCATGTTTACTGTCTTTAGCAAATACCGCCAAAAACGTCTCTGACCAAAACTCAAATGATAACAAGCCGTCAGTATTGTAAGGCAGCGCAATAATGGCGGTATCAATCGCGCCATAACGGACTTTTTCAAGCAGTCGCTCAGTTTGTTCTTCTACCACATTGAGCTGAAACTGTGGGAATTGTTGGCGCAGTAGCGGCAATACCTTGGGCAGCAAAAACGGCGCAATGGTTGGGATGATACCAATCGTCATCGGATAGGCGAGTGGGGTTTGGTGCGTCTGGGCGCGAGTTACCAAATCATTGACTTCGGCAAATATCCGCGTGGCTCGCTCAAGAATTTCCTCCCCAATCGGGGTGATTAGCACTTGTTTGTTGTTACGCTCAAAAATTTGGGTATCAAGCTGCTTTTCCAGCTCTGCAATCCCCAAGCTTAAAGCAGATTGTGAGATATTACACTCTTCTGCTGCCCGTTTAAAATGCTTGTATTTGGCAACTGCCAATGCAAATTCTAATTGTCGTAATGTAATCATGGTTTGAATTTTAACCTTTAAAATAGCGTAAAATCTTCGCTAACGCGTTTTAGTTAAAGATAAATAAAAAGATAAAAAGGTAAAAAAACTGACGGCTACCCTAGCAAACAACACGCAAAAGATGCATGCTAAAAACTTCAATCAACCGAATCATTTCAAATTTAGTTTACCATTTTTGTGTGCTTTTACGAGTGGAATCTTTTTTAATCTATCATTAATTTGGTTTTGGTATTGAATTCATTATCGAGTCTTTCAAAATAATTACAAGATAGCCTAAAGATTGAAACTACAAGGCAAAAACCTCAAGGTTAATTTAAAAATTTAATCAATCAATTAAAAACTTTAAACTAGACTGAATCTTAAATTGTACTAAGATAGACCCATCGATAACAACGTTTGGTGTGTAAAAAATAACAACCGACTATAGCCTAACAAGCTAGAAGCCTAAAAAGCTAGGTTGCCAATGACATCAAATTTGTGTTATCAATATAGCACTCACTGATTTGGCTTTGTCAATTGGTGATGTTGCTAAATTTTTAACCACAACAATAGCTTATATAAGGAAAAATCCATGGCTGCAATTATCAACCAAACCATTCCAGAATTCAAAACCCAAGCATATGTGAATGGTGAATTCAAAGAAATCTCATCAGATGACGTTAAAGGCAAATGGGCAGTGTTTTTCTTCTACCCACATGACTTTACTTTTGTTTGCCCAACTGAACTTGAAGACATGGCAGACCATTACGAAGAAATCAAAGCATTAGGCGCGGAAGTTTATGCGGTATCGACAGACACCCATTTTGTACACAAAGCATGGGCAGATGCGTCACCTGCAATCGCTAAAGTAAAATACCCAATGCTTGGCGATGGTACTGGTAAAATCACTCGCGGCTTTAACGTGATGATTGAAGAAGACAACGCTGCGCTTCGTGGTACTTTCTTGGTAGACCCAGACGGTAAAATCAAAGTGGCAGAAATTCATGACTTAGGTATCGGTCGTTCTGCCAAAGACTTAATCCGTAAAATCGAAGCGGCTCAATACGTGCGTGACAACGACGGTGAAGTATGTCCAGCGGCCTGGGAAAAAGGTAAAGAAACCTTAAAACCAAGCCTAGATTTAGTAGGTAAAATCTAATCTTGATGGTCTAATGTTTTATTGACTGACAATTAGATAAAGTTAAAAACCTCAAATTGAAAGATTTGGGGTTTTTTTATTCAACTACTGTTGTTAACAATGATAAAATCAGCTTCTTTGAAGTTTGAGAAAATAACCATGGATAGCGCACAAACCACCCACCAAACTGGCAGTCAGACCACAAGTAGCCATCACGCCTTGCTGTGGGCAGGGGCAGCCGTGTCAATCGCTGAGATTTTGACGGGCACCTACCTTGCGCCATTGGGGTGGGAGCGTGGCTTGTTAGCCATCGTCATTGGGCATATGATAGGCGGGGTGCTATTTTTTCTAGTCGGCTATATTGGGGCAACCCAACGCAAAAGTGCCATGGAAACGGTGAAGGGTAGTTTTGGTTTTCAAGGTGGGATGCTTTTTGCTTTGCTAAATCTTGTGCAATTGGTCGGTTGGACAGCCATCATGATTTATGATGGGGCATTGGCGGTCAATGGGATTTGGGCTATCGGACAAGCGGCCTGGTGTGGCGTGATTGGCGCGCTGATTGTGCTGTGGCTGTGGATGGGCAACCGCTTCTTTGGCAAAATCAATGCGTTGGCGGTAGCTGGGTTATTTATGTTAACGCTTATTTTGTCGTTTAAATTATTTAAGTTAGGCGCTGGGGATGTGGCAGCGACAAAAGACGTGGCAGCAGCGATGAGCTTTGGGGCAGCGGTGGAGCTCGCGGTCATTATGCCATTATCATGGTTGCCACTGGTGAGTGATTATACTCGCCATGCGCAAAAACCTTTGCAAGCGACGCTCGTGAGCACCGTGAGCTATGGGGTGATGAGTGCGTGGATGTATGCGATTGGACTGGGCATGGCGTTGTATACCCAAACGTCGGATTTTGCCCAAATGCTATTACAGCTTGGATTGGGCGTGACTGGGTTATTGTTGATTGTGCTCGCGACGGTGACAACCACGTTTTTGGATGCGTACTCGGCAGGCGTGTCGGGTGTGTCGCTGTGGCAAAAACTCCCAGAAAAAGGCTTGGCAATTGGCATTACCCTCATCTGTACCATCGCAGCGATGCTGTTTCCCATGGATGATATCACTGAATTTTTATACTTTTTAGGCTCAGTGTTTGCGCCAATGGCAGCCATTCAAATTGTGGACTTTTTTATTTTAAAAAATACCGGTATCAAACAGCGTTTTAATGTCAAAAATTTGATTGTCTGGGCGATTGGTTTTTGCTTGTACCGTTATTGGCTTGCCCATCCACTCGATATCGGCAATACCTTGCCGGTGATTATGGTAACGATGCTGTTATGCTTCTTGGTTAATATATCCACAAAAAAATAATGCCGTCAGCCACACTTAAACCAATTTTTTTACAGTCCAATTTTCTTAAAGTAGGGTTAATTGGTTGATTTAAGCCTTACACTCGCTATCAATAGCAAAAGCCCTGTCACAACGAACAGGGCTTTAATCAATAAAATCGAACTTAGCTTAGAGCTTATTTATGTTTATTGTCTTCTAAGATTTTGTAGATTTCATCTTTTAATTGCAGTTTTTGTTTTTTTAATGCTTCAATTTCGTCGTCACGGCTGCCTGCTGCAACAGGATCTTTTTCTAGGTTAATGATTTGAGCATCTAATTCGTTGTGTTTATCAAATAATTTTTCAAAGTGTTTATCAGAAGTTTTTAGTTTGCTAATAAGTTCGCGATGTTCTGGAAACATAGTCCTTTCCTTTTTTTGGTTGTATGTGAAAAATAATGCAAAGGGGTCAATACATAAGACAAATTTGATTGAGTTGGTATATTGCATTTGTCTTATTAGCATTGTAACGAAAAATTGTAGGGTTGACTATACGCTAATCGTTAACAATTGGTGATAGGGAAAAAGCCACACTATCAATGGATTGAAGTAATTTATGTATTAATACCCCACTCTCAACTTGAAATAAGCAAATCAAACTGAAGAGGCGGGTTACCAAGTTTTTTGTTGAGTACAAAGCACAGATTGTGTGAAAGAATCTTACGAATCAATCGATGAGACAAATGCCATAAATCTCTTGCTCGTACCCTTTGTATATTAAATCGTTCTGATAGCTGACCAATGACTGTTTCAACGATACGGCGGGCTTTCATCAGCCGTCTTACCACAGGTTTGGGTCTATCCTCTTTCATATTAGCTCTGAGTGGCGTTTGTAAATCCACGCCTTGAGCGTCGTAGTACGATGTCAGACTAGGGCTGATATACCCTTTATCAGCGCCAAGTAGCCCATGAATATGAGTGGTGATTTCTGGGGCAACCGCTCTTTCATCAACATTGGCAGGAGCAAAGGTAAAGCCTTTAATCATGCCCGATAAGTTAACAAGCAAATGTCCCTCAAAGCCATAGTATCTCTCTTGCTTAGCCGCACAGTAGCTAAAAGCCGCTAAGTCTTGATAGTTTTTATGCCGATAAGCGCGTCCATAATGACAGACGGGTATCGGAAAGCCATCCATAAAATGGATGTTGTCACGGCCCTCAAGTTCACTGACTTTATCTTGTATCTGCTGTTTGACTTGCCACAGATTGGCGCAGTGCTTTGCGAAGTTAGGGTATGAGCCGATGGCTGGAAACCAGTCTTGCCAATGCTGGGTAAAGTATTGCCAAATTTGTTTGTCTTGATCTAGGTGTAAAAATTCACCGACCATCTCCATGCAAATAACCTCAGGATCACTTAGCTTTGGCGCGTAACCTGCACTTCGCAAGGGTTTGGTGACGACTATTTTGTAATATTGCTCTACCATTAAATAGATATTTATGATAAATTCGTCTATGGGCATCTCACAACTCCATTGTATTCTTGGTCGAAAACAATAGATTAGTGAGGTGCTCTTCTTTTTTCAATCACTTTCGAAGTTGAGAGTGGGGTATTAAATGATCGTAATTAATTTTAACCTGCCATTCATAAAAGGAATTTATTATGGTAATAATCAGCCATAAAAAAAACACAGTTAATAATCTTCGTCATTCAAAAGAGTTGTTATTACTTTGTAGCAGTATGCTACTAATAGCTTGTAGCTCAGCACCTGCGCGTACAGGAACAGTGACTAGTGTAAGCGGTGATAATCGCGCCCCTACGACCGCTACCATCAAAGCTAATAGTCAGGTCGCCAAACAATTAAACCTTAACGATCAGCAAGATTTCACAGACGCGCGTCGCGGACTTATCGCCAGTCCTAAAGATTTGAAAATCCCATCCTCTAAAGACGCCTCGAAGAACGTCTGGAATATGAGTGCTTATGATTTTATAGAAGGTGAGGCTCCTGCTACAGTCAATCCTAGCCTGTGGCGACAAGCTCAGCTCAATAATATTCAAGGACTATTCGAGGTAACACCAGGTATTTATCAAGTTCGCGGTTTTGATTTATCTAACATGACGTTAATCAAAGGCGATAGTGGCTGGATTATTATTGATACGATGACCTCAAAAGAAACCGCGCGCTATGCTTATGACTTCGCTATGCAGCATCTAGCTAAGCGCTATCCGAATACAACCAACGTCAGTGCTATTTTATTTACGCATAGTCATGTTGATCACTTCGGCGGAGTATTAGGCATTGTTAGTCAGCAAGATATTGAGCGTAAGAAAATTCCAATTATTGCACCTGCTGGGTTTATAGAAGAAGCGACCAGCGAAAATATCATTGCTGGTAATGCTATGCTACGCCGCGCCGTTTACATGTACGGCAAAGACTTGGCGCGTGATGAATTCGGTCATATCGATACTGGCTTAGGAAAGAGCCCAGCTTTTGGAGAGGTCAGTATTACCAAGCCTACGGTATTAATTGATCGCACTCCTACTAAACTAAATATAGATGGCGTCAAGTTCGAGTTTCAGTACACGCCTGAGTCAGAAGCTCCAGCAGAACTAACCTTCTATCTACCAGAATACAAGGCTTTTGGCGGTGCAGAATTGGTGTCACGAAATATGCATAATCTGTATACGCTACGCGGTGCAAAGGTACGTGATGCTTTGAAATGGAGCGGTTATATAGAAGAGGCGCGTAATATATTTGGTGATGCCGATATCTATTTCGGTAGTCATCATTGGCCTATGTGGGGGCAAGACAATATTCAGAAATTCTTAAAGCAACAGCGCGATACTTATAAATTTATTCACGATCAGAGCGTGCGCCGTATGAATAAAGGTATGACACCAGGCGAGATCGCTGAAGATATTACTTTGCCTACTAGTTTGTCGCAGGAATTCTATAATCGCGAGTATTATGGCACAGTAAAACATAATGCACGTGCTGTCTACCAAGGTTATTTAGGATGGTACGATGGTAATCCTGCCCATTTAGATCCGTTACCTGATCCACAACGTGCTACCGCTTACGTCGATCTAGCTGGTGGTAGTAATAATGTATTATTAAAAGCGCAAAAAGCCTTTGATGAGGGTAACTATCGCTGGGCCGCTGAGCTATTGAATCATTTGGTATCGGTTGAACCCAAAAACATAGTAGCGCGCGAGCTGCTAGCGCGTAGCTATGATCAATTAGGCTATCAAGCGGAATCAGGACCGTGGCGTGATGTTTATTTGACCGGTGCTTTAGAGTTACGTCAAGGAACATCCAACACCAGCGTGAATCTTGCCGCTACTAAAGACCTATTATTACAAACGCCAGTCTCTAACTTTTTCGATACTTTAGCTGTGCGTTTAAAATCAGAAGATGCAGCTAATAAAGACACTAAGATAGTGATTAATTTTACGGATCTAAATGAAAGCCATCTCTTATGGATTGAGAACTCAGTGCTCCATCATCGTTTAGTTGATGATTCTAAGCCAGTAGAAGAGAAGGTTAATGCTACGTTGAATTTACCTCATGCTATGTTTGTCGATTTATTAGTAGGTGAAACAGATTTTAAAGGTATGTTGTTATCTAAAGAGTCTAAGGTTGACGGTAATCCACTTGGCTTGATAGGCTTCTTTAGATTGTTTGAGAAGCCTAATTCTTCATTTGGTATAGTGTTGCCAGATGAGTAAGGCAGCTTGTTTTCGACTATAACTATTAAGGCCTTGCTAACAGCAAGGCCTTAATAGTTATATATATTTTATTATCTCATTGCTTGGGTGAACTATCCATTTCTTGTAGTCGTTGAAAGACGGTGTCTGAAAATGGTTTGAAGTAATTCCATGACTTATATTTTTGATTGTACTGACCACCGCCTTCGTTACGCCATTGCTTTAGTATCTCAATGACATCATGGTTGTAGGTCACACACTTGATAGACATCATGCCTGAATTAAAGACCCTGACATCTACCCAAGCATGGTTGACGGTAAAGCGATAGATGGTATAGCCTTTATCAAAGCTTCCGTTGCTATTCTCATCAGTACTGCTCTGGCAATTATAAAGAGGCTCAGGTGATGGTGTAGGGGCTATTGTTAATGATTTCGGTGCTGGAAATATCCACTGCTTATTACTGACACAGTCTAGAATATAATCTTTGGCTTCCTCACTTGGCAACTCAATACCTTGTGTGAGGATTTCTCTCAAATCGATCTCAACGGTCTTAATACCTAATTGCTTAATAAAATCTGCTTTATCAGTATCGATGAAAGAAGTCACAGCAACTTCAATAAACATCATTTCTCCGTCAACCGTTGCGACTATATCAGGTCGAATACAGCCAACAGCTTGCTCTTCGATTAGTTGATCAAACTCCCAAGTTTTATCTTCACTATTTTCGTCATCAGGTAGTGATGGTAGTGTTAAATATTTCTCTTCCATAATGACTTGCTTAGCAAACTTGTGTAGGATACTTTCAGGGTGAATCGTGCAGCTTTCTTTATTACTTAGATGCGAGAAGTGATGCTCATTTTTCTCACCTTTACGAGCCACCACAGGTTCCGCGCATTCAAAGCAAAAACACATACAAGCCAGCCCTCGCTCGACTTGCTTAACATTGACGATTTGCTTCTGCTCATTAACAGCAATTGACATAGACATAGTTACCATCCTTTTGTTAGTTGGTTAGGAGTGAGGTAACTATGCGATAAAATTTGATCTTGAAATAGGCTGCTATAGGGATGTTAATAGGGGTTTAATCGGTGCAATTATATGGAAAACAATCACTTAGTAGTATTCAATGAACTGCATGATCAGCTGATGAATTATCCCCGTGATACGCTTTGGGATACGTATTTAAAGATTATCGTCAGCGAGCAGCTAAGAAAAATTGAGTATTCGGAGTATTAATATTTTGTTATATAAAATAATAAACGTTTTGTTTCTTAAAACATAGCTATCAACTTTCTTACATTGTCAAAGCCTGCAAAAATCACAATAATAAGGTTAACACAATGACTTACCCAATGACTAGAAGGAAAATGCCATGTTAGATCAAGGTTTATTAGATGCAGTAAAAACTTATAGCGAACGTATGACTCGCCCGATTGAGTTTGTGTTGGGTGAGGGTGAACATGAACAGCGCGCTGAACTGGTGGATTTTTTGACCCAAATTGCAGGCACTACTGACAAGATTCGTTTGAGTCAACAATTCGATGCCAATCTATCACCGATGAGTTTTAAAATCCGTAGCCAAGACAAAGATACGGGTATCATTTTTAGTGGTATTCCAGGTGGTCACGAGTTTACCTCATTGATTTTGGCGATTTTACAATCAGGTGGTAGTGAAATCAAACTTGACCCAGGTATTCAAAATATCATCAAGTCAATTAAACAGCCGCTAAAATTTGAAACTTTCGTCTCATTATCTTGCCACAACTGTCCAGACGTGGTGCAAGCGCTGAACCAATTTGCGTTACTCAATGACAACATCAGCAATGAAATGATTGATGGTGGTGTGTTCCAAGACATGATTAACGAGCGCAATATCCAAGGCGTACCTGCGGTATATTTAAATGGCAAACCTTTTGCCAATGGTAAAATTGACACTGCCAAACTCATTGAGAAACTGCAACAGCAATATCCAGATTTGATGAGTGCTGCAGCAGCAGCCGAACAGCTTGAGCAGCAAGATGTGACCATCATCGGTGGCGGACCTGCGGGCGTGGCGGCAGCCATTTATGTGGCACGTAAAGGCTTAAAAGTGACCATGGTGGCTGATCGTATCGGTGGGCAAGTGAAAGATACCCAAGATATCGAAAACTTGATTTCAATCCCATTGACCAATGGTAATGAATTATCTGCCAATTTTGTCAAACATATCACCGCTTATAGTATCACGGTCAAAGAAATGGTAAGCGTGACATCCATCACCGAAAATTCTGCACAAATGAATGAGCAAGGCGAGGATAAGCTAACCTACCAAATTACGCTTAATACCGGTGAAAGTTTTAGTACTCGTGCGATTATCGTAGCGACAGGTGCAAAATGGCGTAAGCTTAATATCAAAGGTGAAGACGAAAATATCGGTAGTGGCGTTGCGTATTGTCCGCACTGTGATGGTCCGTTCTTTAAAGGCAAAGACGTGGCAGTTGTGGGCGGCGGTAACTCAGGGATTGAAGCGGCAATTGACTTGGCAGGCATTGTCAAACACGTGACAGTGTTAGAATTTGCTGACACGCTCAAAGCAGACCAAGTATTGATTAATAAAGCCAAAGAGCGCGATAATATCGATATCATGACAAGTGTAGCGAGCCAAGAGGTTAAAGCAACTGATGGTAAAGTCAGTTCGCTAATTTACCAAGACCGTACCACCGGTGAAAACAAAGAATTGCCATTATCTGCTATCTTTGTGCAAATCGGACTGGTGCCAAACTCGGAAGTGGTCAAAGATTTGGTACAGGTGACCAAATTTGGTGAAATTGAAATCAATGAGAAATGCCAAACCAACAAACCCGGAATTTTTGCCTGTGGTGATGTCACTACCGTGCCATTTAAGCAAATTAATATTGCGATGGGCGAAGGTAGTAAAGCGGCACTCAGTGCGTTTGAATACCTCATGTTGCAATAATTTTTTAGTTATTTTTCAAAAAAAGCCAAACGTCATAGTTTGGCTTTTTTTTTGGCGGCTAATTTTTTTTGGCGAGTAACTTTTTTTGGCGGGCAATATGGTGTTGCCTTGTCAGTCTATATTGGTGAGGTAGGCATACCAGCCAAAATCCGCTACAATAACTTGCAAACTATTAATAGCGATTTAAATAATAGCGATTTAAAGGAATAAATCATGACAACAGCAAATACTTCATCCATCAAGCAGGTGACGGTAGCCGGCGGCGGCGTACTGGGTTCTCAAATCGCCATGCAAAATGCCTTTTTTGGCTTTAACGTCACAATCTTTGATAAAGAACCCGAAAAGGTCAAAGAGCGCATCGCAAAACTCATGCCCATCTACGCCAAATTCTATGACAAAAGCCCAGCCCAAGCCCAAGTAATCACCCATGCGATTCGCTATGTGACTGACTTAGGCGAAGCGGTGGCACAGGCTGATTTGGTCATCGAAGCCTTACCAGAAGTCCTCGATATCAAAAATGAATTTTATAAGGCCCTGGCAAAGGTAGCCCCAAGTCACACGATTTTTGCCAGTAACAGCTCAACGTTGATTCCTAGCCAAATGGTCGAAGCCACAGGTCGTCCCGATAAATTTTTGGCGTTACACTTTGCCAACCGTATCTGGGTGAACAACACCGCAGAAGTCATGGGCTCAGCGCATACCGACCCGGCGGTATTTGACAGCATTGTTGCTTATGCCAAAGCCATCGGCATGGTGGCGTTACCACTCAATAAAGAACAGCCTGGCTATATCTTAAATACCCTATTGGTGCCTTTCTTAAATGCCGGTATGCACTTGTATGCCAATGACATTGCCGATCCCCACACAGTCGATAAAACTTGGATGATTGGCACAGGTGCACCGATGGGACCGTTTGCCATGATGGATATCGTAGGGGTTAATACCATTGTTAATATCAGCCAGCAAAAAGCCAAAACAGGCTCAAAAACTGCCGAGCGATTTATCCAAAAACTGCAAACCGAACTGATCGATAAAGGTCGCACAGGGTTTGAAGTGGGGAAGGGTTTTTATGATTATCCAAACCCGGCTTATAAAGACCCTGATTTTTTAAAATAAGCGTCAAAAAAGTTTAAAAGTCAGTATTTGAAAGTCAGTAGATGACAAAAGCCCATTGACCTAACATGGGCTTGGTTTTTTATCTTTTATTGCGGCAGCACCCACGGCTAGCACTTGCCAAAGCCAACAATTTACCCCAAAATGATAAAAAATTGTTGCCAAAAATCCCCGATGAAGCCGACCACCGCCCAACAAGTCAACACCTTATTATATTATTTGCAGACCAAACAGACACCGCCGTTTGAGATACTGTTTTGGGAAAACTTGCAAAAGATTGACTTTGATTATTCAGCCAACAGCCTACAACAACTCAGTCGGTTTTTTGCAGCAATGGCAAAACGCCACATTCAATTGCCACAATTATTGGCAAACCAAAGCGGGCAAGCACTTATAGTAGCGCTCGCCGCTTATATTGCAGACTATTTAGCCAAAACCACCGGGCAACCGATTGCTTGGTATGACTATGACAGGATGTCAGCGCAACTGGCACGGCAAAATAAGTACCCCACCCACTCACAGTTACCTGCCAATTTTTACAGCTCACTCACCGCGCGCATCGGGCACAAAGTCTATTGCCAACCGCTTAAGCTATTACCAGATTTGCTGCAGGGTAAGGATGTGTTGCCACAGTTTATTGCCCAGATGACGCAGACCCTCTATCAGCAATCGCAAGTCAACTTATTGCAATCGCCTGAGGCGGTGTGTCAGGGCTACTTGGCAAAAGTGAAAACAGGCAAACTACAGGATGCCGCTATCGCATTTTCTACCTATCTGGCAGCGGTGAATTTTGATCATAGCCGTGATAGTTTGGTGCAAATTGATGAGGCGTTATCGGCTATTCAGCAGGCGTTTGGGTTTACGCAAGCGGATTATCTGGACTTTTTGCAAGATGCCTCACATCAAGCATTTTGCTATTTGCTGGGGTTTTATATTGGCGTGACCAGCAGTCGCTTGGCAAATGCGCCCGTGCGCTGGGTATCTTTTGCGCAGATGTATGATAGCTTGGGCGAGGCGTTTGCTGAATGCCTTGAGCATAGTTTTGTACTGCTGTTTGAGGACTGCTATCGCACGCCGATGCTGGTAGTGACCAATCGGTTATTTGGACTTGCTAGCAATTTTCCGACCACCGCTGCTGAGTTTGCGGATATTGTGCAGCGGCAAAATGCAGGTCACCTAGCGGTTTATCCTTATCAAGACGCTGTGAGCGCTACCGCTGACTTGCCAGCGCCTTGGACGTCAGCCATGCAAGCGGCGGGTGCGTTGGTGGCGTCTGTGCTATCAAGGCTATCACAAGGTCAGCCGATTTTACCTTCTGTCTATCAAGCCCATAGCAGCGACAATACAGGGGGTGAATTAACCGCATTTAATCCATCCAATATTAAGTTGTTATATCCTCACGATACGGATTTAGATACA
>ERZ1023261.67-NODE-67-length-52716-cov-6.457777_pt1 | contig 52716 bp, 52 predicted proteins | sample MGYA00521234_ERZ1023261 | MGnify/ENA primary metagenome ERZ1023261 (study PRJEB32759, sample SAMN07749871) | skin metagenome | biome: transportation; feature: city; material: polyester macromolecule | host: Homo sapiens | place: Hong Kong:TC line | collected...
CCCCGAAGTACAACCGCGGAGGCACCCCGGTCGTGACGGACGTCTCCGCAATCTTCGCGACCGTCTCCGAGGTGAAAACCGAAACACGGGTGCCGCGCCCCTTAGCTCGGCCCTCGATTCCATCCGCGAAAGTCGGCAGCATCGTCGCCGCAATGACGACACTGCTTACGGCGGAAGCAGCGAAAACGAGTGCGGGACCTTTCATGGCTGGACGATCTCCGCCATCCGCCAGCCGCCCTCTGCCCATGCGACGGTCTGGAAGAGCCGGAAAGGCGCGGCCCCCTTGTGACGACTGCGGACCTTCCCGGATGCATCGACCTTTCGCGGGCGATCCTCACTCATTCTGACGATCACTGTCACTTCGTCGGGGAATTTCCCCTTCTCCGATCCGATGACCTTCGTCCTCAGCATAGGGGCGTCATAGTGGAGGCCATCCCGCATGAGTGCTCGCACATCGTTTTGAAGCGTGTCGCAGAAGCCGCAGTTCGGCATGCTGAGTTCCCGCAATGCCTCAGTCGAGGGCTTCTGGTACGCCGAGTTGATCTGCTCGTTGTAGTAGAGGACGAATGCCTCCGCGCCCGCATCAGTCTTTTTCGTTGCGGCCTCGGGGACGCTTGCGCGGGCGCCGGTAGCGGTCGGCGTCGAGGTCTTGTCGGTGGTCGAGCTGCTCGTCGGCGCGGCGGATCCCGTCGTGGACGGCGAGGAGCTCGTCGCGGTCGACGACGTGGAGGTCAAACCGCTGCTGCCGTCGTTGCCGCCACACGCGGCCATTGAGGCGAGCCCGGCCACGGACAGGGCAACGGCGGCGATCTGCTTCGGTCGGCTCACGGGTGCTCCTCGGTTCGGTCGACTGTCGTCCTGCTGCCGGGGGAGGAGCGACCTCCCCCGAGGTGCGGCTCCGAGCCTAGAGAAGAATTCGGATTCCGCACCTCGATGGTCCACAGGCGGGGCGGCCGCGCACCCTGGGAGGGGTCACGCCCCTGGATGCACCCGGCAGGGACCTTCGTGCGGGACGGCTGGCCGGTGTGAGCCCGCCGAGGGCCGAGCCTCCCGGGTACACCTAGGCTCGGACCCCGTGAGCGACGAGACCCCCGGCGCGACCGCTGCCCCCCGCGCGCAGCCGCACCTGCCGTGGTCCGGCGAGCCGACGCGGGCCGACAAGTGGTGCTGGGGCCTCATCGCCGCGATGGGCATCTACGGCCTGGCGATGATCCCGCTGCGGCCGTACCTCCTCGGCCTGAGCACGACCCTCCTCGCCCTCGTCACCGGCAGCTCGATCGCCCTCGTCGACATCGGCGCGGGCATCCGCGATGGTTCCCAGCCGTGGTGGTGGGCGCTGCTGCTCGTCGCCACCCTCCAGGTCGCGAAGTTCGACGCCATCTACTTCTGGGCCGGGCGGCTGTGGGGCCACGGCCTCATCGAGGTCATGGCCGGCCGGAGCAAGCGCGCCGCCCGGGGCACCGCCCGCGCCGTCGCGATCGCCGAGCGGTGGGCGATCCCCGGCGTCTTCGTCTCCTGGTTCCTGCCGTTCATTCCGACGGCCGCGATCATCGTCGTCGCCGGTGCCGCGAAGATGCGCTGGCGCACCTTCCTCGCCGTCGACCTCCTCGCCGCCCTGCTCAACCGCGCGGTGTACCTCTACCTCGGGTACGCCATCGGCGAGCCGGCCAAGCGGCTCATCGACGAGATCGCGCGGTGGAGCACGTACATCTCCATCGCCCTCATCGTCGTCATCGTCGTCCCCTCCGTCGTGCGGTCGAGCAAGGAGGCCGCTCGGCAGGCCCGCGCCGAGGCGGACGGCGCCGCCGCCAGCCCCGTCGCCGGCACCCCGGCCGCCGACGACGAACGCGGCTGATCCGCGGCTCGCGCGACCGTAGGCTTCCGCCCATGGACTGGAGCGAGCACGACGCGGCCCTCTTCGACCTCGACGGGGTCCTCACGCCTACGGCGAAGGTCCACATGGCCGCGTGGGCGGACATGTTCACCTCCTTCCTCGCCACGCGCGACGAACCCGGCGCGCAGCAGCCGTACACCGACGAGGACTACTTCGCCCACGTCGACGGCAAGCCCCGGTACGACGGCGTCGCCGCCTTCCTCGCCTCCCGCGGCATCGAGATCCCCCACGGCGACCCGTCCGACCCCGCCGACGCCATCACCGTCTGCGGCCTGGGCAACCGGAAGAACGACGAGGTCAACCGCATCCTGGAGCGCGACGGCGTCGACCCCTACCCCGGCTCGCTCCGCCTCCTCGACGCGCTGCGCGAGCACGGCACGGCGCTCGCGGTCGTGTCCAGCTCGGCCAACGCCGAGACGGTCCTGACCGCGGCAGGCATCCGTGACCGGTTCTCCGTCGTCGTCGACGGTGCCGTCGCTCGGCGCGAGAACCTGCCGGGCAAGCCCGCCCCTGACACCTTCGTCGCCGCCGCAGAGCGCCTGGGCGTCCCGGTCGGGCGCTGCGTCGTCCTCGAGGACGCCGAGTCCGGTGTCGCCGCGGGCCGCGCCGGGGGCTTCGGGCTCGTCGTCGGTGTCGACCGCGGTGCGGGCCGGGACCGGCTCACCGCGAGCGGCGCGGACGTCGTCGTCGACGACCTGGCCGAGCTCCTCCCGTGAACGCCGCCGTCCCCCGCACCGGCCCGGACTTCGACCCGGTCGACCGCGAGCGCTTCCCCGTCGACCCCTGGCGCCTCATCGAGCGCGCACCCTCACTCGACACCCTCGGCCGCGACGAGACGATCTTCGCCGTCGGCAACGGCTACCTCGGCATGCGCGGCAACCCCGCCGAGGGCCGCGACGCCCACAGCCACGGCACCTTCGTCAACGGCTTCCACGAGACGTGGCCGATCCAGCACGCGGAGGATGCCTTCGGGTTCGCGACGACGGGCCAGACGATCGTCCACGCGCCCGACTCCAAGCTGATGAAGGTCTACGTCGACGACGAGCCGCTGCTCCTGTCGACGGCCGACCTCCTCGAGTACGAGCGCGTCCTCGACATGCGCGAGGGGGTCCTCCGCCGCGACCTGCTGTGGCGCACCCCCTCGGGCAAGCGGGTGCGGGTGCGCACGGCGCGGATGGTCTCGTTCACCGAGCGCCACCTCGCGGTGATGACGCTCGAGCTGACGATGCTCGACGGGGACGCGCCGGTCGTCGTCTCGAGCCAGATCCTCAACCGCCAGGACGGGCGCGACGAGTACTACGTCGAGCAGGCCGCGATGGGTGAGGGCTTCGACCCGCGCAAGACCCGCCACTTCGAGGAGCGCGTCCTCCTCCCGCGCGGGCACTGGCACGAGGACGGCCGGATGGCCCTGGGGTACCGGACGGCCCGGTCGGGGATGACGATCGCCGTCGCGGCCGACCACACGGTCGAGACCGCCGACGAGGCCGAGGAGCGGATCTCCACCGAGGACGACCTGGGCAAGCACGTCGTCCGGGTCTCCGCCACCGCCGGCACGACGCTGCGGATCACCAAGGCCGTCGCCTACCACACGAGCCGCGGTGTGCCCGTGCGCGAGCTCTTCGACCGTTGCCGCCGCACCCTCGACCGGGTCCGGGTGCAGGGCGTGGGCCACTACGTCGCCGAGCAGCGCACGTTCCTCGACCGGGCATGGGCCGACGCCGACATCGAGGTCCCCGGGCAGCCGGAGCTGCAGCAGGCGATCCGCTGGAACCTCTTCCAGCTCTTCCAGGCGACGGCGCGCACCGACCAGCTGGGGATCGCCGCCAAGGGCGTCACGGGCTCGGGCTACGAGGGCCACTACTTCTGGGACATGGAGGCGTACGTCATCCCGTTCCTCGTGCACACCGCCCCGGACGTCGCCCGGAACGCGCTGCGCTCGCGCGTGGCGATGCTGCCGAAGGCCCGTGAGCGCGCGACCCAGATGTCCCAGCGCGGGGCGCTGTTCCCGTGGCGGACGATCAACGGCGAGGAGGCCTCGGCGTACTACGCGGCGGGCACCGCGCAGTACCACATCGACGCGGACATCGCCCACGCGCTGACGAAGTACGTCGACGTCGCCGGCGACGTCGACTTCCTCGCCCGCGAGGGCGTCGACATCCTCGTCGAGACCGCCCGGCTGTGGGCCGACCTCGGGTTCTGGCGCGATGGCCGCAAGGGCCGGCGCTTCCACATCCACGGCGTCACCGGGCCGGACGAGTACACGACCGTGGTCAACAACAACCTCTTCACCAACGTCATGGCGCGCGCGAACTTCGTCCACGCCGCCGACGCGATCGACCGGCTCCGGGAGTCCGACCCCGCGGTGCACCGGCGCGTCGCCCGGCGGCTGGGACTGCTGGAGGGCGAGGTCGAGGAGTGGCGGCGCTGCGCCGCGGGGATGGCGATCCCGTACGACCAGCATCTGCAGATCCACCCCCAGGACGACGGCTTCCTCGACAAGGAGCTGTGGAACCTCTCGGAGACGCCGGACGACCGCCGCCCGCTCCTGCTGCATTACCACCCGCTCGTCATCTACCGCTTCCAGGTGCTCAAGCAGGCCGACGTCGTCCTCGCGATGTTCCTCCAGGGCGAGCGGTTCACCCTCGACGAGAAGCGCCGCAACTTCGACTACTACGACCCGATCACGACGGGCGACTCGACGCTGTCGGCGGTCGTGCAATCGATCATCGCCGCCGAGGTCGGGTACGGGCAGCTCGCGCTCGACTACTTCTACCGGGGTCTGTTCGTCGACCTGGGCGACCTCCACGGGAACACGAGCGACGGGGTGCACATCGCCTCGACCGGCGGGGTCTGGAACGCGCTCGTCCACGGCTTCGGGGGGATGCGGGACCGCGGTGGGAAGCTGACCTTCGACCCGCGGCTGCCCGACGGGTGGGACGGGCTGACGTTCCGGGTGCGGGTGCGGGGGACGCGGCTGCGCATCGACCTGTCGGCCGACGCCCTGAGCGCGACCGCCGAGGAGGGACCGGGCGTGGAGATCACGGTGCGGGACGACACGGTGACGGTGGCGCCGGGGGCACCGGTGACGGTGGCGCTCGAGCACCAGGGCCCGCGCCACACGCCCCCGCCGTTCACCGACCATCCGGCCAGCCGCATCGGCAGCCTCCCCGGGGAACCCACCCCGACCTGCCCACCCCCGGGCGGCCCCGGCCCGGACGAGTCCTGACCCCGGCCTCCCGCCTCCCTCCTTCGCAATTGCGCGCGCAATTGACATCTGCGCGCCATATTTCACGCGCAGATGCCCCATGTGGCGCGCAGATTTCGTGGGTGGCTGAGCCGTCGCCACGCGGACGCCCGGCTCGCGCCGCGCGAAACGACTCCTGCCGCGCGAAACGACTCGCGATCGGCCCGCGCCGCGCGAAACGACTCGTGGTCACCGGATCCGATGACCACGAGCCGATTCACGGTGCGGGAGGCACGACGGGCCCGATGGGTCAGGTGGCGTCGATCGCGGCGCGCACGAGCTGTTCGACGCGCGGGTCCTGGTCGGCGTACGTCGGGCTGAACCCCATCCGGACGACGACGAGGTCGGCGCTCGGCACGACGACGGTGCGTTGCCCGTCGTGACCCGACATCCAGTACGTGTCCTTCGGCAGCGAGCGGAAGTACGGCGGCTGGTGGGCGCCGGTGCGCAGCCACCACGTCGATCCGTACGGCTCGGGCTCACCCTCGGCGGGGTCCTCGGTCGTCGACGACCGCATCCAGCCCTTCGGCAGGAGCTGCTTGCCGTCCCAGCGCCCGTCGTCGCGCGCGAACATGCCGAGCGCCGCCCAGTCCCGCGGCGTCATCCACAGGTAGCTGCCGCACGCCGTCGTCCCGCTCGCGTCAGGCTCCCACCGCGCGCTGCGCAGCCCGAGCGGTTCGAGCAGCCAGCGGTAGGGCAGCGCGGCGGCCTCGTCACGGTCGTCCACCCCGAGCTTCTGCCGGACGGTGTCGCACACGAGCTGCGTCGAGCCGGTCGAGTACTGCCGGTGGGCGCCGACGGGGTGCGCGAGGTCTCGCGCTGCGGCGTAGTCGCCCATGTCGTCCTGCCGGTAGAGCATCTCGGTGATGGGGGTGCCGAGCTCGTACGTCTCGTCCCACGCCAGACCCGACTGCATGCGCAGCAGATCGTCGAGGGTGATCGACGCCTTGTCCTCGGTCCACTCGGGGCGGATGCCCTCCGCATGGATGTCGACCTTCCCCTCCTGCACGAGCCGCCCGACGTAGAGGTTCGTCGCGCTCTTGCTCATCGACCACCCGAGCTGCGGGGTGTCCGCGTCGAAGCCGGGGGCGTACCGCTCGGCGACGACGCGGTCGCCCTTGACGACGACGACCGCGCGGGTGCCGAGTCGCTGCTGCTCCGCAGGGTCGAGGTCGTCGCCGAACGCGGTGTCGATCGCGCGGTCGAGGTCGGAACTCCGTGCACCGGTCAGCGGTCGCACCGGTGCACCGTCGAGCGGGTTGGGGCCGAAGGAGGCCGCGTCGCTCACGCGCGGGGCGAAGCCGGGATCGCCCTCCTGAGCGAGCGTGCATCCCAGCCCGGGGGTGAAGAACGCTTCCTGCCCGGCGAGGCCGGTGTTCTTCATCGAGGCCGTCACGTGCGCGCCCTCCTCACCCACCGAGCCGTGGACCCGCGAGCCGAGGTAGGGGACGAGCGGGTTGTCGGGCAGGTCGCTCAGGGGGTCATCGCGACCCGCGAGGTTCCGAACGGCGCACTCGTTGTGCGCGGCGTACCCGGTCCCGGTGAGGATCATCGGTCGCTGCCACCAGTACCCGGCGACGACCGCGACGGCGAGGACGACGAGCAGGCCGACGAGGAGTCGACCGAGGACGCGAAGGGCGCGGCGCATGGGCCGGAGCGTAGAGGACTGTGACGTGAAGCACAGAGACCTCGTGACCCGGTCAGCGGTTGTCGACCCCGGCCGGATCACGTCCGCTCGCGCGCCGCGCGACCCGATCCTCGCGAATCTGCGCGCCGAATGGTGCGCCTGCGCGCGATATTCGGCGCGCAGATGTCACTTGCGCGCGCAATTGCGGGAAGAGCGGGGGTGGTCAGCGGCGGGGGATGAGGACCGTGAGGTCGAGGTCGAGGACGACGTTCGGGAGGTACTTGCCGTCCTCGCCCTTGTAGGGGAACTCCGCGCACGGCAGGTCCTTGGTCGCGACGAGCCGGACCCGCAGCGCGCCGACGTCGGTCCGCCCGGGCAGCTCGATCTTCTCGAGCACCTCGGACCACGCGTGGATCGTGTCCCCGGCGAACGTCGGGTTCGCGTGGGTGCCGGCGTTGATCGCCGCGATCGTCTGGGCGTTGGCCAGGCCGTTGAACGACAGCGCGCGGGCGAGGCTGATGACGTGGCCGCCGTAGATGAGGCGCCGGCCGATCTTCGTGTCCTTCTGGACGAACTGGTTGAAGTGGACCTTCGCCGTGTTCTGGTACAGCCGCGTGGCGAGCATGTGATCGGACTCCTCGATCGTCATGCCGTCGACGTGGTCGATCTTTTCCCCGACCTCGTAGTCGTCCCACAGGTGGCGGCTGCCCGCGAGCTGCTGCAGCTCCTCGCCGTAGCCGTTCGGCAGGTCGAAGGGGACGACGAGGTCCTCCGCCGCCACCGCGCCCGGCAGCTCCGGGACCTGCTTCTCGCCGATCGCGTCGGGGGCGACGGGCTCGCGGCGGTTGACCATGACCCAGCGGACGTAGTCGAGGACGACCTCGCCGTCCTGGTTGCGCCCGACGGAGCGGACGTAGACGTTGCCGTTCTTGCCGCTGCTGTTCGGCTTGAGGCCGATGACCGTCGACGTCGTCGTGATCGTGTCGCCGGGGTAGACGGGCGTGCCGAAGACACCGCCGGCGTAGCCGAGGTTCGCGACGGCGTTGAGCGAGACGTCGGGGACGGTCTTGCCGAAGACGAGGTGGAAGGCGAGGAGGCTGTCGGCGGGCATCCGCTCCAGCCCCATCGAGCGCGCGAACGTCTCGGCGGATGACAGCGCGAACCGCGAGCCGTAGAGCGCCGTGTAGAGCGCGACGTCGCCCTCGGTCACGGTGCGGGGCGTCGCGTGGACGATCTCCTGCCCGATCGCGAAGTCCTCGTAGAAGTTGCCCTGCTCGGTCTTGGTCGACACGCCTGCACGCCTCCTGGTCGTCGGTGGGGTCCGTGGCGATCCTGCCACCGACGACCGGTCGCGCGCCGTGACGCCCGCCTCGCGGCACGGGTCGGTCAGAGGTCGACGTGCATCGCGAGGTTCGGGACGAGCACACCCCTCACGGTGTTGCGGTCATCCTCGCGGTCGACGACGAACCCCGTCCGCTCGAACGTCGTGCGGGCCACGTGGCTGGCCCGGGTGTCGACCCGGTGCAGGCCCCTCCGTCGTGCCTCGGCGAGCACGGTCTCGACGAGACGCCGACCGACGCCCCGGCGGGCGGCGCTCGGGTGGACGAAAAGCATGTCGAGCACCGCGTCCTCCGTCAGGTCGGCGAACCCGATGACACGACCGGCGGACTCGGCGACGGCGGTCCACGCGGCGGACCGGTCTCTGGCCCACGCACCCGGGTCGGTGACCCCGCCGACCCAGGCGGCGATCTGCTCGGGCGAGTAGCGCGTCGCGGCGGTGGTCGTCACCGCGGCCCGGAAGACCTCGGCGGTGGCCACGGCGTCACCGGGCGTGTACGCGCGGACGGTGAGGCCCGCGAGCGCCGCGTGGGTCACAGGAGGGGGACGCGGCGTCGGGTCGCGGTGACGGCCTCGAGGTCGATGTCGCCGACGAGGAGGCCGGGTGCGTGGTCGAGCCGGGCGCGCACGCCGCCGGAGGGGTCGAGCAGCGCGCTGCGGCCGATGCCGAGCGCGGCCTTCCCCCGCGGCGGGGTCCACGCCTGGTCGCACGCGAGCAGCCACGCCTGCGCGTCGTGGGCGCGGGCGCGGACGAGCAGGTCCCACTGCTCGGCCTTCCCCGGCCCCTCTCCCCACGACGCGGGGAGGACGACGAGCTGCGCACCGGCCCGGCCGAGGGCGGTGAACTGGTCGGCGAAGCGGACGTCGTAGCACGTGGCGAGGCCGATGCGCAGCGGACCGCTCGGCGTCGGGGCGTCGACGGTGACGACGCGGTCGCCGGGCTCGACGAGCTCGGACTCCCGCGACCCGTAGGCGTCGTAGAGGTGGATCTTGTCGTACCGCTCCTCGACGCCGGGCCCGGTGACGAGGAGGGTGTTGCGAACCCGCTCGCCGGACTCCGTCGGGGTGAGCGTGCCGACGACGACGGTGACCCCCCGCGCCCGGGCGGCCTCGCGGATGCCGGTCGCGAACGGGCCGTCGAGCGGCTGGGCGAGCTCTCGCAGCGGCGCGTCGAAGGGGGCGAGCGTCGCCTCGGGGAGGGCGGCGATCACCGCCCCGGCGTCGGCGGCCCGCCCGATCGCCTCGGTCGCCGCGGCGAGGTTGGCCGCGATGTCCTCGGTCGCGGTGAGCTGGCAGGCGGCGACGCGCACGATGGTCATGCCCCCACTGTGGCGCACGACGCCCGGCCGGCGCCGACCGCCACTAGCGTTGCCGGGACGGGCAAGGATGCCCGCGGCAGAGGAGGCCACCGTGAAGCACGCCCCGCTCGACGTCGTCGCCAAGGGGGTCCTCTCCGTCCTCTCCCGCCTGCCCGAGGGGGTGCAGCGCCGGATCGCCGGGGATCTCGCCGTCGAGCACGGCACGACCGTCCACCCCGAGGTCGGCATGGCCCTACGTCTGCTCAACGCCGTCCCCGCCTCGAGCTTCGAGACGCTCCCGCTCGAGCAGGCTCGCGCGCAGATCGACGCCGAGGCGTGGGTCTTCGGCAAGCGCACCGAGGTCGGACGGGTCGAGGACCTGAGCATCCCCACGCCCGAGGGCTCGGTCCCCGCTCGCCGGTACGACCCGCGCGAGGACGGCCCCGGCCGCGCGGTCCTCGTGTACTTCCACGGCGGCGGCTTCGTCCTCGGCGGGCTCGAGTCCGCCGATTCCGTGTGCCGCTTCCTCTGCGCCCGGGCGAACATCACCGTGCTCGCGGTCGACTACCGGCTCGCGCCCGAGCACCCCTTCCCCGCGGCGCCGGACGACGCGCTCGCGGCCTACCGCTGGGCGGTCCAGCAGGCCCCGGGATGGGGCATCGGACCCGACCGCGTCCTGCTCGGCGGCGACAGCGCGGGCGGCAACCTGACGATCGTCACGGCGATGCGGGTCCGCGACGCGCGGCGGGCGGGCGAGGACCTGCCCGCGCCGATGTTCCAGGTCGCCTTCTTCCCCGTGACCGACATGGCGCACGAGTCCGACTCGTACGAGCGCTTCGCCGACGGCTACTTCCTCACCCGCGACCAGATGCGGTGGTACATCGCTCGGTACCTGCCGGACGCGGCCGACCGCACCGACCCGCACGCCTCCCCGCTGCTCGCCGACGACCTCGGCGACCTCGGCCCGGCGTACATCGGTGTCTCCGGCTTCGACCCCCTGCGTGAGGAGGGCCTGGCGTACGGGCGCCGGGCGCAGGAGGCCGGCAACGACGTCGAGGTCGACCTCGAGCCGCGCCACATCCACGGCTACGTCAACGCGACCGGCGTCGGGAAGACGAGCGTCGCCGCGCTGGAGAAGTCCGTCGACGCGATCCGCCGTCGACTCTGAACCGTCGGGCCCGCTACATGTAGCGGCCCGGTCAGCGCCAGGCGCCGGACAGCGCCGAGCGCGCCGCGCGAGCCAACGCGGCGACGTCCTCGACCGCGGCGAGCTCGCGCGCGGAGTGCATCGACAGCAGCGGCAGTCCGACGTCGACGGTGCGGATCCCCAGGCGGGTCGCGGTGATCGGACCGATCGTCGACCCGCACGGCAGGACGTTGTTCGAGACGAACTCCTGGACGTCGGCGGCCGCGTCGGCACAGATCCGGTGCCACGCCGCGGCCCCGACCCCGTCGGTCGCGTAGCGCTGGTTCGCGTTGATCTTCAGCAGGACGCCGGAGCCCAGCCGCGGGCGGTTGGCCGGGTCGTGCCGCTCGGGGTAGTTCGGGTGGACGCCGTGCCCGCAGTCGGCCGACACGCACAGCGACCCAGCGAGCGCGCGGTGGTGCTCGTCGGCAGAGGCGCCGAGGCCCGCGCCGACCCGCGACAGGACGTCGGCGAGGAACGGCCCCGCGGCACCGGACCGGGTCTCGCTGCCGATCTCCTCGTGGTCGAAGGCCGCGAGGACGGCGATCGGGGAGTCGCCGCCGAGCCCCTCGGGCCCGATCCCCTCGAGCGCGCGCAGGCCCGCGTGGACGCTCGCGAGGTTGTCCAGGCGCCCGCTCGCCAGCAGCGTCCCGCCCGCCCCGAAGACCGCCGGGTGCTGGGCGTCGGCCGTGACGACGTCGTACCCGGCGACGTCAGCGGGGTCGATCCCCGCCGCCCCGGCGAGGACGGCGAGGAGGTCGGCGCGGGAGGGGTCGCCGAGGGACCACACCGGCTGGGTGTGCTGCTGCCGGTCGAGGGTGAGCCCGTCGTTGACCGCGCGGTCGAGGTGGATCGCGAGCTGCGGGATCCGCAGCAGCGGCTCGGTCCGGGTCAGGTGGCTGGCACCGTCCCGGGTGACGAGCCGCCCGGCGAGGACGAGCTCCCGGTCGAGCCACGAGTTGAGCAACGGCCCGCCGTACACCTCGACCCCGGCCTGGACCCAGCCGTCGCGGCCGGTCGTCGGCCGGGGCTTGAGGACGAACCCGGGGGAGTCGGTGTGCGCGCCGAGGACGGTGAACGGGGTCGTCGGGCCCGCGCCGGTCGGGACGACCCACGCGATGACGCCGCCGTCCCGGACGACGACGTACCCGCCGGGGCTCGACGGCCAGGGGGCGGCCTCGTCGAGCTCGCTGAACCCTCGGGCGACGAGCCGGTCCCGGACCTGCGCGGCGGCATGGAAGCTGCTCGGGCTCGCGGCGACGAACGCACCGAGGTCCTCGGCGGCGGCACGGGCCTGCTCGTCCGGAGAGCCGGCGGGTCGGGTGGGGTCCGGGGCGGAGGTCGTCACCCGCGTCATTGAACCAGCGGGGGCCGACGGCCCTAGGGTGGTGGCGTGCGACTCACCCACTCGGAGACCGTGGCGACCCCGATCGACACCGTCTGGGACCACTTCATGGACCTGCGCCGCGTCGGCCGCTGCTTCCCCGGGGCGGAGGTCACCGACGTCCGCGGGAACGAGTTCGACGGGACGATGAAGGCTGGCATCGGCCTCATCACGCTGTCCTTCGCCGGGCACGGGAAGCTCACCGTCGCCGACGAGGAGAACCACCACGCGGTCATCCGCTCCGAGGGCAGCGACAAGCGGGGCCTGGCGAAGGCGACGATCGACATCGACCTCGTCCTCACCGAGGTCGACGTCTCCGGTCGGGCCGGCACGCGGATGGACCTGACGACCGACCTCGAGGTGCGCGGCCTGCCGACGAGGCTCGGCGAGCGCCTGGCCCAGGCCGTGAGCGGACCGCTCGTCCAGCAGTTCCTCACCTGCATGGGCCACTGACGACGCGCGGCTGCCAGCGGCCGGCCCGTCCCCGCGTCAGCGCCTGGTTGCCTCGTAGCGGGCCAGCGCCTCGCGTCGCTCGAGGTCGTGGTCGACGATCGGCCGCGGATAGCCTTCGTCGTACGCGCCGTCGGTCTTCCACGGCGTGTGCACGCCCTTGCCGCGGACGTGCGCGAGCTCGGGCACCCAGCGCCGGACGTACTCCCCGGACGGGTCGAGCCTCGTCCCCTGGAGCGTCGGGTTGAACACGCGGAAGAACGGCGAGGCGTCCGTCCCCGTCCCGGCCACCCACTGCCAGCCGTGGTTGTTCGACGCGAGGTCGCCGTCGAGCAGGTGGTCGAGGAAGTGCCGCGCGCCGACCGGCCACCAGACGTGCAGGTCCTTGACCAGGAAGCTCGCCGTGATCATCCGCACGCGGTTGTGCATCCAGCCCGAGTCGCGCAGCTGTCGCATCCCCGCGTCGACGATCGGGTACCCCGTCCGGCCCTCGCGCCACGCCTCGACCCGTCGCGCGACTGCTGGCTCGTCCGCGTCGTCGTACGGCAGGTCGACGAGCGTGCCCCTGAGGTCCTCCCACGCCGAGACCGGGTCGTGGTGGAGGACGTCCGCGTAGAACTCGCGCCAGGCGAGCTCGGTGACGAACCTCCCGGCCGCCGCGGCGCGGGCGTCGCGCCAGCCGGCGGTCACCTCGTCGATCGCGGCGAGGATCGTCCGGGGGTGGATCTCGCCGTGCCGCAGGGGCACCGACAGCCGGCTCGTCGTGTCGAGGTCGGGCCGGTCCCGCTCATCGGCGTAGCGGGCCAGGTCGTCGGCGAGGAAGTTGCCGAGCCGATCCAGCGCGGCGCGCTCGCCGACGGTCGCGGGGTCGATGCGTGGGTCGTCGACGCTCGGCAGCTCGCCGTCGGACAGGGACTCGTCGGGCGCCGCGGCCCAGCGGGGCGTGCTCGGGGCCGGTGCGGGGCCGGGCCAGCCGTGCTCGCGCCAAGCCCGGGAGAAGGGGGTGAAGACGGCGTACGGCGTGCCCTGCTTCGTCATCACCAGGCCCGGCCCCACCGCGTAGGGGGTGCCCGTCCCGACGAGCTCGACCCCGTCGGCGGCGAGGCGCTCGCGGACCCGGGCGTCGCGCGCGGCCGCCGGCGGGTCCGTCTCCCGGGTGACGTGCACCCGCTGCGCCCCGACGCGCGCGGCGAGCCGGGCGAGGGCGAGCTCGGGGTCTCCGGCGGCGACGACGAGCCTCCCGCCCTGCGCGGCGATGTCCTCGGACAGGCTGCGGGCGGCAGCCGTCCAGCGCAGCCGCGGCAGCTCGCCGGCGGCGAGCGCGGCGTCGTCGGGGCAGACGACCGGCAGCACCTCGCCGTCCTCGATCGCCGCGAGGAGCGCGGGGTGGTCGGTCAGCCGCAGGTCGCGGCGGAACCACAGCAGGCTCGTCGGCCGCCCGCTCGTCGGCCGCCCGCTCGCCCGGTCGGTCACCGTGCGCGCCATGGCACTCAGCCGCCGATGAGGACGAGCACGAGCCCGACGACGGTCATCACGGGTCCGAGCACCCCGCCGACGACGAACCACAGGGCGCGGGCGGCGGTCGTCCCCACCTGCGCCGTCTCGGGGCGGCCCGGCAGGTGCCGGACGGGGATGTCGGACCCGACGGCCGGCGGGGGCGTGGTGGCGATCCGGGAGATGAAGGTGTGGCGGGTGCCGACCTCGTCGACCCACTCGACCCGGGGGAGCATCGGGACCAGGCGACCGGCGTCGATCCGCCCCATCTGGGTGTACTCGGTGCCGGGGTCGCGCACGAGCTCGACGACGCGGCCGGTGACCCGCCGCGCCCCGCCGTAGCGGCGCTCACGCGCCGCCGCGGCGAGCAGGAGCCCCCACCCGACGAGGGACGCGAGCACCATGAGGGCCCCGGCGAGGACGAGCGGCTGGACCTCGTACGCGTGCATGCGGCCCATCATCGCGGACCCTGCGCGAGCGGGTCAGGGCCGCCCGCGTCGGTCCGCGCTCAGCCGGCGCTCAGCCGACCGCGGAGGCCTCCTCGATCTCCTCCTCGGTGTCGGCGTCGAGCGCGTGCCGCGCGTCGATCGGGCCGAGGTGACGGCGCTCGCGGAGGGTGCCGAGCCCGATCGCGAGAAGCCCGACGAGGATCCACGCGAGGAGGGTGAGGACGGGGGTCGCCCGGCTCATCAGGGGGAAGTACGCGGTGCGCCGCTCGGCCTCGATGAAGCCGGCGCCGATCCAGATCCGGTGGAGCCAGGCGAAGAGGGCCGGCTGCATCGTCGGGGCGAAGACGCCGCCGGAGGAGGTGAAGTTGAAGCCGACGAAGAGCGCCGAGTAGAGGACGGTGGCGAACCGTCCGACGATCGGGTGCAGCCCCACCCCGATGAGCAGGACGCCGAGGGAGTAGAGGACCGACAGGCCCCAGGCGGTGAGGGTGTGGCCGGCGAAGACGCCCTGGGTGGAGGCGATCGCGACGAGGACGGTCGGGATGACGACGGAGGCGCCGAGGGCGAGGAGGGCCCGCTCGCGCATCCGCCGGGTCGCGCCCGCGGCGCCGATGGCGATGGACGTCGCGTAGGAGGCAATGGTGAGACCGACGAGGTAGAAGAACCCGTTCTGGCCGATGGGGTCGTTCTCGTGCAGCGGCGCGGTGTCCTCGATCGCGAGCCGGGCGCCCTGCTTCTCCGCGACGGAGCGGAAGATCTTCTCGGTGACGTTCGTCGTCGTCTCGGACGAGCCGGTGGCGACGAGAAGGCGGGCGGTCGCGTCCGTCCCGCGCGGGTCCGCCGGGACGTACGCGGCGGCGATCCGCTGGTGGGCCAGGTCGTCGCGCGCCGTCGCCTCGTCCGCCGCGACGGTGACGTCGAGACCGTCGGCGAAGCGCTGCTCGAGGCCGTCCGCGATCGGCGTCGAGGCCTGGCCGACGACGGCGACCGGGAGGTGGCGCGGGCTCGGCGCGTGGAACCCCCACAGGTAGGCGAACGTCATGATGGCGCCCATGAGGAGGGGCGGCCAGAGGTGGCCGAGCACGGTGCGCATGGGGACGTGCTGCCCGGGCGCGATGGCGGAGTGGGACACGAGGATCTCCTGACGGGGAAGCAATCAACGAGGTTTAACAACTAAGTTGATGGTATCGTCGGGGGGTATGACGGGCGAGAACGCGCCGCGCGACGGCGCCCACCTCTCGGTGGCCGACGGGGAGCTCGCCACGGAGCTCGCCGAGGTGATGTGGGCCTTCCTCCGGCGGCTGCGCGCGGAGACGACACGCTCCGAGCTGCCGCTCGCCCAGCAGGCGGTGCTCGCCCGGCTCCACGCGACCCCGGCGATGACGTCCTCGGACCTCGCGCGCGCCGAGCTCGTCAGCCCCCAGGCGATGAACTCCACCGTCGCCGCGGCTCGGACGGCCGGTCTCGTCCGGGTCGAGCGGGACGAGGCCGACGGGCGCCGGATGGTGCTGCACCTCACCGCCGACGGCGAGGTCGCGCTGCGCGAGGCGCGCGAGGGGCGGCAGACGTGGCTCGTCGGTCGGATCGAGGTCCTCTCGGCCGAGCAGCGGGCCGGCCTCGACGTGACCCTGGCGACCTTGCGGGCGTTGCTCGACGACGGGCACCAGACCCGGGTCGGGACGCGGTGAGCGCGCGGGTCTTCGTCGCCGTCCGGCCCGCGCTGCACGCGGTCGAGGACCTCGTCGACTTCCTCGAGCCCCGCGCCGGGATGCCGTGGACGTCGCCGGGGCAGTGGCACCTCACGCTCGGTTTCGCCGCGACGATGCCCGAGCACCGCCTGGACGACCTCGCCGAGCGTCTGACGAGCCTCGCCGCCTCGACCGACCCCTTCCCGCTCCGCCTCCGCGGCGGCGGGTGCTTCCCCGACGCCCTCGCCGCGCGGGTCCTGTGGCTCGGCGTCGTGGGTGGCGAGTCGGACCTCCCGCGGCTGGCCGAGGGCTCGCGGAACGCGCTCGCGGTCGTCGGCGCGCCGCCGGACGGGCGCCGGTTCGTCCCGCACCTGACCCTCGCCCGTCCGCGCCGGGCGGTGTCGGCGGCGCGGTGGCTGCGGGTGCTCGACACCTACGAGGGCCCGTGGTGGGACGTCGAGGAGATCGAGCTCGTCGAGTCCGTCCTCGGGCAGCGCGCCGGCAACCGGCCCCGCCACGACGTCGTCGGACGGTTCCGGCTCGGCGGTGACGGGTGCGGCCGCTCGACGGACGCCGGTGGCGGTCGGCTCAGCCGGTGACGGTCCGGACCGCCGTGTAGGCGGCGACGAGCACGAGGAGTCCCGCGAAGCCCCGGGTCAGGGTCCGCGCCGATACGCGCTGCGCCACCCGCCCGCCGACGAGGATCCCGACGATCGCCCCGGCGGTCATGACGAGGAGGAGGGGCCAGTCGAGCTCGACGCCGGTCGCGAGCCGAGCGACGAACGCCGTCGCCGAGTTGAGCGCGATGACGAGCAGGGACGTGCCGACGGCGACCGGCATCGGGAAGTCGAGGAGGAGGACGAGCGCCGGGACGATGGCGAAGCCGCCACCCACCCCGAAGAAGCCGGTGAGCGCGCCGACGAAGGTCGCGACGACGGCGACGATGAGCAGACGCCGGACGTCGACGCGGACGGGGGAGAAGGCGACCAGCGGCGGAGGGCCGCTGGTGTCGTCGTCGCCCTCGGGCCGGGATCTCCGGAGCATGACGGTCGCGACGACGAGGAGCAGCAGCGCGAACGACCCGGTCTGCACCCACGGCGCGACGTGGGCCGAGGCGAGCACCCCGACGGTCGTCCCGACGAACCCGCCGAGCCCGAACACCGTCCCCTGCGTGAGGTTGGTCTCGCCGCGACGACCGTGGGAGATCGCCCCGGCGATGGCACCGATCCCGACGACGACGAGCGAGCCGGTCGTCGCGGCGTGGGGCTCCATGGCGAACCCGTAGAGCAGCACCGGAACGACGAGGATCGCGCCGCCCCCGCCGAGCGCGCCCATGATGACGCCGACCGCGAGGCCGGTGAGAACGGCGAGCGCGAGGGTCACCCGTTCAGTCAATCACGGTCCGCACCCGCCTCCAGGTCGAGCAGATACTCCTTTGCCGCCAGCCCCCCGGCGTACCCGGTGAGCGAGCCGGACGAGGCGACGACCCGGTGACAGGGCACGACGACGCACACGGGGTTCGCGCCGAGCGCCGCCCCGACCGCCCGGCCGGCCGAGGGCCGCCCGAGCCGGGCCGCGAGCGCCCCGTACGTCGCCCGCTCGCCGTACCCGATGCCGTCGAGCGCGGCGTAGACCGATCGCTGGAACGGCGTCGCGAGAACGAGGTCGACCGCGACGGGCAGGTCCGTGCGGCGCCCGTCGAGGTACTGCTCGAGCAGGGTGCTCGCCTCGTCGAGGTCCCGCGGGCGGTGGAGGATGACCGGCCCGATGCGCTCGGCGATGCGCTGCAGGATGCGCTCGGTCGTCGAGGCGTCCGGTGCGAACGTCGACGCGACGAGCGGTCCGCCCGGGTGCCGCGCGAGCAGCATCCGACCGATCGGGGTGTCCAGGTGCCGGTAGGAGACGGCGCCCGTGACGGGCTCGAGCACCGGAGGGTGTCCCTCGGCCTCGGCGATCATCCGCCGCAGCCGGGCCTCGACGACGGACTCCTCGCCCGTCGTGCGATCGGTCGGGAGGCGGAGCGGCGGGGGGCTCGGCGGCGTGGGGTCGGTCATGCGAGGTCCTTCCGGAGGGTCGCGAGCGCGTCGCTGACGAGGCGACGGCTCGCGGCGGGTGTGGTGCCGAGCGCGCGGCCGACGGAGGCGTGGTCGAGGTCGCCGACGTAGCGCAGGACGATCGCCTCGCGCTGGCGCGGCGGCAGCGCCCCGACCCGCTGCCACAGCTCCTCGTCGAGGAGCCCTGCATCGGCCGGTGGGGCGAGCGGAGCGGCCTCGAGCGCGGCGGGCTCGTCCGTCGGCACCGGGCCGCCCGAGCGACGCCGGTGGTGGTCCATCGCGCATCGGTGGGTGATCGTCAGCAACCACGACCGGAGGTTGCGGGCCGAGGTCAACCGGGGGTATGCGGCGAGCGCCTGGACCCAGGCCTGCTGCGCGACGTCCTCCCCCGCCGAGCCGGCGAGGGCGCGGGCCAGACGGTCGACGTCGCGCCAGTGGTCGTCGACGAGCCGCTGGAACGGCGGCAGGCGGGTCGTGGTCACGTCGGTACAACGTCCGGTGGGTCGGATGTGTGAGGGTGGAGGGTCCAGAGAACCACGCGAGGCAGCGGGAGGTGCCCGATGACCAGCGAGATCGCCCGTGCGACGACGGACGTCGGCGACGGGCTCGACGCCTTCGGCGTCGCCCCCGGCACGGGCGCGGCGCGGATCGTCCGCCCGCCCGCGACCCCGGAGGCCGCCACCCTCGTCCGGGGCGCCCTCGCGGCCGACCTCGCCGCCCGGGGCGTCGACCCCGCAGTGATCGACGACGCGCGCCTGGTCGTCACGGAGCTCGTCGCCAACGCCGTCCGGCACGCCGCACCCCTGACCGACGGCTGCGTCCGCGTCCGCTGGCGGGTCCAGGGCGAGACCGTCGACATCGAGGTCGGCGACGGTGGGGCACCGACCACCCCGCGACCCAGCCCCCTCGCGCCGTGGGCCACCCAGGGTCGGGGCCTGCGGATCGTCCGCAGCGTCGCCCACGAGTGGGGCGTCCTGGACGATCCCCACGGGCGGATCGTCTGGGCGTGCGTCGGCGGGCCGTCCCGGCGCCGCGTCACGACCTGAGCCACGCAGGGCGCCGTCGGCCCCGGCAACTACCCTCTACCCCCATGGGCAAGGCATCTCGACGCAAGAGGACCGCCGACGCACGTCCGTCCCGGGCGGCGCAGGTGCCGTTCGCCCGACGGCCGTTCGAGGGTCTGCCGGGGGAGACGGAGTGGGTCGCGCTCGGTGAGGTCCTGCCCGCCGCCACCGCGACCGTCGAGCTGTCCGGCGACCAGCTGCCCGAGGGTGCCCCGACGACGGTGACGATCTCGACCGTCCTGCCGCTGGCATGGCCCTCGCTGCGTCGGGACGACGGCGAGGTCCTCGTCGCCACGCAGGCCGGCAGCCACAGCGGCGACGCGAGCCGAGACCTCGCAGGGCGCATCCTCGCCGCGGTCGCCCTCGAGCCCGGCGCCCCCCTGACGACCGCGCCGCCGGTGACGGCCGACACCCCTCGCCTGCAGGACCTCCTCGCCCCCGCGAGCGCCCCCCGCGCGCAGGTCCACGACGGCTTCGACTACTGGATCGGTGACCAGGAGGCCGAGGGCGCCGCGAAGGAGTCCCTCGAGCGCGCGAACGAGAGCGTCGTGCCGACCGTCCGCATCGACGTCGACCGCTCGGCGTTCTGGTGCCGGATCGGGGAGCGCACCTACGTCCGTGTCCTCCTCGCCGAGGACGAGGACGCCGCGACGACCGCGCTCGCCCGGCTCCAGGCCGCGGGGGAGACGAGCCTGGGTGGGGAGACGAAGCTCCTCGGTGCCTTCCGGACGTCCGGCCTGCTCGTGCCCGTCTGGGAGCTCGACCCCCAGGCCGAGCCGGGCAGCTACGTCGAGGCCCTCACCGCCGTCCTCGCCCGGTACGACGCGGCGCTGTCCGTCGACGAGCCGCTCACGGCCGACGAGCGGCGAGCCCGCAGCGGTCTTCTCAGCCGCCAGATCACGCTCCGCTGATCCCGGTGGCCCCCGCTCCCGCGCCCCCGCCGGCGAAGGCGCGCCCCGGCGCGCGCGTCGACCCGCGCCGACCGTCGGTCTCCCGGTGGCTGCTCGGCGCGGCGATCCTCGTCGCCTCGGCGATCCCGTCGGCGTGGTACTACCTCCTCCGCTGGCCGCAGGACCAGTGGCAGGTCGACGTGGAGGTCTACCGGGAGGCCGGCCGGTCGGTCCTCATGGGTCGACCGATCTACGACCACCTGACCGAGCCGCCGCAGCTCCTGCCGTTCACCTACCCGCCGTTCTCCGCGCTGCTGTCGGTGCCGCTCGGCCTCATCCCGTTCGGTGCCGTCGGCTGGGTCGCCTTCGTCGCCCAGATCCTCGCGACGACGTGCATCGTCTGGTACGCCGCCTTCCGGCTGACCCACCGCACGGGCCGCTGGCTGCCGGTGACGCTCGCCCTCCTCGTCGCGCCGCTGTGGTGGATCCAGCCCGTCGCCGAGGGCCTGCGCTTCGGCCAGGTCAACGCGTTCATCGTCCTGGCCTGCCTCATGGACCTGCGCATCCCCCGGCCCCGGGTGCTGCGCCGGGTTCCGCCGGGCGTCCTCGTCGGCCTCGCGACCGCCGTCAAGCTCACCCCCGGGGTCTTCCTCATCCACTACGCGGTGAACCGGCGCTGGCGGGAGCTCACGACCGCCGTCGGGACGGCCGCGCTCGCGACGATCGGCGCCGCGCTCCTCCTCCCCGAGGCCTCGGTGGCGTTCTGGGGCGGGGCGCTGCAGGACCCCGGACGGCTCGGCCCGAACGCCGGCCCCTCGAACCAGTCGATTCGCGGCGTCCTCATGCGGGTCTGGCCCGGCGAGCCGACCGACCCCGGCGGCGACGGCGGCCTGACGCAGACCCTCGTCTGGGCGGTGCTGTGCGTCATCGTCGCGGTCGTCGGCTTCTGGCTTGCGAGCCGGGCGTGGCGCCGGGGCGACTCGATCACGGAGGTCGCAGCGGTCGGCCTCATGGCGTGCATGCTCTCGCCGGTCGCCTGGGTGCACCACTTCCACTGGCTCGCCGTCGCCTTCTTCGCCATCCTCGGCTCCGACCCGCTCAAGGACCGGCGCCGCATCCTCGCGGTCGTGGCGATCGGCGTCGTCTTCGCCATCCACGTGCCGTACTGGGGTCATGAGTGGATGGTCCGGCGGCTGCCGGTGCAGCCGGTCGGTGTGATGCTCGAGAACGCGTACTTCCTCGCCGCGATCGCGACGATCGCCCTCATGTGGTGGTCCTTCCGTCGCGACGAGCGGGACGACGAGGACCCGCCGGGCCGTGTCCTCGCCGACGACCACGACTTCGATCCGGCGGCCCAGGCGGTCCCGGCCCGGACCTCGACCGATCAGCCCGCGACGGCGGAGGCGACCCGATGACCGAGCAGCGCAGTCCCGAGCAGCAGGCCGACGCCTGGTCGGTACCCCGACGGCTCGGGTACCTCGGGCCAGCAGGGACGTTCACCCAGCAGGCCCTGCGGTCGTGGCTCGCCTCGGCGAGCCCCTCGGACGAGTCGAACGCGTCGGGCGCGTCGTCCGTCGACCCACCGGTCGAGGAGATCCCGTTCCCGTCCGTCGGAGCGGCCCTGGCGGCCCTCCTCGCGAGCGAGGTGGACGCGGCGATGGTGCCGATCGAGAACTCCGTCGAGGGCGGCGTGTCCGCGACGCTCGACTCCCTCGCGCACGGCGAGCCCCTCGTCGTCGTCGCCGAGGTCCGGGTGCCCGTCACCTTCGTCCTCGCCGCCCCCACCGGGACCGCGCTCGCGGACGTCCGCACGATCGGTACGCACTCCCACGCCTGGGCGCAGGTCCGCCGGTTCGTCGCCGAGCACCTGCCCGACGTCGACTACGTCCCCACGCTCTCGACCGCCGCCGCGGCAGCCGCCCTGGGGGCAGGTGCCGCGCCGGGCGCGGCCCGCGAAGCCCAGACCCCCTCGGGCGGCTTCGACGCCGCGGTCTGCGCCCCCGGCGCCGCCGCGGACCACGGGCTCGTCGTCCTCGCCAACGACATCGGCGACAACACCGGGGCGGTGACGCGGTTCGTCCTCGTCGCGCGCCCGGGTCGGCTGCCCGCCCCGACCGGCGCCGACAAGACGACGGTCGTTCTCTTCCAGCGGCTGGACCAGCCCGGCGGGCTCCTGGCCCTGCTCGAGCAGCTCGCCGTCCGCGGCATCAACATGACGCGCCTGGAGTCGCGGCCGACGAAGGAGGAGCTCGGCAGCTACTGCTTCTCCGTCGACATCGAGGGCCACGTGAGCGAGCCGCGGGTCGCCGAGGCGCTCATGGGGCTGTACCGGGTGTGCGCGCACGTCCGCTTCCTCGGCTCGTACCCGAGCGCGGACCCGACGACGCCGACGGTCACCGCCTCGACGGGGGCGCAGGCCTTCGAGGACGCGCGCGACTGGTTGCGCTCGATCACCGGCTGACCGTCGGCCGGGCCGGCTCGGCCGTGCCGCGCCCTCGGGCTCGCAGCCTCCCGCTGGTCAGGCCCCGACCTTGTCGAGGTGGGCCAGCGTCGCCTCGCGCGCCCGCTCGATCCGCTCGGGGACGCTGTCGCCCCTGGCCACCCGGAGGGTGGCGATCGGCGACGACGCGCTCACCCCGCTCGGCAGGACGTGCAGCTCGACGTCGTCGGGCACCGCCTCGATCTCCTCGACGAACCGGTGCCGCCGGACGATCTCGAACGCGACGAGCCCCAGCTCCCACGGCGTCTTCGGCGGTTCGAGCCGGTTCTCGACGCGCCCGACCTGGAGGACGAACACGCGGCGCGCGCCGAGCTGCAGCGCCCGCCCGACGGGGATGGAGTGGACGAGCCCGCCGTCGAGGTAGTGCAGCCCGTCGATCTCGACCGGGGCGAACAGTCCCGGCACCGCGCACGAGGCGAGGATGGGGCCGACGAGCGGACCCTCGTCGAACCAGCGGGACCGGCTTCCCTCGATCTCCGCGGCGACGCACTGGAACGGCACGACGAGGTTCTCGATGTGGGTGACGGGCAGGTGGGTCTCGAGGATCTCGCGCAGCGGGTCGGCGGAGACGAGGTGGGTCCGGCTGCGGGCGAACCGGGCCGCTTGGCGCACGGGGTTCTCCAGCAGCACCCCTCGCTCGGTGACCTCGGTCCAGAGCCGTTCGAGCCGGCCGACGGTGTGCAGGCCGGGGTCGGCCGCGACGAACGCCCCGTTGATCGCGCCGACGCTCGTGCCGACGACGATGTCGGGGGTGATCCCTCTGGACATCAGCGCCGAGAGCATCCCGACATGGGTGGCGCCGAGCACACCGCCCCCGCCGAGCACGAAGGCCGTCGTCGGGGCGGGGGCGGTCATGGTGCCCAGCCTACGAAGACCGGGCGCGTGGTCTCGATCGTGGCGACTCAGGCGAGCCGGACCGGCGCCTTGCGCTCACGGGTGGTCAGCACCGCAGCGCCGAGGAGGACGAGGGCGAGGCCGGTGACCGCCAGCGGGTCGGTCGTCAGCAGGCCGTACTGCCACACGAGGAAGGTTCCGGCGGTCGCCGCGAGGGCGCCGAGGACGACCCGGACCGGTTGGCGCGATACGGCGAAGCGGGCGCAGAACAGCTCCCAGCGGACGGCGAGCCGCGTGATCCCGAGCAGCAGCAGGCCGCAGGCGAGGAACCAGCCGGGGCGCATGGCCCACCAGGTCGCCTCGTCCGAGGGCAGGAGGGTGTCGGGAGCGAGGAGGCCGATGCCGATGGCCGTCGCGATGACCGGGACGTGCCAGAGGTAGACGACCATCATCAGCGCGTTGAGGACGCCGATCCGCTGCACCGTGCTCGTCGAGGGGTTCCAGCGGGCGGTGGCGCGGGAGACGAGGGCGATGACCATCATCTGGACGAGGCCGAGGAGGCCGATGATGACGGTCGGGGGAAGGAGGTTGGTGTCGCGGTCCTCGGCGGTGCCGACCATCGCGGCGGGCCAGGGGCCGAGGTCGACCATGACCGTGATGAGCGCCGCGACGGCGCCGGCGACCGCGACGAGCCCCCACGCCGGCACCCGCGCGAAGACGCCGCGGGCGTGGATGATGCCGAGCTGGTGGACGAAGAGCCACACGACGACGAGGTTCGTGTACATCGCGAGCATGCCGACGTTGACACCGCCGAGCGTGCCCACCTCGTAGCGGACCAGGTCGAGCCCGAGTGCGAGGAGCAGCAGCGCGGCGGGGACGGCGAGGCCGGACCGGTCGTGCGCACGCACCATGAGCGGCGCGGCGGCGGTGATGACGAGGTAGACGGCGAGGAACCACAGCGGCCGGGCGGCCTGGTCGCCGAGCATCGCGCCGATCGAGGGGTCCATGAGGTTGCCGACGACCGTCACGGGGACGATGACCGCGGCGAGGAGGACCAGGGGCGTGGTCAGCCGCCGGGCGCGGATGCCGAGGTAGTCGGTCGCGCTCTGGCCCTTCGCGCGGCAGGAGTCGACGACCTTCGTGTTCGCGAAGCCGCCCGCGATGAACAGGACTGGCATGACCTGCAGGAGCCAGCCGAGGACGAAGATCGTCCGTCCCTCGAGGGCGAGGGTCGAGTGCATGCCGTCGCCGTCGACCCAGACCCGGGTCGAGAGCCAGTGCATCGTCACGACGACGCCGGCGGAGGCGATGCGCAGGAGGTCGATGAGGTGGTCGCGCCGCGGGGCGGGGTGCGGGTCGGTGGCCGTCGACGGGGCCGTGGGGGCCGTCGACGCGGGGTTCGTCGTGGCGCTCGTCGCGGTGCGGGGGAGGGCGAGGCTCGTCATGCCGTCGAGTCTCGACGCGCCGGTGTCGTCGGTCATGGGTGCGCGTACCCATCCCGATACCCAGTCCGGTGCTCGGTGCCCGGGGCCGATTCGGCGGGCCCGGTCCCCGGGTCTCGGTCAGCGCGCGCCGTGCGGCTGGCGAGCCTCGGCGAGGGACCACGCGATGAGGGGCCACTGGCCGGGGAGTCGTGCGATCGCCGTGGCGGCGGCGGCGACCCGCTTGCCGGTCGGCCGGCGTGCCGCGCGGGGCACGAGGTCGACCGCCATCTGGACGTTCGCGGGGAAGACGGCGACGAGGAGGGCGGCACTGGCCCACGCGGCGCCACGTCGGGTGCGGGGGTGGGCGAGGCCGGCGGCGCAGGCCAGCTCGGCGACGCCCGAGAGGTAGGTCAGCTCCCGGTCCCAGCGGCCGAGGGGGACGGGGATGATGTCGTCGTAGACCCGCGGCACGGCAAAGTGCAGCACCCCGGTCACCGCGTACATCCCGCTGAGGAACTTCGTCGTCGCGCGCATACCCCCCATCCTCCCCGCAATTGCGCGCGCAACTGACATCTGCGCGCGGTATTTCACGCGCGGATGTCTCATTCGACGCGCAGATCCCGTCAGCCCGCCCGATCCGCGTGCGGATCCGTGGCTCCACCCGGCGACCCCGGCCACGCCGGTCGGCACTGCATCGCCATGCCAGCCACGGTCTGGCTGCCGCTGCCAACGTCCGGGCCGGGGCTCGAAATCTGCGCGTCGACGCTGCCATCTGCGCGCGATGTTCGGCGCGCAGATGGCAATTGCGCGCGCAACTGCAGGAAGGAGGGCCTCACCTTGGTCGGCGCGCCGGCCGTGTGCCCGACCGCCCGATCCGGAGGAACCCGCATGCCCACCTCGTCCCGCCCTCGCACCGTCGTCCGCTCCCTCGCAGGAATCTCCACCGCGGCCGTCGTGCTCGCCGGGTGCGGCCTGACGGAGGGGAAGCCGGGCGTCGAGGGCGCCATCGCGGTCACCGCCACCGACAACGAGTGCCAGGTCGCCCGCACCGAGGCCCCGGCGGGTCAGATCGAGTTCACGGTGCGCAACACCGGCACGAAGGTCAACGAGTTCTACGTCTACGCCGAGGGTGACCGCGTCATGGGCGAGGTCGAGAACATCGGCCCCGGCCTCGAGCGCCGCTTCCTCGTCCGCCTCGACGAGCCGGGGACGTACGAGACGGCGTGCAAGCCGGGCCTGGTCGGCCAGGGCATCCGGGCTCCGTTCACGGTGACGGGCGAGGCGGTCGACAAGACCGACGACGAGCGCCTCGTCGAGGCCACCGACGCGTACCAGCGTTACGTGAGCAGCCAGGCGGACGCCTTCGAGAGCGAGACGGAGAGGTTCGTCGCCGCGGTCAAGCGGGGGGACGTCACCGAGGCCAAGCGGCTGTACCCGCGTGCGCGGGTCTACTGGGAGCGGATCGAGCCCGTCGCCGAGTCGTTCGGCGACCTCGACCCGAAGATCGACGGCCGGGAGGACGTCATCGACGAGGGCATGCGGTTCACCGGGTACCACCGCCTCGAGCGCGACCTGTGGAAGACCGGCCTGAGGGAGGACAGCGCGACGATCGCCGACCAGCTCCTGGAGGACGTGCGCACGCTGGTGTCGAGGGCGAAGGAGGTCGAGCTCGACGAGCTGCAGCTCGCGAACGGGAGCAAGGCCCTCCTCGACGAGATCGCCACCGGCAAGATCACCGGCGAGGAGGAGCGGTACAGCCACACGGACCTGTGGGACTTCGACGCCAACCTCGACGGGAGCACGGCGGCGATCCAGGCGCTGCGGCCCTACCTCGAGGAGGAGGACCCGGAGCTCGTCGAGCGGATCGACGAGCGGACGAAGGCCCTCGAGACGCTCCTCGCGAAGCACCAGCGCGGGGACGGCTGGGCGCCGTACACCGACCTGAGCACGGACGAGGTCAAGGCGCTCTCGAAGGCCCTCGACGCCCTGAGCGAGGAGGTCGCGAAGGTCGCGGGCGTCGTCGGGACACGATGAGCGGGTCGACGGATCGGACGACGGCCAGCGGTGCGGCCGGGCCTCGACGAAGGCACCTCCTCGCCACGGCCGCGGGGGCAACTCTCGCCGGTGGTCTTGCGGCGGCGCAGGCGTTCGGCGGTCCCGGGCAGCAGGCGCCGGCCGCCCCGGCGGACGGCGGGGACGACCCGGCTGGTCGGACCCACCCCTTCCGCGGTGACCACCAGGCCGGGGTGACGACCCCGGCGCAGGATCGCATGCACTTCGTGGCGCTCGACGTGACGACCGACGACCGGCAGGCGCTGCAGGACATGCTGAGGGCGTGGACCCGGGCGGCCGAGCGGATGGTCGCCGGAGCCGAGGCCGCGCCGGGCGGTGCTGTCGGCCTCGGACCCCACGGCGTCCCGACGGACACCGGCGAGGCGCTCGACCTCCCTCCGGCCGGACTGACGATCACCATCGGGTACGGGCCCTCGCTCTTCCGCCGGTTCGGGCTCGAGACGCGTCGGCCCGCGGGCCTGGAGGACCTCCCGCGGTTCGGCGGTGACGACCTCGATCCCGCGCGTTCGGGCGGCGACCTGTGCATCCAGGCGTGCGCCGACGACCCGCAGGTCGCGGTCCACGCCGTGCGCAACCTCATCCGGCTCGGGTTCGGCACGGTCGCGGTGCGGTGGAGCCAGCTCGGGTTCGGCCGTACCTCGTCGACCTCGACGAGCCAGGCGACCCCGCGCAACCTCTTCGGCTTCAAGGACGGCACGAGCAACATCAAGGCAGAGGAGGGCGCCGCGCTGAAGGACCACGTCTGGGTCCAGGCGCAGGACGTCCCGGGAGCGTCGTGGATGACCGGCGGGACGTACCTCGTCGCGCGGCGGATCCGGATGAACATCGAGGTCTGGGACCGCAGCACCCTGCAGGAGCAGGAGGCGTCGATCGGTCGGGCGAAGCTCAGCGGTGCCCCGCTCGGCGGGAAGGACGAGTTCGAGCAGCCCGACTTCACCAGGCCCGGTACCGACGGCGCGAGCGCGATCGACGTCCGTTCGCACGTGCGGCTGGCCCACCCGTCGAGCCACGGCGGGCGGCGGATCCTGCGGCGCGGGTACACCTTCATCGACGGCAGCGACGGGCTGGGGCACCTCGACGCGGGGCTGTTCTTCATCGCCTTCTGCCGGGACGTGGGACGGCAATTCGTCCCGATCCAGCGGGCGCTGTCGCGCTCGGACCTGCTGAACGAGTACATCGAGCACACCGGATCGGCCGTCTTCGCCTGCCCCGGCGGGCTCGGCGAGGGTGAGGACTGGGGCACGCAGCTGCTCGGCTGACCCACCTCGAACGACGGGCGAGCCGCATCGAAGGTTCGAGATCTGCGCGCCATCGGTGACATCTGCGCGTGATACTCGGCGCGCAGATTGCAATTGCGCGCGCAAATGCAGGAATCAGGTGCCGGGTTTGTCGGTCTTGGCGGCGCTCTGGGTGAGGGCTTCGACGCGGACGAGGAGGGCTCGTCGTCGGACCGTCGCGATGACGTGGCTCGCCGTCCCGATCGCGTCGCCGTCGATCTCGATCGCCTGGGGGCGCGGCGTGCGCACCTCCATCCGCGACCCCTGCAGCACCTTCATCCGGGACGAGCCGGTCGCGCCGCGGGTGATGATCGACGTCGCGATCTCGAGCCACGACAGCGGGCCCTTCGGCGCGAGCAGCAGCGCATCGAGCCGCCCGTCGTCGACCTTCGCCTCCGGCAGGAGCGCCACCCCACCCTGGACCCGGCCGCAGTTGCCGACGAGCACGGTCTTCACCCGTCGCCCCACCGGCGGCTCGCCGTCCACCGTCACCCGCACGGGGAAGCGGGCCCGTCCGAGCTCGCGCAGCCCCGTGAGCACGTACGCCGGCCACCCGAAGCGCTTCTTCGAGGCCTCCGAGGTCTCCTCCATGATCGCGGCGTCGTACCCGAGCCCCGCCATCACGAGGAAGAGATGCGCGTCGAGCTCCGGCCCGCGCTGCGGCTCGTCGGCGTGGCCCTCGTCGTCGGTGGTGTCCCCCTCCGGCGGGTCGATCCGCAGCCAGCCGACGTCGATCGGTCGGTTGCGGCCCGTGCACGCCGTCACCATCGCCGCCTCGATCGAGTCGACGGGCGCACCGAGGTTGCGGGCCAGCAGGTTGCCGGTCCCGCCCGGCAGCAGGCCGATCGGCGTGCTCGTCCCCGCCAGCGCCGCCGCGACCGCGCGGATCGTCCCGTCGCCACCGAGCGGGCAGACGACGTCGACCCCGGCCTGCAGCGCCTCGCGGGCCTGACCCGTCCCGGGGTCCTCGGCGGTCGTCTCCAGGACGAGCGGCACGTCCCAGCCCTGCTCCCGGCACACCCGCTCCAGCCGCGCGCGCACGCCGGCGAGCGCCGCCGCGCCGGCGAACTTCGTCGGGTTGACGATGACGGCCGCCCGCTTGAGCCGCACGGGCTCGGCCACGTCCTTCCCGGCGGGCGCCCCCTTCCCGGCCAGCCCCCGGCGAGCAGCCGCGGGGCGGAAGACCCCGCGGGACGGGCGCGGCCGGGCGTGCCGACCCGGCTCGGTCCGGGGGCGGCCCAGCGCCGCCCGGGTCGTGGACTCGGTCACGACGATCGCGAGCACGACGAGGGCGGCCTCGAGCAGCGCGACGAGGGCGAGGGCGGTCCAGGATCCGGGCACGCGGCGACGGTACCCCCCGCCCCCCGCGGGCGGCCCCTCCCTTCGGGGGGATGGCGGCGCCGGATCGGCGACGTAGGGTGACGCGGTGACCGCCGACGTCGTCTTCCTCGTGTCGGGGATCGCCCTCCTCGCCGCGGTCGTCCTCCCCTCGCTCCTGCACAAGGCCGCCATCAGCGCGCCGATCGTGCTCCTCGCGATGGGCATGCTCATCGGGCTCCTCCCCACCCCGGACGGCCTCGTCCTCGACCCCGTCGAGAACCGCGCGGTCGTCGAGCACGTCACGGAGGTCACCGTCCTCCTCGCGCTCATGGGTGTCGGGCTGGCGCTGGACCGTCCGCTCGATCTCCGCAGCTGGAGCAGCATCCGCCGCTGGTCGGCGACCTGGCGGCTGCTGCTCCTCGCGATGCCGCTGTGCATCGGGGCGGTCGCACTCCTCGGCTGGGGTCTGCTCGGGCTCGCTCCGGCGACCGCGCTCCTCCTCGGGGCCGTCCTCGCGCCGACGGACCCCGTCCTCGCCTCGGACATCCAGGTCGAGGGGCCCGTCACCGAGGGCCACGAGGACGAGATCGACGAGGAGGACGAGGTCCGCTTCGCGCTCACCTCCGAGGCGGGGCTCAACGACGGGCTCGCCTTCCCGTTCGTCTACGCCGCGATCCTCGCCGCGACGGAGGGGGCGTTCGCGAGCTGGGGCGCCGGGTGGTTCGGGTGGGAGCTGGTCGGCAAGGTCGCGGTCGGCGTGCTCACGGGCCTGGCCGTCGGGTGGGTGCTGGCGAAGATCGCCTTCCGGGCCCCGTCACCATCGCTGCGGATGGCCGAGCAGGGCGAGCCGCTCCTGGCGTTCGCCGCGCTGCTCCTCGCGTACGGCACGTCCGAGGTTCTCCACGGGTACGGCTTCCTCGCCGTCTTCGTCGCGGCGATGACGCTCCGCTCCGCCGAACGCGGCAACGAGTACCACGAGCACATGCACCAGGTCGTCGAGCGGCTCGAGCGGCTCATGACCCTCTTCGTCCTCCTCCTGCTCGGGATGGCGCTCACCCACGGGCTCCTGGCCCACCTCGACTGGCGCGGCGCCCTCCTCGCGCTCGTCCTCGTCCTCGTCGTGCGGCCCCTCTCGGCGCTCCTCGCGCTCCGCGTGGGGCACGCGAAGGCGAAGGAGGTCTCCGGCCTCGACTCCCGCGAGCGGCTCGTCACCGCGTTCTTCGGGGTGCGCGGCATCGGCTCGCTCTACTACCTCGCGTACGCGACGGGGGCGGCTGCCTTCGACGGCCAGCGGTGGCTGTGGTCGACCGTCGCGTTCACCATCGTCCTGTCGGTCATCCTCCACGGGGTGCTCGCGACACCGGCGATGGCCCGGCTGGAGAAGCGCCGGAAGGAGCGGGGCAAGCAGGTGCGACCGCGCGGGCCGGGTGGACCCGGCGAGAGCGGGGCGGGCGCGGGCGCGCCGGTAACCTCGACCGCGTGATCGACATCAAGCTCCTGCGCGAGAACCCCGACGTCGTCCGCGCCAGCCAGCGCGCCCGCGGGGAGGACCCCGGGCTCATCGACGAGATCCTCGCGGGGGACGAGCGACGCCGGGCGACGATCGCCGAGTTCGAGGCGCTGCGCGCGGAGCAGAAGACGATGGGCAGGTCCGTGGCGAAGTCCCGGGGCGAGGAGAAGCAGGCCCTGCTCGCGCGGACCAAGGAGGTCGCCGCGCGGGTCAAGGAGCTCGACGCCGCGAAGGACGAGGCCCAGGTCGAGCTCGACGCGCTGCTGCGGCGGGTCGGCAACGTCATCGTCGACGGCGTTCCCACCGGGGGCGAGGACGACTACGTCGTGCTCGAGGAGGTCGGCACCCCTCGGGACTTCGCCGCCGAGGGCTTCGAGCCCAAGGACCACCTCGAGCTCGGCGAGGCGCTCGGTGCCATCGACATGGAGCGCGGGACGAAGGTCGGCGGCAGCCGCTTCTACTTCCTCACCGGGCCGGGTGCGCGGCTCGAGCTCGGGCTGCTCCAGATGGGGCTGCAGCTCGCGGTGGAGCGTGGTTTCGTCCCGATGATCACCCCGACCCTCGTGCGGCGCGACGTCATGGCCGGCGCGGGCTTCATCGACGCCCACGAGGAGGAGGTCTACCAGCTGCCCGCGGACGACCTCTTCCTCACGGGGACCTCCGAGGTGGCGCTCGCCGGGTATCACGCGGACGAGATCCTCGATCTGTCGGACGGCCCGAGGCGGTACGCGGGCTGGTCGACGTGCTACCGGCGCGAGGCCGGCTCGTACGGCAAGGACACCCGCGGCATCATCCGCGTCCACCAGTTCAACAAGCTCGAGATGTTCGTCTACTGCGACCCGGAGCAGGCGCAGGCCGAGCACGAGCGGCTCCTGGGGTTCGAGAAGGAGATGCTCGCGCGCATCGAGGTGCCCTATCGGGTCATCGACACGGCGGCCGGCGACCTCGGCGGTCCGGCGGCCCGGAAGTTCGACTGCGAGGCGTGGGTCCCCACCCAGGGCCGGCACCGCGAGCTGACCTCGACGAGCAACTGCACGACGTACCAGGCGCGGCGGCTGAACACCCGGTTCCGCGACGCCGAGGGCCGCACCCAGGTCGCGGCGACGCTCAACGGGACGCTCGCGACGACGCGCTGGCTCGTCGCGATCCTCGAGAACCACCAGCAGGCGGACGGCTCGGTCGTCGTGCCCGAGGCGCTGCGCCCGTTCGTCGGCCTCGACGTCATCGCGCCCGCCTGACGTCAGGCGAACTGCCGCGCGGCGGCCTCCCACGTGGAGTCGAGCTCGCGCGGGTCGGGGAAGCGGCCGTCGACCTCGAGGATCGCCATGCCGTGCGCGCAGGCCCACAGCGCCTGGGCGCGGTGCGGGTCGCCGGTGACGAGGAAGAACGGCGAGCCGGCCCACTCCTCGAGCCCGTCGGGCAGCGCGTCGCGATCGAGCGGGCCACTCGTCGCGAGCCGATAGACCTCGGGGTCGCCGAGCGCCAGCCGGCGGTAGGCGGGCAGCAGCGCCGCGGGTGACGGGTCGCGAGCGATCGCGGCGTGCAGCCCGGTGCCCATGGCGAGCAGGCCGTCGGTGATGAGGAGCGCAGCGAGGGCGTCCTTGTTCTTCACGTGCTTGTACAGCGAGGGCGCGGTGATCCCGAGCGCGGCGGCGATGGTCCGCATCGACACCGCCTCCCAACCCTGCTCGACGAGGATCGCGCGCGTGGCCCCGACGATCGAGGCCACCCGGGCGCTGCGCTCGGGAACGGCCGGTTCGGGAACGGCCGGTTCGGGCAGCGTGCCGGGGGGTGTGCGGGTCACGGGGTGGACGGTACGTCCGCCTCGACCCGTCGCGCGAGGGCCTCGTTCACCGCCTCGAAGTCGTCCTCGAGGTCGAGCGTGCGGCCCGCGAACGGGACGAGGGCACCGACGAAGCGTTCCTCCTGGACGAGCCGGGTCCGGCGACCCGCCAGCGGTTCGAGGACGAAGGAGTGCTCGCCGTCGGCGAGGCCACGCACGTAGTAGGTCCCGCTCCACCGCAGCTCGCGGTCGGGCTCGACGGCGAGCACCCGCGGGGTGAACGTCATGCTCCCGTCGCCCGAGCGGACGGTGTTCGTCACCGTGCCGCCCTCGACGAAGCGACCTCTGCTCCGGACGATCGACGGGTTCCACTCCGACCAGCGCTCGTTCGCCTCGAGGACGGGCCACACCCGCTCGGGCGGGGCGTCGATGACGCGCTCGGTGCGGATGACATGGGGGTGGGTCCGGCTCCAGACCCAGGAGGTCGCGACGACGGCGACGAGGGCCACGGGAACGGTGACGAGGACGCGGCTAACAGTGTTCACTTCACTGAGTGAACACTGTTAGCCGATCGGTGTCAACCGACGGTCACGTCGCCCGTCGGCCGGCCGTCACGTCTCCGCGGTCCACGCCTGGCGGACGGTGAGCTTGCCGCCGGTCTGCAGCAGCGCCCGGCGGTAGATCCGCTCCGCGGCGAGCACGACCCCGAGACCGGCCCCGAGCAGGAGGGCGAGCGCGAGGACCGGCTCCCACCACTGCGCCGTCCCCTCGACGATCCGCATCGGCATGAGCACCGCGGACAGGGGCGGGACGAAAGAGGCGACCGTCTTCGGCGCCCCGTCGAGGAACATCGCCCCGAAGAACATGAGCATGACGAGCATCGTCACGGGCACCGACGTCGACTGGACGTCCTCGGTCCGGCTGGCCAGCGCCCCCGCGACGGCGTACAGCGTCGCGATGACCGTGAACCCGACGACGAAGAAGAGGACGAACCACAGCAGGCCGCTCGACATCGCGGGGATCATCGACGCGAACGGGGTGAACGACACCCCGACGAGCGCGACGGTCGTGTAGAGCACGAGCTGGCCGATCGCGAGCAGGACGTTCCCCACGACCTTGCCGAGCAGCAGCTGCCGGACGGGGATCGAGGCGGTGATGATCTCGACGATCCGCGACTGCTTCTCCTCGACGACGCTCGTCGCCAGAGCGATCCCGAAGAGCAGCGCCGCGAAGTAGAAGAGGAACGCCATCGCCAGGCCGACGACCTTCGCGACCAGCTGCTCCTTCTGGTCGCCGACGACGAGGGCGGTCCTCACCTCCGTGCCCTTCTCGATGGCCGCGAGATCGGTGCCCGCGCGCTGGGCGTTCTGCGCCCGCACGACCCCGCCGACCGTCTCCGTCGTCAGGCCCTCCAGCCGGTCGTCGACCTCTCGCTGGCCCGTGAGCGTCCACGTGCCGCCGTCCTCGTGGAGCCACCCGTCGGCCGACCCGTCGGCGAGAGCCGCCTTGGCGGCGCCGCCGTCGGGCACGCGCGTCACCGTGATCCCGACGTTGTCGCCGGACTGCTCCGCGGCCGTGGCGATCGTGTCGGCCATCGCCGCGTCGTCGGCCACCGCGACGATCGTGTAGTCGCGGTGCCGGTCGGCGTTCCACGCCTGCCAGCCGATCGACGCACCGATGATCGCGAGGGTGAGGAACGTCGAGAAGATGAAGCTCTTGTCCCGCAGCTTGACGAGGATCTCGCGCTGGGCGATGAGCCGCCAGGCGCCGCGGGCCGAGGCGCGCGGGGTCTGGGCCGGGGTGGTCCGGTTCGCGCTGCTCGGGGTCGGGGTCGTCTGCGTGCTCATGCCGTGACCTCTCGGTAGATGTCGCTCAGGCGGGGGACGATGGGGGCGATCGCGTCGAGGCCGCCGCGAGCGGTCGCCTCGGTGAGGAGCCGGTCGAGGGTGGCGCGGCGCTGCGTCTCGTCGCCGAGCAGCTCGAGCACCGCCTCGCGCCCGTCGACGTCGACGACGTCCAGGCCGGGCAGGTCCCGCAGCCAGCCGGCGTCCCCACGAAGGGTGACCCGGTGCCGCTGGGCCCCGGCGCTGCGGAGCTCGGTGACCGTTCCCTCGGCGCGCTTGCGGCCGCCGGAGAGGATGACGAGCCGGTCGCACAGCTGCTCGACAAGATCGAGCTGGTGGCTGGAGAAGAGGACGGGGATCCCGCGGGCGACGTGCTCGCGCAGCAGGTCGGCCATCGAGTCGACGGCGTCGGGGTCGAGGCCGGAGAACGGCTCGTCGAGGACGAGCGCGGCGGGTCGGGTCATCACCGCGGCGACGACCTGGACCCGCTGCTGGTTGCCCAGCGACAGCTTCTCGACGGGGTCTCCCGCGCGGTGGGCCAGGCCGAGACGCTCGAGGTGCTCCTCCACGCTCGCCCGGGCGTCGGCCGCGGACAGCCCCGCCAGGCGGGCGAGGTGGACGAGCTGCTCGCCGACCTTCTGCTTGGGGTAGAGGCCGCGCTCCTCGGGCATGTAGCCGAACGTGCGGCGGTCGTCGGCGGTCATCGGTCGGCCCTGCCAGAGGACCGCGCCCTCGGTGGGCTGCAGGACGCCCATGATCATCCGCATCGTCGTCGTCTTGCCGGCGCCGTTCCCGCCGACGAAGCCCGTCATCCGCCCGCCCGGGATCGTCAGCGACACGTCGTCGACGGCCGTGACGTCCCCGAACCGGCGGGTCAGGTGCTCTGCCCTGATCTCGTTCGCGCTGGTGGTGATGTCCATGCCCTCGACGCTACGGACGAGCGCCCCGGGCCGGATCCGTCGCGCGGCGGATCTTCGGCGGTGCTCTCCTCCGCCCGTCGGGGGACGACTCAGCCGCGCGGTCGGGTGCCCGCGACGATGCCGCACTCGTGCGCGCGGACGACGGCCTGGACGCGGTCGCGCAGGTGCAGCTTGGCCAGCACGTTCGAGACGTGGGTCTTCACCGTTGCCTCCCCGATGACGAGCTCGGCGGCGATCTCGGCGTTCGACAGCCCGGCCCCGACGAGACCGAGCACCTCGCGCTCGCGGCCGGTAAGCAGCGAGAGCCCCGGATCGGTGACGACCCCGGGGGAGGTGGTGCTCCCGGTCGGGGCGGCGGCCCGCGCGGCGAGGGTGCGGCGGATGACCCGCGCCGTCACCTCGGGGGCGAGCAGCGCGTGCCCCTGCCCGACGGCGAGGACGGCCTCGACGAGCTGGTCGCTCCCGGCGGTCTTGAGGAGGAAGCCGCTGGCCCCGGCCTCGAGCGCGGCGAAGAGGTAGTCGTCTCGGTCGAAGGTCGTGAGGACGACGACCCTGGTGTCGCTGCTCGAGGTGATCGTCCGGGTGGCCTCGATGCCGTCCGTGCCGGGCATCTGGACGTCCATGAGGACGAGGTCGGGGGCCAGCCGGCGGGCGAGCTCGATCGCCTGCGCCCCGTCGGTGACCTCGCCGACGACCTCGATCCCCGGCTCGGTCCCGAGCACCATCGTCAGGCCGGATCGGACGATCGGCTGGTCGTCGGCGATGAGGACGCGCAGCGGCCCCCCGTCGGTGCGGTTCGAGCCGTCCTGCGGGTCCGGCGCGACCTGCGTGCCCTGCGTGCTCACGACCGCGAGCCTGCCAGCGGGATGCGCACGCGCACGCGGTAGCCCCCGGTGACGCGGGGCCCGATGTCGACGGTGCCACCGAGCCCGGCGACCCGTTCGCGGATCCCGAGCTGCCCCAGCCCGGAGCCGGAGGTGCCATTGCGGGGTCGACCCGAGTCGGTGACCTCGACCTCGACGTGCGGGCTGCTGCCGTGGCGGACGCACCGCAGCGCCACGCGTGCCGAGTCGGCCGTGCTGTGCCGCCGGACGTTCGTCAGCGACTCCTGGACGACCCGGTAGAGCGCGGCCCCGACCGCCGGCGGCACGTCCTCGAGCGCGCCGGGCGGTTCGCTCGCGGTCGTCAGCTCGACGTCGAGCCGGTCGCGCACCTGATCGAGCAGCGCGGGCAGGTCAGCGAGCGCGGGTCCGGGCGACCGGTCGGGCTGCTTTCCCGGGTCGAGCTGGCCCTCGTTCGTGTCGCTCGTGACGTTCGTCCGGCCCGTCTCGTCCACCCGGCCCGTGTCCCCGTCACCATCGGGCATCCGCAGCGCCCCGAGCAGGCCGCGCAGCTGGGCGACGGCGTCGGTGGCGCTCGACTCGACGGTCGCCATCGCCTCGGCGGCGGCGACCGGGTCGGTGCGCACGAGCCGGCGGGCCGCCCCCGCGTGGAGGCCGACGCCCGCGATGTGGTGGCCGACGACGTCGTGGAGCTCACGCGCGATCCGCAGCCGCTCGTCGACGACCGCCTGGGTACGCAGGCGGCTGGACTGGTCGGCGATCGTCTCCGCCTGGTGGGCGAGGACCGCGCGGGCCCGGGCCGCCCGCCACGTGACCCGGCCGAGCTGGATGGCGCCCCCGAAGTAGAGGACGTTGATGATCACCGTGATGAGGATGGCTGCGGTGGCGACCCCGCCACCGGTCGGTGCACCCTGGTTCGCGTCGACGATGTCCTCCACCCCCGAGCCGTACGCGAAGTTCCAGGCGATCCACAGGGCCATGACGAGGACGATCCCGGTGCACACGATCGCTGCCGCTGCGCGGTCCCTGGCCCAGGCCGTGGCCGAGAAGAACGCGACGAAGTACACGACCTGCAGGCTCATCTGCGCCATGACCAGCGGCATCGTCACGCCGACGACGAACATGTGCGCGGCCGCGAGCCCGGCGACGACGAGCGGGTGACGACGCCGGGCCACGAGGAGGGCGGCGACCGCGAGCGTGGCGGCGCGCTGGACCCACGGGTCCGCGCCGACCGTCTCCAGGGCGCCGAGGCGACGGACGAGCTCGAGGAGGACGATCGCGAGGATGCCGACGACGACGCTCAGGCCGATGTCGCGGCGCCCGATCGGCGGGGCGGGGCGTTCCCACCGCTCGAACGCGGCGGGGACGCTCGCTTCCGGCATGGATCCAGCCTACGAGGGGGTCGGCTCCCGGGCACCGACCTCCTCGCGCCCGCCGCCGCGCCAGCGGATCACGACCGCGGCGAGGGCGAGCATGACGACCCAGGTGAGCGCGTTGACCACCCAGAACGGGGCGGTCTCGTCCATCGCGCCCTCCCGTAGGAGGTTGCCCGCGGAGAAGGGCACGGCGTGGGCGGCAGCAGCCGGCCAGACGGACCCGAACCGCTCGACGAGGGCGGCGAGCAGGGGCGCCCACGCCGCGATCCCGACCGTGAGCGCGATCGACTCCGTGGCCGTGAACGTGCCCTGGCGCCAGTAGAGCCACTGCATCGGGACGTGCCACGCGGCCCACGCGATCGCGACGACGAGCGCCATCGGCCAGAACCCCAGCGCCCGCAGGACGGTGTGGGCGTGGCCGCGCCAGAAGACCTCCTCGCCGATCGTGCTCACGACGAGCAGGCTGCTGCCGATGACGAGCAGGGGCACGACCGACGCGAGCGGCAGGGGCCCCTTCGGCATGGTGCCCGTGACGACGCCCGCGACGATCGCCGGGACGATCGTCGCGACCGCCATCACGGCCATCGCGGCGTACCACGCACGAAGCAGGCCCCTCCACCCGCCCGGGCGCAGTCGCCAGATGTCCGCCAGGCGCGTCGGCCGGCCCTCTGCTCGGGAGCCGTCGGTCTGCTCGGCCGCGCGTCCGCGTCGGGGGACGAGGGGGACGACGAGCAGCGCGAGAAGGCTCGCCAGGGCCGGGATCCATCGGCCGACCGCGATGGCCCACGGCGGGATGTCGTGCCCGCCAGCGGCGAATCCGGCGCACAGCGCGACCATCCCCGCGAGCGCGAGCAGGTACCCGAGCACCAGCCCGGCCGCGGCCCGACCGGTGATCCGAGGCACGCTGTTTGTTCGCTGCACAAATCGGGACGCTACCGTGGTGAGTGATGGTCCGCAAGAAGTCCTCACGGACGCCCCCGGCAGCCGACGGAAACGCCGCTGCGCCGACGGGCGGGTCCCCGGCGTCCCGTCGGGGCCCGCGCGGAGACCTCGACGCCGATCGCTTCGTCGCCGCCGCCGTCGGGCTCGTCGAGGGAGGGGGCGTGCTGTCGCTGCGGTCGGTCGCGGCGGCGGCCGGCGCCACACCGACGGCCATGTACACGTACTTCGCCGACATGGATGACCTGCTCAACGCGGTCGGCGACGCCTTCGTCGGACGTATCCCGCTCGCGCCTCTGGCCGTCGACGGGTCGGTCCCCGACGCTCCCGCCCGGCTGGGTCGGTTCGTCGCGTCGGCGGTCGAGGTCCTCACCGCGAGCCCCGGGCTCGCGGACGTGCTCGCCCGTCGACGGATCGTCGGACCCCACGCGCTCGCGCTCAACGAGGCCCTGCTGCGGTTCCTCGCCGCGCAGGGGCTCGAGCCGGCCCGGGCGGCAGCGGCGACGTACGCCCTGACGACGTACGTCCAGGCGCACGCGCTGTTCGAGGCGAGCGCCACCCTCACCCCCGGTGGGGAGCGGGCGCTGGCGCAGGTCGACCCCGCGGACTTCCCGCTCACCGCTGCGCTCGAGACAGCCGCCGCCCCGCCGCTCCCCGGACTGGACGTCCTCCTCGACGGGATCCTCCCCGCCCGCGAGTCCTGAGGCCTCGGTCACGCGCCCGGGTGCTCGGCCGGCTCGGTCCCGACCGCGCTGCCCTGGCGACGGTTGACACCACCGGGCTACGTTGCTTAGGTAAGCCTTACTTAGGCATGGCTAACCTCATTGTCATGGCCGAGCGACCTGTCTCCGACCCCGAAACGGACCCCTCGATGCGCCGCCGCACCGCCCTCTCCTTCGCCCTGGCCAGTCCGCTCCTCCTGGCCGCGGGTTGCTCGACCGGACCCGCCGACGGACAGGGCGGCTCGACCGGCGCGAGCGGGGAGGTCGAGGACGGTGCGCTGCCGGTGACCCTCGAGCACGCCTTCGGGTCGACGACGGTGCAGAGCGCGCCGCAGCGGGTCGTGACGATCGGCTGGTCGGACCAGGACGTCGTCGCCGCCCTCGGCCTCGTCCCGGCGGCGGCCGCGAAGATCACCTGGGGCGGGAACGCGAAGGGCTCGACCGACTGGTTCGACGAGCAGATCCGCAAGAACAGCAGCACCAACAACAGCAGCGGCTCCGCCGTCGAGCGGTACGACGACTCCGACGGGGTGCCGCTCGACGAGATCGCGACGTTCGAGCCGGACCTCATCCTCGGGGTGAACTCCGGGATGACGAAGGCCGAGTACGCCAAGCTCTCGAAGATCGCGGCGACGGTCGCCTACCCCGACATGCCGTGGACGACCCCGTGGCGGGACTCGACGACGACGATCGGCGCTGCCGTCGGCCGCCCCGACGCGGCGAAGGATCTGGTCGCGCGCACCGAGGAGACGATCGAGCGGGCGAAGAAAGACCTCGAGGACCTGCGCGGGAAGACCGTCGCGTGGGGCTGGATCGACCCGAAGGACACGAGCACGCTCGGGCTCTACGGCTCGGGAGACCTCCGGCCGCAGATGCTCCGTGAGTTCGGGATGAAGGACGCGCCGCTCGTCGCCGAGCTGTCCCGCGCGAAGAAGACGTTCGACCTCTCGCTGTCCGCGGAGCGGGCGGAGGAGCTGGACGCCGACGTCTTCATCTTCTACCTCGACGAGCCGAAGCAGCTCGACCGGATCCTCGCCAGCCCGCTCGTCTCGGCGATCCCGGCGATCCGCAAGAAGCAGTACGTCGCCTCGGTCGACCGCACGGTCGCCTACGCGATGAGCAGCCCCACCCCGCTGTCCATCGAGGTCGCGGCGACGAAGTTCATGCCGAAGGTCGCGACGGCGGCGGGCGGAACCCCGGTCACCCGGTGAGCGGCCGAAGCCGTGCGGTCGCGGCGGCGGTGATGCTGCTCGCCCTCGGTGCGGCGGTCACGCTCTCGGTTGCGGTGGGTGCGGGCGCGCTGACGACGTCCGGCGTGCTGCAGGCCCGCACCGATCGCACCGTCGTCGGGCTGGTCGTCGGCGCGGCGCTCGGTCTGGCCGGTGCAACCCTCCAGGGCAGCTCGCGCAACCCGCTGGCGGACCCCGGCCTGCTCGGCCTCACCGCGGGTGCCGTGCTCACGGTCGTCGTCGCCACCGCCGTGCTCGGGATCGGGTCGTCCTCGCTCGTCGGCGTCCTCGCCGTCGTCGGGGTGCTCGTGGTCGGGGTGCTCGTCCACCTCGCGACGCGCCGGGTGCCGGTCGCCCGACGACCCGAGACGAGCGTGCTCGTCGGCGCCGCGCTCACCGCGGTGTGCAGCTCGGCCGCCACGGGGATCCTCCTGACCGACCGCGGCGCCCTCGACCAGCTGAGGTCGTGGCAGGTCGGCTCGTCCGCCGGGCGGTCGGTCGGTGTGCTCCTGCCGGTCGCGCTGCTCCTGCTCGGCGGGGTGGTCCTGGCCCTGGCGCTCGCCCCGGGCCTCGACGCGCTCGCGCTCGGGGACGAGGCCGCGTCCGCGCTCGGGCACGACGTCGGACGGCTCCACGGCCTGGCGCTCCTGGCCGCGGCACTGCTCACCGCTGGTGCGACGGCCGTCGCCGGACCGTTCGGCTTCGTCGGCTTCCTCGCACCGCACGCCGCGCGGCCGCTCGTCGGGACGGGACACCTCGCGGTTCTCCCGGCCTCGGCCGGGTGCGGAGCCGCGTTCGTCGTCATCGCGGACGTCGTCGGGCGGGTCCTCGCACCCCCGGGGGAGGTGCCCGCGGGCGTCACGGTCGCGCTCGTCGGGGCGCCCGCCCTCGTCCTGCTCCTGCGCCGACGGACGCTCGCATGAGCACGCCCGCGCTCGCCCGGTCGCCGGGCTGTGGTTCGCCGCTCGCCCTCGCGCGCCGGCGCCGTCGACGCACCACCGGCGTCGTCCTCGGTGGCCTGCTCGCCACGCTCGTCGGCGTCCTGGCGGTGCGCGTGCTCCTCGGTGACTACACGGTGACGCCGGTCGACCTCGTCCGCATCCTGCGCGGCGAGATGATCCCCGTCGCGACCTTCGTCGTCATGGAGTCGAAGCTGCCGCGCGCCGTCACCGCACTGCTCGGCGGGATGTGCCTGGGCGCGGCGGGCGCGCTGCTGCAGGACCACGTGCGCAATCCCGTCGCCAGCCCGGATGTCCTCGGGGTCACCTCCGGCGCGGGGCTCGGGGCGGTCGTCGGTGCCGTCGTCCTCGACCTGCGGGGCCCGGCCGTCACGGGGTGCGCCCTCGCCGGCGCGGTCGTGGCCACCGCGCTCGTCGTTGGCCTCGCCGGACGTGGCCCGCGGGCCTCGACCCGGCTGATCGTCGGCGGCGTCGCGACGGCCGCCGCGTGCCATGCGCTCGTCCAGTGGGTGCTGCTCCGCTCGAGCATCACGGGGGCGCACGAGGCGCTCCTGTGGGTCACGGGCAGCCTCGGCGCGGCGACGTGGGACGGCATCCGGTGGCTCGCGCTCGCGACGCTCGTCCTGCTCCCGCTCGCGGTCACCGTCGGACGGGTGAGCGAGGTCACCGCGCTCGGCGACGACCTCGCTGCCGGGCTCGGCGTCGACCTGCGGCGGACCCGCGCGGCCGTGCTCGTCCTCGTCGTCCTCCTCGTCGCGGCGGTGTGCGCCCTCACGGGACCGATCGCGTTCGTCGCGCTGCTGTCCGGTCCGATCGCCCGGCGGCTGCTGCGCGGTCGGCCGACGGTCGTCGCCGCCGCGCTCGTCGGCGCGATCACCCTCGTCACCGCTGATCACGTCGCCGCCTACGCCCTGCCCGGCACGAACCTGCCGGTCGGCGTCGTCACCGGCGCGATCGGCGCTCCCTTCCTCATCTGGCTCATCACCCGACGACCGACGGAGGTCCGATGACCACCACCCCCATGGCCACCAGCCCCCACGCCGAGAAGTGGCACTCCGCGCACGCGCGGAGCGCCACGTGCGTCGCCCGGGGCGCGCCGGTCGCGCCGCCGGAGCTGCGGGCGAGCGGCGTGCGGTTCGTCCACCCGGGGGCGAGCGCGGCGGCGGTCGACGGGGTCGACCTCGACGTCGAGCCCGGCGCCGTGACGGCGATCATCGGTCCGAACGGCTGCGGCAAGTCGACGCTGCTGCGCGCGGTACGCGGACTCGTGCCGCTCGCGGGTGGTCGGGTCACGCTGGACGGGCGGGACGTCGCCGATGTGCCCGCGAAGGCGCTCGCGCGGCAGATCGCGTTCCTCCCGCAGCACCCGGTCGTCCCGGCCGGGACGACCGTCGCCGAGCTCGCCGCGCGCGGCCGGCACCCCCACCGCGGCTGGTTCGGCCGATGGACCGTTGCGGACGACGCCGCGGTCGCCGAGGCGCTCGAGGTCACGGGGACCCGGGACCTCGTCGACCGGGGCGTCGGCGAGCTCTCCGGCGGCCAGCGGCAGCGGGTGTGGCTCGCGCTCGTCCTCGCTCAGCAGGCGCCGGTGCTCCTGCTCGACGAGCCCACGTCCTTCCTCGACCTCGCCCACCAGATCGACGTGCTCGACGTCGTCCGGCGGCTCGGGTCCACCGGCACGACCATCGTCATGGTCCTCCACGACCTCTCCCTCGCCGCCCGCTACGCCGATCGGATCGTCGCGATGCACGACGGTCGCGTGGTGGCGCAGGGCGAGCCAGCGGACGTCCTCACGCCAGCCGTCCTCGAACGCACGCTCGGGCTGACGGTCCAGGTCGTCCCCGACCCGGTGACCGGCACCCCCCTCGTCGTCCCCGCCCACCCACCAGCCCACGGGGGCCGTGCGCCCCGACCGATCGCGCAGGAGCCCCGATGAGCACCGGAGGCCTGATCGAGAAGGGGGCCGTCGCCCTCGTGCACCGCGCCGCCGGCCTGACGATGGCGCTCGCCCCCGCCCGGAAGGAGCAGGTGCAGACGGTCGCGCGCGTCGTCGCCGTCCGGGACCTCGGGACCGCGACCCGCCGTCTGACGATCGCCGCCGACACCCTCCGGACCTTCGAGCGCAGCGGCCCCGACGAGTACGTCGGCCTCCTCATGCCCGAGCGGGGTGCACGCCTCGTGATGCCAGCCGACCGGCCCGACCCACGCGCGGCCGTCGCGGCGATGCCGGAGGGCGAGCGCCCCGCGCTGCGGTGGTACACGATCCGTGCGCACCGGCCCGAGGCCGGGGAGATCGACGTCGACGTCGTGCGCCACGGTGACAGCGGCCCGGGATCGGCGTGGGCGTGCCGGGTCGGCGTCGGGGACGAGGTCGGGGTGCGCTCGGCGGGGTCGGTCTACGCGGGGTGGCGGCCCGGTGACGCCGCAGCGGTCGACCGGGTCCAGCTGCTCGTCGCGGACGAGACAGCGTTGCCCGCGGTGTGCGCGATCCAGGAATGGCTCGGGAACGGGCCGGGCCGGCCCGTGAGCCTCGTCCACGTCGAGGTCCCCTCGGTCGAGACGGTTGGGGTCGAGTCGATCCCGGCCGGCGCGCTCGTCCACGAACGCGGGGACGCGGCGCCGGGGTCCGCGGTGCTCGACGTGCTGGCGCAGGAACCGATCCCCGGGCTCGGCTACGCGTGGATCTGCGGGGAGGGGTCGATGGTCGCCGCAGCCCGGAGGCACGTGATGCGCGGGCAGGGGCTCGACCGGTGGCGGATCAGTCACAGCGGCTACTGGCGCCTGGGGCGCCCGCGCCCGTGACGCGGGGAACGCGCCGTTAGGGTCGGCGGCATGGAGAGCACCGGCTCGCGCCCCCTGATGATCTGCCTCGACATCGACGGCACGACGATCACGCACGACCAGGTGCTCAGCCCGCGCGTGCGGGACGCCGTCCGGCGGGTCGTCGACGCCGGCCACCACGTCGTCATGTCGACCGGTCGGGCGGTCGTCGCGACGATGCCGATCGTCCGCCAGCTGGGGATCACCACCGGCCGGGCGGTGTGCTCGAACGGTGCGGTGACGGTCGCGCTCGATCCGTCGAGAGAGGAGGGCTTCGAGGTGCTCGAGGCGGTGACCTTCGACCCGCGCCCCGCCCTCACCGTCATCCGCGAGCGCTGGCCGGACGGCTCGCCCGTGCCGGTCGTCGCGGTCGAGGAGCTCGGGGTCGGGTTCAAGCTGTCGGCACCGTTCCCCGACGGTGAGCTCGACGGCCGGCTGCGGGTCGTCCCGTGGGAGGAGCTCATGGCCGAGCCCGTGACCCGGGTGACGATCCGCTCGCCGGAGTCGACGAGCGCCGAGTTCGACGAGCTCATCGACCAGATCGGGCTTCACGAGGTGAGCTACGCCGTCGGCTGGTCGGCCTGGCTGGACATCAACCCGGAGGGCGTCTCGAAGGGGTCGGCGCTCGAGCAGCTGCGCCGGCAGCTCGGCGTCCAGCCGGGCGACACGGTCGCGGTGGGGGACCAGCGCAACGACCTGGAGATGCTCCGCTGGGCCGCCCGCGGGGTTGCGATGGGCAACGCGCCCGACGAGGTGAAGGCCGCGGCCGACGAGGTGACCGGCGACGTCCTCGAGGACGGCCTGGCCGACGTCCTCGACTCCCTTACCGGGAGCACGTCCTGACCCCGGCAGCCGACCTGCAGATCACGTCGCCCGCGAACCCTCGCCTCAAGGGGGTGGCGGCCCTGCGTCGGCGTCGGGATCGGGAGGACTCGGGCACCTGCCTCGTCGAGGGCTACGAAGAGCTCGCGCTCGCGATGGACGCCGGCGCGATCCCCGAGGTGGTCCTCCACTGCGCAGAGCTCATGCTCGACCCGGCCGCGCAGCTGCCGCTCGTCGAGCGCGCCCGGTCGCTCGGGGCGCAGACGTGGGAGGTCGCCCGCGCGGCCTTCGAGAAGACCGCCTACCGAGAGGGGCCGGACGGTTTCCTCGCCGTCGTCCCGACGCCCGGGCTGCCGCTGGCGCAGGTGACCCTGCCCCCCGACCCGCTCGTGCTGCTGTGCGAGGGCATCGAGAAGCCCGGCAACCTCGGGGCGATGCTCCGCACGGCCGACGCCGCGGGGATCGACCTCGTCGTCGCGGTCGACCCGGTGACCGACTGGGGCAACCCGAACGTCGTGCGCGGGAGCAAGGCGACGGTGTTCTCGGTGCCGGTCGCCTCGGCGACGCTCGGCGAGACCATCGCGTGGCTCGCCGACCACGGCGTCCGGCACCTCGCGACGACCCCGGACACCGAGACCGTGCACACCGATGTCGACTGGTCGGGGCCGGTCGCGTTCTCGGTCGGCACGGAGAAGTACGGGCTCACCGACGCCGCGCTCGAGGCGGCCGACGAGCGGATCCGCATCCCGATGCACGGGGTGGTCAACTCGCTCAACGTCGCCACCTCGGCGGCGATCGTCGCGTACGAGGCGCTGCGGCACCGCAGCCGCGGGCTCTCCGGCCAGGACTCCCACCCGGGGTGAGCGCAGGCTGGCCCTCACCCCGGCGGGGGCACCCGTGTCACCGGCGCCTCCGGCCCGTGTCACGATTACCGCATGCGAGTGGACCACGTGTCGTACGCCGCCGAGCGGGACGGTCTGGAGGCGACGGCCCGCAGGCTGGCGGACCAGCTGGGCGTGGAACCGGTCGACGGGGGGCTCCACCCCCGGTTCGGCACGCGGAACGTCATCCTCCCGCTGGCGCACGAGCGCTACGTCGAGGTCGTCGAGGTGCTCGACCACCCCAGCGCCGACAAGGCCCCCTTCGGCCAGGCGGTCCGCGCCCGGTCGGAGGCCGGCGGCGGGTGGATGGGTTGGGTCGTCCGCGTCGACGACATGGCGCCCATCGAGGAACGGCTGGGTCGCCAGTCGGTCGACGGCGGCCGCCGGACCCCGGACGGTCGCGAGTTCCGCTGGTGCCAGATCGGCGTCAAGGGGATGATGGCCGACGCGCAGCTGCCGTACTTCATCCAGTGGTTGGAGCTCTCGCCGCACCCGTCGGCCGACGTCGCACCGGGCACCGAGGTGACGATCGGTTCCCTCACGCTCGCGGGCGACCCGGGGCGCGTGCGCGACTGGCTGGGCCTGCCGGCCGACGCGACGAGCTCGGTCATCGACTTCACCTTCGTCGCGCCCCACGGCACGCCGGGCCTGCTCGAGGTCGTCTTCAACACCCCTGAGGGCCCCGTCACCATCTGACCCGCGCAGCCACCTGACCCGCGCAGCCAGTTGACCCGCGTAGCACCCAGCTGACCCAGGCACCCAGCTGACCCAGGCACCCAGCTGACCCGCTCGGCCCGATCCCAGCGTCCCGCACCGGCCTCTCCCACCACGCCGAGATACGGCTTTCGGTCCTCATCGGACGGCGATGGGAGCCGAAACCCGTATCTCGGCGGGAGCGCAGCAGACGCACACGGGCGCCGCAGCGGGTCAGCGGACGCAAGCGGGTCAGCGGACGCGCGTGGGTCAGCGGACGCAAGCGGATCAGCGGACGCGCGTGGGTCAGCGGGAGCGGCGACGGAACGCGCGCAGCCGGAGCGAGTTGCCGACGACCGTGACGCTCGACAGCGCCATCGCGGCCCCGGCGATCATCGGGTCGAGCCGGCCGGACATCGCGATCGGGATCGCGATGACGTTGTAACCGAACGCCCACACGAGGTTCTGGCGGATGACCTGGACGGTGCGGGTCGACAGGTCGAGCGCCTCCTCGACGGCCCGCAGGTCGTCCCGGACGAGCACGACGTCGGCCGAGGCGCTCGCCTGGTCGGTCCCGCCGCCCATCGCGATCCCGACGTCGGCCTGGACGAGCGCGGGGGCGTCGTTGATGCCGTCGCCGACCATGGCCACGACCCGACCCTCGCGCTGCATCGCCTCGATCGCGGCGTGCTTGTCCTCCGGCCGGACCTGCGCGACGACGGAACCACCGTCGCCCGTGTCGATGCCCACCTGCGCGGCGACGGCGCGGGCGACCCGCTCGGAGTCGCCGGTGAGCAGCCGCACGTCGATCCCCCGCGCGCGGAGGGCGGCGATCGCCTCGACGGCCTCGGGCCGGACGTCGTCGGCCACGGTGAGCACCGCCCGCGCGACGCCGCCCCAGCCGACGAGCACCCGCGTGCCAGCCACCCGATCCGAGGCGTCAGCCACGAGACGCGAGGCGTCAGCCACCCGATCCGGCGTGCCGGCGGCGCCGTCCGGCGGGCTCGCCTGCACCGCGTCCTCCGCCTGCTCCGCATCGTCCGCCGGCTCCCGCAGCTCCTGGGGAACCTCGGTGAACAGCTCGGGCTTGCCGACGACGACCTCGGTCCCGTTCACCGTTCCCCGGGCGCCGCTGCCGGGCAGCGCCTCGACCCCCGTCGCGGCGGGGATGCTCAGGCCGCGTTCGGTGGCACCGGCGACGACCGCCCGTGCGATCGGGTGCTCGCTGCCCGACTCGACGGCCGCAGCCGCCCGCAGCGCCGCGTCGGGGTCGAGCCGACCAGCGACCGTCACGTCGACGAGCCGACCGTGGCCGGTCGTCACCGTCCCGGTCTTGTCGAGGACGACGGTGTCGACGGCGCGGGTGTCCTCGAGGACCTGGGGACCCTTGATGAGGATCCCCCGCTCGGCGCCCCGGCCGGTCCCGGCGACGAGCGCCGTCGGGGTCGCGAGCCCGAGCGCGCACGGGCAGGCGATGACGAGCACGGCCACGGCCGCGGACAGCGCGGTCGCGAAGCTTCCCGTGCCGATCCACCACCCGGCGAGGGTGAGCAGCGCCAGCCCGAGGACGACGGGCACGAACACCGCGCTCACCCGGTCGGCGAGCCGCTGCGCGGGCGAGCTGCCGTTCTGCGCCTGCTCGACCAGGCGGGTGATCGAGGCGAGCGTCGTGTCCGCGCCGACCGCGCGGGCCTCGACGGTCAGGCGCCCGTTGACGTTGAGCGAACCCCCGACGACCTCGTCCCCGGCGACGACGTCGACGGGCACCGACTCGCCGGTGACGAGCGAGGCGTCGACCGCGCTCGTGCCCTCCCGGACGATGCCGTCGGTCGCGACCCGCTCGCCGGGCCGGACGATGAAGGTGTCCCCGACGGCGAGGTCCTCGATGGGGATACGGACGGCCGTCGTGGCGCGGGTGCGGGCGTCGATCCGCTCGACGGCGACGTCCCGCACGGACAGCGACGCCAACGAGGTCAGCGCCGACTTGCCCGCGTTCTTCGCCCGCTCCTCGAGGTAGCGGCCGAGCAGCAGGAACGTCGTGACGACCGCGGCGGTCTCGAACCACAGGTGGGGCAGCGCGTGCCCGCCGTCGGCGTGCGTGCCCCACCAGCCGGTCGCCCAGCCGAGCAGGATGACGACCGACCACGCCCACGAGGCGATGACCCCGATGCTCACGAGGGTGTCCATCGTCGAGCTGCCGTGCCGGGCGTTGAGGGCCGCGGCCCGGTGGAACGGCCACGCACACCACAGGGCGACGGGCGTCGCGAGGACGAGCTGCGCCCACGGGTTCCAGGGCACGTCGAAGCCGGGGGACATCGCGAGGAAGAGGACCGGGATCGTCAGGACGGCGGCGATGGCGAGCCGCGCGCGCGGATCGATCGGCCGCTTCGCGTCGTCGGCGACCCCGGGTTCGCTGGCCGGGTGCGCCACGGCATCGGCGTCGGCCGACTCGCCGGTGCTCGGGCCATCAGCGCCAGCACCGGCCCGGTCCGTCGCCTTCGCCCGCGCTCGCGCGGAGGCCGGGACGATCTCGGTCGCGCCGTAGCCCATGCCGCGCACGGTGCCGATCAGGTCGTCGACGGTCAGCGGCTCACGGAAGACGACGTGGGCCTTCTCCGTGACGAGGTTGACGTTCGTGTCGGTCCCCAGCCGGGTCAGCTTGCGCTCGATCCGGGCCGAGCACGAGGCGCACGTCATCCCGGTGATGGCGAGATCGACCTCGCGCGGCTCGGTGTCCGCGAACCCGGGGGAGCCCGGGTCGCCGCTCACGGGTGGTTCGGGGTCGGCGCCTCGCCGCCCCGTGCGACGGTGTAGCCGGCCTCCTCGACGGCGGCGACGATCGCGTCGTGCTCGATCGGCCCGGTGCTCGTGATGGTCACCGGCGAGTCACCCCCGGCGACGAGGTCGACCGCGACGTCGGTGACACCCGGGATCGCCGACAGCTCCTCGGTGACGGCCGCGACGCAGTGACCGCACGTCATGCCCGTGACGACGACGGGCGTGGTCTGGTTCTCGGTCGATCCGCCAGCGCTGCTCATGTGCTCCACCTTCTCGTAGGGATCCGACAACGGGTCGTCGGGTCTGGCGGCGCGCTCGCACCCCCATCGGGGTGATGTGACGCACACACCGTGGACCTATCGTCCACCTCATGACCAACGACCAGCTGTCCCAGGACAATCCCGTCGACCGGCACCCGAAGATCACGCCCGACCCGCAGGACCAGGACTTCCCCGGTCTCGACGCGAAGCTCGACCCGAAGGCCGACCTCGGCGAGACGTCGTACCGAGGCACCGGCCGGCTCGAGGGCCGTCGCGCGCTCATCACCGGCGGCGACTCGGGCATCGGCGCCGCGACGGCGATCGCCTTCGCCCGGGAGGGGGCCGACGTCGTGATCACCCACCTGCCGGACGAGCAGCCCGACGCGGACAAGATCGTCGAGCTCATCCGCGCCGAGGGCCGCACGGGCGTCTCGATCCCCGGTGACGTGCGGGACCGGCAGTTCAACACCGAGCTCGTCGAGCGGGCGATCGCCGAGCTCGGCGGCCTCGACGTCGTCGTCGTCAACGCCGGCAAGCAGGTCAGCCGCCCGGCGATCACCGACATCACCGACGAGCAGTTCGACGAGACCGTGAAGACGAACGTCTACGGGATGTTCTGGCTGCTCAAGGACGTCGTGCCGCACCTGGAGGCGGGCGCGTCGATCATCCTCACGACGTCGATCCAGGCGTACTCCCCGAGCGACCACCTGCTCGACTACGCGATGACCAAGGGCGCGATGAACACCTTCGGCAAGGGGCTGGCCAAGCAGCTCGCGCCGAAGGGGATCCGCGTCAACCTCGTCGCGCCGGGCCCGATCTGGACGCCGCTGCAGGTCGTCGAGGGCCAGCCGAAGGAGAAGCTGCCGAAGTTCGGTGTCGGGCAGCCGATCGGCCGTGCCGGTCAGCCGGTCGAGCTCGCCCCGGCGTACGTCTTCCTCGCGTCGGCGGAGAGCAGCTACGTCCTCGGCGAGACGCTCAACGTCAACGGCGGCGTCGACTCACCCTGACGCACACCGGATGACGGCTGCCCGTCGTCGCCCCGGATCGCCCCAGCTCAGCTCGGGGCCGAGATCGACACCTTCTTGCCCCACTGGTCGGTCCGGATGACGGCGTGGGTCGTGCCGACCGTGTAGTCGGCCTTCCGCAGCAGGTCTCGCGAGTCGAGCCACACGGTGAAGATCACGGTGTCGGGCGCGCTGTCCGGGATCGTGTCCCCGTAGGCGGCCATCATCTTCCGGCTGTCGACGACGAGGGCGTACTTGGTCGTTCGGACGCCGTCGACGGTCACCGTGCCCTGCTCGCGCACCTCGCGAGTGCCCGCAGCCAGGGCGTCGAGGGTGTCGCCGATCCGGAGCCGCTTGATGATCGGCCCGAACTGCTGCGCGACCGGATGGCTGTCGTCGTCGGAGGCGAAGGCGATCCAGTCGCCCTGGCCTGCGCGGACGTACACCTGCCCACCGGTCTCGATCACCCGTGCCGTGGTGTCCTCGAGCTCGACGTCGAGGTCCATCTGTGGCGAGGAGGCGATCTGCTCGTCGCCCTCCACCGTGAGCGTGAGGCCGTCGCTGCCGCCGTCGACGTCGCCGCGGACGCGGGCCGTCGGGAACTTCGCGACGGCGGCGGTCATCCGTGAGCTCAGCTCGTCGGGGTCGATCTTGTCGCCGGTCGGGCGGGTCGTGGAGCCGGCCGAACCGGTGCTGGCCGATGCCTTCCCGTCGCCGTCCTTCCCGCCGGAACCGGTGCCGCCCGAGGTCAAGGTGGCCGGTGTCCAGTCATCGTCCGAGCTGGTGCCGCTGCTGGTGGTGGCGGTGCTGTCGGGGGCGGTCGAGGTCGCGCTCAGGGGCGTCGGGGCCGGCGCGTCGTCGTTGGTGTCCCCGCACGCGGTGAGGGTGGCGACCGCGAGGGCGGCGACGAGGACGGACGCGCCGCGACGCGACGCGACCCGTCGGGACGTGACACCCCGGGACGTGGAGACGGTCGTGCGACGCATGGGAGACCTCCGGAGGCTCGGAAACTTGTCGCCCGATCACGGTAATCGACCACGCTGGGAGCGGGTCGAGGCGTCCATGCCGGGCGCCGGACGGAGGTTGCGACCCCCGGCCCGCTCGTGCTTAGGTAAGGCACACCTAAAGCATTCGGGCGGTCCGCCGCTCGCATCCCCTCCCAGCGCGCCGAGGACCGTCCGTGATCGTGTGCCACTGCCGGGTCGTCAACGACCAGCAGATCCGCGCTGCCGTGGACGCCGGGGCCGATTCCCTCGCCGAGGTGTGCCAGCGGACGGGCGCCGGCTCCGAGTGCGGCGGGTGCGTGTTCGCGGTGAAGGCCATTCAGTGCCAGCATGAGGTGGCCACCGTCCTCACCGGCACCGGGATCGATGCCGGCCTCCACCGGGAGATTGCCCATGCAGCCCATTAGCCCCCGTGTCGTCGAGCTGCTCAACGAGGCGCTCACGTTCGAGCTGACGGTCACCAACGCGTACTTCCTCAACGCGCGGATGCTCGACAACTGGGGCCTGCCGCGCCTCGGCAAGGTCTTCTACGACCTGTCGATCGGCGAGATGAAGGACGCGGACGCCTACATCCAGCGGATTCTCATGTTCGACGGTCACCCGAACGTCCAGCGCCTGGGTCACATCCAGGTCGGGGAGACGCCCGAGGAGATGCTCCGCCTCGCACTCGAGAGCGAGGTCTCGGCGGTCCGCCTGTTCAACTCGGCGGCCTCGGAGTGTCACGCGCTCGGCGACAACGCGACGGCCCTCGTCTTCGAGGAGTCCGCCCGCGAGGAGGAGGAGCACGCCGACTGGTTCGAGTCGCAGCTCGACGCCATCCGGGCCACGGGCGTGCAGAAGTA
>ERZ1023261.70-NODE-70-length-50063-cov-13.892377_pt1 | contig 50063 bp, 44 predicted proteins | sample MGYA00521234_ERZ1023261 | MGnify/ENA primary metagenome ERZ1023261 (study PRJEB32759, sample SAMN07749871) | skin metagenome | biome: transportation; feature: city; material: polyester macromolecule | host: Homo sapiens | place: Hong Kong:TC line | collected...
CCCACGCCGTCCAGGGGCAGGCCCAGGGTGGACAGGGTCAGGGTCAGCATGACCGTGGCTCCCGTGGTCCCGGCGGTGGCCGCCGAGCCCAGCACGGAGACCACCACGATCAGCAGGTAGTCCGTGATCCCCAGCGGCACGCCGTAGAACTGGGCGACGAAGATCGCCGCCAGCGCCGGGTAGACCGCCGCGCACCCGTCCATCTTGGTGGTGGCCCCGAAGGGCACGGCGAAGGAGGCGTAGGCCGGGGGCACGCCGAAGTTGCGCTCGGCCACCCGCTGGGTCACCGGCATCGTACCCATCGAGGAGCGGGAGACGAAGCCGATCTGCGCGGCCGGCCACACCCCGGTGAAGAACTGGCGGATGGACAGCCCGTTGAGCCGGGCCAGCAGCGGGTAGACCACGAAGCCCACGATCGCCAGGCCCACGTAGAGCAGCAGCACGAACTTCGCCAGGGAGCCCATCGTGGCCCACCCGTAGGTGGACACCGCCGTGCCGATCAGCCCCAGGGTGCCCAGCGGGGCCAGGCGGATGATCCACCACAGGATCTTCTGCACGATCGCCAGGGCCGAGCGCATGAAGTTCAGGAACGGCTCGGCCGGCTTGCCGATCTTCAGCGCGGCGATCCCCACCGCCCCGGACATCACCAGGATCTGCAGGATGTTGAAGCTCACCGAGGTGTGCAGCCCGTCGGCCGTCTCCCGGGTGCTCGCGGACAGCCCGAGCACGTTGGCCGGGACGATGCTGGTGACGAAGGCCAGCCAGGACCCCTGGGTGCCGGTGTAGGAGTCCGGGGTGGACAGGCCCGTGCCGACCCCCGGGCGGAAGACGACGCCGAGCACGATGCCGATGATCACGGCGATCAGCGCGGTCCCGGCGAACCACAGGAGGGTCTTCACCGCCAGGCGCGCCGCGTTCGCCACGGCGGAGAGGTTGGCGATCGAGGTGATCACTGCGGTGACCACCAGCGGCACGACGGCGGCCTTGAGCAGGCTGACGTAGCTGGAGCCGATGGTGTCCAGGGTGGTCATCAGCCAGTTCGGGGAGGTCTCGGGATCCCCGCCGAGGGCGAGGGCGGCGAAGCCCAGCAGGACGCCGATGAGCAGGCCCAGGAGGATCTGGACCCCGAAGTTCGTCATCCAGGAGGGCAGGCGGCGGCGCGCTGTGGGCGCGGTGGAGCGTTCGGACATGCGCTCCAGGCTAGGAGCGGATGCTTTCCCGGTAAACCAAATGCGTCGTCGTATTACGCTTCCGGATCCTGCAGCGCCCGACGCAGCGTGTCCAGCCCCACCGAGCCGATCAGCAGGGCCCGGGTGTGGAACTCGCGCAGGGACTCCCCGCGCTGAAGGGCCTCATCGCGCAGCTGCTCCCAGATGCGCTGGCCGATCTTGTAGCTGGGGGCCTGGCCCGGCCAGCCGAGATACCGGTGGAACTCGAACTCCCGCTGCCCCTCGGAGATGTCCAGGTTCTGAGCCAGGAACTCGTGCCCGGCCTCGGCCGTCCACGTCCCCGAGTGCCCGATCCGCTCGGCCCAGGCCTGCGGGATCTCGAAGCCGCAGTGCACGCCGATGTCGAAGACCACCCGCGCCGCGCGCATCCGCTGCCCGTCCAGCATGCCCATCCGGTCCCCGGGATCCTCCAGGTATCCCAGCTGCTCCATCAGCCGCTCGGCGTACAGGGCCCAGCCCTCGCCGTGCCCGGAGACCCACACCCCGTGCGCCCGGTAGTCGTTGACCGAGGAGGCCAGGGCCGCTCCGGTGGCGAACTGCAGGTGGTGGCCGGGGACCCCCTCGTGGTACACGGTGGAGGTCTCCGCCCACGTGGTGAACTGCGTCTCCCCCTCGGGCACGGACCACCACATCCGGCCCGGCCGGGAGAAGTCCGCCGACGGCGGGGTGTAGTAGATCCCGCCGTCGTGGGTCGGGGCGATCATGCACTCGATGGTGCGCATCGGGCCTTCGATCGTGAAGTGCTCCCGGGCCAGGAACTCCACGGCCCGATCCGAGACCCCCTGCATCCACTCCCGCAGGGCGTCCGTGCCCTCCAGGTGCCGGGCCGGGTTCTCGTCCAGGGCCCGCTTGGCCTCCGCGATGCTCGCCCCGGGGCGGATCTGCTCGGCCACCTGCTCCTGCTCGGCGATGATCCGCTCCAGCTCTTCCACACCCCACCGGTAGGTCTCCGCCAGGTCCACCTCGGCACCGAGGAGTTGCCGGGAGTGCAGGCGGTAGCGCTCCGTCCCGACGGCGTCCTGTTCCGGGGCCTCCGGCAGCAGGACCTGCTCCAGATGATCGGCCAGGCGACGGTACGCGCCGGCTGCCGCCCTCGCCGCGTCCTGCGCGGACCCGTCCAGCCCGGCGTCGGCGGCCACCGCCTGCTCGGCCAGCCCGTCGAAGAATCCGCCGGACTGCGCGTAGGCGCGGAACTGCTCCACCAGCAGACGCACCTGCCGTGCCGCGGCCACCCGGCCGGCCTCCCGGTGATGCTCCAGGGTCTCGATGAACCCGTCGATGGCCGCGGGCACGTTGGCCATCCGACCGACGATGTGCGACCAGTCCTGCGCGGTCTCCTGCGGCATCAGGTCGAAGATCTGGCGGATTCCGTGGGCCTCGGTGGCCAGCGGTTTCAGCTCCCACGCGCCCAGACCGGCCAGGTGGGCTTCGATCTGCAGGCCCAGGCGCTCGTTGAGCACATCCAGGGTCACCCGGTCCACCGGGTCGCGCGGCTCCAGGGCGTTGACGGCCTCCAGGGTGCGCCGGGCCAGCTCGACGTCGGCTTCCTCCCCGGCGGGGGAGTAGTCGGAGTACTCGGTCTCGTGCCCGGGCCGCCCCTCGATGGTCGCGGCATCCGGGTGCAGGGCCAGGTATTCCTCGTAGTAGGCGTCCGCGGCCTCGTCGATGGCGGTGCGCTCTCGGTCCAGGCGCAGGGCCTCGGGCAGCTCGTCCGGCGTCACACCGGTCACAGTGTTCTCGGTCATGGCACCCACTGTAGCGCCGGGGTGCTCGCTGCCGGGACAGGGTCGCGGGTCGGTCTCCGGCTCGACACCGGGCCGTGCTCAGCGCGGCCGAGCCCGCTTCCAGGACCCGGGGCCGGGCCGCAGCCCGGCGCCCAGCCGCTGGCGCCGGGCCAGCAGCCGCCCCACCTCCGCCAGCGGGTTGGCGGTCGGCTTCGGGGCGGACCGCCGCTGCAGCAGCACCACCGTCAGCGCGGCCAGCTCCTCCTCGGTGGGGTTCCCGCGCACCACCGAGAACAGCGGCTCCTGGGCCCGGTCCTGCTCCTCATGCCGTCGCGCACTCACAGCGGGATGTTCCCGTGCTTCTTGGCCGGCATCGCCGCGCGCTTGTCGTGCAGGGCCCGCAGCCCCTTGATGATGTTCACCCGGGTCTCGGCCGGGGCGATCACCGCGTCCACGTACCCCAGCTGCGCGGCCTGGTACGGGTTCAGCAGCTCCTCCTCGTACCGCTGGATCAGCTCGTCCCGAGCGGCCTCGACGTCGCCGCCCTCCTCCTCGACCTTCTTCAGGTCCCGGCGGTACAGGATGTTCACCGCACCCTGGGCGCCCATCACGCCGATCTGCGCGGTGGGCCAGGCCAGGTTGATGTCCGCGCCCAGCTTCTTGGAGCCCATGACGATGTACGCCCCGCCGTAGGCCTTGCGGGTGATCACCGTGATCAGCGGGACGGTGGCCTCCGCGTAGGCGTAGATCAGCTTGGCCCCGCGCCGGATGATCCCGTTGAACTCCTGCTCGGTGCCCGGCAGGAACCCGGGCACATCCACGAAGGTCAGGATCGGGATGTTGAAGGCGTCGCAGTGGCGCACGAAGCGCGCGGCCTTCTCCGAGGCCGCGATGTCCAGGGTCCCGGCGAACTGCATCGGCTGGTTGGCGACCACCCCCACGGTGCGGCCCTCCACCCGCCCGTAGCCGGTGATCACGTTCGGGGCGTACAGCCCCTGGATCTCCAGGAAGTTCCCGTCATCCACCACGGTCTCCACCACGGTGCGCATGTCGTAGGGCTGATTGGCCGAATCCGGGACGAGGGCATCCAGCTCCTCATCCTCCGGGGTGATCTCCGGGTCCTGATCGTGCTCCAGGACCAGCCCGTCCATGAGGTTGTTCGACGGCAGGAACTCCAGCAGCTCCCGCAGGAAGTCGAAGGCGTCCTCCTCGTCCTCGGCCAGGTACTGGGAGGTGCCGGTCACCGCGTTGTGGGAGCGCGCCCCGCCCAGGGTCTCCATGTCCACCTCCTCGCCGGTGACCGTCTTGATGACGTCCGGGCCGGTGATGAACATGTGGGAGGTCTTATCCACCATGATCACGAAGTCCGTCAGCGCGGGGGAGTAGGCGGCCCCGCCCGCGCACGGGCCCATGATCACCGAGATCTGGGGGACGACGCCGGAGGCGCGCACGTTCATCCGGAAGATGTCCGCGAACATCGCCAGGGAGTCCACGCCCTCCTGGATGCGGGCCCCGCCGCCGTCGTTGATCCCGATGACGGGGCAACCGTTGCGCAGCGCGAACTTCTGCACCTTGACGATCTTCTCCCCGTTGACCCGGGACAGGGAGCCGCCGAAGACCGTGAAATCCTGCGAGTACACGGCCACCAGGCGCCCGTCCACGGTGCCGTAGCCGGAGACCAGGCCGTCGCCCAGCGGCTTCTTCCTCTCCATCCCGAAGGCCGTGGAGTGGTGGGTGGCCAGGGCGTCGAACTCCACGAAGGAGCCCTCGTCCAGCAGCATCTCCAGGCGCTCGCGGGCCGTGGACTTGCCGCGGGAGTGCTGCCGGTCCACCGGCGCCTGCCCCGTGGGCAGCAGGGAGGCCTCGCGCCGTGCGTAGAAGTCGGCGATGCGCCCGGCGGTGGTGGACAGATCCGGTCCGTCCTGCTGCTCGGAGTCCTGCGGGGCGGGGGTTTCGGTCATGGGCACTTCCTCAGACGATGCGGATCGATGCGCGGACGGTGGGACGGCGCGCCGTGGTCGCGGGCGAAGGAGCGGATCAGCCTCAACTGGTCGGCGCCTCCGGTGCCCCCACTGTACCCAGCACCGGGTTCCAGCGGTGGATCCGGCGTTCGGTCACCACTCCTCCGGTGCGCATCGGATCCTCGTCCAGCAGCTGGGCCACCTCCTCCTCGGACTCCGCGCGCAGGATCAGCAGCGCCTGGTCGGAGCCGTCGGTGAACGGGCCGGAGACCAGCAGCTTCCCCTCATCCAGGAGTCCGGCGAGGAAGCGCCGGTGGGCCGGCCGGTGCGCGGCCTGCGCCTCGGCCGGGCCGTAGCTGTACAGGACGGCGAAGTGCTCGCTCACGGTGATGGGTCCTCTCGGGCGGGGATGGGTCGGGGGGCGGGCGCATCCAGCCGACGCCCGGCTCCGCCTCCTAAACTAGCTCACACCCCCGTCCGCGTCCGCGCCCGCCGCGGGCACACCACCCGGCCCTTGCCAAGGAGAGATCCCGTGTCCGAAGACTTCCCCGCCCCGCACGAGCCCGCCCAGGGCGGGGCACGGGCGCAGCTGCGTCGGCAGGTCCTGACCGGCGCGGACGACGTCGTGTCGGAGCTGGCGCGGCTGCTGCGCGCGGCCCCCGTGCAGGTGCTGGGGGAGGTGGACTCCACGAACGACGAGCTGGTGCGCCGACTGGCGGATCCGATCCGGCGTCCCGTGCACGGGAGCGTCCTGCTGGCCGAGCACCAGCGGGCCGGACGGGGACGGCGGGACCGGACCTGGACGGCTCCGGCGCGCAGCTCGGTGATGCTCTCGGCGCTGGTGCGCCCCGAACGCCCCGGGCGCCCGCGCACCCTGGAGCCGGACTCCCTGCACTGGCTGAGCCTGCTCATGGCGCTGGCCGGGCAGCGAGCCATCCGCGCGACCACCGGCCTTCCGGCGCGGATCAAGTGGCCCAACGACCTGCTGCTGGACGGGGCCAAGACCGCGGGGATCCTCGCGCGGGTGGCCCCGGACCCGCAAGGGCGCCTGTGCGTGGTGGTCGGCATCGGGATCAACGTCGATCTGGAGAGGGACCAGCTGCCGGTGCCCACCGCGACCTCCCTGCGGGCCGAGCTGACCCGCACGGATCAGGCCCGCACGGGACATCGAGCCGAGCCCGTCGTGGATCGCACGATCCTGGCCGCCCATCTCATCGCCGGGTTCCGGGATTTGCTCGAGCGCTTCGAGGCCGTCGGCGGCGATCCGTCCCGGCCGCTGCCCGCCTCCGCGGTGGATCAGGACTCGCCTATGGGGCAGGACTCCGCGGGGGATCCGCGGCCTGGCCCGAGTCTGCTGGAGGCGATCCGCCCCCGCCTGGACACCCTGGGGCGCCGGGTGCGCGTGCAGCGCGACGGGCAGCCCGACCTCCGCGGCGCGGCCGAGGACCTCACCGCCGACGGCGCCCTCCTGGTGCGCCGAGAGGACGGGGCGCTCGAGGAGGTCTCCGTGGGCGACGTCGTGCACCTGCGCCCGGACGCCGGATCCGCCGAAGGGCGGTGGGCATGAGGTACCGGGCCCCGCTGGAGCCGGGGGAGGAGGTCGTGACCTGCAATCGGGCCCACCCCACCCGGCTGCTGCGCCCCGCTCTGACCCTGCTCGGCGCGATCTTCCTGGCCAGTGTCCTGCAGGTGGTCGCCGGGGTGTATCCGGCATGGTCCCCGGTGGGCCCGATCCTGCTGGTCGCGGCCGTGATCTACGCCGTGGTCAGGATGTGCCGCTGGCTGGTCACGGGATACGCGCTGACCACCCGCCGCATCGTGATCTTCCGCTCCCTGCGGGCCCGGCGGCCCCTGGCGCTGCCGTTGGAGCAGGTGCTCGGCGTCGTCGGGCCGCGCGGGGTGGTCCACCGGGTGCTGGGCAGCGGCACGGTGCGCGTGGCGCTGCCCGGGCAGGCCTTCGACCTGACCCACCAGAAGGAGCCCGCCCGCTTCGCGCGCCTGTGCGAACAGCAGCGGGCCGAGTTCATCGGCCGACGCAGGAGGTCCGGGGTGTAGGCTTCTCATGCATGGCCTGTGACCTGGACAACCCTTCCGGTCGCAGTGACGGCACCGTCGCCGCCCCCTGTGCGGTCGGCAGCGGCGCGCCGCCCCGTCGGCCCCGACCGCGCGCAGAGGATCCGCCGCACCCCCGACCCCGAGACCAAGAAGGTGGAGCTCATCGTGCCCCAGGACGTTCCCGAGGACGCACCGGTCTACACCGGACCGCAGACCAGCCAGCTGAACCTCGCGAACCCGGCCCAGTCCAACCTCTACGGCTCCGTGGAGGCCAAGGCGGCCGTCGGGGCGCTGGAACGCGCCCTGCTGGGGCAGAACCGCAGCCTGCGCCGGGAGGAGGCGGCCGAGGCCGCGGACGTCTCCCTGCTCGGGGCGCGGAAGATGTGGCGCGCCCTGGGTCTGCCCAACCTCAAGGACGAGGACGTCTTCTTCACTCCTTTCGACGTCGAGGCGCTGCGCACCATGGCGGATCTGGTGGACAACGCGGACATCACCGAGTCCGGGGTCATGTCCATCGTCCGGTCGGTGGGGCAGATGACGGACCGGATGGTCGCCTGGCAGATCGAGGCGCTGGTGGAGGACATGGTCGCCCATCGCGGGGTCACCGACGCCGAGGCGCGGCGCCATCTGCTCACCATCCTGCCGCAGCTGATCGAGCAGCTGGATCAGCTGATCCACTACGGCTTCCGTCGCCAGCTCAACGCGGCGGTGATCCGTCTGGCGCTGAAGGCGGAGAAGCCCGGTGAGGCAGACGCGGACGAGGACGGGGACGACCGGTTCCGTCCGCTGCCGCTGGTGCGCGGGATCGGCTTCGCCGACCTGGTCTCCTACACCTCGCTGTCCCGGCGCATGGGCGAATCGACGCTGGCCAGCCTGGTCCAGCACTTCGAGCAGCGCTGCGCCGAGATCGTGGCGGTCGGCGGCGGCCGGATCATCAAGACGGTGGGCGATGAGATCCTGTTCCTCACCGAATCCCCGGAGGCCGGCGCTCGGATCTCCCTGGCGCTGTCCCGGATGATCGACGAGGATCCGGCCCTGCCGGAGGCCCGCGTCGCTTTTGTCTGGGGCCGGATCCTGCCTAGGCTGGGGGACGTCTACGGTCCGACCGTGAACCTCGCTTCGCGCCTGGTGGCCCTGGCCGAACCCGGCGTCGTGCTGGTCGATGCCGACACCGCCGAGGTGCTGCGCGGAGACGAACAGTTCGTCCTGCGTCCGCAGAGCGTGCGCAACGTGCGCGGATTCGGAGACGTCCAACCCGTGGTCCTGGACCCGGGCATCGGCCCCGAACTGGAGATTGACTTCGAATGACGACTGCCGCCGAGCTGGCCACCTGCATCGGTGCCACGACCCATCAGGGCTGCCACCGTCAGAACAACGAGGATTCGCTGATCACCCGCGGGAACCTCTGCGTCGTCGCGGACGGCATGGGCGGACACGAGGCCGGGGAGGTCGCCAGCTCGATCGCCGTGCAGACCCTGGCCGAGGCCCCGCTGTTCGGCACCGAGCACTTCGACGTGCCCGCCGAGGAGGATCCCGAGGAGAGCTCCCGGGGCCTGTTCCGGCGCCGCCGCAAGTCCACCTCCGCCCTGAATGCGAAGATCATGGAGGTCCTCGGCCGGGTCAAGGCCGTGATCGGCGAGGCCGACGAGAACATCAAGAAGGCCGGACGCATGCGCGCCGGCACCACGCTGACCGGGGCCTGGCTGACCCGCATCGGGGAGCAGCCCCTGTGGATCGTGTTCAACGTGGGGGACTCCCGCACCTACCGGCTGCGTCGGGACACGGACCAGCCCATCAGCCACGAGCCGCTGTCCGTCTCCCAGTCCCCGGTGGAGGGGATCAGCCTGGAGCAGATCACCGTGGACCACTCCGAGGTGCAGTACCTCGTGGACACCGGCCAGATCACCGCCCTGGAGGCGCTGATCCACCCGCGGCGCAACGTCATCACCCGGGCGCTGGGCACCGGGAACTACTGGGAGCCGGACTTCTGGGTCATCCCCGCCCAGGTGGGGGACCGGCTGATGATGTGCTCGGACGGGCTCTCCGGGGAGCTGTCCAACGGGTACATGGCCAAGGTCCTGGCCACCGTGGAGCACCCCAAGGACGCCGCGGACGTGCTGCAGGCCGCCGCGCTGCGCTCCGGGGGCCGGGACAACATCTCCGTGATCGTCGCCGACGCCGTGCCGGCGGGCTCCTGCACCGACCACGGCTGCGACGGGGACACCGACGGGGTGCACGAGACCGCCCCGGAGGAGGGGGTGCTGGACCTGGACTCCTTCAACCCGGGCCAGGATCCGGACGGCCCCCTGGCCCCGGAGGAGACCACGGTCGATCCCGAGCGCTGAGCGTCGGCCCCGGGCCCGCTCGCGTCCCCCGGTGGGCGGGGCCGGGGGCCATGGGGGACAATGGTCTGCCGTGAGCACCGAGAAGACCCGCGCCCAGCACGCCACCGCCGACGCCGACCGCGAGATCCCCGAGGAGCGGCTGAAGGACCGCTACGCCGAGCTGATCGAGCAGGTCCGCGCCGCGCGCACCGCCTACTACCTGGAGGACGCCCCGAGGATCTCCGACGCCTCCTACGATGCGCTGTACCGCGAGCTGGAGACGCTGGAGGCCGAGCATCCGGAGCTGGTCGCCAACGACTCCCCGACCCAGGAGGTCGGCGGGGAGGTCTCCGAGGCCTTCGCCCCGGTGCGGCATCTGGAGAGGATGTACTCCCTGGAGGACGTGTTCTCCGTCGAGGAGCTGCGCGCCTGGCTGGCCCGGGCCCGGGAGTCCATCGAGCGGCTGCGACCCGGGGCGCGCCCGGCCTGGCTCACCGAGCTGAAGATCGACGGACTGGCGGTGAACCTGCTGTACCGGGAGGGGCGCCTGGTGCGCGCCGCGACCCGCGGGGACGGGACCACTGGGGAGGACGTGACCCGCAACGTCGCGACCATCGCCTCCATCCCCCAGCGGCTCACCGGTGAGGACGTACCCGCGGAGATCGAGGTGCGCGGGGAGATCTTCATCGCCTCGGCCGATTTCCGGGAGCTGAACGAGGCCCTGGTCGCGGCCGGCAAGGCGCCCTTCGCCAACCCGCGCAACGCCGCGGCCGGGTCCCTGCGGCAGAAGGATCCGGAGGTCACCGCGCGGCGTCGGCTGTCCGTGTTCATCCACGGCATCGGGCACCGCACGGAGCTGGCCGCGGACTCCCAGTCGCAGGCCTACGAGCTGCTGGCCTCCTGGGGGCTGCCGGTGAGCCCCTATGCCCGGGTGCTGGAGACCGAGGAGCAGATCCTGGAGTTCATCGCCGACTACGGGCAGCACCGGCACGATCTGGTGCACGAGATCGACGGCATCGTCGTCAAGGTGGATGACTTCCGCACCCAGGCCCTGCTGGGGCACACCTCCCGGGTGCCGCGCTGGGCCGTGGCCTTCAAGTATCCGCCGGAGGAGGTCAACACCCGGCTGCTGGACATCGAGGTCAGCATCGGGCGCACCGGACGGGCCACCCCGTACGGGCTGATGGAGCCGGTGAAGGTGGCAGGCTCCACCGTGTCCATGGCCACCCTGCACAACCAGGACGTGGTGAAGGCCAAGGGGGTGCTGATCGGGGACACCGTGGTGCTGCGCAAGGCCGGGGACGTGATCCCGGAGATCGTGGGGCCCGTGGCGGCCCTGCGCGACGGCACCGAACGGGAGTTCCGGATGCCCGAGACCTGCCCCTCCTGCGGGACGCGGCTGGCCCCGGCCAAGGAGGGGGATGTGGACCTGCGCTGCCCCAACCACCGCTCCTGCCCGGCCCAGCTGTGGCAGACCCTGGCCTACATCGGCTCCCGCTCGGTGCTGGACATCGACGCCCTGGGGGAGGAGACGGCCCAGGCGCTGACCCAGCCGGCCGAGCCCGCCGAACCGCCGCTGGTGTCCATGGCGGGGCTGTTCGATCTGAGACCCGAGGATCTGGAGCCGGTGCAGACCTGGCGGGACACCTTCCTCACCGACGAGGCGGGCAAGCGGGTGCGCGGGGCCGACGGCCGGTTCCAGCGCACCGGCGAGCAGGAGCTGGTGCCCTACTTCTACGGGCGCATCCCGGTGGACGCCCCCGCGCGGGTCAAGGGGCTGCGGCGGGATCAGCCCCAGAAGCACACCGAGACCCTGTTCGAGGAGCTGGAGAAGGCCAAGGACCAGCCGCTGTGGCGGGTGCTGGTGGCCCTGTCCATCCGCCACGTGGGTCCCAACGCCGCACGGGCCCTGGTCACCCGCTTCGGCTCGATGGACGCGATCCGCGCGGCCGATCGCGAGGCCCTGGCCGAGACGGACGGGGTGGGCCCGGTGATCGCCGACGCCGTGATCGACTGGTTCGCCGAGGAGTGGCACCGGGAGATCGTGGACCGGTGGGCCGCGGCCGGGGTGCGGATGGAGGACGAGCGGGACGAGACCGTGCCGAGGGTGCTGGAGGGGGTCACGGTCGTGGTCACCGGCACCGTCGAGGGCTACACCCGGGACTCCGCGAAGGAGGCGATCATCCGGCGCGGCGGGAAGTCCACCGGCTCCGTGTCCAAGAAGACGGACTTCCTCGTGGCGGGGGAGAACGCCGGCTCCAAGCTGGAGAAGGCCGAGCAGCTGGGTGTGAAGATCCTGGATGCGGAGGGCTTCGCGGTGCTGCTGCGGGAGGGCCCGGCCCCCTTCGATGCCGCGTGATTCCGCGGGATCTGGGCTTTTCGGGGTTCGTGACCGGCCCGTGACCTGTGGCCCCCGCCATGGGCTGCGGTCTTGACCCCCTGCGCGGGCTCCGCTTAGGCTGGCACGCGTCCTGCCAGGGACACCCGCTGGGGTGCTTCCGACGGCGGGACGACGGAAGGTCAAGCTTCCGTCACGATTTTTGGTTGCCAAGCCCAAAATCGTTATTGTATCGTTATCAAAGTTCATCGCCGCGAGGCGATCACGATGGTCATCCTGCGCATGGTGCAGGGGCCGAACATGCTGGGTGCTGCCGTACACCGGAGTCGTCTACAGGGCAGACACCTCGAGAAGATCCCCACACACATCGATGGGTAGACGACGGCGCGGAGAAGTCCAGGGATGGACGGAGCGCAGGTGGCCCGAGGAGCATCGTGAAGACTACTTCCACCATCCGTCGTAACGTCCGCCGCGGCACCGCCGCCCTCGTCGTCGGCGGCGCCGCCGCCGCGACCCTGTCCATGCCGGCCCACGCTGCGACCGAGGCCCAGTGGGACACCGTCGCCCAGTGCGAGTCCGGCGGGAACTGGAGCACCTCCACCGGCAACGGCTTCTCCGGCGGTCTGCAGTTCACCGCCTCCACCTGGGCCGCCAACGGCGGCACCGGTGACCCGGCGAACGCCTCCAAGGCCGAGCAGATCCGCGTGGCCGAGAACGTCCTGGCCACCCAGGGCAAGGGCGCCTGGCCCGTGTGCGGCGTCGGCCTGGGTGCCGCCGACACCAGCGGTTCCGCCGCTGGCGCCACCGAGCAGCAGGGCACCTCCGCTGCGCAGACCCAGACCCAGCAGGTCGAGGCCCCCAAGGCTGAGACCCAGGCCCCGGCCCAGACCGAGCAGGCTGCTCCGGCCCAGACCCAGTACACCGCCCCGGCGCAGACCGAGCAGGCCGCCCCGGCTCAGACCCAGTACACCGCGGCTGCCGGCACCTACACCGTGCAGGCCGGTGACACCCTGTCCGCGATCGCCGCGGCCCACGGCGTGTCCTGGGAGTCCCTGGCCGACGCCAACGCCTCCAGCGTCTCCAACCCCAACCTGATCTACCCGGGTCAGGTCCTGGAGATCCCGGCCGCGTGAAGCGCCTGATCCGCTCCGGCCCCCGCGGCTGAGCGGACGCCGAGTCCGACGCCCCGCCTCCCTCCCGCTCCGGCGGAAGGGGAGCGGGGCGTCGTCGCGTCCCCGGGTGCGCTCCGGCGGACCCGCCCGGGAGGTTAGCCCGCGGCGGCGCGACTAGACTGACCTGCGGGACGCCCGCGCCGGGCGCGGGGTCCCGCACCCACCGAACCCGAGCAGGAGAATCCATGTCTGCGATCACCCGCGAGCAGGTCGCCCACCTGGCCGAGCTGGCGCGCATCGACATGACCGACGAGGAGCTGGACGCGATGTCCCGCGAGCTCGAGGTCATCGTCGAATCCGTGCAGTCCGTGTCCGAGATCGCCCAGGAGGACGTCGCCCCGACCGCCCACCCCATCGCGCTGACCAACGTGCTGCGCGAGGACGTCGTCGGGCCCACCCTGACGCAGGAGGAGGCCCTGTCCGGCGCCCCCGACGCCGAGGACGGCCAGTTCAAGGTGCCCGCGATCCTGGGGGAGGAGTAGCCAGATGCCGATGAGCGCCGCAGACCTCACCACCCTCACCGCCGCCCAGGCCGCTGACCTGCTGGCCGCGGGGGAGATCACCTCCGAGCAGCTGGTGCGCGCCCACCTGGAGCGCATCGAGGCCACCGGCCGGGCCGACGGGCTGAACACCTTCCTGCACGTGGACGCCGAGGGCGCCCTGGCCACGGCCCGCGCCGTGGACGAAGGTCGCGCCGCCGGGAAGCCGCTGCACCCGCTGGCCGGCGTCCCCGTGGCCGTGAAGGACAACATCGTCACCACCGGGCAGCCCACGACCGCGGCGTCGAAGATCCTCGACGGGTGGGTCAGCCCCTACGACGCGACCGTCGTCGAGCGGATCCGCCAGGCGCGGATGCCGATCCTGGGCAAGACCAACCTGGACGAGTTCGCGATGGGCTCCTCCACCGAGCACTCCGCCTTCGGCCCGACCCGCAACCCGTGGGCCCTGGACCGGATCCCCGGCGGCTCCGGTGGCGGCGCGGCCGCGGCGGTCGCCGCCCACCAGGCGCCCCTGGCCCTGGGCACGGACACCGGCGGATCCATCCGCCAGCCGGCCTCAGTGACCGGCTCCGTGGGGGTGCACCCCACCTACGGATCGGTCTCCCGCTACGGGGCGATCGCGATGGCCTCCTCCCTGGACCAGATCGGCCCGCACGCGCGCACCGTGCTGGATGCGGCCCTGCTGCACGAGCTGATCGCCGGACACGACCCCAAGGACTCCACCTCCCTGCCGGATGAGGTCGGGGACTTCGCCGCCCAGGCCCGCGCCGGGGCCGTCGAGGGCGGGATCCGGGGGATGCGCATCGGCGTCATCCGCCAGCTGCAGCAGGCCGAGGGCATCCAGCCCGGGGTCGCCGCCCGCGTGGCCGACGCCCTGGAGGCGCTGCGTGAGGCCGGGGCGGAGATCGTGGAGATCGGCATGCCGCACTACCGCTACGCCCTGGGGGCGTACTACCTGCTGATGTCCTCGGAGGTCTCCTCCAACCTCGCCAAGTACGACGGCGTGCGCTGGGGCCTGCGCGTGGAGCCCGAGGAGGGCCCCGTGACCATCGAGCGGGTCATGGCCGCGACCCGGGCCGCCGGGTTCGGCCCGGAGGTCAAGCGGCGCATCATCCTGGGCACCTACGCCCTGTCCGCCGGGTACTACGACGCCTACTACGGCTCCGCCCAGAAGGCCCGCACCCGCATCATCGAGGACTTCACCGCGGCCTTCGAGCAGGCCGACGTGCTGGTGGCCCCGACCTCCCCGACCACGGCTTTCCGCTTCGGGGAGAAGACGGACGATCCGCTGTCCATGTACCTCTCGGACATCGCGACGATCCCGATCAACCTGGCCGGGGTCCCCGCGATCTCGGTCCCGGCGGGGTTGTCCGAGGACGACGGGCTGCCGGTGGGCGTGCAGTTCATCGCTCCGGTGCGCGAGGACGCCCGCATGTACCGTGCCGCGGCCGGCCTGGAGGCCGCCCTGGAGAAGGCCTGGGGCGGGCCGCTGCTGCAGCGCCGCCCGGCCGTGGAAGATCTGCTCGCCGCCTCGGGTGCGGCCGACGCCGAAGGAGTGTCCGAGTGATGACCGATGAGCTGATGGACTTCGATCAGGCCCTGGAGGCCTACGACCCGGTGCTCGGCTTCGAGGTGCACGTGGAGCTGAACACCGCCACCAAGATGTTCGACTGGGCGCCCAACGCCTTCGGCGACGTGCCCAACACCAACACCAGCCCGGTCTCCCTGGGCCTGCCCGGGGTGCTGCCCAGCGTGAACAAGCAGGCCGTGGAGTCCGCGATCAGGCTGGGTCTGGCCCTGGGCTGCGACATCGCCGAGGTCACCGAGTTCTCCCGGAAGAACTACTTCTACCCGGACACCCCGAAGAACTTCCAGACCTCCCAGTTCGACAAGCCGATCTGCGAGAACGGCGCGCTGGACGTGGAGCTGGAGGACGGCACGGTGTTCACCGTGCAGATCGAGCGCGCCCACATGGAGGACGACGCCGGCAAGCTCGGGCACCACGGCGGGGCCGGACGCATCCAGGGCGCCCAGTACTCCCTGGTGGACTACAACCGGGCCGGGGTGCCGCTGATCGAGATCGTGACCCGACCGATCACCGGGGCCGGCAAGCGCGCCCCCGAGCTGGCGCGGGCCTATGTGGCCGCGATCCGGGAGATCGTGAAGGGCCTGGGGATCTCGGATGCCCGCATGGAGCGCGGCAACGTCCGCTGCGACGCCAACGTGTCCCTGATGCCCAAGGGCGCCGAGACGTTCGGCACCCGCACGGAGACGAAGAACGTCAATTCCCTGCGCTCGGTGGAGCGGGCCGTGCGCTACGAGATCCAGCGTCACGCCGCGGTGCTGGCCGCCGGCGGGTCCATCCTGCAGGAGACCCGCATGTGGCACGAGGACACCCGCTCCACGACTTCGGGACGCCCGAAGTCCGATGCGGACGACTACCGCTACTTCCCGGAGCCGGATCTGGTGCCGATCGTGCCGGATCGGGCCTGGGTGGAGCGGCTGCGGGCGGAGCTGCCGGAGCCTCCCGCGCAGCGGCGCAAGCGGCTCAAGGAGCAGTGGGGCTACTCGGAGGAGGAGTTCCGCGACGTCGTCAACGCCGGGGTGCTGGAGGAGATCGAGCAGACCGTGGCCGCCGGGGCCAGCCCGGCCGTGGCGCGCAAGTGGTGGATGGGCGAGATCGCCCGCCTGGCCAAGCAGCGCGAGGTGGAGCCCGGCGAGCTGGGGGCGACCCCGGCCACCGTGGTGGAGCTGAACGGGCTGATCGAGGACGGCAAGATCAACGACAAGATCGCCCGGAAGGTTCTCGAGCACGTCCTGGCCGGGGAGGGCTCCCCGGCCGAGGTCGTGGAGGCCCGCGGCCTGGCCGTGGTCTCGGACGACTCCGCTCTGGGCGCGGCCGTGGACGAGGCGCTGGCGGCGATGCCGGAGGTCGCGGAGAAGATCCGCGGCGGCAAGGTCCAGGCGGCCGGTGCGGTGGTCGGGCAGGTCATGAAGGCCACCCGCGGCCAGGCCGACGCCGCCCGCGTGCGCGAGCTGATCCTGGAGAAGCTCGGCGTGCAGGGCTAGCCCCCGACACCGGGAGACCGCTTGAGGGGCCGGGCGAGGCAGGGCGGGACCCTGCAGCACCCGGCCCCTCGCGCATCTGGGCTCAGCGGCGCAGCAGCCGCAGCCAGTGCTCCACCACGGCCTGCGGGTCGTGGGTGCGGGCCTGCTCCAGGGCCGCGGCGGACAGCTCCCGCCAGGCGGTCTCCTCCTGGCCCATGGCGTCGGCCAGGGTCCGGGTGAAGGCTCCGGGCGAGTCCTCGCTGAGGAAGCCCGCCGCCCGGGCGGTGGCCGCCACCGCCTCGGAGGACGGCGTGCACACCACGGGCACGCCGCGGGCCATGGCCTCGGCCAGGACCATCGGGGTGCCCTCGAAGGCCGAGGCCAGGGCGAGCAGCCCGGCGGCATCGTAGACCTCGGCCAGGTCTGCGGTGGGCACCTCCCCGCGGAACCGGATCCGCTGCCCGTGCTCCAGGCCCGCGGTCAGCCGCTCCAGTGCGGCCCGCTCCGGGCCGTCCCCGACGACCTCCAGCTCCCAGCCCGGGTGCCGGGAGGCCGCGGCGTCGAAGGCGCGCAGCACCCAGTCCACCCGCTTCTCCGGGGCCAGCCGGGCCACGCACACCACCCGAGTGGGGCGTCGGGTACGCGGGGTCTGGGCCACCGGGACGGCGACGGGGTTGGGGATGGACCCCACCGGGCGTCCGTAGGCCGCGGCGAAGCGGCGGGCCTCCTGCTCGTTCAGCGCCAGGAACTCCTCGCACACCGCACCCGCTCGGCGCAGGATCGCATCCCCGCGCACCCGCCAGGTGGAGTCGAAGCGACTGTGGAACTGCATCACGCTCAGCGGGCGCCGGGAGCGCGGGCGCAGTCGGTGGGCTGCGCTCAGACCCGGCAGCAGCTCGGCCGCGGTGGTCTCATTCATCATCACCAGGGCATCGCGCGGGCCCAGCGAGGCCAGGAAGACCCGCCGTCGCAGTCCGGCCGCCAGCCGAACCCACCGGGAGGCGGACCCCGGCACCGCGAAGCAGCGCACCGGACCCGGGGTGGGCGCCGGCCCGCTGGGCAGTTCGTGGGAGAGGTACTCGACCCTCAGGCCGCTCTCGCGCAGCCGCGGGGCGAGCACCCGCAGGAGGGTCTCCACCCCGCCGAAGCGCCCGACGGCGTCCTCGGCGAACACCACCCGGCGGATCGGGGGCCGGGCTGTCCGGTCCCGCCCCGGCGCGTCGCTCACGCCCCGGATCCGGCCGGGTCCGGCGAGCCGCCCGCCGCGTCGTCGCTGGCCGGTGCGGCCTCGGCCAGGCCCAGGCAGTTCAGCAGGAAGGCGTACTCCCACGCGGTGTCCTCCCAGCGCTGGTAGCGCCCGGAGCCGCCGCCGTGGCCGCCGTCCATCTCCGTGCGCAGCAGCACCGGCGCCCCGGAGGTGCTGGCCTCCCGCAGGGCCGGCACCCACTTGGCCGGCTCCACGTACAGCACACGGGTGTCGTTCAGGCTCGTGATCGCGGCGATCGGGGGATACGGCAGGGCGGCCACGTTCTCGTACGGCGCGTACCCCCGCATGTACCGGTACACCCGCTCGTCCTCGATGGGGTTGCCCCACTCCTCCCATTCCAGGGCGGACAGCGGTAGCTGCGGATCGGAGATCGAGGTGACCGGGTCCACGAAGGGCACCACCGCCAGGATCCCCGCGTACTTCCGGGGAGCCAGGTTGGCCACCGCCCCCATGAGCAGGCCCCCGGCGGAGCCGCCCTCGGCCACGATCCGGGCGGCATCCGCCCACGGCTGGGCCGCCAGGTGGTCCGTCACGGCGATGAAGTCCGTGAACGTGTTCCGCTTCGCCAGCTTCTTCCCGTCCGTGTACCAGGCCCGACCCAGCTCGCCGCCGCCGCGCACGTGGGCGACGACGTAGATCACGCCGCGATCCAGCAGGGACAGCCGCGGGATGGAGAAGTACGGGTCCATGCTGGCCTCGTAGGAGCCGTACCCGTACTGCAGCACCGGGTGCTCCGCGTCGAGGTCCAGGTCCGCCCGGTGCATGACGGAGACGGGGATGCGGGTCCCGTCGGGGGCCTCTGCCCAGTCCCGGTACGCCGTGTAGTCCCGCGCGTCGAAGCCGCCGAGCACGGGCTGCTCCCGGCGCAGCAGCAGCCGCCGCCCCTGGGGCAGGTAGTCGTACACCCGCGAGGGGGTGGTCCAGGAGGTGACGGCCAGGCGCACCACGGGCGAGCGGACCGAGCAGTGCGACAGGCTCGCGGTGAACAGCTGCTCGTCGAAGGCCGGGAAGAACGGCTCGGGGACGACGCCGCCGCGCAGCGCCGCCGCGATCTCGCTCAGCGGCAGGAACCCGACCTGGCTGATGGTCTCCTGACGCAGCCCCACGACGGCGTGGCCCGCGCCCAGGGCCACCGCCTCCACCCGACGCCCGGGCTGCGGGGCCAGCAGCGCGGTCCAGGCCCGGCGCAGCTGCTCGATGCGGCCCGACGCCGCCCGGGCGGCCTCCCGGTCCAGGACCACCAGCTGGCCGTCCGGGGCGGCGTCGTCGAGCACCAGGAGCACCGCCGGGACGCCCTCCAGCTCCACCGGGTCCGCGCTGGCCAGCACCCGGGCCCCGCGGTCCAGGAGCAGCCAGGGCACCGTCGGGTCATCGGCGTCCAGTTCGGACAGCTTCAGCAGTCGGATCTCGGTGGCCTCGGAGTGCCCGGATTCGAAGATCAGGTGGGTCTCATCGGAGCTCAACCCGCAGCCCAGCCACATCGTCGGGTCCTGCTCGACCAGCAGGCTCAGATCCGCCTCCACGGGGGTCCCGATCCGGTGGGCCCGGATCTCGCACGGGCGCCAGGACTCGTCCACGAGGGTATAGATCAGCCAGCGCCCGTCCGGGGTCAGGAAACCCCCGGCGAAGACCTCCTCGAGTCGATCCGCCAGCAGCTGCCCGGTGCGCAGATCCTTGACGTACTGGGTGTAGCGCTCATCCCCGGAGTCATCCACGGAGTAGGTCAGCAGGTTCCCGGTCCGGTCCCGGGAGAAGGAGCCCAGCGCGAAGAACGGCACGGATTCGGAGAGCCCCTGAGCATCCAGCACCGTCTGCTCCCCGTCCAGCCTCTCGCCGGGCCGGATGACCGGCGGCTCCCACGCCTCGGGATCCTGCTCGTCGCCGACGGCGGGGACCCGGCAGTACACGGGGTGATCGTGGCCCTCGGTCGTCCGGGCGAACCACCACCAGGCGCCGTCGCGCACGGGCACGGTCAGGTCCGTCTCCTGCACGCGCTCGCGGATCTCCCGGAACAGGCGGGTGCGCAGCCCGGCCAGCGGGGCGGTCACGGCCTCGGCGTAGGCGTTCTCCGCCTCCAGCTGGGCGCGCACCCGCGGCTCCTCCTTGGCGCGCAGCCACTCGTAGGGGTCCTCGAAGGCATCCCCGTGCAGGGTGCGCACGGTGGGTTCCTTCGGTGTGCTCGGGGGTTCGGCGTCGCCCCAGACGGGGGAGGGAGTCTGGCTCATCCCTCCACTGTAGAGTCAGCGTCCCCACCGGCGCGACGGCGCACCAGCGGGTACACCGCCGCCAGTAGGACGCACCAGATGACCCCCACGTACAGGGCCACCCGGGTGTCCTCGAAGAAGGCCAGCAGCACCACCACGCCCACCATGAACGCCAGGGCCAGCCAGGAGGCCAGCGGCCACAGCGGGGTGGGGAAGGCCGTGGCGGTCCCCTCGGCGCGCATCCGGCGTTTGAAGGCCAGGTGGGTCAGCAGGATCATCACCCACACCTGCACCGTGGCGAAGGTGGCCAGGGAGGCGACGATCAGGAACGCGTTCTCGAAGAAGTGGTTGACCAGCACCCCGACCATCAGCACCAGGATCATCGCCAGGACCGTGAACAGCGGGATCCCGCGGGAGGAGACCCGGGCGAAGGCCCGCGGCGCCTGACCGCGCTCGGCCAGGCCGAACAGCATCCGCCCCGCCCCGTAGATGTCCGCGTTGATGGCGGAGACCGCGGCGGTGAGGACCACGAAGTTCAGGATGTGCGCGGCCGCCGGGACGCCCAGGGCGGAGAAGATCTGCACGAACGGCGAGGAATCGCCGTCGATGGCCGACCACGGCGTCAGGGACATGATCACGCCCATGGTCAGCACGTAGAACAGCAGGATCCGCACCGGCACCGTGTTCACCGCCCGCGGGATGGACACCTCCGGGTGCTGGGCCTCACCGGCGGTGATCCCGATGGTCTCCACCCCGCCGAAGGCGAACATGACCACCGTGAAGCAGGCGAGGAACCCGGCCAGGCCGTTCGGGAAGAAGCCGCCCTGATCCCACAGATTGGCCACCGTGGAGGGCTGGACCGGATCCAGCTGCACGCCGAAGACCAGCAGGGCAGCACCCCCGACGATCATCGCGACGATCGCGGAGATCTTGATGATGCTGAACCAGAACTCCGCCTCCCCGAAGACCTTGACCTTCCCCAGGTTCACCGCCGCCAGCAGCAGCAGCACCGCGGTGATCCACACCCAGCTGGGGGTGCCCGGGAACCAGAACCGCATGTACAGGGCGACCGCCGTCACATCGGCCACCGCGACCAGCGCCATCTCGAAGGCGTAGGACCAGCCCGTGACGAACCCGGCCCACGGGCCCAGGTACAGGTGCGCGTACTCGGAGAACGCCCCCGCCACCGGATGGGCCAGGGCCATCTCGCCCATCGCCCGCATGACCATGAACACCGCGGCCCCGCCGATCACGTAGGCCAGCAGCACGGAGGGCCCGGCGAAGCCGATCGCGGAGGCCGAGCCGAGGAACAAGCCCGTGCCGATCGCGGAGCCGAGCGCGATGAAGCGGATGTGGCGCAGGGTCAGCCCCCGCTGCAGGGTGGTCGGATCCGCGGCGTCGGCGGGGGACGGCGAGGGGAGGCTGGTACCGGACATGGAGTTCCTCATCGGACGACGAAAGCGGTGCGTGGGCGCGCGGCGCACCGGAGGATGCGGACAGTCCGCCCCCGGCCCGTCCTCGCGCACCGTTCCACCCTAGAGGACGTCGCGGCGGCGTCACACGCGTCACGATCCGTCATCCGCGGACCCATTCGCCGCCGTCCTTGACCGGCGCCGGACGGGGGAGCAGGGTTGATGCCAGGTCACGAGAGCCAGCGACAAGCCCCAGCTAGCTGGCCGGCAACCCTCCCACCGCGGTGGGGTGCCCTGGGTGAGGACCTGGCCGCACCGCCGACCGGCGGACGCGGCAAGCGCGGGCGCACGAGTGCCCGGGAGGTCGCCGACAGACCTCCGCGCACGCCGAGAGGCTGCTCCCCGGTGAACCAGCGGGTTCCGGGTCGAGAGGCAGTGCGCGGGCTCCCACCGGTGATGTCCTCCCGTGTGCGACGTCGTCGCCCCTGACACAGAAGCGCAGGAGCAACCATGACCGAGAACACCACCCTCCCGACCCCCTCCGCCCCGCAGGGCTGGGGATTCGACACCCGCCAGATCCACGCCGGGCAGGAGCCCGACGCCGCGACCGGCGCCCGGGCGCTGCCCGTCTACCAGACCACCTCCTTCGTCTTCCCCGACGCCGAGACCGCGGCCAACCGCTTCGGCCTCAAGGAGCTGGGCCCCATATACAGCCGCCTGACCAACCCCACCCAGGAGGTCGTGGAGAACCGCATCGCCTCCCTGGAGGGCGGGGTCGGGGCGCTGCTGGTATCCTCCGGGCAGGCCGCGATCACCCTCGCGCTGCTCAACGTGGCCCAGGCCGGGGACCACATCGTGGCCAGCCCCAGCCTGTACGGCGGCACCTACAACCTGCTCAAGCACACCCTGGCCGCCTACGGCATCGAGACCACCTTCGTGGAGGACTTCTCCGACCCGGAGGCCTGGCGTGCGGCCGTGCGCCCCAACACCAAGGCCTTCTACGGGGAGACCGTCCCGAACCCGCGCAGCGACGTCCTGGACATCGAGGCGCTCGCGGCGGTGGCCCACGACTCCGGGGTGCCGCTGATCGTGGACAACACGGTGCCCACCCCGTACCTGATCCGGCCCATCGAGTGGGGTGCCGACGTCGTCGTGCACTCGGCGACCAAGTACCTCGGCGGGCACGGCAACTCCATCGGCGGGGCGATCGTGGATGCCGGCAGGTTCGACTACGGCCGGGACCCGGAGCGCTACCCGCAGTTCAACACCCCGGATCCCAGCTACCACGGGCTGGTCTTCGCGGAGGACCTCGGGGAGAAGGGCGTGTTCGGCGTGAACCTGTCCTACATCCTGCGGGCCCGGGTGACCCTGCTGCGGGACCTGGGCTGCTCGATCTCCCCGACCAACGCCTTCAACATCTCCGTGGGCATCGAGACGCTGTCCCTGCGGGTCCAGCGCCACGTGGACAACGCCCAGAAGGTGGCCGAATGGCTGCAGGCCCGTCCCGAGGTCACGAAGGTGCACTACGCCGGTCTGCCCTCCTCCCCGTGGTACGAGCTGGGACGCAAGTACGGCCCGCAGGGCGTGGGTGCTGTGGTCGGCTTCGAGATCGACGGCGGCTCCCCGGCGGCCCAGCGGTTCGTGGACTCCCTGGTGCTGCACTCCAACGTCGCGAACATCGGGGACGTGCGCTCGCTGGTGATCCACCCGGCCTCCACGACCCACTCCCAGCTGTCCGAAGATGAGCTGCGCGCGGCCGGGGTGGCCCCCGGGTTCGTGCGGCTGGCCGTGGGCATCGAGGACATCCGGGACATCCTCGCGGACCTGGAGCACGGCTTCGAGCGGATCGCCGAGGCCCGTGAGACGGGTGCCGTCGAGGGGGCCGCGCAGGACGCGCGGGCCCCGGAGCCGGCGGCGTGACCGCGGTGGCAGCACCCGTCGGGACCCGGGCCGAGGGTGTGGTGCGCACCCTCGGCCTTGGGCCCCTGGCCCTGGAGAGCGGGCAGGTGCTGCCCGCTGCGTCCCTGGCCTACGAGACGTGGGGCGAGCTCGCCCCGGACGCCTCGAACGCGGTGCTGGTGCTGCACGCCCTGACCGGGGACACCCACGCCGCCGCCGGGCGGGTGGGACCGGAGGCCCCCGAGCAGACCCGGCTGGCCGCGAGCCGGCCGGGCTGGTGGGAGGGCCTGATCGGGCCGGGGCGCGCCATCGACACGGACCGGTACTTCGTGGTGTGCCCCAATATGCTCGGCGGCTGCGACGGCTCCACGGGCCCGTGCTCGCCGGGCCCGGACGGGAGGATCTGGGGTTCCCGCTTCCCGCGGGCGAGCCTGCGCGACGCCGTCGCGGCCGAGGCCCTGCTTGCCGATGCCTTGGGCATCGACCGGTGGCACCTGGTGGTGGGCGGGTCCCTGGGCGGTTGCCGGGCCGCGGAGTGGGCGGTGAGCTTCCCGGAGCGGGTGCGGGCCTGCGCTGTCGTCGCGGCCGGTCCCGCGGCCACCGCCGAGCAGATCGCGTGGGGCCACGCCCAGGCTCTGGCCATCCGGCAGGATCCGGAGTTCCGCGACGGCGACTACCCCCTCGGGGCGGGCCCGGTGCGAGGCCTGGAACTGGCCCGGCGCATCGCCCACATCACCTACCGCTCACCTGCCGAGCTGGACCGTCGCTTCGGGCGCCGCGGGCAGGAGGGCACGGAGGAGGACCGGGCGGTGCACGGGCGCGGGCGGTACCGGGTGGAGAGCTACCTGGACCACCAGGGCCGGCAGCTGGCCCGCCGCTTCGACGCCAACGCGTACCTGGGGCTGACGGAGGCCCTGCTCGGGCATGACCTGGGACGGGGCCGGGGCGGGCTGCGGGCGGGCTTGGCCCGCACCACCTGCCGGTGGACCGTGGCCGCGGTGGATTCGGATCGGCTGTTCCACCCGGAGCAGTCCGAGCTGCTGGCGGCCAGCCTGCCCCGCCCGGTGCGGGTGCGCCGGATCGCCTCGGCCCGCGGGCACGACGGCTTCCTCACGGAGACGCAGCAGCTGGGGAGGATCCTCACCGAGACCGTCTTGTGACCACCCCTCCTGCACCCCCTGCGCAGAACCGGAGATGCGTGACATTCCCGGAGCTGACGTCTCCCGTGATGCCGCGCATCTCCAGTTCTGCGGGTGCGGAGGGCGGATAGCATGGTGGGCATGAGCTTCGACCCCGTCGTGGAGTACTCCCGCCCCGAGGCCGAGCGCGCCGGCACCCACCTGGTGCTGATGCTGCACGGCTACGGCTCGAATGAGCGGGACCTGATGAGCATGGTCCCGTCCCTGCCCGGCGAGGGCTTCACCTACGCCGCGATGCGCGCCCCGCAGCCCTGTGGCCCCGGATTCCAGTGGTTCCCGCTGACGGGGACGCCCGGGGAGCGGATCGGCGTGGACGAGCAGGGGCTGCGCGAGGCGGCCGAGGGCCTGGTCGCCTGGATCGAGGAGCACCGGGAGCCCTACGCCGGGGTCATCCTGCTGGGCTTCTCCCAGGGCATGGCCGTGGCCTCCTCCGCGGTGCGCCACCGGCCCGGGATCGCCCGGGCCCTCGTCGGCCTGTCCGGCTTCGTCCCGTCCCTGCCGGAGGACTTCGCTCACGACGCCGCCCTGGCGCAGGTCCGCCCTCGGCTGCCCGTCTTCTACGGCCGGGATCAGCAGGACCCGGTGATCCCGGAGCCGATGGTCGCCGAGACCCTGGGCTGGCTGCGAGAGCACGCGGAGGTCACCAAGGTGCTCTACGCGGGGATGGGGCACAGCGTGTGCCCGCAGGAGATCGGGCACGTGGGGGAGTTCCTGCGCCACGTGGCACGGGAGGCTGAGGCATGAGCTGTCTCGCCGTGCCCAGTCGCGCGGGCCGTGCGACGCGAGATGAGCTGCGACATAGAGGACATAGAGAGGATCGCTTAGATGACTGCTGATGATCGGGGGAGGGATCTCGCCGACATCGAAGTCTCCGTCATCATCCCGGCCTACAACGCCCAGGCGGAGTTGCCCTGCCAGCTGGCCGCCCTGCGGGATCAGGACTCCGACCTTCCGTACGAGGTGATCGTGGCGGACAACGGCTCCACGGATGGGACCGCGGATGTGACTGAGACCTTCGCCGCCGCGGATCCGCGGTTCCGGTGGGTGGATGCCTCCCGGGGGCGCGGACCGGCCGTGGCCCGCAACGTCGGGGTGGAAGCGGCGCACGGTCGATTTCTGCTGTTCTGCGACGCCGACGATATCGTGACGCCGGCCTTCGTGCGCCTGATGAGTGACGTGCTGCGCAGCCACGAGTTCGCCTCCGGCGCGGGGTCCCTACGGGCCTTCGACGGAATGGAGGGGATCTGCCCGGCGTCGGCGGTGCTGCGTGAGGTGGAGCGCACCGAGCCTGCCGGGGTCGCCCTGCGCTTCGCAGGCCTGCCCATGGCGATGGGGTGCAGCTTCGGCGCCCGGGCGGAGACTTTCACCGCCGTAGGCGGATTCGACGAGTCGTTCACACGGGCGGGTGAGGATTACGAGCTGTGCCTGCGCCTGCATGAGGCACACGCCAGCATGGGCCACGCCGAGCAGCTGTGCATCCACAAACGGCCCCGTTCCAGCTCTTCGAAGCTGATGACCCAGCAGTATCGCTGGAGCGCGGACGGGCAACGGGTGATGGCCGCTCACCCGATCGCGCATCCCCATCGGCTCTCCATCCAGGCGCATGTGCGATCCGTCGGGACATCGGTGCTGGGCATGCTCTGCCTGGACGAGAGTCGATGGGGAACGGCGTCAGCAGCTGAGCTCCGCCCTGGGAAGCAGTCTCGGCAACTTCGTCGGCAGAATCCGCTACCGGAATTAGGACTGAGGGCTCAGGCCTCCTTCTCCAGCCGCACCGCCCGCCCGGAGAATTCGATGACGTCGCCGGGGTGCAGCTGGCGTCCCCGCTCGGTCACGGTCCGGCCGTTGACGCTGACGTAGCCCTCGGTGATCACGGTGCGGGCCTGTTGGCCGTCCTCCACCAGGTTGGCCAGCTTCATCGCCTGGCCGAGGCGGATCATGTCGTCGCGGATGCTCAGCGGCTCGGGATCGGTGCTCATCCCTCGGAGTCTACCGAGCCCGACGCCGCCCGGTAGTCTGGTGGGCAGACGCCCGACCGCGCCGGGCGGCGTCGTGCTGCCCGGCGCGTCCATGCTTTCCACGGAAGGACCCCATTCATGGCACCCAAGTCCACGCTGGACAACGTCATCGCGCTGGCCAAGCGCCGCGGATTCGTGTTCCAGGCCGGTGAGATCTACGGCGGCTCCCGCTCCGCCTGGGACTACGGCCCGCTGGGTGCGGAGCTGAAGGAGAACATCCGGCAGCTGTGGTGGCAGCACTTCGTCCGTTCCCGGGCGGACATGGTCGGCCTGGACTCCTCCATCATCCTGCCCAAGGCCGTGTGGGAGGCCTCCGGGCACGTGGAGACCTTCACCGACCCGCTGGTGGAGTGCCGCTCCTGCCACCACCGCGCCCGCCAGGACCACCTGATCGAGGCCTACGAGGAGAAGAAGGGCCACGCCCCCGAGAACGGGATGGCCGACATCGCCTGCCCCAACTGCGGGACCCGCGGCCAGTGGACCGAGCCGCAGCAGTTCTCCGGCCTGATGAAGACCTACCTGGGAGCCGTGGACAACGAGGAGGGCCTGCACTTCCTGCGCCCGGAGACCGCCCAGGGCATCTTCGTGAACTTCAATAACGTGCTCACCGCCTCCCGCAAGCGCCCGCCCTTCGGCATCGGGCAGATCGGCAAGGCCTTCCGCAACGAGATCACCCCCGGCAACTTCATCTTCCGCACCCGCGAGTTCGAGCAGATGGAGATCGAGTACTTCGTCCACCCCGACGACGCCCCGCAGCACTTCGACCGGTGGGTCGAGGACTGCTGGAACTGGTTCACGGATCTCGGCATCGACCCCGCCAACATGCGGAAGTTCGACGTGCCGGAGGAGGACCGGGCGCACTACTCCGCCGGGACCATCGACATCGAGTACCGCTTCGGCTTCCAGGGCGGCGAGTGGGGCGAGCTGATGGGCGTGGCCAACCGCACCGACTACGACCTCGGCGTGCACAACGCCCACTCCAACGCCCGCCTGGAGTACTTCGACCAGGGCAGCGGGCAGCGCTACGTCCCCTACGTCATCGAGCCCTCCTTCGGTCTGACCCGCTCCATGATGGCCTTCCTCGTGGACGCCTACACCGAGGACGAGGCGCCCAACACCAAGGGCGGGGTGGACGTGCGCACCGTGCTGAAGCTGGACCCGCGCCTGGCCCCGGTCAAGGCCGCGGTGCTGCCGCTGTCCAAGAAGCCGGAGCTGACCCCGGTCGCGGAGAAGCTCGCCGCGGATCTGCGCACCGCCTGGAACGTCGACTACGACACCTCCGGGGCGATCGGGCGCCGCTACCGCCGCCAGGATGAGATCGGCACCCCGTTCTGCATCACCGTGGACTTCGACACCCTCGAGGACCAGGCCGTGACCATCCGCGAGCGGGACACCATGGCCCAGGAGCGGGTCGGACTGGACCAGGTGAAGTCCTGGCTGGCCGGCCGGCTGATCAAGTAGCACCCACCACCGCGCACCGCGAGGAGCACCATGTCCGAGTACACCCTGCGCCCCTGGCGCGACGGCGACGACCTCGAGCTCATGCAGCTGTGGCCGGACGCGGAGAACGTGCAGGCCTCCGTGTTCCGCGCCAAGCTGGGCCCAGACGCGGACCAGCCGTGGCAGCGCAGCGTCGTCGTCGAGCACCAGGGGGTGCCCGTGGCGGCCGGCACCGTCTACGAGACCTCGCTGCACTCCCAGCGGCTGTGGTGCTACGTGGAGGTGGCCCCGGATCACCGGCGCGCCGGCCTGGCCGCGCGGATCCTGGAGCGGCTGCGCGAACACGCCGAGTCCGCCCCCAGCGGGGTCACCGCCCTGCGCACCAAGGTGGTCCCGGGCAGCCCCGGGGCGGCCTTCGCCCAGTGGGCCGGCCTCGGCTCGATCCAGCGCAGCCGGATGGTCCGCGTGGAGCCCGGAGCCCTGCCCCCGCAGCCGCTGCGCGAGGATGAGGCCGGGCGCCCCACCCAGGCCGTGGAGGACCTGGCCACCGGCTCGCTGGAGCTGACCCGCGCCCTGTGGGACTTCTACGTGCGGGTGCACCAGTGGGACCCGCCGGCCGAGCAGTCCCTGGGCCGGGTCAACCGGCTGTTCCTCTCGGATGAGGCCGAGGCCTTCGGCGCCGTCGTGCTGCGGGAGGACGTGCTCGAGGCCGAGCGGGAGGGTCGCAAGGCGCCGATCGCGGCTTTCGCGATCAGCTACCGCTCCTTGGACGCCGACGCCCCGGGGCGGGAGGTCTCCGATGACGAGGCCACCGAGGTGCTGCTGGGCTACGACCCGGATCGGACCGGGGTGGGGGAGGACCTCGTGCAGCTGATCGCGCTGCTGGTCAACCAGTACCCGATCGTCATCGAGGTGGACGACGCCATGACCACCCTCGTCGAGCTCGTCGACGCCCTGATCCAGCGCGGCTCCGCCTCCGTGGAGGAGGAGACCCTGGTGCTCGCGGACCGGTAGGTCCGGCACGATGGATGACCTGCGGGTCGAGCGCATCCTGCGCGCGGTGGAATGCGTGCCCCGCGGCCGGGCCGCCACCTACGGGCTGATCGGGAACGTCGTGGGGGAGGTGCCGCGGGTGGTCGGCTGGACGATGCACGCCTGGGGCTCGGAGCAGTGCTGGTGGCGCATCGTCAACGCCGCCGGCACGATCCCCGGCCACGCCGCCCGTGCCCTGCCGCACTGGCGGGAGGAGGGTCTGCTCGCCTCATCCGCTTCCGGGGTGCCGGGGGCCGACGTCGATCCGGGTGCGGCCCGGGTGGATCTTCCCCGGGTCCTGATGGAGCGGGAGTCGCTGGAGCGTGCCTGGGGGGAGGCCACCGCGGACCTGCCGAGCCTCGAGCAGATCCCCGGCGGCCCCCGCCGGTGAGGTAACGACCTACAGCATCGCCTGCGGCCAGGTGTAGGCCATGACCCCGCCGTCCACGGTGAGGGTCTGACCGGTGATGAAGGAGGCGTCCGAGGAGCCCAGGAATGCCACGGCCGCGCCGATCTCCGAGGGGTCGCCCAGGCGACGCAGCGGCGTCACCCGCGTCTGATCCTCGCGGAACTTCCGGCCCTCGGCCTCGTCCTCGGAGCCGGCCAGCTTGTCGATCAGCGGGGTCTCGATGGTCCCGGGGCACACGGCGTTGGCGCGGATGCCCTGCTCGCCATAGTCCACGGCGGTGGCGCGGGTGAAGTTCACGACGCCGCCCTTGGCTGCGTTGTACCCGGAGCGGTCGAAGTCCGCGGCCAGCCCGGAGAAGGAGGCCATGTTCACGATCGCCGGGTCCTCGGCGTCGAACATCAGGGGCACCAGGTGCTTGGTCATCAGGAAGGTGCCCTTCAGATCCACCGCGATGATCCGATCGAACAGCTCGGTGGGGTACTCGTGCACCTTGCCGCCGCGCGAATCCACCCCGGCGTTGTTCACCAGCACGTGCACCGGCCCGTCCTCCCCGAGGGTCCGGGCCAGTTCCTGGACCGCGGCCTCATCTGCCACGTCCACCAGGTGCAGGCCCACCTGGGCCTGCGGGCTCTGTCCGTGCACGGCGGCCTGGGTGCCGGTGAGCCCCTCCCGGTCGATGTCCACCAGCTCCAGGCGGGCGCCCTCGGCGGCCAGGCGCTGGGCGATGGCCTGCCCCAGGCCGGTCGCGGCACCGGTGATCACGGCTCGACGGTTCTCATAGCGCTGCATGCGTCCTCCTTCGGCACCGGGGCAGGACGCGCCCCGGCTCGAGGTCCTCTGTGCGGGGCCCGGCGCGGCGCCGGGCTCATCCCTTCCACAGTAGGCACGGGGTCGCGGAGCGCCCCAGGGGCGGGCGCGGATTTCCTGCGGAGGGCGAAACACCCTGTGACACAATGACGGACGTGACCGCACCAGCTCCGACCCTCCAGACCACCCCCACGACGAGGCTCAGCCTGCCCCCGTTGCAGCTGGGCCAGCTCACCGTGGACGTGCCCGTGGTGCTGGCGCCCATGGCCGGGGTCACCAACCGGGCCTTCCGTCGGCTGTGCCGGGACTACGGCGGCGGACTGTACGTGACCGAGATGGTCACCGCCCGCGCCCTGGTGGAGCGACGCCCCGAGTCCCTGCGCATCATCGAGCACGACGACGACGAGGAGATCCGCTCCATCCAGATCTACGGAGTGGACGCCGTCAACGTCGGCAAGGCCGTGCGGATGGTCGCGGAGGAGGATCGGGCCGATCACATCGACCTGAACTTCGGCTGCCCCGTCCCCAAGGTCACGAAGAACGGCGGCGGCTCCGCCCTGCCGTGGAAGCGGGACCTCTTCGAGGCGATCGTGACCACTGCCGTGCGGGAGGCCTCCCGGGCGCAGATCCCGGTGACCGTGAAGATGCGCAAGGGCATCGACGAGGACCACCTGACCTTCCTGGACGCCGCTAAGACCGCCCGGGACGCCGGGGTCGCCGCGATCGCCCTGCACGGGCGCACCGCGGCCCAGCATTACTCCGGTCAGGCGGACTGGGACGCGATCGCCGAGCTGCGCGAGGCCATCCCGGACGTGCCCGTGCTGGGCAACGGGGACATCTTCTCCGCCGAGGACGCGGCCCGGATGGTCGAGCAGACCGGGGTGGACGGCGTCGTCGTCGGGCGCGGCTGCCAGGGCCGCCCCTGGCTGTTCGGGGACCTGCAGAACGCCTTCGAGGGCAGCCCGGAGCGCTTCCGCCCCGGCGTCGCGGAGGTCGCGGACATCATCCACCGGCACGCGCAGCTGCTCGTGGAGACCTTCGGGGACGAGCAGCGCGGGATGCGCGAGATCCGCAAGCACGTGGCCTGGTACTTCCACGGCTACCCGGTGGGCGGGCAGCTGCGCGCCCAGATGGCGCAGGTGGCGACCCTGGAGCAGTTCCGCGAGCTGCTGGACCAGCTGGACTTGTCCCTGCCCTATCCGGGGGCGGCCGTGGAGGGTCCGCGGGGCCGGGCCGGCTCCCCGAAGAAGCCCCACCTTCCTGACGGCTGGCTGGATTCCCGGATCCTGGGCGACGCCGAGCGCCTGGGCCTGGCCGACGCCGAACTCGACATCTCCGGAGGGTGAGCATGGCTGATCCGCACCTCGTGCGCCCGGAAACCCCCGGGTACACCGCCGACGACGCCCGGCGGTGGGTTCCGGAGGAGCACCGCAGTCTGTACCGCAGCGACTTCGAACGGGACCGGGCGCGCGTGCTGCACTCCTCGGCCCTGCGCCGCCTGGGCTTCAAGACCCAGGTGGTCTCCCCGAACTCGGATGACTTCGTGCGCACCCGGCTGACCCACTCCCTCGAAGTCGCGCAGGTGGGCCGGGAGGTGGGCCGGATGATCGGGTGCGACCCCGACGTCGTGGACGCGGCCTGCCTGTCCCACGACCTCGGGCACCCGCCCTTCGGGCACAACGGGGAGGCGGCCCTGGACGCGATCGCCGAGGACGCCGGCGGCTTCGAGGGCAATGCCCAGACCCTGCGTCTGCTCACCCGCCTGGAACCCAAGGTCATCGGACCGGACGGCGTCTCGGCCGGACTGAACCTGACCCGCGCCAGCCTGGACGCCGCCTGCAAGTACCCCTGGACCCGGGCGGAGGCCCCCGTGAAGAAGGGCGCCCGGTCCCGCAAATTCGGGGTCTACGAGGATGACCTGCCGGTGTTCGCGTGGCTGCGCGAGGGCGCCCCGGCGGGGACCAAGTGCCTCGAGGCGCAGGTCATGGACCTGGCCGATGACATCTCCTACTCGGTGCACGACGTCGAGGACGCCGTGTTCGCCGGTCACGTGCAGCTGGGCTGGATGTCCCGGCCGGCCGAGCGGGAGCGGGTGATCCTGTGGACCCGCCGCTGGTACACCCCGGACCGGGACCCGGATGAGCTGGACGCGGCGCTGCGGCGGCTGGAGGCCCTGCCCGAGTGGCTGCCGGACATGATCGGCACCCGGGCGTCGATGGCGGCCCTGAAGGCCCTGACCAGCCGGCTGATCGGCCGGTTCAGCGGAGCGGCGCTGGCGGCGACCCGCGCCGAGTTCGGCGACGGGCGCCTGACCCGCTACGCCGCGCAGATCCGGGTGCCGCGGGAGACGGAGAACGAGGTCGCCGTGATGAAGGGCATCGCCACCGCCTACGTCATGGCCGTGCGGGACCAGGAGCCGCTGTATGAGAACCAGCGGGAGATCCTCACCGTGCTGGTGGAGGCCCTGCTGGAGACCGATGGGCTCTTCCTGGATCCGGTGTTCGCCGCGGACTGGCGGGAGCTGGGCCCGACCGACGACGCCGCCCGGCTGCGCCTGGCCGTGGACCAGGTGGCCTCCCTGACGGATTCCTCCGCGGTGCGCCTGCACGATCGGATCACCGGGCTGTCCTGGCGGATCGGGGACAAGCCGCTCTGGTGAGACCGGCGGGGATGTGCCTCGATTCGGCCGACTGTGGAATTCGGGAGGGACTCGGGGACCCGGCGGCTAGGATGCGACCGTGGCTGGTTTGATTCGACGCGAAGACATCGACGAGGTCCGCTCGCGCACGGACATCCGGGAGATCGTCGAGGGCTACGTGACGCTGAAGTCCGCCGGCATCGGCTCCTACAAGGGGCTGTGCCCCTTCCACGACGAGCGCACCCCCTCCTTCCACGTCCGCCCGCAGATGGGCACCTACCACTGCTTCGGCTGCGGGGAGTCCGGGGACGTCATCGCCTTCCTCATGGCCATGGACCACACCGGCTTCACCGAGACCGTGGAGCGGCTGGCCGCCCGCGTAGGCTACGAGCTGCACTACGAGAACGGGCGCGGCCCTGACCGGGAGGAGAAGGGCCGGCGGCAGCGGCTGGTGGACGCGCACAAGATCGCCCAGGAGTTCTTCGAGCGCCAGCTCTACACCCGCGAGGCCGCCGCCGCCCAGCGTTTCCTCGGCGGGCGCGGATTCGACGGCGCCGCGGCGAAGCGCTTCGGCGTCGGCTACGCCCCGCAGGGCTGGTCCCACCTGCTCAAGCACCTGCGGGACCACGGCTTCACCGAGGAGGAGCTGAAGGCCACGGGCATGTTCTCCGAGGGTCGGCGGGGACTGTACGACCGGTTCCGGGGGCGCCTGATCTGGCCCATCCGCACCATCACGGGGGAGACCATCGGCTTCGGGGCGCGGAAGCTGTTCGAGGAGGACCAGGGGCCGAAGTACCTGAACACCCCGGAGACCGCCCTGTACAAGAAGTCCCAGGTGCTCTACGGTATCGATCTGGCCAAGCGGAAGATCGCCCAGGGGCAGCAGGTGGTCGTCGTCGAGGGGTATACGGACGTGATGGCCGCGCACCTGGCCGGGGTGGAGACGGCCGTGGCCACTTGCGGCACGGCCTTCGGCGCGGGGCACATCAAGATCGTGCGGCGCCTGCTGGGCGATGACGGCTCCGGGGGAGAGGTGATCTTCACCTTCGACGGCGACGAGGCCGGGCAGAAGGCCGCGCTGCACGCCTTCCAGGAGGATCAGCGCTTCACCGCCCAGACCTACGTGTGCGTGGCCCCGGACGGGATGGACCCGTGCGATCTGCGTCTGGCCCGCGGGGACCGGGCCGTGCGGGACCTGCTGGAGACCAAGCGGCCCCTGTTCGAGTTCGCGATCCGGGTGACCCTGGAGGACTACGACCTGGAGACCCTGGAGGGGCGGGTGCGGGCCATGCGCGCCGTCGTGCCGATGATCGCGACGATCCGGGATCCTGCCCTGCGCCCGGCCTACGCGCGGCGTGTGGCCGGGTGGATCGGGATGGAGCCGGTGGAGGTGGAGCGGGCCGTCGACGCCGCCGCCCGCGCCCCCCGTGAGCCCGCTCCACAGCAGCAGAGCGGCGCCCAGCCGGAGGAGCAGGATGTCCACCGGGAGGAGACGCGGCGCTTCGAGGTCCCGGATCTGCGGGATCCGGCGGCGCGGATGGAGCGGGAGGCCCTGGAGGTTCTGGTCCAGCAGCCGGACCTGGTGGCGGATTCCCAGTGGGAGGTGCTGGCTCGCACCCGGGTGCGCTACGCCCTGCACCACGAGGTGCTGCGGGCCGTGCTGGCCGCGGCGGGCGAGGCCAGCCGGGCGCCCGGGGCCGCGTGGGTCAACGCGATCTGCGCCCATGCGGATCCGGAGGCCCACGGGCTCATCGCCCAGCTCTCCGTCGCGCAGATCCCGGCCGCGACCCCGGATCAGCTGACCCGCTACGCGGCCGGGATCCTCAACCGGCTGCTCATCCAGGAGCTCGTGGCCCGCAAGGCGGATAAGCTCGCGGAGCTGAACCGGCTGGACGCCGCCCGGGACCGGGAGCGGTGGCAGGCCGTGCAGCGGGACCTGCTGGAGCTGGAGTCCCGACGCCGTCAGCTGGCCGGAACCTGAGGCGGGTCGTCCGGTTCGGGGCAGACGTCGGGCGTGCTCAGTGTCACCGCGGGCCGGTTTTGCGCGCTCGCGCGGCGGCCGGTAGAGTACCGTGTTGTTGCCAGCGGCGCGAGCCGCTGCGGCCACGGTCCCCCGTAGCTCAATTGGCAGAGCATTCGACTGTTAATCGAAGGGTTACTGGTTCGAGTCCAGTCGGGGGAGCCAGTCTGGAGGCCTCCTCCCCGGAAGGGGAGGGGGCCTTTTCTGCGTCCCGTCCGGGTTACCCTGGGGGTGTGATGCGCGCCTCGCCCATTCCGGACGGGGAGAAGTCGGATCGTGGAGATCCATGATCCATGAGGCTGGGGCGATGGGCCTGTATTTCGCGGTTCGGCTGCAGCAGGCCGGGCATCGGGTGCGCCTGGTGGCCCGCACGGGGTGGGCGGATGCTCCCCGGGTGCGGATCGCGACGGAGGACGCCGAGGAGACGGTGGAGCTGGTGCCCGTGGCGGATGTGCAGCGGGCCCTGTGGAAGAAGCTGGCGCTGATCGCCTCCTACGGCGGGGTCGGGGCGGTGACGGGGCTGACGGTGGGGCAGACCCGTGCGGATGAGGGCACCCGGTCCCTGGTGTGGGAGGCGATCGAGGAGGTGCGGACGGTGGCTCGGGCCCATGGGGTGGAGTTCACCGAGGAGGATGCTGCTGAGGTCTTCGCGGTGTACGCCGATGGCTTCGCGGCGGGGACGACGTCGTCGATGCAGCGGGATCTTGCGGCTGGGCGTCCGTCGGAGCTGGAGGATCAGACCGGTACTGTGGTGGCCCGGGCCGGGCCGGGCAGGTGGGTGTGGCTGTCCCGATGCGCGGGTTCATCTATCGGACGCAGTCGGCCCGTGAGGCGATCGCTCGGGCCGAGGCATGAACCGGCAGGTGATCGGGAGGAAATGGGGCGCGACGAAAGCGGGGTGAACCCCGGCCGGGGGCTCCTCCCCGAGGCCGTCGATGCAGATCCGTGATGGTACGTTGGGAGCTGAACCATCACGTCGTCACAAGGGAGTACTGATGTCTCACGAACCCGGTGCGCCAGAGACCCGCACCACCGCTGAGCCCCGGTCCTACCGGGGCGGTTTCGCGTCGCTGAAGAACGGCGCCCGCCAGGTCGTGGGCATCTCCAGGGTCGCCTCCCGGCTCGGCCCCAAGCAGGTCAAGGACGAGCTGAAGATCGCCACGATGGAGATGAAGGAGAAGGGCGCCAAGCTGGGCGTCGGCGCCGCCTTCGTCGCCGTCGGCCTCGTCTTCGCGCTGTTCGCCGTCATCGTGCTGCTCGTGGCTGCCGTGGCCGGGCTGGCCAAGGTCATGGAGGCCTGGCTGGCCGCCCTGCTGCTCGGCGTGCTCTTCCTCATCCTGCTCGCGATCTTCGTGCTGGTCGGGATCTCCAAGATCAAGAAGCAGCTGCCGCTGAAGCCGGAGTCGGCGATCTTCGGCCTGCTCTACGACCTCGGCGTGGCTAAGGAAGGCTCCGCCTACACCTCCTCCCGCGTGCGCCGCGAGCTGCGCGAGAAGCAGGAGGAGAAGGAAGCCGAGAAGAAGGAGAAGAAGCGCCGCGAGGATGCCGGCGAGGTGCCCGAGGAGCCCACCCCCACCCGCGAGCAGGTGGAGCAGCGGACCAAGGCCCGCCGCGACCACCTCAAGACCCTGCGCGACGACTTTTCCAGCCAGACCGAGCGGGTCAGCTCCACCGCCCGCGGCCTGGTCGGCAAGACCACCGCGGACGCCAAGGCCGCCCCGAACCGGGCCCGCGACGTCGCCGAGGGCCTCGCGGACAACGCCATGGACCCGGAGGCCGCCAAGCAGCGCTGGGCCCCGCTGTCCGCGCTGGCCGTCTCCCTCGGGGCGTTCGTGCTCTTCCTGGGGCGCCTGCTCAAGCGCCGCTGAGCACCCCGCCGCAACCGACCGCCGATGCCTCCCCACCCGCCCGGGTGGGGAGGCATCGGCGCTTCATGGGCGGGACGGGCGCGGGTAGACTGGGGCGTCGATGCGTCCGAGCCCGGCGCACGCCCCGCGACGAGAGGTGCAGCCCCACCGATGCCCGAGAAGCCCCTGCGCATCCTGATCGGCGCGGACACCTACCCGCCGGACATCAACGGCGCCGCCCAGTTCGGCCACCGCCTGGCCATGGGCATGCGGGACCGCGGGCACGAGGTCCACGTCGTCGCCGCCCGCACCGGGGCCGGCCCCTCCTACACCATCGACATCGACGGCATCACCGAGCACCGCCTGCGCAGCCACCACCCGCCCACACACCCGTACTACCGGCTGTGTTTCCCGTGGGAGATGCAGCACCGGGTCGGGCGGATCCTGGACGAGGTGAGGCCCGACGTCGTGCACATCCAATGCCACTACATCGTCGGTCGCATGCTCGCCTGGGCCGCCCAGCGCCGCGGCATCCGGCTGGTGGCCACCAACCACTTCATGCCGGAGAACCTCAATCCCTTCCTGCCCTTCCCCGACTGGTTCCTGCGCGGCTTCGCCAAGCTGTCCTGGAAGGACATGGAGCACGTGCTCGGGCGCGCCGAGGTCATCACCACCCCGACGCCGATCGGCGCCCGGTCCATGCACGAGCACGGCTTCGCCAAGCCGATCCTGCCCGTGTCCAACGGCATCGACTCCGCGGCCTACGAACTCCGCCCGGGGGAGCGCGTGGAGGAGCCGGCGCACCCGACCATCCTGTTCACCGGGCGCCTGGCGGTGGAGAAGAACGTGGACGTGCTCATCCGCGCCCTGGCCCGGCTCCCGAAGGAGCTGGACGCGCGCCTGCGCCTGGCCGGCACCGGGGAGGTGGAGCCGGCCCTGCGCGAGGTCGCCCGCGCCGAGGGCGTGGCCGATCGCGTGGAGTTCCTCGGGTACGTCTCCGACGAGCAGCTGCGCCGCGAATACCTGAGCGCCACCGTGTTCTGCCAGCCGGGCACCGCGGAGCTGCAGTCCCTGGTGACCCTGGAGGCGCTGTCCGCCTCCCGACCCGTGGTCTTAGCCGATGCCCTGGCCCTGCCGCACCTGGTGCGCCAGGGGGTCAACGGCTACCTGTTCACCCCGCAGGACCCGGAGGACCTCGCCGCGAAGCTGCGCCTGGTCCTGGAGGCCACCCCGCAGGAGCGGGCCGCGATGGGCCGGGCCGGTCGCGAGCTGGTGCGCCAGCACGATGTGCACCGCACCTGGGACCTGTTCGAGGCCCTGTACCGCGGTGAGCACCCCCTGCCCGAGACCGCGCCCGACGTCGCCGGCTGAACCGTACCTCTGGGCCTCCCCGTGCTTCGGGCGGGCCTGCGGTACAGTGGTGCACCGATCTGCCCCCGGCGCGCCGCGGTGCGTCGGGAGGGATCGCGGGGGGTTAGCTCAGCTGGTCAGAGCAGAGGACTCATAATCCTTGGGTCGCGGGTTCAAGCCCCGCACCCCCTACTAGTTCACATGGCGCCTTCGTGCTGAGATGCGCGGTTCGTGCTGAGATGCGTCACGACGGGGCGCATCTCAGCACGAACGCGGTATCTCAGCATAGAACCCGCGTCTCAGCGAGGGCTCGCACGCCCCTGGCCGGTGCCCGCGCGCTCCGGCCGGTCACTTCAGGTGCTCCGGGACCGGCAGCAGCACCGAAGGGCGCAGATCTCCGACGAACAGCAAGGGATTGACGTACTCCTCGCCTTCACGCACGCCCCAGTGCAGGCAGGTCCCGTACGGCTCGTGCACTGCCTGCTCATCGCGCACCGCGATCCGCTGCCCGGCCGAGACGCGCGTGCCGCGGGGCAGCTGCTGAGCCACCGGCTCCATGCTGATCCGGCGCCCATCCGCGGTGGTCACCGTGATCACGCCCCGATCCACGACCGTCCCGGAGAAGCTCACGGTCCCGGCCGCGGGGGAGCGGACCTCCTGGCCCGGGGCGGCCGCCAGATCCACCCCGCGGTGCCCGGACAGCCACCGCTGCGCCGGGGGCCGATACGCCCCGACCACGGCCGGGCGCGGGGACAGCGGCCACTCCCAGCGCGGCCGGTCGGTCCCGGCCAGGGCTGCCGGAGCCGCGCCCCCGGGCAGTCCCACCAGCAGTAGGAGTGAGACGACCAGCACCGCGACCGCGCGCGGCCGGGGTGCGGGATGTGATGACGGCGGGACCGGGGCGCGGGACGCGATGGGGGCTCTCATGGGTCCCATTCCAGCCCCAGACCTCGGGTGCGCGGGCCGGGCCTCCGCGCTCCGGCGGGGCCGCTGGGGAGAACCCGCCGGGATCGGGGCGCCCATCCACGGTCCCAGGGCGTGCAGAGACCCGGCACCCGGGTCCGCGGCCCCAGCGTCCACCATCCCGGGCGCCGCATCGGAGGGTCTCGGCCCCCGCGCGTCGGTGGGGTACACTGAGGGGCAGCAGTGGGCGCAGTGCGCCCGCTGACTTCGCGTGGGCGATGCGCATCAGGGACCACCACCCCAGCAGGTGGCACCCGTCCCGATGTGGGCGCGGCCCTCGGTTCCGCACGCGGGCACCTGACGGTGACCGCTCGGCACGGGCCGCGCGGATACCCCTCCGTCCCCGAAAGGGGATGCGGGGCGGGATCCCATCGACCGCCAGGAGCACCGACGAGCCGCCCCGCCGCAGGGGCCGGTGAGCGGTGCCGCACAGAAACCGAAACCCACGAGAACGCGACGCTCCGCGCCGGTGCGCGGCCGGCGTCGTGATGAAGGAGAGCGACATGCCCGTCGTGACCATGCGTCAGCTGCTCGATTCCGGTGTCCACTTCGGCCACCAGACCCGCCGCTGGAACCCCAAGATGAAGCGCTACATCTTCACCGAGCGCAACGGCATCTACATCATCGACCTCCAGCAGTCCCTGGAGTTCATCGACCGCGCCTACGAGGCCGTCAAGGCCACCGTCGCCCACGGCGGGACCATCCTGTTCGTCGGCACCAAGAAGCAGGCGCAGGCCACCATCGCGGAGCAGGCCACCCGCGTGAACATGCCCTACGTCAACCACCGCTGGCTCGGCGGCATGCTCACCAACTTCTCCACCGTCTCCAAGCGCATCGAGCGCATGAAGGAGCTGGAGCAGGTGGACTTCGACGACGTCGCCGCCTCCCAGTACACCAAGAAGGAGCTGCTGCTCCTGCGCCGCGAGTTCGAGAAGCTCGAGAAGACCCTCGGCGGCATCCGCAACCTCACCAAGGCCCCGTCCCTGCTGTGGGTCGTGGACACCAACAAGGAGCACCTCGCGGTGGACGAGGCCCAGAAGCTGGGCATCCCGGTCGTGGCCATCCTGGACACCAACTGCGATCCGGACGAGGTCGCCTTCCCGATCCCGGGCAACGACGACGCCATCCGCTCCGTGAACCTGCTGACCCGCGTCGTCGCCGACGCCGTGGCCGCGGGCCTGCTGGAGCGCAACTCCAAGAAGTCCGGCTCCGAGGAGACCGCCGAGGAGCCCATGGCCGAGTGGGAGAAGGAGCTGCTGGAGCAGCACCAGCAGATGGAGGCCCAGGCCGAGGCCGGCGCGATCGTCGACGAGTCCGAGGCCCTGGCCGCCAAGAAGGACGAGCAGGCCGCCGAGGCCGAGGCCGCCGAGCACGAGGTCTCCGGCCAGTAGCACCCGGACGGCGCCCCACCGGGGTGCCGACCGACCGCATCGGGGCGCCGTCGGAATCCGGCCCCGCCCGAGCCCGATGGCCCCCGGTGCGCCACCGACACCTACGCCGCAGAACACGACTCTTTACGAAGGAGCACACATGGCGAACTACACCGCAGCCGACATCAAGGCCCTGCGCGAGCGCACCGGCGCCGGGATGCTCGACGTCAAGAAGGCCCTGGACGAGGCCGACGGCGACCAGCAGAAGGCGATGGAGATCATCCGCGTCAAGGGCCTCAAGGGCGTCACCAAGCGCGAGGGCCGCGCCACCGCCGAGGGCCTGGTCGCCGCCCGCGTCCAGGACGGCGTGGGCTACCTCGTCGAGGTCAACTCCGAGACCGACTTCGTCGCCAAGTCCGCCCCGTTCATCGACTTCGGCAACTCCGTGCTGGAGGCGGCCGTCGCCAACGACGTGGACAACCTCGAGGACCTGCTGAAGGCCGAGTCCAACGGCAAGACCGTCGAGGAGCAGGTCACCGAAGCCGGCGCCCTGCTGGGCGAGAAGGTCATCGTGCGCCGCGTGGCCCGCCTGAAGGGCGCGCACGTGTCCCAGTACCTGCACAAGACCTCCAAGGACCTGCCCGCCCAGGTGGGCGTGCTGCTGGCCGTGGAGGGCGAGAACGTCGAGGAGATCGCCCACGACGTCGCCGTGCACATCGCCGCGATGTCCCCGAAGTTCCTGGACGAGACCTCCATCCCGGAGAACGAGGTGGCCGACGAGCGCCGCGTCGCCGAGGAGACCGCCAAGGCCGAGGGCAAGCCGGAGCGGATCATCCCGCAGATCGTCGAGGGCCGCCTGAAGGGCTTCTTCAAGGAGAACACCCTGCTGGACCAGGACTTCGCCAAGGACTCCAAGAAGTCCGTGCGTCAGGTCCTGGAGGAGGCCGGGGCCAAGGCCACCGGCTTCGTGCGCTTCCGCGTCGGGAACTGACCTCCCCGCGCACCGCGCACACCGCACCCGGGGCATAGCCCCGGGGTCTGATCGAGGAGCGTCCGCCGTCACACGGCGGGCGCTCCTCGCGCGTGGACTGCGTATGCTGGTGCCCGGACCAGACCGCCCCCGGGGTCCGCGAGCCCGCCGCGGGCATCCCCGCCGCACCGCGCCGCCCGGGACCCACCACCGCGCCGTCCGCGCGCCAGGAGGAGACAAGACCATGCCCGACGAGACTCCCCGCCTCGCCCCCACCCGCCGCCGCGTCCTGCTCAAGCTGTCCGGGGAGGTCTTCGGCGGCGGCCGGGTCGGCATCGACACCGGCGTGGTGCGGCGCATCGCCGAGCAGATCGCCTCCACGGTGGGCCAGGCGGAGACCGCTATCGTCGTCGGCGGCGGCAACTTCTTCCGCGGTGCGGAGCTGTCCGTGGCCGGCATGGACCGCTCCCGCGCGGACTACATGGGCATGCTCGGCACCGTGATGAACTCCCTGGCCCTGCAGGACTTCCTGGAGCAGGCCGGGGTGGAGACCCGCGTGCAGTCCGCGATCCAGATGGCGCAGGTCGCGGAGAACTACATCCCCCGCCGGGCCATCCGCCACCTGGAGAAGGACCGCGTGGTGATCTTCGGCGCCGGGGCCGGCCTGCCGTACTTCTCCACGGACACCGTGGCCGCCCAGCGCGCCCTGGAGGTCCACGCCGACGAGGTGCTGGTGGCCAAGAACGGGGTGGACGGGGTCTACACCGCCGATCCCAAGACCAACCCGGACGCGAAGCGCCTGCGCCACCTGACCTACGACGAGGCCCTGCAGCGGGACATCCGCGTGATGGACCAGACCGCCTTCAGCCTGTGCCGGGACAACGACGTCACGATGCGCGTGTTCGGCATGGAGGGGGAGGGCAACGTCGCCAGCGCGATCCTCGGCGAGCAGATCGGCACCCTGGTTACCGCCTGACACCCCACCGGCCTGTGTCCGGCCGCGACCCGCCCCGGCCCGTTCGGAGGCGGGCCGGTAAGCTGGAGGCCGGAGCACCCGCACCCACCCCCGAATCCAGGAGAGACCCCCGTGATCGAAGATTCCCTGACCGAAGCCCGCACCAAGATGGGCAAGGCCGTGGACGCCGCCAAGGAGGACTTCGCGGCGGTGCGCACCGGCCGCGCCAACCCCTCCCTGTTCTCCTCCCTCCTGGTGGACTACTACGGCGCCCCCACCCCGCTGCAGCAGCTGGCCTCCTTCCAGAACCCCGAGGCCCGCACCCTGCTGATCACCCCGTACGACAAGTCCGCGCTGAACGAGATCGAGAAGGCCCTGCGCAACTCGGACCTGGGCGCGAACCCCGCCAACGACGGCAACGTGATCCGCGTGGTCATGCCGGAGCTGACCGAGGAGCGCCGCCGCGAGTACGTCAAGATGGTCTCCGGCAAGGCCGAGGAGGCCCGCGTGTCCGTGCGCAACATCCGCCGCCACGCCAAGACCGAGATCGAGAAGCTCGTCAAGGACGGCGAGGCCGGCGAGGACGAGGGCACCCGCGCGGAGAAGGACCTCGAGGCCGTGACCAAGAAGCACATCGAGCAGATCGACGAGCTGCTCAAGCGCAAGGAAGCCGAGCTGCTCGCCGTCTGATGTCCGCCCAGCCCACCCCGCCGTCCACCCCCACCCAGCCGACGCCGAAGCGCACGCCGCGCGCCGGACGCGACCTGCCGGCCGCGATCGGCGTCGGCGTGGTCCTCGGCGCGCTGGTGGTGATCGGCATGTTCTTCGTGCCGCCGGTGATCGTCGCGGTCGCCGCGGCCGGAGCCGGGGTCGGCACCTGGGAGGTCACCCGGGCGCTGAACCTGCGCCCGGGGCTGCAGGTGCCGCTGGCCCCGGCGGTCGTGACCGGGGCCCTGTTCCCCGTCGCCGCGTATCTGGGCGGGGGAGAAGCGCTGCTCTACTCGGTGCTCGCGGCCGTGATCGTGGTGGTGCTGTGGCGGATGGCCGGCCCCCGGGAGGGGATGCTGCCCTCCATCATGGCCGCCGTGTTCACGATGTCCTGGGTGCCGTTCATGCTGGCGCTGGCCGTGGTCCTGTTCCGCGGGGAGGACGGCCCGGCGCGGGTGTTCACGATCGTCGTGATGGCGATCGGCAACGACACCTGGGGCTACCTGGCCGGCGTCCTGTGGGGTAAGCACCCCATGGCCCCGCGGATCAGCCCGAAGAAAACCTGGGAGGGCTTCGCGGGCTCCATGGTCGGCTCGGTGGCCGTGGGCATCCTCTGCGCGGTCCTGCTGCTGCACGACCCCTGGTGGCACGGTGCCGTGCTGGCGGTGCTGCTGGTCATCGCCTCCACCGTGGGGGACCTCTCCGAATCCATGGTCAAGCGGGAGGTCGGCATCAAGGACATGAGCCACATCCTGCCCGGGCACGGCGGGGTCATGGACCGGCTGGACTCCATCGTGTTCGCCGTGGCCATCGGCTACGTCGTGTTCGCGGCTCTCAGCTGAGCCGGCTCCTCGATCCTCGCGCCGTCCCCCACGAAGCGAAAGGCCCACCCATGACCCCCACCACCGACCCCCACGCCTCGCAGCAGCGCCCCGAACAGGAGCCCGAGGACCGGGTGGTCTCCGGCTCGCGGGAGCTGGGGGTGCTGCGCCGGGTGCCGGCCTCCGCGCGGGGCTACGACGTGCTGCGGGTGCGGGACTTCCTGGCCCGGGCGCAGGCATCCCTGGAGACCCTGCGGGAGGGCGGGTCCTACCCGGAGCTGAGCTCCGCGGAGGTCCGCGAGATCGTCTTCCCCGCCCAGGACGGCGGCTACGATGCCGAGACCGTGGACGCCCTGATGGACGAGGTCGAGGACGAGCTGGCCGCGGCCGAGCGCGCCCGGCTGGATGCGGTGCGCGGACCGGACGCGGTGCGGCAGCGGGCCGAGCCCCTGGCGGATCTGATCATGGGCCGCCTGAACCGCCCGGACGGGCGCCGCTTCCGTCGCCCGGCCCGACGCCGCGACATCGGCTACCTCGCCGCGGATGTGGACGCCCTGTGCGCGCAGCTGGCCGAGCACCTGCGGGTCAGCGAGCACCCCCACCCGGGGGCGGTGCGCACCGCGGCCTTCCGCGAGGGCACCGGGACCCGGGCCTACGACGAGGCCCAGGTGGACGCATTCCTGGAGCGGGTGCAGGAGCTGATCCAGCTCATCCGCTGATCCCCGAACGGAGCGGAGCGGAAACCGGAATGAAAGTGCCCTGAGTCACGATCACGTGTGATCCGGGGTATAGTTCGGGCCATGTCTCTCAACGAGGAGGACGGCATGAGCCCCACTCACCACCCCGCACCGTACGCGGACCAGAAACCGGAGCGCGATGCCGCGGCATCGGGCCCCGCCCCACAGCCCCCGATCGACTTCCCCGCCGCCCAGGCCTCCCCGGCCTTCGGACGGCTGCGCCGGGACCACCGGCGCTTCGTCTTCCCGATGGCCGGGCTCTTCCTGGTCTGGTACCTGGCCTACGCCCTGACGGCGATGTACGCTCCCGCGTTCATGTCTCAGCGGCTGTGGGGCAACATCACGGTCGGCATCGTCTGGGGCATCCTGCAGTTCGTCTCCACCTTCGCCATCACCGGCGCGTACATCGCCTTCGCCGGGCGCCGCCTGGACCCCCAGGCCGCGGACCTGCGCGGACGCATGGAGCACGGGGACTTCGCCCCGGCCGGCACGGGAGGACGAGCATGAGCGCCGCCCCCCCGTCCTGAGCGCGACCGCCGCGCAGACCGTCGGCACCCCGTGGATCAACATGGCGATCTTCGGCGCCTTCGTCGCCGTGACCCTCGTCGTCGTGCTGCGGGCCTCCAAGAACACCAAGACCGCCGCGGACTACTACGCCGGGGGACGCTCCTTCTCCGGCACCCAGAACGGCCTGGCCATCGCCGGGGACTACCTCTCGGCCGCCTCCTTCCTGGGCATCGTCGGGGCCATCGCCGTGCAGGGCTACGACGGCTTCCTGTACTCCATCGGCTTCCTGGTCGCCTGGCTGGTGGCTCTGCTGCTGGTGGCCGAGCCGCTGCGCAACACCGGAAAGTTCACGATGGCGGACGTGCTCTCCTTCCGGCTGCGCCAGCGGCCCGTGCGCGTGGCCGCGTGCATCACCACGCTGGCGGTGACCCTGTTCTACCTGCTGGCCCAGATGGCCGGGGCCGGGGCCCTGGTCTCCCTGCTCATGGGCATCAGCTCCAGCGCCGGGCAGTCCCTGGTGATCGTGGTGGTGGGCGTGCTGATGATCGCCTACGTGCTGATCGGCGGGATGAAGGGCACCACGTGGGTGCAGATCATCAAGGCCTGCCTGCTCATCGCCGGGGTCGCCGTGATGACCGTGTGGATCCTCGCCCTGCACGGCTTCAGCCTCTCGGAGCTGCTGGGCCGGGCCGTGGAGACCGCCGGAAGCTCCGGGATCCTGGATCCGGGCCAGAAGTACGGCAAGACCGAGCTGACCAAGCTGGACTTCCTCTCCCTGTCCCTCGCCCTGGTCTTCGGGGCCGCCGGGCTGCCGCACGTGCTCATGCGCTTCTACACCGTGCCCACCGCCAAGGAGGCCCGCCGCTCGGTGGTCTGGGCCATCGCCCTGATCGGGCTGTTCTACCTGTTCACCCTCGTCCTGGGGTACGGTGCGGCCGCGATGATCGGGGCGCAGCGCATCCAGGAGGCCCCCGGCGGGGTGAACTCGGCCGCGCCGCTGCTGGCCTTCGAACTCGGCGGCTCCCTGCTGATGGGCATCATCGCGGCGGTCGCCTTCGCCACGATCCTCGCGGTGGTCGCGGGCCTGGCCATCACGGCCTCGGCCTCCTTCGCCCACGACGTCTACACCAACGTCATCTGCAAGGGGAACGCGGACCCGCGCCGGGAGATCCGGGTGGCCAAGACCACCGTCGTGGTCATCGGTCTGCTGGCCATCGCCGGTGGGATCGGCGCTCAGGGGCAGAATGTCGCCTTCCTGGTGGCGCTGGCCTTCGCCGTCGCGGCCTCCGCGAATCTGCCCACCATCCTCTACTCCCTGTTCTGGAAGGGCTTCACCACCCGCGGGGCGGTGTGGTCGATGTACGGGGGACTGATCCTCGCCGTCGGGCTCATCCTGGTCTCCCCGGTGATCTCCGGCTCCGAGACCTCGATGCTGCCCGAGGCCGACTTCGCGATCTTCCCGCTGGCCAACCCGGGGCTGGTCTCCATCCCCGCGGGATTCCTGCTCGGCTGGCTCGGCTCGGTCACCTCCCGCACCCGGGAGGATCCGGTCAAGCAGGCGGAGATGGAGGTCCGCTCCCTGACCGGCATCGGCGCGGAGGGGGCAGTGGAGCACTGAGGCGGGCCAGGGACCGATAGGTGAGCGATGGGTCACAGGGGCGGCGGATCCGGGGTCCGGGCGGGGCGACCCCGGTAGGATCGGAGGAAGACGGCGGTTCCCTGTGAACCACGGGAGCGAACACGCTCCCGCGGGGCCCGCCCGAGAGCAAGAACCTGGAGAGTGACAGCAATGGGACTCGGATTCCTCGGATGGATCGTCCTCGGCCTGGCCGCCGGCGCCATCGCCAAGGCCATCATGCCCGGTCAGCAGGGCGGCGGCTTCTTCGCCACCATGCTGCTCGGCGTCGTGGGCGCCCTGGTGGGCGGCTTCATCGGCCAGGCCGTGGGCCTGGGCGGCAACGGCTTCTGGTCCATCGGCACCTGGATCCTCGCGATCATCGGCACGCTGGTCGTGCTGTTCATCTGGGGCCTGATCACCGGGCGCAAGGCCCGCTGATCCGGCAGTGCCCCGCCTGACGGGGCGCAACCCGGAAGCGACGGGGCCCGTCGCTCTCCCGCCCGCCGAGCGCGGCGGCGGGGAGCGGCGGGCCCCGTCCGCGCGCCTAGACTGGGAAGCCATGGATCTTTCGACGCTGTTCAGCGGCTCCTGGCCGCTGTTCCTCCTGGGTGTGGTGCTGATGGTGCTGGGCATCGCCGCCTCCATCGCCCTGCACGAGATCGGGCACCTGGTGCCCGCCAAGCTCTTCGGCGTGCGCGTCACGCAGTACATGATCGGCTTCGGCAAGACCCTGTTCTCCCGCCGCCGCGGCGAGACCGAGTACGGCATCAAGGCCATCCCCCTGGGCGGATACATCTCCATGATCGGGATGTATCCGCCGGCCGGTGCGGACACCGGGGCCGATGCCGAGGCCGAGACGCCGTCCGGGCCCCGCGGGATGCTGCGGCGGATGGCCGCCGAGGCCCGCGCCGTCGAGGCCGAGAAGCGCCAGCCCGGGGACGAGGACCGGCAGTTCCACCGCCTGCCCATCGGCAAGCGCATCATCATCATGCTGGGCGGGCCGTGCATGAACCTGCTCATCGGCCTGGTGTGCCTGAGCATCGTCGTCGTGGGCTTCGGCACGGCCGCGCCCACCACCACCGTGGGCTCGGCCAGCGCCTGCGTGCAGCAGGTGCGCACCAGCCAGGCCGAGGACTCCGGGGCCCAGACCTGCACCGACGCGGACCCGCAGGCCCCCGCCCACGCCGCGGGCATCCGCGCGGGGGACCGGCTGATCTCCTTCGACGGGCGGGAGGTGACCTCCTGGGATCAGGTCAGCGCCCTGATCCGCGAGGACGGCGGGAAGACCGTGCCCGTGGTCGTGGAGCGGGACGGGCAGCGCGTGCAGCTGAGCATCACCCCGATCACCACCCAGCGTCCCGTGACCGACGCCGCCGGGGTCCCGCAGCGCAACCCGGACGGCACCCTGCGCACCCGGGAGGTCGGGTTCATCGGGGTCAGCCCGGTGCAGGACCTGCAGCCCGGCAGCATCCGGGACGTGCCCGGGGTGGTGGGGCAGACCTTCGCCAGCATCGCCGGGGTGATCGTCAAGCTGCCGGTGCGGGTGTGGGATGTGGGCGTGGCCCTGTTCTCCGGGCAGGAGCGTCCCGCGGACTCCCCGATGTCCGTGGTGGGCGTGGGGCGGGTGGCCGGTGAGGTCGCCTCCGCCCAGCAGATCACCGACAAGGCCAAGGTCGCTTCCCTGATCTCCGTGCTGGGCACCCTGAACCTCAGCCTGTTCGCCTTCAACCTCATCCCGCTGCTGCCCCTGGACGGCGGGCACGTGGCCGGGGCGCTGTGGGAGGGGATCCGCCGCGGCCTCGCCCGGCTGCGCGGGAAGCGGGACCCCGGTCCCTTCGACCCGCTGCGGCTGATGCCGCTGACCTACGTCGTCGTCCTGGCGTTCCTCGGGATGTCCGTGCTGCTGATCGCCGCGGACCTGCTGGACCCGGTGAAGGCCCTGTGAGCCGAGGACTGCGCCGCGCCCTGCGCGCCGGAGCCGGGCCCGCCCGGAGGCTGCGCCATCGGCTGGACGGTCCCATCGTGCGCCCCCTGACCACCGACGACGCCCCGGGGCTGCGCGCGATCCTCGAGGCGGACCCGGTGACCCACCTGTTCGCCGCGGAGCACCTGGAGCGCACCGGCCTGCCCCGGCCCTCCCGCCTGGCGGGGATGCGCACGGCCTCCCCGTTCCTCGGGGTGCTCGACGCCGACGGCGGGGCGGGCCTGCTCGGGGCCGTGTGGTTCGGGGCCAACCTCGTGCCGCAGCGCCTGTCCCCGGAGCACGCCCCCGCCGTCGCGGCGTGGGTGCGCGCGACCCGCCGGCCGATCTCCTCGCTGTTCGGCCCGGCCGCCGACGTCCTGCCGCTGTGGGAGGCCCTGCGCGAGGACGGGGGCCTGCGCGCCTTCGACGTGCGCCCGGAGCAGCCGCTGCTGGCCCTGGCCCCGACCGACCCGGACCGGCGGGGCCTGCGCTCCCGGCGGGACCGGTCCCGCCTGCACGACGCCGGGATCTCCCCGGTGCGCTGGGCCGAGGGGGAGGACGTCTCTCGCCTCTTCCCGGCGGCCGTGGCCATGTTCACCGAGGAGGTCGGCTACTCCCCGCTGGAGCGGGACCCCCAGGGCTACCGCCAGCGCGTGATCGAGGGGGTCATGGACCGGCGCACGGTCCTGGCCCTGGACGAGGACGGCGCGGTGGTGTTCAAGACCGACGTGGGCCTGGCCCACGAGGGCGTCTGCCAGCTACAGGGGGTGTGGCTGGATCCGCGCCTGCGCGGGCGTGGCCTGTCCGAGCCGCTGCTGCGCCAGGCCTGTTCCCTCATCGGCGCGCGGTATGACACGATCAGTCTGTACGTGAACAGCTACAACGCCCCGGCCCGCGCGCTGTACCGCGCCGTCGGCTTCGAGCGGATCGGGACCTTCGCGACCGTCCTGCTCTGAGGCCGCCGCGCACCGAGCCGCACTGCGCCCCGCCGTAGACTGGACACGCCCGATGAACCCCTGACCGCCCAGAAACGGACACCATCCTTGGCCCTGCGTCTCTCCTCCCTGTTCCTGCGCACCCTGCGCGAAGACCCCGTCGACGCCGAGGCGGCCAACCACCGCCTCCTCGTGCGCGCCGGCTACATCCGCCGCGCCGCCCCCGGCATCTACTCCTGGCTGCCGCTGGGACTGAAGGTCCTGGGGAAGATCGAGGCCGTGGTGCGCGAGGAGATGGACGCCATCGGCTCCCAGGAGGTCCACTTCCCTGCCCTGCTGCCCCGCGAGCCCTACGAGGCTTCCGGGCGCTGGGAGGAGTACGGGGAGAACCTGTTCCGGCTGCAGGACCGCAAGGGAGCGGACTACCTGCTGGCCCCCACCCACGAGGAGATGTTCACCCTCCTGGTCAAGGACCTGTACTCCTCGTACAAGGACCTGCCGGTCATGCTGTACCAGATCCAGACCAAGTACCGCGACGAGGCCCGTCCGCGCGCCGGGCTGCTGCGCGGGCGCGAGTTCATCATGAAGGACTCCTACTCCTTCGACGTCGACGACGCCGGCCT
>ERZ1023261.71-NODE-71-length-49880-cov-14.335775_pt1 | contig 49880 bp, 44 predicted proteins | sample MGYA00521234_ERZ1023261 | MGnify/ENA primary metagenome ERZ1023261 (study PRJEB32759, sample SAMN07749871) | skin metagenome | biome: transportation; feature: city; material: polyester macromolecule | host: Homo sapiens | place: Hong Kong:TC line | collected...
CCCGGGTCGTTGCAGTCGGCGATGCCCAGGGTCGCCAGCCCCGCCTGGGCGGCGGCCCCGGCCCAGCCGTGATCGGCGATCACCAGATCCGGCAGACCGGACGGGCTGCGGCGCAGCTGCTCCAGGACCAGGTCCATCGGCTGCGGCAGGTGGGTATGGGCCAGGGAGCCGTACTGCTGGAACATCACCACGCCCTCGATCTGGCGCAGGTCCCCGCCGTCGAAGGCGATGCCCTCCTCGATGCCCACCACCTCGGCCCCGCGGGACTCGGCCCACGCGGCCAGCTCCCGGTAGATCGGGTAGAGCCCGGCCGGGTGCCCGGTGGCGAACAGCAGGCGCGCGCCGCGGTCCACGGCCTCGTGCAGCAGGCGCCGGTAGGTGCGCAGGGCGGTGACGCACTGCCGGGCGCCGATCGTGTCCTGGCCTTCTCGATGCCGCGGGTCCGGGTCGATCCCGACCTTCTCCACCATCAGCGCGAACACCTCCTCCCAGGTCCACGGGTGGTCCTGGACCACGCCGAAGCCCAGGTGCTCGACGCCGTCCAGGAAGCCCTGGATGTGGGCGAGGTTGTCCTCCCGCGGGGTGGCCACCCGGCCGGTGATGCGGGCGCGATCCAGGTGCTCGCGCAGCGCGGCCTCGGCGTCGGGGCTCGTCGGGGTGGAGGCGGCGGTGTTCACGAGGTCCTCTCGGGTCGGGGATCGGGGTGGGGGTCAGGTCAGATCGGGTGTGGGGGGGCAGACCGAGGCACGAGGCCCGCGGGTCAGCGGGCGCCCACCACGGCGGCGTAGACCGCGGCGGTGCGTCGTGCGGCGTCGTCCCAGGTCAGGGTGCGGGCGTGGGCCAGGCCGCGGGCGCGCAGCCGGGCGCGCAGCGCCGGATCCTCGGCCAGCAGCGCCAGGGACCGGGCCCAGGCCCGCGGGGTGCGCTCGGGCACCAGCAGCCCGGCGCGCCCGTCCTCCAGGGCGGTGCGCAGCCCGCCGACGTCGGAGGCGGCCACCGGGGTGCCGCAGGCCTGGGCCTCCAGGGCCACCAGACCGAAGGTCTCGGAGGAGGAGGGGCAGGCCACGACGTCGGCCGCGCGCATCGCGGACGCGAGCTGGGGCGCGGGGCAGGCCGGGGTGAACCGGCAGCGCGCCAGGACGCCCTCGTCCCGGGCCAGCGCGCGCAGCCGCGTCAGGTACTGCGGGGAGGCGCTGCCGCGGATCTCCAGCCGCGCCTCCGGGACCCGGCGGATCAGCTCCGGCAGGGCTCGGATCAGGATCTCGGGGCCCTTCAGTGGCTGGGGGCGCCCTGCGAACAGGATGCGGAACGGCGCGGGGTCCTCGCTCGTCTCCCGCGCGGATGGTGCGGCATCCTCCGGCGCGGACTCCGGAGAGGCGAGTGTCTGCGATCCGGGTTCCTGCGAGGCGGGCGCTGGGGAGGTGGGTCGCTCGGGGTCCGGGTGGAAGACCGCGGCGTCCACCCCCGGGGGCACCGTGTGCAGCCGCCGCGGATCCGCCCCGTACAGCTGCACGAGCTCCCGCGCTTCGGTGTCGGTGTTGGCGATCACGGCCTGGGTAGCGCGCAGCAGCTCCTCTTCGGCCGCGGCCCGCTCCTGCGGTTCCGGCGGCTCCCCGGCCCCGGCGTGGCGGTTCTTGATCCGGGCCGTGGTGTGCAGGGTCAGCACCAGCGGCAGCCGCTCCGCCGTGCGCCCCAGCTGCTCGCGCAGGCTCAGGGCGGCCTGCCCGGACAGCCAGTAGTGCGCGTGCAGCGCATCCGGGGCCGGCAGCCGCTGCGCCACCTCGGCGCAGGCGCGCCCGAAGGCCCCGGTCAGCCGGGCGAGATCCGCCTTGCCGGCCCCGGCGGCCGCGGGCAGGGCCAGGGTGTGCACCCGCAGTCCCGGCGCGGGGCTCGCGGTGCGCACGGACGGGGCGCTCGCGGCGTCGGGCGAGGTGTCCAGGGTGAAGACCTCCACGCGATGCCCGGCGCGGGCCAGGGCGGCGCACAGGTGCGCGATGTAGACGTTCATGCCCCCGGCGTCCCCGTCGCCGGGCTGGGCCAGGGGAGAGGTGTGCATGCTCAGCACGTGCAGGACCAGCCCCCGGGATCCCGGGGCGCGCTCGTCGGCGGAGACGGTGCGCTGGGCGGCGGGTGGTGGGGCATCCGGGGGCGCAGTCACAGCACCCGAGTCTAGGCCATGCCCGCGCGCCGCCGCGGTGCGCTCACCGACACCCCGGCGTCCGCTTGCACGCCGTCCAGCGCACCGCCCGCCGGGTGCGGCGCGCGGGCGCGGGGACCGGTGGGACAATGGCCGCATGAGCAAGCCCGAACAGCGCCCCGACCCCTCCGCCGATCCAGATTCATCCAGCACGCTCCCCACGGCCGATTCCGCCCAGCTCCCCCCGGAGCGGGCCGCGCTGATCGACCTGGGCGCCGTCGAGCACAACGTCCGGGTGCTGTGCCGCCGCTGCGCCCCCGCCCGGCTGATCGCCGTCGTGAAGGCCGACGCCTACGGGCACGGTGCGGTGCCCGTGGCCCGGGCCGCCCTGCGCGCAGGTGCCGACATGCTGGGGGTGGCCCACGTGCGCGAGGCCCTCGAGCTGCGCGAGGCCGGGATCGACGCGCCCGTGCTGGCCTGGCTGCACACCCGCGCCACGGACTTCGCCGCGGCTGTGGCCCGCGACGTCGAGCTCGGGGTCTCCGGCTGGGATCTGGAGGCCGCCGCCGAGGCCGCCCGGCAGACCGGGAGCACCGCGCGCGTGCACCTGAAGATCGACACTGGCCTGGGCCGCAACGGCGCCACCGCCCGCGACTGGCCCGGCTTCGCCGCCCGGGCCAGGACCCTGGAGCAGGAGGGCCTCGTGCAGGTGGTGGGCATCTTCTCCCACCTGGCCGTGGCCGATGAGCCGACCCGCCCGGAGACCCGCGAGCAGCTGGCCCGCTTCGACGCCGCCGTCGCCCAGGCCCGGGAAGTGGGCCTGAACCCGCGGACCTGCCACCTGGCCAACACCCCCGGGGCCCTGGCCGACGGCGACGACGCCCAGCACCGGGAGATCCTGCGCGACGCCGTGCGCGTGGGCCTGGCTCTCTACGGCCTGTCCCCGTTCCCAGGCATCCCGTCGGAGGAGCTGGGGCTGCGCCCGGCGATGACCCTGCAGACCTTCGTGGACTCCGTCAAGGAGGTCCCGGCCGGGCAGGGCGTCTCCTACGGGCTGCGCTACCGAACCGAGACCCCCACCACCCTCGCCCTGATCCCGGTCGGCTACGCCGACGGCGTCCCCCGCGTGGCCGAACACGGCCCGGTGCGCATCCACCCGGCCGGGGCGCCCGCCCGGACCTTCCGGGTCGTGGGGCGGGTCGCGATGGACCAGATGGTCGTGGACCTTGGCGAGCCCGGGCTGAGCGACCCCGCCCTGGGCTACCTGCACGCCCCCGCCGTGCTGTTCGGCACCGGGGAGAACCCCGCGGTGGAGGAGTGGGCGCAGGCCGCCGGGACCATCAACTACGAGATCGTCACCCGCATCTCCCCGCGCGTGGACCGGGTCTACCTCACGCCCCGCTCCGAAGCCGAAGGTGAGACCGAGGCCGCCGACGGGGCGCGCGGGCAGGGCGAGGCCGCGGCGGGGGAGTCGGCATGAGCCGGCCCGCCGCCCCCGGTCCCGGGGAAGAGGAGACACTGCCCAAACTGCTGACCGAGGTGGCCCTGCCCGACCTCGCCGCGACCGGCCGTCTGGCCCGGGCGCTGGCCGCCGCGCTGCGCGCCGGGGATCTCCTGGTGCTCACCGGTGAGCTCGGCGCCGGGAAGACCACCTTCACCCGCGCCCTGGGGAAGGCCCTCGGGGTGCGCGGCTCCGTGATCTCCCCGACCTTCGTCCTGGCCCGCATCCACCCCAACGACCCCGACGGCCCCCGGCCCGGCGGACCGGACCTGGTGCACGTGGACGCCTACCGGCTGGGCTCGGTCGAGGAGGTGGACGACCTGGATCTGGAGGCCACCCAGGACCGGGCCGTGACCGTCGTGGAATGGGGGCGCGGGCTGGTGGAGCACCTGGCCGAGTCTCGCCTGGAGCTGACCCTGGAGCGGGCCACGGGGGAGGCCGCCCCGGTGGTGGAGGGCGACGAGGACGACGAGGACCCGCGTCGGGCCCGGCTGGCGGCGTTCGGGCCCCGCTGGACCGGGCAGGCCGGGCGGGACCTGGCCCGGCGCCTGGAGGCCGCCCTGCGCGGCTGACGCGCCCCGGGGGGTGTCGGGAGGGGGAACTACACTTAGGCGGGTGCTCATCCTCAGCTGCGACACCTCCTCCATCGCCAGCGGCGCCCTGCTGCGCCTGCCGGACGACGCCGGCGCCCCCGAGGCCGCGGGCCCCGACCTCGTCGGCCGCGCCGAGGTGCTGGGCTCCTTCGCCACCGAGGACACCCGCTCCCACGCGGAGGCCACCGCGCCGGGGCTGCGTCGGCTCCTGGAGCAGGCCGGGGTGCCCGGCACGGCGCTGGGGCTCATCCTGGTCGGCATCGGCCCCGGCCCCTTCACCGGACTGCGCGCCGGGATCATGACCGCCCGGGCCCTGGGCTGGGCCTGGGGGGTGCCCGTGCGCGGGGTCATGAGCCTGGACGCTCTGGCCGAGGCGGCTCACCGGGACCTGCCCGTCCACGGCGCGCCCTTCCTGGCCGCCGCCGACGCCCGCCGCAGAGAGGTCTACGCCGCGGCCTACCGCACCGACCCCGCCCGGGGCTGGGCGCGCGAGGCCGGCCCCGCGGTCGGGAAGGCCGAGGGGATCCGGGACCTGCTGGGCCCTGCCCTGACCGGGCAGGACCGGCTGCCGCCCGTCGTCGGGCGCGGCGCCGGACTGTACCCCGAGCAGCTGCCCGCCCTGCCCGGGTGGGAGCAGGCGCACCCGCAGGCCGCGGACCTCGCCCGGGCCGGGGTGCGCCGGGGCCTGAACAGCCTGGATGCGGGCACCAGCCCCCTGTACCTGCGCGAATCCGACGCCGTCGTGCCCGCCGCCCGCAAGAAGGCCACCCGATGAGCCCCGCCCTGCCCTCAGACTGCCGCCACCGCCCGATGAGCGCGGCGGACATCCCCGCGGTCCACGCGCTGGAGACCCGCCTCTTCCCGCACGACGCCTGGCCGGTCGAGATGTTCCGCGCCGAGATCGCCCACCCGACCCGCGCCTACACCGCGGTCCTGGACGAGGCCGAACAGGTCATCGCCTACGCCGGGATGATGGCCGTCGCCGAGATCGCCGACGTGCAGACCGTGGCCGTGGCTCCCGAACACGAGGGCCGCGGCATCGGGCGCTGGCTGCTGCACCGGATGCACGAGCAGGCCCGCACCGCCGGGGCGCAGCGGATGATGCTCGAGGTCCGCCAGGACAACGCCCGGGCGCGCGCCCTGTACGAGGGGCTCGGCTACCGCGCCGTGCACATCCGGCCCCGCTACTACCGGGACGGGGCCGACGCCGTGATCATGCAGAAGGACCTGGCCCCGCAGCCCGGACGGGACGGGGCGGTGCTGACCGGGGCCGGCCCGACCGGTGCCGCCCTCACCGGGACGGCGTCGATCGGGGCCGTCGGCGCCGAGGCGCTGGCCGGGAACCCGCAGACCGAGGAGGAGCAGGAATGAACCGCGAGCCGATCGTGCTGGGCATCGAGTCCTCGTGCGATGAGACCGGGATCGGGATCGTGGCCGGGAACCGACTGCTGACCAACACCGTCTCCTCCTCGATGGCCGAGCACGTGCGCTTCGGCGGGGTGATCCCGGAGATCGCCTCCCGCGCGCACCTGGAGGCCATGATCCCCGCGCTGGACGCGGCCCTGACCGAGGCCGACGTCGAGCTGGGGCAGGTGGACGCGCTCGCAGTGACCGGCGGCCCGGGCCTGGCCGGGGCGCTCATGGTCGGGGTGGCCGCGGCCAAGGCGCTGGCCGCGGCCACCGGCAAGCCGCTGTATGCGATCAACCACCTCGTCGCGCACGTGGGGGTGGGCCTGCTGGAGGGGCAGTCCGGCGCGGTCACCGGCCCGGACGGGAGGCTGCCGGAGGATCTCGGGGCGCTGCTGGTCTCCGGGGGGCACACGGAGATCCTGCGAGTGCACGACATCGCCGGGGACGTCCGCCTGCTCGGGGCGACCCTGGATGACGCGGCCGGGGAGGCCTACGACAAGGTGGCCCGCATCCTCGGGCTGCCCTACCCCGGGGGTCCCGCGATCGATCGGGTCGCCCGCGAGGGGGACCCTCGGGCCTTCCGCTTCCCCCGGGGGCTCAGTGCGCCCAAGTACCTCGGCAGCGCCGAGGCGCCCGGGCCGCACCGCTACGACTTCTCGTTCTCCGGGCTGAAGACCGCCGTGGCGCGGGTGGTGGAGGGCTTCGAGGCGCGCGGGGAGCCGGTGCCGGTGGCCGACGTCGCCGCCTCCTTCCAGGAGGCCGTGGCCGACGTCATCACCGCCAAGGCCATGCTGGCCTGCGCGGAGCAGGGCATCGGCACGCTGCTGCTGGGCGGGGGCGTGGCCGCCAACTCGCGGCTGCGGGCCCTGGCCGAGCAGCGCTGCGGGCAGCACGGGGTGCGCCTGGTGGTGCCCCCGCTGAGCCTGTGCACGGACAACGGCGCGATGGTCGCGGCCCTGGGCTCGCGCCTGGTCGCGGCGGGCACGGCCCCCACGGGGCTGGGCTTCACCCCGGACCCGTCCCTGCCGGTCACCTCGATCTGCCTGCCCTGATTCTCCTTTCGTGAGCCGCCTGCCCTGAGACCCGGCCCGGGCCGCCGCCGGTCAGTACCCGGTGCGGGTCAGGCGGGTCAGGTCCCGCACGACGGCGCGCAGGTCGCCGTCGTGCCGGGCGGCCACCCGCCGCTGCCGCTCGGCCCCGGTGCCGCGCTCCAGGATCCGCTCGATCTCCGCCAGCTCCTCGGCGCAGCCCAGGTCATCGGCCAGCGGGGCCAGTCGATCCAGCATCCGCGGGATCTCCTCGCGCAGCGGCGCCTCCCGGTTGCTCGGATCCAGGATCACCTCGGCATCCAGCCCGTAGCGGGCCGCCCGCCACTTGTTCTCCTCCGCGTTCCAGCGGCGCAGCACTGGGATGGTGCCGCCGGCCTCCACGGTGCGGGAGGCCTCCTCCGCCAGGCACTGGGTCAGGGCCGCCATGGCCCCGATCTCCTGCAGGGTCGAGGCGCCGTCGCAGATGCGCATCTCCACGGTGCCGTAGCGCGGCACCGGGCGCACGTCCCAGCGGTTCTCCGAGTCCTCCTCGATGACGCCGGTGTCCATCAGATCCCGGGTGTACTGCTCGAACTCCTCCCACCGCTGGAACAGGTACGGCATCCCAGAGGTCGGGATCTGCTGGAAGATCATGGCCCGCTGCGAGGCGTAGCCGGTGTCGTGGCCCTGCCAGAACGGGGAGTTCGCGGACAGCGCCAGCAGGTGCCCGTAGTGGTTGACCAGGTGGTTCACGGTGGGCAGGGCCTTGTCCCGGGAATCCACGCCCACGTGCACGTGCACCCCGTAGATCATCATCTGGTAGCCCCAGTACTGCGTGCGCTCCAGGACCTTGCGGTAGCGCTCCTTGTCCGAGATGACCTGCTCCTCCCACCGGGCCAGGGGGTGGGTCCCGGCGGAGAAGATCTCCACGCCCAGGGGGTCGGTGTGGCGGCGGATCTTCTCGACCATCCCGGCCAGCTGCTCGACGGCCTCGCCGACCCGCTCATTCACGCCGGTGACCATCTCGATGGTGTTGGCCAGGAACTCCCGGGTCAGGTGCGGGGTCAGCCCCTCCGGGTGGATGAGGTCCCGGTGAGGTGCGGTGAGCACCTCGAACAGCTCGGGCGCGGCCCCGATCATCGCGCCGCTGGCGCGGTCCACCAGGGCGACCTCCCATTCGATGCCGAGGGTGGACTGGGTGGAGCTGGCGAATTCGAGCATGAGGGCCTCCAGACGTGATCGCTTCATCCTATCCGCGCCAGTCACCGGCCGATGACGGCATCCCAGCAGGTGAGCGGGCTCAGACGGGTTCGACGACGAAGCAGGCCCGCTGCTCCCCGCCGGGCTCGTCCCAGCGGGTCGCGAGCAGCGTCGCGTGCCTCCCGCCTGACCCCGGTCCCCGGGACGCACCGGCCAGCAGGCGCCTGCGCAGCCGCTCCGGCACGACGTCGACCCCCCGCTTCTTCACGGTCAGGGACGTGACGCCGTGCTCGCGCACCCAGCGGCGCAGGGTCTTCTCGTGCAGGGGCAGGCGCGCCGCGATCCGCCAGCACCGGGCCCAGTCCAGCTCTCGGGCGTCATCGGAGGTCACGTAGGCGATGCGCTCATCCAGCAGGTGCCCGTCGACGGCCTCGGCCAGGGCTCGCACCTGCCCGGAGCGGATCACGGCGCCGTCGGGTTCGTACAGGTACGCCCCGGGCGGGCCGACGGGGGCCGCGGGCTCCTGCTCGGCGGCCACGGGGGAGTCCAGCACGTGCAGAGCCCGCGGGACCAGCGGGTCCGGTCCCAGCACGGTGGCGCGCCGGCGCACCCCGGGGGTGGCCAGGGCGTTGAACCACAGGACGACCTCCACCACGTCCCCGCCGTGGCTGACCCATTCGGCGGTGGCCTCCGGGGGGATCGCGGCCCGGTCCATGCCCGGGCCCATCTTGACCCCCATCGGCACGCCGGTCGCGGCCAGGCGGCGGATGACGGAGAACGGCGGGGAGAAGGCCTCGGGGTCGAAGATCCGCTGCCGGGTGCGCCCGCGGCCGGATTCCCGGCGGGCCGGATCCAGCCACAGGGCCGTCATCGCGCCGCCGTCCGGGCACCTCAGCTGCCCCGGCTCCAGCTGCTCGACGTCGCCGACCAGCACCCGGGCGTCGGGGAAGGACCGGAGGTTCGCGGCCGCGCAGGCAGCCGTGTGCGGGTCGATCTCCACGGCCAGCACGCAGAGCCCGGCCCGGGCGAAGGCCAGGGTGTCCGCGCCCAGCCCGCAGCCCAGGTCCGCCACCGAGCCCAGTCCGGCCGCGCGCAACCGGGCGGCGTGGTGCTCGGCCACGGCCCGGCGGGTGGCCTGCTCCAGCCCCGGCCGGGTCAGCAGCAGGTGCTCGGCCTCGGGTCCGAACTTGGCCGCGGCCTCGCCGCGCAGCTTGGCCTGGGTCAGCACGGCGGCGGCCCGGTCCGCGTCCAGTCCGGCCGCGCGCAGCCGGGTGGAGGCGGCCAGGGCGTCCTGCTCGCGGTAGTCCAGGCCGGCCAGCAGCGTCAGCTCCTGCTCGTCGAAGGGTGCTGGCGGGGCGGGGGAGAGGTCGGGGAGGCTCACGCGCTCCACCCTAACCGGGCCCCGGACGGCGGCGTCGGTTCCGCCCTCGGCGGAGGCTGGCACTCGCCTTGACCCTCTGCTAACGCCCGGAATAGAGTCGGCTTTAGCACTCTGGCACTCAGGGTGCTAACTGGGCCTGGCGCTCAATCGGCACCGCGACGACGGTTGGCTCGCCTCACCCACAGGCTCATGCCGCGTACCGACAACCCAAGGAAGAAGGTCCACCATGTCCGTCTCCATCAAGCCCCTGGAAGACCGCATCGTCGTCCAGCCCGTCGAGGCCGAGCAGACCACCGCCTCCGGGCTGGTCATCCCGGACACCGCCAAGGAGAAGCCCCAGGAGGGCAAGGTCGTGGCCGTGGGCCCCGGCCGCGTGGACGACAAGGGCAACCGCGTGCCCGTGGACGTCGCCGAGGGCGACGTCGTCATCTACTCCAAGTACGGCGGGACCGAGGTCAAGTACTCCGGCCAGGAGTACCTCGTGCTCTCCGCGCGGGACGTGCTGGCCGTCGTCGAGAAGTAGTCTCGCGCGCACCGCGCACGAGACCCGCATCCACCCTTCACGACAAGGAGTCATGACGTTCCATGGCAAAGCAGCTGCGATTCGATGACGCCGCCCGCAAGGCCCTCATGGCCGGTGTGGACAAGCTCGCCGACACCGTCAAGGTGACCCTCGGCCCCCGCGGGCGCAACGTGGTGCTGGACAAGCAGTGGGGAGCGCCGATCATCACCAACGACGGCGTGACCATCGCCCGCGAGGTCGAGCTGGACGACCCCTACGAGAACCTCGGTGCCCAGCTGGCCAAGGAGGTCGCCACCAAGACCAACGACGTCGCCGGCGACGGCACCACCACCGCGACGGTGCTCGCCCAGGCGCTGGTCACCGAGGGGCTGCGCAACGTGGCCGCCGGTGCCGCGCCCAACGAGATCCGCCGCGGCATCGAGGCGGCCGTGCAGGCCGTCTCCGAGCGCCTGCGGGCCAACGCCCGCGAGGTCGAGGGTCAGGAGGTCGCGCACGTCGCGGCCATCTCCGCCCAGTCCGAGCAGATCGGCCAGCTGCTGGCCGAGGCCTTCGAGAAGGTCGGCAAGGACGGTGTGATCACTATCGAGGACGGCTCCTCCACGGAGATCGAGCTGTCCGTGACCGAGGGCATGCAGTTCGACAAGGGCTACCTGTCCCCGTCCTTCGTGACCGACGCCGAGCGGCAGGAGGCCGTGCTGGAGGACTCCCTGGTGCTGATCCACCAGGGCAAGATCTCCTCCGTGCAGGACCTCATGCCGGTCCTGGAGAAGGTCGTGCAGGCCAAGAAGCCGCTGACCATCATCGCCGAGGACGTCGAGGGCGAGGCTCTGTCCACCCTGGTGGTGAACAAGCTGCGCGGCAACCTCGACGTCGTCGCCCTGAAGGCCCCCGGCTTCGGGGACCGCCGCAAGGCGATCATGCAGGACCTGGCGATCCTCACCGGCGGCGAGGTCATCACCTCCGAGCTGGGCATCACCCTGGACTCGGTCACCCTGGACCAGCTGGGCACCGCCCGGCGGGTCACCGTGACCAAGGACGAGACCACCGTCGTGGACGGCGGCGGCTCCGAGCAGGCCCTGGCCGAGCGCGTGGCCCAGCTGCGCGCCGAGGTCGAGCGCGTGGACTCCGAGTGGGACCGCGAGAAGCTCAAGGAGCGCCTGGCGAAGCTGGCCGGCGGCGTGTCCGTCATCAAGGTCGGCGCCGCGACGGAGGTCGAGGCCAAGGAGCGCAAGCACCGCATCGAGGACGCTGTCTCCTCCACCCGCGCCGCGCTGGAGGAGGGCATCGTCGCCGGCGGCGGCTCCGCCCTGGTCCACGCCGCGAAGGCCCTGGATGAGGACCTCGGCCTGAGCACCGAGGACGCCCGCACCGCGGTGGACATCGTGCGCCGCTCCCTGAACCAGCCGCTGCGCTGGATCGCGGAGAACGCCGGGGCCGACGGATTCGTCGTCGCCGCCCGGGTCGCGGAGCAGGAGGTCGGCCACGGCTACAACGCCGCGACCGGGCAGTACGAGGATCTGGTGGCGGCCGGGGTCATCGACCCCGTCAAGGTCACCCGCTCCGCCCTGGAGAACGCCGCCTCCATCGCCTCCCTGGTGCTGACCACCGAGACCCTGGTGGTGGATCAGCCCGAGGAGGAGGACGAGGACTAGCCTCTTCCCTCCGGGTCCCGTGATGCGCGGGCCCGTCTCCGCGCGATCCCCGTCGCCCGATGCCCCGTCCAACCGGGGCCTCCGGCGGCGGGGATCGCGCGTTCCGTCCGCCGCATCAGCCCGGAGGCGAGGGCCGCGGAGCCGGTGCGCTCAGGTCGGAACCCCGTGGGGAGGGGGACGGGGCTGCCGAGCCGGAAGCCCCGATTCGGCTAGGATGTGAGGGTTTGCCCCCGCTCGGAGCGGGGACGCTCACTTCCGCAGTCGCCGCCCCGTCGAGGATCCCCCTTTCTCCGCATGACCCCGCCATCATCGATCCCCTCAGCCCCCGCCGCGGCCCCGGGCATGCAGCCGCCGTCCACCGTCCGCGACGCCGTGGGGCTGGGCACGGGTCGGGCCCCTGCCCCCGCCCCGGCATTCCGGCCGGAGATCCAGGGGCTGCGCTCGCTGGCCGTGCTGCTGGTCGCCGCGTACCACATCTGGTTCGGTCGGGTCTCCGGCGGGGTGGATGTGTTCCTGTTCATCTCCGCGTTCCTGATGACGCTGTCCTTCACCCGCCGGATCGAACGCGGGGAGCGGATCGGGTGGCGGCGGTTGAGCACGTACTGGGTGCACGTGTTCAAACGGATCCTGCCCCTGGCGGTGCTCACGGTGCTGCTGGTGCTGGTCGGCACGCGGGCGCTGCTGGGTCCGGAGCGCTGGCTGCCGATCCTGCGGGAGTCCGTCTCGGTGCTGACGTACTGGGAGAACTGGTACTCGATCGCCCACGCGGTGGATTACTACGCCGCGGACTCCGGTGCGGCCTCCCCGCTGCGCCACTTCTGGTCGCTGTCCGTGCAGGGGCAGATCTTCCTGACCTGGCCCCTGCTGTTCGCGCTCGGGGCCCTCATCATCCGGGGCCTGCGCCTACCGGCCCGTGCCGTGCTGGGGACGCTGTTCGGTCTGGTCTTCGCGGCGTCGCTGGCTTTCTCGGTGATCCTCACCAGTGCGGATCAGCAGTCCGCGTACTTCAACACCTTCGCTCGGCTGTGGGAGTTCGCCCTGGGCTCCCTGCTGGCGATCCTGCTGCCGCTGCTGCGCGCCCCGGCCCGGGTGCGGGCCGGGCTGGGGTGGATCGGGGTCGCGGCGATCCTCCTGTGCGGAGCGGTCCTGGATGTGCAGGGAGCGTTCCCCGGATGGATCGCCCTGTGGCCGACACTGGCGGCCAGCCTCGTGATCTTCGCGGGGCAGACCGGCACCCGCTGGGGTGCGGACCGTCTGCTGTCCTGGGGTCCTCTGGTGCGTCTGGGCGGATACTCCTACGCCCTGTACCTGCTGCACTGGCCGCTGCTGGTCTTCTATCTCTCCCACGTCGGCCAGGAGAAGGCCGGGTTCGTCTCCGGGGTCGGCCTGCTGGCCCTGTCGCTGGCCGGCGCCGTCGCTCTGACCCGCTGGGTGGATGCGCCGCTGCGCTCCTGGCGGTGGGCCGAGGCCGGGCGCTGGCGCTCCCTGGCGGTCATCGGCCTGTGCCTGTGCCTGGGGCTGGGCGCGGCGATGGGATGGCAGGGACAGATCCGCCACCGCCAGGCGGTCTTGGATGCTCATGCGGAGCGGGATTACCCCGGGGCCAGGATCCTGGAGTCCGGGTACGTGTACCAAGGAGATCCTGATCCGGAACTGACCCCCACCGAGGTGGTGCGGGTCGGTGACTGGGCTCAGAGCCACTTGGGCAGCACCTGCGATCGAGTCATGCATCCGGCACCCGCCGGCCTGCCCGGCGAGCAGTGCTACTACTCGGTGCGCCAGGATCAGCCTGACCGCACCGTCGTGGCGGTCGGCAACTCCCACACGGAGCAGTGGATGACCGCGATGATGGATCGGGCGCGGCGCAGCAACGAAGATCTGATCTTCATCCGCTACCCGGGGTGCTACTTCACCACCGCCCAGGACAACGGCTCCGAGCAGTGCCAGCAGTGGGTGCCTCGAGCGGAGGAGCTGATCAACCGATTGCACCCGGACGACCTGGTGATCCAGTCCACCTTCGCCACCCATGACGGCGCCGCAGAGGTCATCCGGCCCGGAACGGAGGAGCAGGTTCGCCGATGGTCGGGCCAGGGCATCCGAGTTATCGGCATCAGGGACAACGCCCGCTTCCCTCAGTCGCACATGGACTGCGAGAAGCAGAAGGGGCTGGATGCCTGCACCTTCGAACACGTCACGGCCGGCACCGGCGATCCCACGCTGGCCTGGCAGCGGTCCATTCCCGGATACGCCTCCGTGGACATGGACGACATCATCTGCCCAGAAGGCCGCTGCCCGCCCGAGGTCGGCAACGTGTACACCTACATCGACGACAACCACATCACGGCCACCTACGTGCGCACCGCCCAGGCGTTCTTCGACGAACGCTTCGAGACGGCTCGGCGGACCGCGGACGCGGCCCAGCGCATCGACGGCTGAGGACCTCCGGCCCGGCGTCTAGGATGGGGGGAGGAATACCCGCGTGTCCCGCGGAAGCCGCCTCGGTGTCCGTCGAGCGGCCCGCCCGGACGCGGCCCGCGCCCAGCGAAAGGCTCAGCACCCGTGACCCAGCCCACCGCACTGTCCGAGGACCCGTTCGGCCTGACCGGCCTGACCTACGACGACGTCCTGCTGCTGCCCGGCAACACCAGCGTGATCCCCTCGGAGGCGGACACCCGCACCCGCCTGTCCCGGCGCATCACCCTGAAAACCCCCATCATCTCCGCGGCCATGGACACCGTCACGGACTCCCGCATGGCCATCGCCATGGCCCGCCTCGGCGGGATGGGCGTGATCCACCGCAACCTGTCCATCCAGGACCAGGCCGAGCACGTGGATCGGGTCAAGCGCAGCGAATCCGGGATGATCACCAAGCCGGTGACCGTCGGCCCCGAGGCCACCCTCGAGGAGCTGGACCAGCTGTGCGGGCACTACAAGGTCTCCGGGCTGCCCGTCGTGGACGAGGACGGCACGCTGGTCGGGATCATCACCAACCGGGACACCCGCTACCTGCCGGAATCCGAGTTCCCCGTGCGCACCGTGCGCGAGGTGATGACCCCGATGCCGCTGGTCACCGGGCACGAGGGGATGAGCAAGGACGAGGCCTTCGCCCTGCTGTCCTCCCACAAGATCGAGAAGCTGCCGCTGGTGGACGACGCCGGGAAGCTCACCGGGCTGATCACCGTCAAGGACTTCACCAAGACCGAGCAGTACCCCCACGCCACCAAGGACGAGGAGGACCGCCTGCGCGTGGGCGCGGCCGTCGGCTTCTTCGGCGACGGCTACGACCGGGCCATGGCTCTGATCGAGGCCGGGGTGGATGCGCTGTTCATCGACACCGCCAACGGCCACTCCCAGGGCGTGCTGGACATGATCGCGCGGCTGAAGAAGGACCCGGCCGCGGACCACGTGGACATCATCGGCGGGCAGGCCGCCACCCGCGAGGGCGCCCAGGCCATCGTCGACGCCGGGGCCGACGCCGTGAAGGTCGGGGTGGGGCCGGGCTCGATCTGCACCACCCGCATCATCGCCGGCGTCGGCGTCCCCCAGATCACCGCGATCAACGAATCCGCCAAGGCCACCATCCCCGCAGGCGTCCCGCTGATCGCCGACGGCGGGCTGCAGCACTCCGGGGAGATCGGCAAGGCCCTGGTGGCCGGGGCGGACTCCGTGATGCTCGGGTCCATGCTCGCCGGGTGCGACGAGTCCCCCGGGGACCTGATCTTCGTCAACGGCAAGCAGTTCAAGGCCTACCGCGGCATGGGGTCGCTGGGGGCCATGCAGACCCGCGGCAAGAACGTCTCTTACTCCAAGGACCGCTACTTCCAGGCGGACGTGAAGGGCGAGGACAAGCTGATCCCGGAGGGCATCGAGGGCCAGGTGGCCTACCGCGGGCCGCTGGCCGCGGTGCTGCACCAGCTGGAGGGGGGCTTGCGCCAGACCATGTTCTACGTCGGCTCCCACGACATCGACGAGCTCAAGCACAAGGGCCGCTTCGTGCGCATCACCCCGGCGGGGCTGAAGGAATCCCACCCGCACGACATCATGATGACCGTCGAGGCCCCCAACTACCGCCGCTGAGGCCCGCTCCGACCCGGCCCGCTCACGCCCCTTCCCGGGTGGTGTGCCGCGCCCGGCGTCGGAGCCCGAAAGGACGAGAACACCCGTGAACGACATCGAGATCGGGCGCTGGAAGCGCGCCCGCCGCACCTACTCCCTGGACGACGTCGCCCTGGTCCCCTCCCGGCGCACCCGCGATCCCCGGGACGTGAGCACGGACTGGCAGATCGATGCCTTCTCCTTCCCGACCCCGATCCTCGGGGCGCCCATGGACTCCGTGATGTCCCCGGAGACGGCCATCGCCCTGGGGCGCCTGGGCGGGCTCGGGGTGCTGAACCTGGAGGGGCTGTGGACCCGCTACGAGGACCCGGAGCCGTACCTGGAGGAGATCTCCCTGCTGCCCCGGGACGACATGCCGCGGGTGACCTCCCGGATGCAGAAGATCTACGCCGAGCCGATCAAGCCGGAGTTGATCACCGCCCGCCTGGCCCAGATCCGCGAGGCCGGGGTCGTGGTGGCGGGGGCCCTGACCCCGCAGCGCACCCAGGAGCACTACGAGACCGTGGTGAAGGCCGGGGTGGACCTGTTCGTGATCCGTGGGACCACCGTCTCCGCGGAGCACGTGTCCCAGAATCAGGAGCCCCTGGACCTCAAGCGCTTCATCTACGAGCTGGACGTCCCGGTGATCGTGGGCGGGGCCGCCGGCTACGCCCCGGCCCTGCACCTGATGCGCACCGGTGCGGCCGGGGTCCTGGTGGGCTTCGGCGGGGGAGCGGCCAGCACCACCCGCCGCGCCCTGGGCATCCACGCCGCGATGGCTTCGGCCATCTCCGACGCCGCCCAGGCGCGCTCGGACTACCTGGATGAGTCCGGCGGCCGGTACGTGCACGTGATCGCCGACGGCGGGATGGGCCTGTCCGGGGACATGGTCAAGGCCATGGCCATGGGGGCTGACGCCGTGATGATCGGCGCGCCCCTGGCCCGGGCCGCGGAGGCCCCCGGGCGCGGGTACCACTGGGGCCCGGAGGCCCACCACCCGGAGTTCCCGCGCGGGACCCGCACCCCGATGGAGCAGGTCGGCTCCCTGCAGGAGGTCCTGTACGGGCCCAGCCACCACGTGGACGGCACCTCGAACCTCATGGGCGCGGTGCGCCGGGCGATGGCCACCACCGGGTACTCGGATCTGAAGGAGTTCCAGCGCTCCGACGTCGTGCTGACCCACCGCCAGCGCTACTGAGCGACCCCGCTGCGACGGCCCCGCATCCCGACCGCCCGAGGGCGGGACGGGTGCGGGGCCGTCGACGTCGGCGCGCCGGAGCTGGGACGCCGGCGCCGGACCGGGCGGCGCCTACAGCTCGGCCTGCGCGCCCATGACCGTGGTGGAGTCCGGGGGCAGGTGGAAGACCTGGGTCTTGTTGGCGGAGAACTTCTCCAGCAGCCGGAACACGGCCCTCTGCCAGCGCGGCATGCAGCGGTCCTGGCCCCGCTCGATGCGGAACACGGAGAGCATGTAGGTGGCCTCCCGCGGGTCGAACTCCAGTTCCGGGGCGCGGCCCACGGCCAGGCGCAGGGCGTCCGGGAGGTCCTGGGAGTCGTTGAACCCGACCCGGCACAGCACGTGCACGATGCCGTCCCCGGGATCGCCCAGCTCCGTGACCACCAGCCGGTCCTCGTGGCGCACGTGCGGGACCCCGATGTTCTTCATCGTCATGATCACCACGTGCTCGTGCAGCACGTGGTTGAACTGCACGTTGGAGTGCAGGGCCAGCGGCGCCGTGCTGGGATCCCCGTGGGGATACACGGCCACTCCGGGCACCCGGGGCACGCGGTGCTCCTTGACATAGGCGACGAACTGCTCGATCGGCCCCTCCATCTCGGCGCGCCGGCCGAACATGATCCGCGAGCCGCGCCGCCAGGTGAGCATCAGGGTCGCGGCGATCGAGGCGATCAGCAGCGGCAGCCACCCGCCGGAGAGGACCTTGAGCACGTTGGCCCCGAACAGCAGCAGCTCCAGCCCGCCGATCACCGCGCCCAGCGCGATCAGCCGCGGCCAGGACCAGCCCCACACGGCCTGGGCCAGCAGCAGGAACAGCGAGAACTCCAGCAGCAGGGTGCCGGTCACGGACAGCCCGTAGGCGGCGGCCAGCGAGGAGGAGGAGCGGAAGATCAGCACCAGGGCCAGGACCCCGAGGAACAGCAGGAAGTTCACGGTGGGCATGTAGATCTGCCCGCCCTGCTCCCGGGAGGTCTGCACGACCTTCAGCCGCGGCAGCAGCGAGAGGCGCGTGGCCTGCCGGGACACGGAGAAGGCCCCGGAGATCACCGCCTGGGAGGCGATGACGGTCGCGCAGGTGGCCAGGACCACCAGCGGCAGCTGCGCCCAGGAAGGCGCCAGCAGGTAGAAGGGGTTGGCGATGGCCGCCGGGTCGGAGAGGATCAGCGCCCCCTGCCCGAGGTAGTTGATCGCCAGGCCCGGCAGCACCAGGCACAGCCAGCCCAGCAGGATCGGCCGGCGCCCGAAGTGGCCCATGTCCGCGTACAGCGCCTCCACGCCGGTCACCGCCAGGACCACCGCGCCCAGCGCCACGAAGGCGACGATCGGGCGATCCGCGGCGAAGGACAGCGCGTAGGTGGGGGACAGCGCCCGCAGGATCGCGGGGTTCTGCACGAGGTGGGGCAGGCCGAGCAGGATCAGCACCGCGAACCACGCGACCATGACCGGCCCGAAGGCCTTCCCGATGGTCCCGGTGCCCCAGCGCTGGACGAGGAACAGCACGGTGAGGATCACCAGCGCGATCGGCACCACGGCCTCCTCCAGCCCCGGGTCCGCGACGCTGAGGCCCTCCACGGCCGAGAGCACGGACACCGCGGGGGTGATCAGCGAATCGCCGTAGAACAGGGCGGCGCCGATGATCGCCAGCACCAGCGCGGCGCCGGCGCGTCGGGAGCGCAGGCCGAGCTTGCGCCGGATCAGGGCCGCCAGGGACAGGATGCCCCCTTCGCCCTGGTTGTCGGCCTTCATGATGAAGGTGATGTAGGCCAGGGTGACGATGAGGAACAGGCACCACAGCAGCATCGAGACGACGCCGAGTACGTCCTCCTCGGTGGGGGCGATGAACCGGTCGTGCAGGGTGAACACCGTCTGCACGGCGTAGAGCGGGGAGGTGCCGATGTCCCCGAAGACGACGCCGAGGGCGGCGATGACCAGCGGCAGCACCGGTCCGGGGTGACCGTGGGGCAGCTCCAGGGAGACGGTGTCGAAGGGTGCGGAGGAGGAGTCGGCGGGAGCCGACGGATGCAGTGGTGCAGGGCCCGCGGGTGCGTTCACGAAGCGTCATCCTGCCACCACGCTCCCGGCGTGGCAAGCGGATGGCGCGCCCGGGTCTCACGGGCCCCGCGGGCGCTGGGCTCAGGGGCGGGCTCGCCGACGGCGGGATAGGGTGGTGGGGTGCTGAAACTCGCTCTGACGCCCCGCTGGCTGGCGGGGCTGCTGCTGGCCCTGGTCTTCGCGACCGGGTTCATGTTGCTCAGCCGGTGGCAGCTCGGCTCGGCCTCGGCCCACGAGGTCTCCGCGGACCCCGCCAAGGAGGCCGTGGTCCCGCTGGCCTCCGTGGCCGCCCCGCTGCAGCCGGTGCTCGCCTCCGAGGCGGACACCATGGTGCGCACCAGCGGGCACTACGAGCACGGATCCTCCGTGCTGGTGGGCTCCCGGGTCAAGGACGGGGAGCACGGCTACTGGGTGGTGTCCCGCTTCATCCCCGATGAGCAGCCGGATCGGGCGCAGGGGACCTTCTCGGTCGCCGTCGCCCGCGGCTTCACCACCGAGGCGGACCCGGCGCGGATCCCGGCCGAGCCGGACGGGGAGCTGACCGTCATCGGGCGGCTGGTGGCCAACGAGGGGCCGGTCTCCTCGGAAGGCTCCCGGGACCCGCGGATCCTGGGCAGCGCGGCCACGGCCGAGCTGACCAACACCTGGCAGGCCCCCCTGTACGCGGCGCCGGTGACCGCGGATGCGGAGGTGCCGGCCGGGCAGTCGCTGCCCCTGGACGGCGCGGACCACCTCACGGATGCGGCCCGGCTGTCCGCCCCGGATGAGGGTCTGGTGCCGATCCGCGCCCAGCAGTACACCAGCGATTCCCTGAACTGGCTCAACATCTTCTACGCCGCGGAATGGGTGGTCTTCGCCGGCTTCGCCCTGTTCCTGTGGTGGCGGATGCTCGCGGACTCCCACCGGCGTCGGCAGCATCCCGAGGAGTTCTTCGACCCCGCGCCGGCCGCGGGGGAGGAGGGCCGGATCTACTACGAGCAGTCCACCGGCCGGTACTTCTACTACGATGCCGAGGCCGGCCAGTACTACTACTTCGACGACGCCGCCGCGTCCCCCGACCCCACGAGGTGACCGAATGACCCAGCATCCCGCCGACCCGTCCCAGCCCGCCGAGGCGCCCCGCCCGGTGGAGCGCACCGACGGCAAGACCGTGCCGCTGCCGCCCGGCGCCAGCCCCGAGCAGGCCGCGAACCTGCGGGTGGGCCGACGCAAGTTCGGCGGCACCGAGGCCCAGATCCGCGGGGCCCTGACCTTCTACAAGTACTGCGCGTGGATCTCCGGGACCTTCCTGCTGCTGCTGGTGGCGGAGATGATCACCCGCTACGGCTTCGGCTACGATCTGCTGGCCTCCGCGCAGAACGCCCAGACCGGGGAGCACGTGGCCCTGGGGTGGCTGAACCGGGAGACCGGGAACCTCACCGGCGGAGTGAACGTCTCCACCGGGGTGCTCATCGTGCACGGCTGGTTCTACGTCGTTTACCTGCTGGCCTGCTTCCGGGTGTGGCTGCTGATGCGCTGGCCGCTGCCCCAGCTGATCGTGATGGCCCTGGGCGGGGTCGTGCCGTTCCTGTCCTTCATCGTGGAGCGGCGCATCCACCGGGAGACCCTGGCGCAGCTGCGGGAGAACCCGCAGGCGACTCGCCGCTACTGACCCGCCCGCCGCTCATCCGTCTCGGACACCGCCCGCGACGCCGCCGCGCGAGCCCGCCCCGGCCCACGGGCGGGGTGTCCTAGACTGGGGGATCGGAGCCGACCCCGCGGCCGCACGCGTGCGCCCGCCCGGGTCGGAAGCAGACCCCGAAGACCTTCCGAAGGGACGAGTGTGACCCCCACCGAGACCCCAGCCGCCGGTGATCTGGAGGACCGCCCGGTCCTCGTCGTGGACTACGGCGCCCAGTACGCCCAGCTGATCGCCCGCCGCGTGCGCGATGCCCGCGTCTACTCGGAGATCGTGCCGCACACGATGTCCGCGCAGGACATGCTCGCGAAGAACCCCGCGGCGATCATCCTCTCCGGCGGGCCCGCCAGCGTCTACGCCCCCGAGGCCCCCGCGGGGGACCCGGCCCTGTTCGAGGCCGGCGTGCCGGTGTTCGGCATCTGCTACGGCTTCCAGGTCATGGCCCGGGCGCTGGGCGGGACGGTCGCGCGCACCGGGCTGCGCGAGTACGGGGCCACCCAGGCCACGCTCAGCGGCGGCGCCTCCTTCCTGGCCGGCACCCCGGTGACCCAGAACGTGTGGATGAGCCACGGCGACTCCGTGACCGAGGCCCCCGCAGGCTTCGAGGTCCTGGCCACCACCGACGGGGCCCCCGTGGCCGCGTTCGTGGATGCGGACCGGCGCCTGGCCGGGGTGCAGTGGCACCCGGAGGTGCGGCACTCCGACTACGGCCAGCAGGTCCTGGAGAGCTTCCTGTTCGAGGTGGCCGGGCTGGAGCCCACCTGGACCACCGGCAACGTCATCGAGGAGCAGGTGGAGCGCATCCGCGCCCAGGTCGGGGACGCGAAGGTCATCTGCGCGCTTTCCGGCGGGGTGGACTCCTCCGTGGCCGCGGCCCTGGTGCACCGGGCGGTCGGGGACCAGCTGACCTGCTTCTTCATCGACCACGGCCTGCTGCGCGAGGGCGAGCGGGAGCAGGTCGAGCAGGACTACGCCGAGACCATGGGCATCCGCGTGGTGACCATCGACGAGTCCGAGCGCTTCCTCTCCGCCCTGGAGGGGGTCACCGACCCGGAGACCAAGCGCAAGACGATCGGCCGGGAGTTCATCCGCTCCTTCGAGGACGCCCAGCGCAAGCTGGTCGCCGAGATCGAGGGCCCGGCCGAGGACATCCGCTTCCTCGTCCAGGGCACCCTGTACCCCGACGTCGTCGAATCCGGCGGCGGCGAGGGTGCTGCGAACATCAAGTCCCACCACAACGTGGGCGGGCTGCCGGAGGACCTGCAGTTCGAGCTCGTGGAGCCGCTGCGCACCCTGTTCAAGGACGAGGTGCGCGCGATCGGGCGGCAGCTGGGCGTGCCGGAGAAGATCGTGGCCCGCCAGCCCTTCCCGGGCCCGGGCCTGGGGATCCGGGTGATCGGGGAGGTCACCCGGGAGAACCTGCGGATCCTGCGCGCCGCGGACGCGATCGCGCGCGCCGAGCTGACCCGGGCCGGGCTGGACGAGGAGGTCTGGCAGATGCCGGTGGTCCTGCTCTCCCAGGTCCGCTCGGTGGGGGTGCAGGGCGACGGGCGCACCTACGGTCACCCGATCGTGCTGCGCCCGGTCTCCTCCGAGGACGCGATGACCGCGGACTGGTCGCGCCTGCCCTACGACCTGCTGGCGCGGATCTCCAACCGGATCACCAACGAGGTCGAGGAGGTCAACCGGGTGGTGCTGGATGTGACCTCCAAGCCCCCGGGAACCATCGAGTGGGAATGAGCCTGCGGCCAGGCTCGGACGGTGCGGGCCCCGAGGCCGCCTTCGACGGCGGCCCCGGGGCCCGTGCGCGTTTCCGCGCCCACCGCGCCCACCGCGCGCACCCGCGGGCCCAGCGCCTAGAATCGGTGTGCGGACGCCCACGCGCCCGCGAGCACCGCCCCATCCACCGACGGGAGACCGAGGCACCGTGACCCAGCCGCCAGCCACCGGAGACGCCGCATCCGCCCGGGAGCCGGAGACCACCCCCGCGGGCCACCCCCTGCCGTGGAGCGCGCCCCCGGCCACCGCCGAGGCACCGGACCGGGCCGCCGACGCCCGCCCGGCCCCGCAGGCCCCGGAGACCGACGTCGCCGGGGAGGGGACCGAGCAGAGACCCGACGTCGAGGCGGCATCGGCCCCGGAGCCGACGTCCGCCCCCGGGCAGGACGCCGCGGAGGACGCAGAGACCGAGCCCGCGTCGTCGTCGGCCGCGGCCGAGGACGACCGCCTGATCCTGGACCCGTGGCTGCGGCAGGTGGACGCCTACACCGGCCCGGATGCGCTGCTGGACTTCAACCTGGTGGACAACGTCCACATCGACCTCACGACCTCCAACCCCTCCGGCTACGCCCAGCTGCTGGCCGGGCGCCGCACGCGTCTGTCCACCATCCTGCGCGAGCGCACGGCCCTGTCCGCCGGCATGCGCTCGGCCCAGGCGATCCGCGCCAAGACCGTCGAGCTGGACGCCCAGCACGGGCTCTCCGCGGGATTCCTCGCCGCCGGCACCGCCTCCTGGATCACCCGGGATGCCCGCACCGGCGCCCAGCGCCGGCACATCGCCCCCGTTGTGCTGGCCCCGGTGAGCATCACCCCGCACCCCGACGGCGAGGACTTCGACCTGCGCATCAGCGGCGGCGCCCGGCTGAATCCCGCCCTGGTGCGCGTGCTGCGCCGGGACCACGGCGTGGACCTGGAGGCCGCGGGCCTGCCCGCCAAGGCCACCTCCGGCTCCCGCCTGACCCCGGAGCCGGTCTTCGAGGCGCTGCGCGCCGTGGCCGCCGGGGTGCCCGGAATGCACGTGGAGGCGACCACCGTGGTCTCCACCTTCGCGGATCTCTCCGACACGGTCGGGCCCCTGCCCGAGCGGGGGGCCTCGGGGCTGCTGCGGGAGCTGTCCGATCTCAACCGCGCCCAGGTGGACGCCCCGCGTCAGCCCCGGGCCCTGCGCCACCGCGTCGTCGACCCGGATGAGCTGGACCCGGCCGAGGAGGTGCTGGTCGAGGACGCCGACGACGACGTCTCCGAGATCCTGCAGCTGGCCCGGGCCGGGGAGTCCCTCGCGGTGACCGCCCCCGCCGGCACCGGGGCCCTGCGCGCGGCCGTGAACACCGTGGCCGCCGTCACCGAACAGGGCCGCTCCGTGCTGGTCCTGGCCGAGCGGCGCGAGAGCCTCGCCAGCGCCGTCGCCCGCCTCCGGGAGCTGGGGTTGGGGCAGCACCTGCTGGAGCTGGAGGCGCAGGTCGAGCCGGAGCAGCTGAGCGCGGACCTGGTGCGCACCCTCGTGGAGGTGGAGCGCAGCGAGGCGCCGCGCCTGGAGGAGCACCGGGAGCAGCTGGTGCGCACCCGGGAGAACCTGCGCCGCCATGTCCGCTCCCTGCACCGGCGCGAGGAGCGCTGGGACATCACCCCGTATCAGGCCATGCAGACCCTCGCGGCGCTGACCGCCAAGGATCCGGCCCCGGCCACCCGCGTGCGCTTCACCCGCGCCGTCCTGGATGCGACCGTGGACCGCCGGGAGACGGTGGCCCAGCTGGAGCGGGCCGCGGAGCTGCGGGCCTTCTCCCCGGCCACCCGCAAGGCCCCCTGGTACGGGGCTCGCCTGGTCAGCGCCGAGGACACCCAGCAGGCGCGGGCCCTGGTGCGCCACCTGCTGCAGACCACGCGGGATCACTCCCGGGCCGTGGCGGCCTCCTTCGACGCCGTCGGCCTGCGCCCGGGCGCCAGCCTGCGCCGGTGGGAGGAGCAGCTGCGGCTGCTGCAGGGCATCCGGGAGTCCCTGACCCGCTTCCGCCCGGAGGTCTTCGCGGAGCCGGTCACGGACCTCATCGCGGCCACGGCGTCGGCCGGGTGGCGGCGGGAACGCGGCATCGACATGTCCGCGATGCAGCGCTCCCGGCTGCGCCGGGCCGCCAAGGAGCACATCCTACCCCAGGTGCACATCGCGGACCTGCACCGGGCGCTGGTGAAGGTCCAGGAGCAGCGCGAGCAGTGGCGCGCCGACGCCGTCGACGATCGCCAGGTCAGCGTGCCGGAGGAGCTGGACGGGCTCGTCGCGACCCAGCGCCACCTGGGTGAGGAGCTGGCGGGCCTGGAGATCGTCATGGAGGACAGCCCCGCTCGCCGGGACTACCCCGAGCTGCCCGTGGAGCAGCTGGTCGGCGTGCTGGAGGAGATGGCCGGGGACCGCTTCCTGCTGGACACCCTGCCCGAGCGGGAGCGGCTGCTGGCGGTCCTGCGCGGCAAGGGGCTGCAGGAGCTGCTGGCCGACCTGGAGCGGCGCGAGGTCCCGGGCCGGCGCGTCGCGGACGAGCTGGAGCTGGCCTGGTGGCAGTCCGCCTTCGAGATCATGCTCGACCACCCGGACGCGGCCCTGGTCACCGGCGAGCGGCTGGCGGCCTGGGAGTCCGCCTTCCGCCGCGCGGACCTGGCGCACGTGGCCTCCGGGCCGGCGCGGGTGCGCCACGGCATCGCCCGCGGCTGGCAGCGCCGGATCAACCGGCGCCCCGTGCAGGCCCGGGAGCTGCGCCGCCTGCTCAAGGGCGCCCCGGCCCCGCTGGGCACCTACCTGCAGCGCACCCCGGAGGTGCTGGCGGGGCTCAAGCCCGTGTGGTGCGCCAGTCCCTTCGCCGTCGGGAGGACCCTGCCGCCGGAGGCCGCGGTGGACGCCGTGGTGATCCTGGATGCCGAGTCCACCCCGCTGGGCGCCTGCCTGGCGGCTCTGGCGCGCACCGAGCAGGTGATCGCCTTCGGCGACGTGCACGCCGGGTACCCGCAGCCCTTCGTCGTCTCCCCGACCCTGGGTGCGGAGCAGGAGCCCACGGATCAGCCCGTGGAATCCGCGTTGGAGGTGCTCTCCCGGATCCTCCCGCAGCGCACCCTGACCCGGGTGCAGGACTGCCGGGACCCCGCGCTGCTGGAGCACCTGAACGAGACCCGCTACGACGGCGCCCTGCGGGCCCTGCCCTACGGCGAGGAGCTGGTGGGCCCCGTCCGGTCCCTGCGGGTGGACGTGGTGCACCCGGACCGGGCCGATGACCGGCTCGGGGCCCCGCTGATCGACTCCCCGGCCGCGGAGGTGCGCGCCGTGGTGGAGATGGTCTTCGACCACGCCGCCCGCAACCCGCGCCAGTCCCTCGCGGTGATCACCGCCAGCCCCCGGCACGCCGCGCGCATCGCCGAGGGGGTCCGCTACGGCCTGGGCCGCCACCCGGAGCTGGCCGGGTTCTTCCGGCCCGGGCGCGAGCCCTTCCGGGTGCTGGACCTGGCCCGGGCCGCCGGGCTGCGCCGGGACCGGGTGATCTTCAGCCTCGGGGTGGCTCCGGAGGCCGGATCCCGACCCGAGCACTTCGGGCAGCTGGCCCAGGAGCACGGGCCCCAGCGCTTCGTCATGGCCGTGACCGCGGCCCGCTTCCACACCCGGATCGTCACCTCCTTCGACGTCGAGCGCCTGGAGGCCTCGGCGCTGCGCGGGGGCATGCCCGATCTCCTCGAGCTGATGCGGCGGGTGCGCCGTCGCCGCGAGGAGGAGGCCGAGCGGGCCCGTGAGACGCAAGGACGCCCGGAGGAGGGCCCGGCCGCCTCCTCCAGCGCGTTCCTGTCCGTGGTGGATCCGCGGGAGGAGGAGCAGGCCGCGGACTGGCTGCTGGCGGATCTGGCCCGGCGTCTGCGGGTCGGCGGGGCGCAGGTGCGCGTGAGCCCGGGGGAGGAGGTCGACGCCGTCGCGACCTCCGGGCGGGAGTCCCTCTCCGCCGGGGCGGTGCCCAGCCCCCGCCAGCGCACCGCTGGGCAGGGCACCCGCGGCGGCCTGCGGGCCGAGGACCTGCGCTTCCCGGTCGGGCTGATCTCGGACGGCACCCGGGACTACGCGGCGCTGTCCGTGCGGGAGCGCTCCCGGCTGCGCCCGGAGCGGATGGAGTCCACCGGCTGGAATCCCGCACCCGTCTGGGCCGTGGACGTGTTCGCCGATCCCCAGCGGGTGGCCGCTCGGATCCTCGGCCTGCTCGGCCTGGAGCCGGCGGTCGACGACGGGGAGCAGGACGATGAGTGACCCCCGCGGGCCCCGCCGGATCCGGCATCGGGGTCCGCGCCGGGCCACCGGCGGCACCACCGTGAGCCAGGGGGAGCCGCAGCGCCTGGCCGGGTTCTCGGCCCGGCAGACCGAGGCGGGTTCGAGCCGGGGGACCGGCGTGTCGGGGGAGAATCGGGAGGGCTCGGAGGACGCCCGGGGGCGGTGGCTGCGCGAGCAGCGCCCGCCGCACTGGGGCTGAAGCGCCTTCCCCGGGGGTGAGCCCTGCGACGCCCGACGGGCAGGGCGCCGCGGCGTCTCTCTGCTTTCCGGTGCCCCTCGGGCCGGTGCTCCGTCGTCTCGGTCTTGGACGGCGCGCGCTCAGGGCGCCTCGGCGGAGGTCTCCGGGGCTTCCGGACTCGGCTCGTCCGCGGCACCCATGACCACCGTGGCCTCGCCGCTGAGCCCGGCCAGGCGCCGGGCATCCTGCGGGGTGACGGCCACGAGCGCGAGTCGCGATGCCGGGTCCTCGCCGCCGCCGAGCCCGCCGGCCGATTCGGCCGCGCCGCGCGGAGCCCACAGAAGCGTTCCCGAGACCTCCACTCCGGCGCCCTCGGCGCTCGCGCCGATGACCGTGACGGGACCGCCGACGCGCAGCAGGGACAGGGCCTGGGGATCTCTGGCCCGCACCGACGTCGCCACCAGACCCTCGGGCAGGTGCTCGGCCAGATCGGGACCGAGCACCATCCCGGAGGCCAGCTGCTGGCCGGAGCGCACCGGCACGGCGAGTGCGGCGCCCTCCAGCTCCTCCCGCAGGCCCCGCGCATCCGGGGCATCCGCCGACTCGGCGAAGCCCCCGGCGGCGTCCACGATCCGCAGGTCCTCGGCGGTGAGCACGTGCCCCACCGGCCGATCCCCGGCGGCCACCAGCACCTGCGCACCGCCCTCGGCTGCGGGGCCGCGCGGCAGCAGCAGGGTGCTCAGCGCCCCGGCGATCAGCAGGAGCACCCCGAGGGTGCGGGCCCGGCGGGTGATGCGGGAGCGCCAGCGGATGCCCCAGGGCACGACCCGGGCGCGGGAGGAGGTGCGGCGCGGCAGACTCAGCGGTGACATGCCCCCAGCCTGGCCCACCGGGCCCGCCGATCCGGCGTCGCGGGCGCGGGGACACGGGGCGGCTGTGGAGCGGGAACGGGGTGCTGCCTCCCGGTCCCCAGGTCCGGCGGCCCGGTCAGTCCTGCGAGGAGCCGGAGGGCGAGGAGGAGCCGCGGGAGTCGGTGCTGTAGAAGCCGCTGCCGCGGAAGGTGACCCCGACGGTGCCGAACTTCTTGCGCAGGGTCTGCTCACCGCAGGCGGGGCACCGGGTCAGGGCCTCGTCGTCGAAGGACTGGCGGATGTCGAAGGCGTGGTGGCAGCTCTTGCATTCGTAGGCGTAGACGGGCACGGGAACGGGACTCCTGACGAGACGATCAGCGGTGACACGGCGCGGTGGCCGCGCACGATTCTAGCCCGCCGGGACCCACCCGCGATCCGTGCGGCGCAGCAGGCCGCGCTCGGTGCACACCAGCGGCACCGCGACGTCGTGCGGCCCCGCGGGCACGGCCCCGGCCGGCAGCAGCTCGTCGTGGAACACGACGCCGATCTCCAGGGCCTGCGCATCGCGGGCCCGGGCGGCGGCCAGGGCCGCGTCGTAGAAGCCCCCGCCCCAACCCAGGCGCACGCCCCGCCCATCCACGGCCAGGGCGGGGATCAGGCGCACGTCGGCCGCCGCGAAGGCCTCCGGGCCGAGCCGCTGCCCCACCGGCTCGGCCACCCCGAACGCCGAGGTGCGCACCGGCGTCTGCGGCTCCCACCGCACCCAGTCCAGGCGCCGTCCCGGCAGGCTCACCGGGGCGATCACCCGGTGCCCGGCCGCGTGGGCGCCCGCCAGGGCGGGCAGCAGGGGAGGCTCGGTGTCGGTGGGCAGATACGCCGCGATCAGCGCCCCGTTGGGCAGGCGGCGCAGCAGCGCCTCCAGGTGTTCGGCCCAGCGCAGGCCCAGCTCTCGGCGTCGCACCGCGGCATCCGGACCGGCTCCGCGCCGCCGACGCCGGCGCACCAGCTCCGCGCGCAGGTCCTGCTTGGCCCGGGCCAGCTGCGCCTCGGGGTCAGGGGACTGCGCCTCGGGGCCACTCGGTGCCATCGGGTCCTCCATCCTCGGTCGGGGCCGGTCCGGGAGCGGAACCGGAACGGGGGCGGGCAGGCACAGCGGATGCTGGCCGGGCGCCCAGGTCATCCACGGGTTCGCGCGGGTGGACTCGGCTAAGGTAACGATATGACCGAAAATACTTCACCGAAGCCCGTGACCAAGGCCGTCATCCCGGCGGCCGGTCTGGGCACGCGATTCCTGCCGGCCACCAAGGCCAGCCCCAAGGAGATGCTGCCGGTCGTGGATCGTCCGGCCATCCAGTACGTCGTGCAGGAGGCGGTGTCCGCTGGGCTGGACGACATCCTCATGATCACCGGGCGCTCCAAGCGCGCCCTGGAGGACCACTTCGACCGCGTCCCGGACCTGGAGGCCTCCCTGAAGGAGTCCGGCAAGGACGACCTGCTGGCCTCCGTGCAGCAGGCCACCGCCCTGGGCGAGCTGCACTACCTGCGCCAGGGGGACCCCAAGGGGCTGGGCCACGCGGTGCTGCGGGCCAAGACCCACGTGGGCGATCACCCCTTCGCCGTGCTGCTCGGCGATGACCTCATCGATGAGAAGGAGGATCTGCTGACGCGGATGATCGCGGCCCAGCAGAAGACCGGCGGCAGCGTCGTCGCCCTCATGGAGGTCCCCCGCGAGCAGATCAGCGCCTACGGTGCGGCCGCCGTGGAGCCCGTAGAGGGTGAGGATTACGTGCGGGTCACCGGCCTGGTGGAGAAGCCCTCCCCGGAGGAGGCGCCGTCCAACCTCGCGGTGATCGGCCGCTACGTGCTGCACCCGCGGATCTTCGAGGTCCTGGAGCAGACCCCTCCCGGGCGCGGCGGGGAGATCCAGCTGACCGACGCGATGCAGACCCTCGGCCAGGCCGAGGGGGAGGGCGCCGGGATGTACGGCGTCGTGTTCAAGGGCCGCCGCTTCGACACCGGAGACAAGCTCTCCTACCTCAAGGCCAACGTCATCCTCGCCTCCGAGCGCGAGGACCTCGGGCCCGGGCTGCGCTCCTGGCTCAAGGACTTCGTGGCCGAGCTGCCCCAGGACTGAAGGCTCAGGGCCGCCGTCGCACGCCGACGGCGGCCCTCGCCCTTCCGCGAGGACCGCCGCTGTGGATGAGCGCGAAACCGCGCGCCTCAGGCGGTAGACTCCCGGATGTGTCATCCTCCGTGTTCTCCGCCTCCGGCGTGCTGCTGGTCCTGGCCGTCGCCCTGCTCCTGAAGTGGGCCTACGGCTTCGACCGCCGACGGCGTCCCGACGTCGTCGCGCAGGTGCTCGCCCGGGACGTGCTCGAGGAGAGACCGGACCCCGCCTTCCCCCGGGACCCCGTGCTACTGCGTCAAAGGAACGACATGATCAGTACCCCGTCCCCCGCCCCAGAAGGCGCCGTGCTCACGCCTGAGGCCGACGAGGCCGAGCAGCCCCGTCGCGACGGCGTCACCGTGCCGCGGCGGACCCGTTCCGCCGCCTCCTCCGCCCCCGCGACCGGCTCCGGGCTGCGCCGCGGGCGCGTCGGGGTCGCCCTGGGTGCCCTGGCCTGCCTGGCCCTCGGCCTGATCGGCCTGGTCCTCGCGCCGTTCACCGCCCTGACCTGGCCGCTGCCGGCGTTCCTGCTGATCCTCGGCCTCGGGTGCCTGGCGGGGTTGCGCTGGCTCGCGCTGACCGAGCGGACCAGGACCACCGTGCGCACCCGCCCGGTGCGCGAGGTCGAGGATCTGCCGACCGGCACCGCCTCCGACGCCGGGGCCTCGCGTCCGTCCGCGCGTACCGCGGCCGAGCCCTTCGACCTGCAGTCCGGTGAGGCCCGAAGCGCCGCGCCCGCCGAGGCGACCCGGGAGACCGCTTCCGGTCCGACGCCCTCCGGCGCCGCGGCCTCGTCCGCCGAGGACGCCCGCGCGCAGCGGGAGATGCTGCGGGAGCAGGCCCGCCGCGTCGCCGCCGGCCACGGGGACTTCGTGCCTCGCGATGCCACCTGGGAGCCGGTCGCGGTGCCGCGGCCGACCTACATGGACGCCCCTGAGGCTCAGCGGCCCGCTCCGGCGCCGCTGAGCCAGCCCGCCGCCCCGCGCAGCACCACCCGCAGCCTCGCCGAGGCCGAGGCCAAGGGCCGCGGCGCCCTGGACCTGGACGATGTGCTGACCCGTCGCCGCGCCTGAGACCCCAGGAGTTGAGCCCTCAGCCATGAGCACCTCGCACGTGGAGATCGAACGCAAGTACGAAGCACCCGCCGAGGCGCACCCGGACTGGTCCGCCCTGAAGCGGCTGCGCCCGGGAACCACCGCGGTGGACGAGCTGGACGCGACCTACTATGACACCGCCTCGCGGGATCTCGCCGCCGCGAGCACCGTGCTGCGCCGTCGCCGGGGTGGCCCGGACGAGGGCTGGCACGTCAAGTTCACCCTGGACGGGCGCCGCCACGAGATCCACGTGCCGCTGCTCAAGGACCGCACGAGCATGCCCGCAGCGGCCCGGGACCTGGTCAGCGCCCTGACCCTGGGCCGGGAGCTGGAGCCGATCGCGCACCTGGCCACCCGCCGCACCCGCACCGCGGTGCTGGACGAGGACGGGCGGGAGGTGGCCGAGTTCGCCGACGACGTCGTGCGCTCCGTGGATCACCGCACCGGGCAGGAGCGCACCTGGCGGGAGTGGGAGGTCGAGCTGACCGATCCCGAGCTCTCGGAGAAGCGCCAGGAGAAGATCTTCAAGCGGGTGCGCAAGGTCCTGAAGGAGGCCGGAGCGAGCAGGTCCACCGCGGTCGCCAAGATCGCCCGCGCGCTCGGTCAGGACGCGGCCTTCGACGAGAAGGCGGGGATCGCCTCCGCTCCGGAGCCGTCGGAGTCGGAGGAGCAGCAGCTCACCGGCGGCCAGCGGCTCGTGGCGGAGCTGGCCGGCCCGGTGCTCGCGGATCTGCGGATCCTCGACGTCGCGGTGCGCGCGGGCGTGGAGGACTCGGTGCACCAGATGCGCATCCGCCTGCGCACCATGCGCTCGATCCTGCGGGCCCTGCGCGGCGGCCTGGACCCGGAGTTCGACGAGACCGTCTCGCAGGGGCTGAAGGAGGCCGGCGAGGCGCTGGGCGCGGCCCGGGACCTGGAGGTCGTCGGGGAGGTGCTGATGCGCGCGGAGCAGTGGGCGGAGCTGACCCGCAAGGCCCGCCGCCAGCTGAGCCAGCTGCTCGAGGAGGACCGGGAGGCCGCTCTGCGCGGCGGGTACGCGGTCCTGGACTCCGAGGGCTACCGCGACGTGCTGGCCGCCCTGGAGTCCCTGGTGCGCCGCCCGCAGCTGTGCGGGTGGGCGGAGGACCTCTCTGCCAAGAAGCTGGGGACCCACATGATGGAGACCCTGGATGAGCGCTACCGCAAGCGCATCGAGCCGGCCCGCCGCGCCGTGGAGGAGGCCGAGCCCGAGGAAGCCGCGGAGAGCCTGCACGAGGTCCGCAAGGCGGCCAAGGGCCTGCGCTACGTCATCGAATCCCTGGACGAGGCGGACCTGATCCGCAAGAAGCAGCGCGAGGACGCCGGGGAGGCCCGCGAGGAGGCGAAGTCCGTGCAGTCCGAGGTCGGGCGCCTCCTGGACCTGCGCGCCGCGGTGCAGTGGCTGGATCGGGCGGCCCGGGTGATGCGCCGCCGAGGGCTGGACCGCTACGGTGCGGGCCTGCTGGCCGGGGAGTTGCGCACCGCGCTGTCCTGGAAGCTGGCCGAGGGATTCTCCAGCCTGACCCGCTGACCCACCGGCCCGCGATCCGCTGATCTGCCGCCCGGCGTCGGAGCGGCTCCCGTTCCATGCCGGCGCGGTGGGCGGGAGAGGGGGCCGGGCAGACGAATGGCCCCGGGGCGAACCCCGGGGCCATTCTGCATCACACACAGGAAGAAGGTCTTCACTCAGATGGAGGCTGCCGCCTGCGCTTCATCCGGCGAGCTTCCCAGCTGACCGTCCCCGCAGGTGCCTCCCGGCTATTTGGTAATGAAAACATATCCTAATCCCGGGCGGGGCGCCACCCCGACGGACGGATTCCCCGGAATTTCTTGCTGACGCAGCGTCGGCAAAACCGTCGATTCGGCGTCGAGTCAGGTCAGGCTGGGCTAAGGTGGAGCGCATGCAGGAGTGGATCGAAGGGCTGCACTGGGGGCTGGCCATCCTCTTCTTCTGGGCCGTCGGGATCCTGCGCACCAGCATCGTGTACGCCCTCGGCCGGGGTGCGGCCGCCGGAGGACGGCGCGTGCACCGGGTCCGCGCGGCGCTGCGCACGCCCCTGTACCGCCGGGCCGCGGCCTTCGTGAATCGGTGGGGGGCGCTGGCCGTGCCGGTCTGCTTCGTGACGGTCGGCTTCCAGACCGCCGTCATCCTGACCACCGGCATCACCCGCATGCCCCTGACGCGGTGGATCCCCGCGATGCTGCTGGGCACCCTGATCTGGGGCTGCATCTACGGCACCGTCGGGATGGCCGTGCTCTGGGCCTGGCTGGAGCGGCCGTGGGTGCTCGGCCTCGCCGCGGCGCTCGCGCTGATCCTGGTGCTGCTGGCGCGCCGTCGCGCGCACCGCCTGCGCGGCTGACCGGGCCGGGGCGGGCCCGGAAACGGCGGAAGGCCGCGGATCCGCCGTGCTGGCGGATCCGCGGCCTTCCTGGCAGTGGAGCTAAGGGGAATCGAACCCCTGACCTTTTCATTGCGAACGAAACGCTCTACCAACTGAGCTATAGCCCCGTGCAGCAACCACCCCATCGTATGGCCTGTGCCCGCGCGCGTCAAAACCGGAGGCCGGTCACCGGACGGGCGCCTGCTAGGTTGTCCCCATGTCCCACCAGCCGCCCCACCCGCTGCCCGGCGACGCCGCTCCGGAGCACCCCACCGCCGACGTCGAGGCCTCCGACGTCCATGGCACCGATGACGAGCCCGGCACCAGCGCGTCGGCGCACCGACCCACCGTGCGGCCCGCCACCGGGGGCCTGAGCGTCGCCTTCGTCCCCGGGGTCATGCCGAGCAAGTGGTTCGGGCGCTGGCGGGAGCGCTTCGGCGCCCGGATCCCGCTGGACCCCGTGCCCCTGGAAGAGGACGAGGATCCGCTGGCGGTGCTCCAGCGTCGGGAGGCTCACGCCGCGCTCCTGCGCCCCGAGGCCGCCCCGGGCAGCCGGGACCGGGACCGCTGGAACGCCGTGGCCCTGTACCGGGAGCGGCCCGTCGTCGTGCTGCCGGCCGACCACGTGCTGACCCTCCTGGAGGAGGTGCCCGTGGCCGAGCTGGCCGGCGAGCGGCTGCTCCAGGACCCGGCCGAGCTCCCCGCGTGGGCGCGGCTGCGCGCCGAACACCTGCTAGCCGCGAGGGAGACCGAGCGCGAGCTCCCGGCGATGCGGCACACGGGCGACGCCGTCGAGCTGGTCGCGGCGGGGCTGGGGCTGCTCGTGGTGCCGATGTCCCTGGCGCGGCTTCACCACCGGAAGGATCTGGTGCACCGTCCCGTCCCGGACCTGCCCGAGACCGAGGTGCACCTGGTGTGGCCGCGTCTGCCGGAACCGCAGGCCTCCGGTGAGCAGGCGGCCGCGGAGGAGGCCGTGATCCAGGAGTTCGTGGGCATCACCCGGGGCCGCCGGGCGGGAAGCTCCCGGGGCGAGGCCGCGCAGGAGCGGCCCGCACCAGCGGGGAAGCGGGGCCGGGTCAGCGGCGACCGGACTGCTGCCGGTTCCCGGCGGACCCGCTCCCCGTCGAGTGCCCCCCACCGCGGGAGGAAGACCCCACGGAGGGGTCGGAGGTCTCCGCGCTGACCGCCGCGGCCGTGCCGGCCGAGGTCGCCCCCTGCGCGCCCTGTGCCGCCTGCTCCGGGGTGATCCGGGCGAAGCTGGAGGTCTGGTGGATGATCGACTGGTTGGCCAGCGGCATCCGGTACCCCTCCCGGTCCAGGGCCCGCTTGATCTGGGCGCGCAGCACCCGGGCCACCGCCCACTGCTGCAGCGGCGCCGTCTTCACCGCCAGGCGCAGCGTCAGGGACTCGCCGCTCATCTGCTCCACGCCCCACACCTCCGGGTCATCCAGGATGGACTTGCCCTCCTCCGTCGTCTTCCGCACCCGCCGGGCCGTCTCCAGCAGCAGCTCGGTCACGGCATCCAGGTCGCTGTTGTAGGCCACCGGGATGTCCAGCACGGTCCGAGCCCAGCCCTGGGACTGGTTGCCCACCCGCACCACGGCCCCGTTGCGCACGTGCCACAGGGTGCCCTCGACGTCGCGCACCTGCGTGACCCGCAGCCCCACGGACTCCACGGTGCCGCTGGCCTCCCCGAGGTCCACCACGTCGCCGATGCCCAGCTGGTCCTCCGCGACCATGGAGATCCCCGCCAGGTAGTCCTTGACCAGGGACTGCGCGCCGAAGGACAGGGCCACACCAGCGATGCCCGCGGAGGCGATGACCGGGGCGATGTTGAATCCCAGCTCGGAGATGATCATCAGCACCGCGATCGTCCAGATGGTGAGGTTCGCGACCGAGCGCAGCACGGACCCGACCGTCTTGGCTCGCTGGTACTGGCGCTCGTTGGACAGCCCCGTGTCCTCGACCCAGCGCAGCCCCTTCTCCGTGCGCCGGGAGATGATGCGGGCCTTGGTGCCCCGGGCCACCCCGTCGGTGACCTTGCGGATGAGGAAGCGGGCCAGGATGTTCGCCACACCCGCGATCAGCAGGATCAGCACGATCCGCAGCGGGGCGTCCAGCCAGAAGGAGGGGGTGGAGACCTCGTCCCACACGGAGGCGGCGGTGACGGCGTTCAGCAGGGGCGCGCTGGTGGTGCTCATGCACGCGATCCTATCCGCGCCGCCTGCGCCGCCGCTCAGCGCGGCCTGAACGCCCGGTGGACCTTCCGGCGTCGGGGTGGCACCGGGTGCCAGGCCGTGGCGCCACCCGGGTGCCGGGCCGCGGCGGATGGACGGAGTGGGGCCTGGCCGGAGGGAACGGGCCCCGGCGATCGTCGACGGCGATTCTCTAGACTGGAGGGCATGGCACTTGTGATGGACACGCGACCGGCCGCCTACGTGGTGATCATCGAGCAGGGCAGGATGCTGCTCACGCACTGGACCGGCGAGCGCCACCCGGAGCGGGCCGCGTGGACCCTGCCGGGCGGGGGCATGGAGGTCGGGGAGACCGCCGAGCAGGCCGCGATCCGCGAGGCCTACGAGGAATCCGGGTACCGGGTGGCCCTGGACGGGCTGCTCGGGGTGGACAGCAAGTACTACGAGGAGGGCCACGCCCGCACCTTCCACGCCCTGCGCATCCTCTACCGCGGGTACATCGTGGGCGGCTCCGAGGGCGTGACCGCGCACGATGACTCCACCGACGGGGTCCGGTGGGTGCCGCTGGAGGAGCTGCCTTCCCTGCGCAAGGTCTCCCTCGTGGAGGTCGCCGCCCGCTACTACGGCCTGAAGCACTGAAGCAGGGGACGAAGACCATGAGCTCCGTGTCCCGCCGGATCGTGCGCCTGCTCTGCCTCGCCGGGGCACTGCTGCTCCTGCTCACCGGGTGCGGCGGCACCGACGAGATCACCCCGGACCCTTCCGCCTCGGCCTTCGGCACCGTGCGCATCGGGCGGGGCACCAGCGCCGAGACCGGCGTCATCGCGGAGATCTACGCCCGCACCCTGCGCGATGCCGGCTACACCGTGGAGGTCGTGGACGGCGGGACCCGGCAGGAGTACCTCAGCGCCATGGCCGAGGGCGGGGACCAGGCGCCCCTGATCACCCCCGACTACACCGGGGCCCTGCTGCTGCACCTGACCGACGACGGCGCCCGCAACCCCAGCGTGACCGAGGCCCCCACCCCGAGCGTCTCCGCGGCGGCGTCGGGGGCGGCCTCGGCCTCGGGGGGACCCACCCCGACCCCGACCGGGCTGAACGTGCAGGGAATGTCCCCGGGGGACATCTCCTCCACCGTGGATCGGGTCCTGCCGCGGCAGCTGAGCACCCTGGATCCCGCCTCCGCGGAGAACCGCGACGCCCTCGTGGTCACCCGCGCGACCGCCGCGAAGTACGAGCTGTCCAGCATCTCGGACCTGGCCGCGCACTGCGGGCAGCTGCGCTTCGGCACCCCGCCGGGGTTCGCGGAGCGCTCCTACGGCACGGCCGGGCTGCGCCGTCTCTACGACTGCTCCCCGGGACGTTACGTGGAGCAGTCCGATCCCTCCCGGCTGGTCGATGAGCTGGCCGATGCCACCGTGGATGTGGCCGACATCCCCACGGCGTCGGCCGCGATCGGACAGAACGGGTTCGTGGTCCTGGAGGACCCCCAGGCCGACTTCATCGCCCAGCAGGTGGTGCCCGTGGTGCGCGCGGACACCCTGCCCTCCTCCGCCGTGGACGCCCTGAACACCGTGTCAGGGAAGCTCAGCACCTCGGACCTGACGTTCCTGGATCAGCTGATGAGCGGGCCGGATGCGGTCTCCGCGCAGGATGCCGCCGCGTTCTGGGTCCAGGAGGGCACCGAATGAGCCGGGTCCGGACCCGACGCCGGATCGGTATACGCTGGATCACATGGCTCAATTCCGGCAGTCCCACAAGCTCCATGACGTCCTCTACGACATCCGCGGCCCGGTGCTGGAGGAGGCCGAGCGGATGGAGGCTCAGGGGCATCGGATCCTGCGGCTGAACATCGGCAACCCCGCGCCCTTCGGCTTCGAAGCCCCGGACGCGGTGATGATGGACATGATCCGGCACCTGCCGCACGCCCAGGGCTACTCGGACTCCCGGGGCATCTACTCCGCGCGCACCGCCGTCGTGCAGTACTATCAGACCCAGGGCATCCTGGACCTGCAGCCGGACGAGGTGTTCCTGGGCAACGGGGTCTCGGAGATGATCACCCTGTCCCTGCAGGCCTTCTGCGATCCCGGGGACGAGATCCTCGTGCCCGCCCCGGACTACCCGCTGTGGACGGCCTCCGTCGCCCTGTCCGGCGGCACCCCGGTGCACTACCTGTGCGACGAGGCCGACGGGTGGAACCCCGACATCGAGGACCTGCGGGCCAAGATCACCCCGCGCACCAAGGGCATCGTCGTGATCAACCCCAACAACCCCACCGGGGCGGTGTACTCCCGCCAGACCCTGCAGGCCATCGTGGACCTGGCCCGCGAGCACGAACTCGTGCTGTTCTCCGATGAGATCTACGAGAAGATCACCTACGACGGCGCCGAGATGGTCCACACCGCGGTGCTGGCCGAGGACGACGTGCTGTGCCTGACCTTCTCCGGGCTGTCCAAGGCCTACCGGGTGGCCGGGTACCGGGCCGGGTGGCTGGCCGTCACCGGGCCGCTGTGGAAGGCGCGGGACTATCTGGAGGGCATCAAGCTGCTGGCCAACATGCGCATGTGCGCCAACGTCCCGGCCCAGCACGCGATCCAGACCGCCTTGGGCGGCTACCAGTCCATCAACGACCTCATCCTGCCCGGCGGGCGGCTGAAGGAGCAGCGCGACCTGGCCCACCGCAAGCTCAACGCGATCGACGGGGTGAGCTGCCGGCAGGCCGACGGCGCCCTGTACCTGTTCCCCAAGCTGGACGTGGAGCGCTTCGGGATCGTCGACGACGAGCGTTTCGCCCTGGACCTGCTCAAGGAGCAGAAGATCCTCATCAGCCACGGCACGGCCTTCAACTGGGTGGCCCCGGACCACTTCCGCCTGGTGACCCTCCCGGACGTCTCCACCCTGGACACGGTCCTGGACCGGCTGGGGGAGTTCCTGGACGGCTACCACCAGGAGGGCTGAGCCGGGGCGCGTGCGGGGCTTCAGTCCCGGGCGGCGTCGGCCCGGCGGGCCTTGGCGGCGTCCAGGCGCTCGCGGGCCCCGTCCAGCCACTGCTCGCAGCGCTGGGCCAGGGCCTCCCCGCGCTCCCACAGGCGCAGGGACTCCTCCAGGCTCGATGCCCCGGACTCCAGCCGGGAGACGATGCCCATCAGCTCCTCGCGGGCCTGTTCGTAGCTCAGCCGCTCCACGGGGGCGAAGCCCTCGGCGTCCTGCTGCTGTTGCTGGTCGGTCATGATCGGTGCTCCTCGTTCTCGGATGCTGATTCGGGTGATGGGTTCTGGTCCGCGGCGGGATCCGCCGCCTCGGGAGGCTCCGGGGTCTCTCGGTCTTCGACGGCGCCTCCGGCGTCGGCGGCTGGCTCGCCGGGCGCTGGCTTCTCGGGGACCGGTTCCTCGGGCGCTGGGGGTTCGGCGCCTGCGGGGTGCACCGCGGTGACCGCGGCGTCGAAGGCGCCGGCGGCCACGCGCACCCGCACCTCGGCCCCGGCGGCCAGGGTGTCGGCGTCGCGGATCACCGCGCCACCCTCGGTCTGGACCACGGCGTAGCCGCGGTCCAGGGTGCGCTGCGGGGACAGGGCCACCACGCGCGAACGCAGCGCCTCGATGCGCTCCCGATGCCGATCCACCGCGATCTCCACAGCCCGCAGGGCCCGGGACCGGGCGGCGTCGGTCTCCTCCTCGCGCGCCAGGAGCATGGTCTCCGGGCGGGAGAGCACGGGCCGGGAGCGGAACTGCGCCAGGCCGGCGGACTCCCGATCCAGGAACAGCTCCACGGCCCGGCGGATCCCGGACCGGGCCTGCCCGATGCGCAGATGCTCCTCCTCCACGTCCGGGACCACCCGCTTGCCGGCGTCCGTGGGCGTCGAGGCCCGCACATCGGCCACGTGATCCAGCAGCGGCTGGTCCGCCTCGTGCCCGATGGCCGAGACCACGGGGGTTCCGGCCGCGGCCACCGCCCGGATCAGCTCCTCCTCGCTGAAGGGCAGCAGGTCCTCCAGGGCGCCGCCGCCGCGGGCGATGACGATGACGTCCACCTCCGGGTCCGCGTCCAGCTCGGCCAGGGCCGCCCCGACCTGGCGCACCGCGTGCACCCCCTGGACGGCGACCTCCCGGACGGCGAACTCCACGGCCGGCCAGCGCAGCCGGGCGTTGCGGATGACGTCCTTCTCCGCATCCGAATCCCGCCCGGTGATCAGCCCGACCCGGTGGGGCAGCACGGGCAGGCGGCGCTTGCGTTCGGGACGGAACAGGCCCTCGGCGTCGAGCTTGCGGCGCAGCCGCTCGATGCGCTCGAGCATGTCCCCCAGGCCCACCTGGCGGATGCCGGAGCCGATCATGGACAGCCGCCCGGTCTTCTGCCAGAAGTCCGGGCTGACCCGCACCACCACCCGCATGCCGCGCTCCAGATCCGCACCCAGGCGGGCGGTCTCCTGGGCGAACAGCGTCACCGGCACCGAGACCTCTTCGCTGAGATCCCGCAGGGTCAGGTAGGTGACCCGGGCGCGGCGGTTCAGCTCGATGATCTGCCCCTCCACCCAGGTGGGCGCGCACCGGGCGATGTACTCGTGCATCTTCCGGGACAGCACGTGCAGGGGCCAGGGGTTCTCCGGGGTGGTCTGGCTGGCGCGGGCCGGGGGAGAGGCCGCGCCCTGGGCCCCGGCGGGCGCGGACGGATCGGAGGTGGAGGTCATGGGTCCATCCCTACCAGGTGCGACTGACAGATCGGGACTCCCCGGATCCCGGTGCGCCGGCTCGACCGGTCCGCTGTGGACGGACGGGGCTCGCGCGGGGGAAGTTCCCAGGCTAGCTCACCGGAGGCAGCGGCTACGCTGGTGCCCATGTCCCACTCCCTCTCCTCCGCGATCCGCGGCGTCCTGGCCGTGCTGCTCGGGCTGGTCGCCGTCGCGCTCGCCGCCCTCAGCGTGGCCCTGTGCTGGTTCCAGCAGGACCTGCAGAACGAGGACCGCTTCGTGGCCACCACGAGCTCGCTCTCCTCGGATCAGCAGTTCCGGGATCAGCTGGTGGACGCCTCCGTGCAGGATGTGATGTCCTCCGAGGTCGTCACCCGGTACCTCGGGGACGGGAACTCCCAGGGGCACCTGTTCAGCGGGCTGAGCAACTGGTTCCACGACAAGGCCGAGGGCATCATGCATGACGCCGCCCAGAAGGCCGCGGACTCGGAGGAGTTCCGCAGCGTCTGGGAGCAGACGGCGCGCCAGACCCACCAGGCCGACTTCGACGGCTCGGACCGGAAGACCCTGGTGGTGGACGCCTCCCCGCTGTACCGGGCCGTGGACGAGCGGGTCCGCTCGGCGATCGGGGTGGACCTGGGTCTGGAGGACGGCGACCACCTCGTGGCGGTGGAGCAGGTTCCCGACGGCGCCCAGGAGGCGCCCGGAGCGGCCTTCATCCGGGTCGGCCAGGAGTGGACCGGGCGCCTGCCGGTGCTCATCACCCTGGCGGCGGTGGCCGCTCTGGCCGCGGCGGTGCTGGCCGGACGCTGGTGGGCCCTGACCCTGGGCGCGGCGTGCGCGGCCTCCGGGCTTGCCACCTGGGGGGCGTTCCTGCTGCTGCACCAGCGGATGCAGGAGGCCGTGGCCGGAGCCGAGGGCGCCGGCGGGGTCGTGGCCCGGCACCTGGTCTCCGCGCTGACGCAGAACCAGCCGAGCTGGGGCCTGACGAGCCTGGGCGTGGGGCTGGGGGCCGCCGTCCTGCTGATCATCGCGCACGTGGTGCTCGCCGCCCGCCGGGGCAACGCCGAGGTGCTGTGACGAGGCGCTGCGACCCCGAGGTGCTGCGGCGCTGAGTGCCCGAGACACCGAGACGTGGCGCTACCGAGGCCGCGGTGCGACGCGCCTTCGCACGGCATCGTGCGGCCGGGGCGCTCACCGCGGGGGCGTCGTCGGCGGCTGCTCCCGGAGCAGCTCCGGGGCCGTGATCGGCTTGGCCGCGGCCTGCACCCCGGGCACCTCCAGCCGCGGATCCGCGGTGGCCGCCGGATCCAGGTCGCTGATGCGCCGAGCGGTGACCAGCACGCGGGATTCCAGGGAGCCGAGCATCTTGTTGTAGGACTCCACGGAGCGGGTCAGGGCCCGGCCCATATCCTGCAGGTGACCGCCCACGGTGGAGAGCCTGTCGTAGAGCTGGCGGGACAGGGCCAGCAGCTCGCGGGCATTCTCGGAGACGCTCTCCTGCCGCCAGGACAGGGCCACGGCCTTCAGCGCCGCCAGCAGGGAGACGGGGGAGACCAGGGCGATGCCGCGGGCCGCGGCGTGATCCAACAGGGTGCCGTCCGCTCGCAGCGCCGCCGAGAGCGCGGACTCCACCGGCAGGAAGCACAGCACGATCTCCGGGCTGACCTGGCGGGATTCCCAGTACCGCTTCTGCGCCAGGGCGTCCACGTGGGCCCGCACGGCCTTGGCGTGCTTGGCCTCCCAGGCGGCCTTCTCGGACTCCTCCTGGGCCTCCTGGGATTCCAGGTACGAGCTCAGCGGCGCCTTGGCGTCCAGCACGATCTCCTTGCCCCCGGGCAGGGCGACCACCATGTCCGGGCGCACCGCGCGGTCCGCGCCGTCCCGGTCAGCACCCCGGCCGTGGACCTGCTCGACGAAATCCACGTGTGAGGTCATCCCCGCGGCCTCCACGACCCGGCGCAGCTGCACCTCGCCCCAGGAGCCGCGGGCACTGGTGGAGCGCAGCGCCGAGGACAGCCCGTGGGTGGTCTCGCGCAGCTCCTCCTGCCTCCGCCGGGCCCCCTCCAGGGCCTCGCGCACCGCGCCGAACTGGTCCGCCCGCTCCCGCTCCATCAGCCGCACCTGCTGCTCCACCGTGGCCAGCTGGGTGCGCACCGGGGCCAGGGCCTGCAGCACGTCCTGATCCCGGGCGGAGCGGGCCTCCAGGGCGTCCACGCGCTCGCGCAGCTGATCCGCGGTGGACGCGGCACCGGCCAGCTCCGCGCGCAGCCGGGAGTTCTGCTCCGCGAGCCCGGCATCGGAAGAGCGGGACCGGCCGGCCAGGAGATACCCGAGCGCGATCCCCAGGAGCAGGGCCAGCACGGCGACGACGATGAGCGTGAGAGGGTCCATGGCCTCCACTGTGCCAGCCCCGACTGACAGATCGAACGCTGAGCGCGCCGCAGGACCCGAGGGACCAGCCCGCGACCCGGAGGGAGGTCGGGATCGGAGCGCCAGATCGGGCCCAAGGATCGCGGCCCGGCGTCGCAGCCCCGGTGCGGCTCGTCGGGATCGGCTCAGAGCCAGCCGTTGTCCCGGGCCTGGCGCACGGCCTCGTAGCGGGTGTCCGTCCCGGTCTTGCCGATCACCGCGGACAGGTGGTTGCGCACCGTCCCCGGGCTCAGGTGCACCCGGGCGGCCACCTCGCGCAGCCGGGCGCCGTCCTCCGCGGCCCGGCAGACCTCCGCCTCCCGCTCGGTCAGCGGATTCTCCGGGGTGAACAGGGACTCCTCGGCCAGGGTCGGGTCGATCACCCGCAGCCCGGCGTGCACCCGGCGCACCGTCTCGGCCAGACGATCCGGCGGAGTGTCCTTCACGACGAAGCCGCGGGCCCCGGCCGCCAGGGCCCGCTTCAGGTACCCGGGACGCCCGAAGGTGGTCACGATGACCGGAACGCATCCGGGCACCTCCCGACCCAGGGCCGCACACGCCTCGATGCCGGTGGCCCCGGGCATCTCGATGTCCAGCAGCGCCACCTGGGCCCCGGACTCCCGGGCCGCGGCCGCGACCTCGTCGCCGCGGCCCACCTGCGCCACGACCTCCAGATCCGGCTCCATGCCCAGCAGCGCGGCCAGCGCCCCGCGCACGAGGTCCTGGTCATCGGCGATCAGCACGCGGATGCTCATCTGCTCTCCCTTCCCGTGGTCCGGCCCGCGGGCCTGTCGGCGCTTGCTGCGGCCCGCGACGTCGTGTGCACCCGCACCACCGTGCCGGTCTCCGGCTCCGCCGAGAGGATCTCCAGCCGGCCGCCGGCGGCCTCCGCGATGCGCCGGGACAGTCCCTGCAGACCGTCGCCGCAGCGTCCGGACCAGCCGACGCCGTCGTCGGCGACCTCCAGCAGCCCCCGGGTTACCGTGACCCGGCAGGTGCCCGCCCGGGCGTGGCGCACCACGTTGGTCACGGCCTCGCGCAGCGCCCAGGAGAACACCGTCGCATCCGCCCCCGCCGCGTCCTGCGCGGCCTGCGGGTCCGGCAGCTCGGCGCGCACCCCGGCGGTCTCCAGGGCGCGGGCCGCGGCCCGGATCTGACCGGCGAAATCCGGCTGACGCAGCCGGGTCACGGTGGAGCGGACCTCGGCCAGGGCCGTGCGGGAGGTCCGGGAGATCTGCTCCAGCTCGGCCCGCGCCGCCTCCGGATCGGAAGCCAGAAGCCGCGAAGCCATCTCCGCCTTCAGATTGATCACCGTCAGGGAGTGCCCCAGCAGATCGTGGACGTCGCGGGCCACCTGCTCGCGCTCGCGGGCGGCCTGCAGGGCCTCGGCGGTCCGGCGTCGGCCGCGCTCCCGATGCTCCATCAGCGATGACACGATCACCATGCCCGAGCCGATGTACAGGGCCCCGCTGAGGTAGAGCACCCCCTGGGGGCCGGCGCTGAGCGCGGCCGCCCCGGTGGCCCCCAGCACGATGACCGCGGACAGGGGCAGGCCCAGCCGCGGCGTCGTCGTGAACATGACGGTGGCGACGTAGTACGGGGTGAGTCCGGCCAGGGCCTGTCCGCCCAGCACCGCGGCCAGCACCAGGCCGCACCCGATGAGCAGCGCCCACCACGCCACCAGCATCCGCCACGCGGCCCTCTCGGCTCCCTCGTCCACGGTCAGCGGGATGCGCCCGAAGCCCAGCAGGTAGGCGAGCGCGAACAGGACCAGGGTCGCGACGGCCAGGAGGCGCTCGCCGCCGGTCAGATCCTCGCGCAGGATGAGGTTGGCGGGGTAGGCCAGGAAGATCAGCCAGATGCCGGCCTGCAGCATGTTCCCCCAGGCCAGGCCGCCGCGCACCCCGCGGCCGCGGTCCCGGGCGGGAGAGCCTGCGAGGGGGCCGGCGGACGTGCCGGACGCGGAGGGGGTGCTCGGCGTCGTCGGGCTCATCCGCGTCCTCTCTCCCTCGTCAGCAGCGCGGCGCAGATCACCGCGAACACCGCGGCCCACACCACCGAGTTGATGATGGCATACCACAGCGGGTCCGTGACGGAGTAGGGGGCGTCGCTGATGCCCTGGATGCCGTCGCTCAGCGGGTACCGGGCCAGCGCGGCGGGACCGTACAGCGGCGTGAACCGCCCGACCTCCAGCAGGGACTGCGGCAGCGGGGAGAAGACGTTGCCGAGGAAGCTCAAGATCACCAGGGCGGTGGAGGAGATGGACACGGCGGATTCGGTGCGGAACAGCTGACCGAAGAGGATCCCGTAGAACCCGAAGGGCAGCGAGACCAGCACGGACAGCGCGGCGGCGCCGATCCACTGCCCCGCGGGCATCTGCGCCGGGGTGAACACTCCGGCGAGGTTCACGGCCAGCACCGGCAGCACGGAGCGCACCAGGATCACCACGGTCTTGGAGAACAGGAACCTCCCGGTGCTCAGCGGGGTCAGGGCCAGCTGGCGGCCCCAGCCGGTGGACTGCTCGACGACGGTGGATCCCGCGCTGCCGGCGGCCGCGGTGACGCCGCCGTACACGGCCATGCCGATCATCACGTACGCGGCGGTGTTGCCGTCCCCGATCGGGGTGTCCGAGTAGTCCTGGATGGCGCCGAAGATCAGGTAGAACAGCACGGGCAGGGCCACGGAGAAGAACAGGCCGGCGCGATCCGTGAGCACGCGGCGCAGGTCCAGCAGAGTGTAGGTGGTCAGGGACATGGATCAGGCCTTTCCGGGGGTGGCGGCGTCGTGGGGATCCGACGGATGCCCGGCATCCGTCAGGGCGAGGAAGGCATCCTCCAGGGAGGCCGGGGAGATGGCCAGCTCCCGGGCGTCGGTCGCGGTGAGCAGGTGCCGGGCCAGGGCATCGGAATCCGCGGTGGACAGGCGGGTGCGCGCCCCGTCCCGGTCCGCGGCCAGCACCCCGGGCAGGGTGCGCGGGTCCAGGTCCGGGGGCAGCACCGCGGAGACGGTGGCACCGGCCACCTGGCGGCGCACGACGTCGGTGGGTCCGTCCGCGAGGATGCGGCCCGCGCCCACCATGACGATGCGCTCGGCGAAGTCCTGGGCCTCCTCGATGTAGTGGGTCGCAAACACGATGGTGCGGCCCCGCTCGGCCTGGGCGTGCATGGCGCGCCAGAAGTCGTGCCGGGCGGCGGCGTCCATGCCGGCGGTCGGCTCATCCAGGATCAGCAGGTCCGGGTCCGCCAGCACCGCCAGGGCGAAGCGCAGCCGCTGCTGCTGCCCGCCGGAGCAGGAGCCCACGCGCCGATCGGCGATCCCGGTCAGGTCCGCCTCGGCGAGCACCCGGTCCACCGGCAGCGGGTGGGGGTGGGTCGCGGTGATCATGCGCACCGTGTCCTTCACGCGCAGGTCCGGCAGGAGTCCGCCGGACTGCAGCATGGCCCCGACCCGCCCGGCGCGCACGGCGGCCCGCGGCGAGGCGCCGAAGACCCGCAGCTCACCGCCGGTGGGGGTGGTCAGCCCCAGGATCATGTCGATCAGCGTGGATTTGCCGGCGCCGTTGGGTCCGAGAAGCCCGATCACCTCCCCCGGGGAGACGTCGAGGTCCACCCCGCGCACGGCGTGCACGGGTCCGGCGCCGCGGCGGGCGGGGAAGGTCTTGGCCAGGCTGCGAGCCCGGATGGCGTTGTCTGTCATGCCTCCAGCCTCCCGCCGGGGCGGGGTCGGGGCGGATCGCCGGTGTCATGACCTGCCCGTGACATCCGTCAGGGGAATACCCTGCCGCAGCCTCCCGGTTGTGCCGGGCATGAGTGAGAACACGCAGCCCCAGCCCGCCCAGCCCGACGCCGCGGCCGACGTCGTCGCCTCCACCGGTCCCTCCTCCTCGGACGACGCCGCCCGGGCAGCCCGCACCGAGGATCCCGGTTACCGGTCGGTGACCATCGAGCGGATCGGGCAGAAGCTCTACCGCGCGGTCAACGCCGCCGGGGCCACTCTGGACTTCGGTCAGGGGGAGGGCCTGCTCTCCCCGGTGGAGCTGCTGCTGGCCGCGACCGCCGGCTGCTCCGCGGTGGACGTGGACGTGGTGACCTCCCGGCGCACCGAGCCGGAGAGCTTCGCGGTGGAGGCCTCGGCGATCAAGGGCACGGATGAGACCGGCGGGGCCCGGCTGAACGATGTGGAGCTGAGCTTCCGGGTGCGCTTCCCGGACGACGGGCCCGGTCGGCAGGCCGAGCGCATGGTGCCGCGGCTGGTGGCGCTGTCCCATGACAAGGACTGCACGGTCTCGCGCACCGTGGAGCACCCGACGTCGGTGACCTCCCGGGTGGAGTGAGCTCCGGCGGGCCCGGGGTGGCGGCGTCGGAGGTGGCGTCGTCGTCGGCCCCGGAGGTGCGTGCGGCCCCGGCGGCTGTGCGCGGGAAGCGCTTCCGTAGGATGGTGCCATGACAGCGCGGGAGCAGCAGGGCGATCTCTTTCAGACCGATCAGCTGGATGCCGCCCGCGCACCGGCGCCCAGCTGCGCCGCTTCGAGGAGGCCGTGGCCGGGATGCCGCGGATCGGCGGGTACAACGCGTGGCTGGTGCAGGTGCAGCGTCCGGAGGCCCGCCGGGTGGCCACCCAGGAGAGGTGGCGGAGGGTCGGGCGGCGCATCCGTCCCGGGGCGCAGCGGCTGATCACGCTGCAGCCCTTCGGCCCGGTGGAGTTCCTCTACGACGTCACGGACACCGAGGGTCCCACCCCGCCGGAGAGCTTCCACCGTCCCTTCCCGGGGGAGGGCGCCGTGACGCGGGAGGGGCTGCGCCGGTTCCTGCTGCGCCTGGGGGCGCTGAACGTGACCCCGGACCTCGCCGAGCAGGCCTCCGCCCCGTCGGTGCGCATGGTCCCGCTGCCACACGCCGAGTTCGGTCCGCCCGGTCAGGGCGAGGTCGCGGCCAGACCGGGCAGCACCGTGTGGTGGGAGGCGCGGCTGGTGCCCGGCCCGGATCCCACCGCGACCTTCCTGACCCTGGTCAAGGGCCTCGCGGTGATGTGCCTGGGGCACGTGCGCCACCCCGCGGAGGATGACGCTCAGACCGGCGCCAGGGTGTCGTCGGGCCGGGCGGCCGGTGCGCGCCGGGAGTGGGTCAGCGACGCCGGCGCGGAGACCGAGGCCGAGTCCGTGACGTGGCTGGTGGCTCGGCGCCTGGGCCTGCCGTACACCCCGAGTCAGCTGCACGAGCGGGTGGTGCACGGGCTGGAGCCGATGCCGGAGATCTCCCTGGAGCTGATCGCCCGGGCTGTGAACGACGTCGAGAACGCCGGCGGGCGGGTGGAGCAGCTGGGTCGGCTGCTGCGCACCCCGGATGCCGATGCCGACGCCGCGGACGGGTCGGGTAGGGCGGGCTCGGCCTCGCGGCGGGGGCGCTCGCAGGACCGGAGTGCGGGGAGACGGGGCGCGGCGGAGCGCGCCGCAGACCATCCCGCGGGTTTCCAGGATGTTCCGCTCTTCGAGCTGTGACGGCGCGGCGTCGTCGTCCGGGGCCGGCCGGCACGCGCCGGGAGGGGCGGCGGTGCGGGGCCGGGCGAGCCGGTAGAGTGGGCTGACGTGGCACTGACTATCGGAATCGTGGGACTGCCCAACGTCGGCAAGTCGACCCTCTTCAACGCACTGACCCGCAACACCGTGCTCGCCGCGAACTACCCGTTCGCGACGATCGAGCCGAACGTGGGCGTGGTGAACCTGCCGGATGAGCGGCTGGGGCGTCTGGCGGAGATCTTCCACTCGGAGCGGATCCTGCCGGCCACCGTGTCCTTCGTGGACATCGCCGGGATCGTCAAGGGCGCCTCCGAGGGGGAGGGGCTGGGCAACCAGTTCCTGGCGAACATCCGCGAGGCCGATGCGATCGCCCAGGTGGTGCGTGCCTTCGAGGACCCGGATGTGGTGCACGTGGACGGGAAGATCGACCCGGCCAGCGACATGGAGACCATCAACACCGAGCTGATCCTCGCGGACCTGCAGACCCTGGAGAACGCGATCCCGCGCCTGGAGAAGCAGGTCAAGATCAAGAAGGGCGACCCCGCCCAGCTCGAGGCGTACCAGACCGCTCAGAAGGTGCTGGAGTCCGGGGAGACCATCTTCCGGGGGGCAGCCGCCGCCAAGCTGGACACCTCCCAGCTGCGGGAGCTGAACCTGCTGACCGCCAAGCCCTTCATCTACGTGTTCAACGCCGACGACGCCGTGCTGGCCTCCGAGGAGCGCCAGGCGCAGCTGCGCGAGCTGGTGGCCCCGGCCGAGGCCGTGTTCCTGGACGCCAAGCTCGAGGCGGACATGGTGGAGCTGGACGAGGAGGAGGCCCGCGAGATGCTGGAGATGTCCGGGCAGGAGGAATCCGGCCTGGACAAGCTGGCCCGCGTCGGCTTCTCCACTCTCGGCCTGCAGACCTACCTGACCGCAGGACCCAAGGAGGCCCGTGCCTGGACCATCCGCCAGGGTGACACCGCCCCGCAGGCCGCCGGCGTCATCCACAGCGATTTTGAGCGCGGTTTCATCAAGGCCGAGATCGTCTCCTTCTCCGACCTGGACCAGCTGGGCTCCATGGCCGAAGCCAAGGCCGCCGGCAAGGTCCGCATGGAGGGGAAGGACTACGTGATGGCGGATGGAGATGTGGTCGAGTTCCGTACAGGGATCCCGTCTGGGAGCAAGAAGTAAGCGCTAGTTCGCATCGGTGCGGGCGAGGAGGGCACACCATTGTCGAGACTGACGGAGCTGCTGCGGCAGGCGCGCAAGGCAGATCCGCAACTCGGTGCTGATCTGGAGGCAGAGATTACCGCGCTCACTAAGCGCCGCACCTTCGGACTCGTCTTCGAGCAGCATCAGCCCGAGGCTGTCGAGCTGCCTGGCAGGCCTGTGCGGCGCGGAGACAAGGTGCGCGTGTTTCCACCCCGTGGGGAGACGAAGACCGGCGATCAGCGGCTGTGGCGTGTCTCGCGGATCGAGCGTGCCGACGGGCGGCGCTTTGCTCACCTCGCGGAGCTGGACGTCGAGGAGCCCGAGACTCAGATCATGCCCGCCGACGACGTGGTGGTCGTCGCGGAGTTCCGGGACCGCATCTACCCCGGTCTCGTCGAAACGGGGCGCGTTGAGCGGGGCGGTGACAAACCGTTCCACTCGGTGATTAACGCGGAAAACTACCACGTGGGCTGACCCCGTTTTGTAGGTCCAGTCGTTATGAGAGTCGTCCTGTTGCCCGTGGTTGCGGGCAGGGAGACTGGTCAGATCATGTCGAACATCAGGAAGCGTCACACCCCGGAGCAGGTCGTCCGTAAGCTCGGGCAGGCCGACAGGATGCTCGCCGATGGTCAGG